>Ga0214473_10009665_pt1 | contig 11386 bp, 15 predicted proteins | sample RVTome_7_FD_203509 | JGI IMG/M metagenome (GOLD analysis project Ga0214473, IMG submission 203509) | Soil microbial communities from uranium-contaminated site in the Upper Colorado River Basin, Wyoming, United States - RVT98D197 | ecosystem: Environmental > Terrestrial > Soil > Contaminated >...
GCCGGGTGGCCGGCGTGGCCACGCATCCCCTGGACAACGTCCGCGGGAACGCCCGGATGCTGCTGGAGGGGGACCCGGACAAGCAGTTCGGCCTGACGGGCCTCTGCGAGGGGTTCGCGTTCGACGACGTCCTGCGGCTGGTGTCGGCGGAGGCAGGTGAGCCGATCGATCCGGACCAGGAGTACGGGGAGGTGCACATCAGCCCCGGTCCGATCCTCGACGCGTGTCAGGCACTGGGGGCACGCCTCGCGGCGGCCGCGTCCCGCGGAGAACGGGTCCTGATCGCCACCGGGCACCCGGGCGGTCTGGACCTCCTCTACCGTGAGCTCGAGGGACTCCTGATCACGAGCGGGGGCCATGTGATCAAGCCGGCCGAGGGCGATAGCTGGCGCGATCCGGATCTGGATCACGACTGGTTCGTAGGCTACCTCTCCGGGGTCGGGATGCTCACCGACGGGCGCGTGACCCGACACACCCATCGTCCCGACGGTATGCGCATGATGCTCGCCCGGGAGGTTCCCGACCTGGTCCTGGCCGACCACGGGTTCGCCGGGGCGGCGATCGAAGCCGGGATCGAGACCGTCTCGGTGGCCGATGTGAACGACCCCGCCCTGATCGTGGCCAAGGCCCAAGGGCGGACCGACGTCGTGGTCGTGATGGACGATCACGTGGAGCCGGACGCCTACTGGCCGTGCTTCCAGGCCGCCGCGTCCGCGTTCCCGCAGGTCAGCGGCCCATAGCCGAACTAGGGCTATCCCGAGGACCACCCCTTCCCCTACAATCCGCCATCGTGAGGAAAGAACCCTTCACCGAGGCTCGGCTGTTGACCGTGAACGAGGTCGCAGACCTCTTGCGTGTATCCAGGATGACCGTCTACCGGCTGATCAAGACAGGGGAGATGTCCGCCTTCAGGGTGGGCAGGGGCTATCGCCTCCGCGAGGAGGACATCGACAGCTACCTGACCGAGCGCTACACCGAGGCCGGATAACCGGCAGAGCGCTCACGCGCACACGCGGCGCCGAACCTCCGTGAACGAGCGGAGGGGGATCCGTGAACGAGCACGACCGGCTCGTCGACCGAGCCGCGCGCGACGCGCACACCGTGCTGTTCATCGGCGGCATCGATGCCGGGAAGAGCACGCTTGCTCGCGCCGTGGCGGCGTACGCGCTCCGGCTCGGGCGTTCCGTCGCCTACCTCGACGTCGATCTGGGTCAGAAGACCGTAGGGCCGCCCGGCGCGGTGGCCCTCAAGCGACTGGGGTCGGCTGACGACCTGACCTTGGATCGGCTCGCGGTTCCCGACGCGATCGCGTTCGTGGGCTCCACCTCGCCGCAGGGCCACCTGCTGCCGCTAGTCACGGGGATGGCGCGGATGCACGCTCGGGCGCTCGAGGAGGGCGCGGACCTGGTGGTGGTCGACACGAGCGGGATGGTCTCGGGCATCTACGGCCAGTTGGTGAAGTACCACAAGGTGGAGCTCCTCCGGCCCGATCTGGTGGTGGGCCTGCAGCGGGGAGCGGAGCTCGATCCGTTGCTCGGGGTGATCGAGCGATTCTTCAGCTCCGACGTGGTCGCCGTCGGCGTGCATCCGTCGGTCGTGTCCACCAGCGTGGAGCAGCGGGCGGAGCATCGCCAGCAGGCGATGGCGCGGTACTTCGAGGGCACGCTCAGCCGGTTCCGGATCCGGCCCACCGTGTTCATGCCGACGCTTCCGCCGCTGTTCGATCTGCGGCAGCTGGACCGGTTGCTGGTGGGCCTGTCGGACGGCGCCGGCGGCTACACGGGGATGGGCTACCTGGAGCATCTGCCCGCCGAGGACGCCCTCCGGCTGATCTCGCCCGTGGCAGATCCACCCAAGGCCCTTAGACTGGGGTCCGTCCGTCTGGAGGAGAGCTACCGCGCCAAGCGCGTCGACCTCCGGAACCTGTTCGGAACCGAGTGAGAGTGAGGGCCGTTTGCCGTCGCTGATCAAGAAGCGCCGCAAGAAGATGCGCAAGAAGAAGCACAAGAAGCTTCTGAAGCGCACGCGCCACGCGCGGATGAAGCTGGGCAAGTAGCGCGCACGAGGTACTCGTCCGTTGCGCGCTGGAGTCCGCCTCCGTTCGATCCTCCCTGCCACGCTCGTTCTCGCCCTGATCTCCTCGGCATGCAACCAAGCCGACGAGATCCGTAAGCAGGCCCTAGCCGACTCGCAGGCGGTCACGTTCGCGTCGTCGGACGGCGTCGAGCTCGCCGGCCGGGTGTTCGGCCCCGATGACGCCACCGCCGGCGTCGTCTTGGCGCACATGCTGCCCACCGACCAGAGCTCGTGGTTCGACTTCGCGGACCGCGTCGGTGATCTGGGGTATCGCGTCCTGACGTTCGACTTCCGCGGGTACTGCCCGGGCGGGGACGCGGGGTGCTCGCAGGGGACGAAGCAGGTCTCGGCCATCTGGCAGGACGTCCAGGGAGCCGTCGACTACCTGGAGGGGCAAGGGGTTCGGCGCATCGGGCTGGTCGGCGCGAGCATGGGTGGCACGGCCTCGCTCGTGGTCGGCTCGCGAGCCGACAAGGCGATCCGAGCGGTGGTGACGCTGTCCGCGCCCGCGTCGATCGACGGGCTCGTGGCCGGACCCGACGTCCTGGTGGCCACGACCGCGGCCAAGCTCTTCATCGCCGGCAACGGCGACGGGGTCGCGGCGCGGTCGGCGCAGACGTTCTACGAGCAGGGCGCGCCGCCCAAGCGTGTGGAGATCCTGACCACGGCTGATCACGGAACGGACCTGCTGGAGGGCAACCAGGGCGAGATCGCGCGGAACCTCATCATCGGCTGGCTGGGACAGTACGTTCCGCTCATATGACCCGGCCGATCGTCTTCTTGACCGATTACGGGCTGGCGGATGAGTTCGTGGGCGTCTGTCGCGGCGTCATGTTGCGGATCGCGCCCGATTCGCGGATCTTGGATCTGGCGCACGCGATCCCTCGGCAGGACGTGCTCCGGGGTGCGCTCACGCTCGGACGCGCGACCGCCTACATGCCCGACGACGCCGTGTACGTGGGCGTCGTGGATCCGGGGGTAGGCACCGAGCGGCGGTCGATCGCGGTCCTCGCGGGCTCTGGGGCACTGCTCGTTGGACCGGACAACGGACTCCTGTCGCTGGCTTGGGAGTCGCTCGGTGGAGCCGAGGCGGCGGTCGAGATCGCCGCCGAGCACGTCGTGTTGCAGCCCGTGTCGCGAACGTTCCACGGGCGGGACGTGTTCGCGCCGGCTGGGGCGCACCTGGCGGCCGGGATGCCGCTCGACGAGCTCGGACCGGCGATATCCGTCGACGAGCTCCGCGTCCTGGAGCTGCCCGGTCCCATGGTCGCCGCGGGTGCGATCGGCGCTCGGGTCACCGGCATCGACGGGTTCGGCAACGTCGAGCTGAACGTCGTCGTCGGCGATCTGGAGGCCGCCGGGTTGGGCGTGGTGTTGACCGTCCGCGGTCGGCAGGCACCGCGGGTCGGCATCTTCGCTGACGTCCCGCAAGGGGCGCTCGCCGCGATCATCGACTCGCAGGGCCAGCTCGCGCTGGTCGTGAACCATGGCAGCGCCGCCGAGATGCTTGGCCTATCCGTCGGCAAGACAGTGGTCCTGGAGTAGGTCGGGGGATCCGACGCCTAGGTCAAGGCGTTGGGGTCAGGGAAAGACTGGGGAGCTGCCCGGGGCTCGTAGGCCCTTGGAGGGTCGGATGATCACCGGAAGCGATGACCAGTTGGGCGATCCCGGCCACCAGCAGCAGCACGAAGAGCACGATGATCATGATGAGGGTGGGCCGGCGCACGGCCCGAGGCTAGCAGGGGGCGAACGGTGAGTGAGACGAGCGAACACATCGAGCCGGCCGACGACCACGCGATCAGTCCCCAGGAGGTCGGACACGTGGTCCTGCGGGTCCGTGAGCTGGAGCGATCGATCCCGTTCTACGAGCTCCTGGGGTTCCGCAAGGTGGATCAGATCGGCAACGTGATGGCCTTCTTCACGGCGACCGGGGCGAACCACCACGACCTCGGCCTTCAAGCGGTGGGGCCGAACGCGCCGCAGCCGGCGCCGAACGCCGTGGGTCTGTACCACGTGGCGATCCGGCTGCCATCCGACGACCACGTCCGTGTGGCGTACCACCGGCTGGCTGCCGCCGGGGTCGAGATAGTGGGGTCGAGCGACCACGGTGTGTCGCACAGCCTGTACATCCGCGACCCCGACGGCATCGAGCTCGAGCTCTATGCCGACGTGCCGGGCTGGAAGGATCAGGACGAGCAGGTCGCGACGATCCGGCCGTGGGATCCCAGCTAGGCGCTAGCCCGAGACGCGCTGACCGGCCGGCTGCAGGAGCCGTCGTTCCACGTTCTCGCGCATCGAGATCATGAGCTCGCGCAACCGGGCCGGCTCGGTGAGAGAGCGCCGCAGGTCGACCTCGAGCGACACCGAGCCCGCGTAGTCGCTCATCGCCAGGTCGTCCAGGAAGGCATCGAGCGGCAGCACGCCCTCTCCGGGCGGCAGGTGCGAGTCCCACCCCTTGCCGGCGTTGTCGGAGAGATGCACGTGTCGCATCCGCCCGTTGAACCGGCGCTGGACCTCGATCAGGTCGTGCGATGCGACCGCGGCGTGGCTGGTGTCCAGCACCAGATCGCGCAGGCCGTCGAGCGCCTCCAGGTCCTGGTCGGCGTGGAACGTCACGGCTCTGCCTGCCACGTGGACCGGGAACATGTTCTCCACGGCGACCGTCACGCCGGTCCGCTCCATCAGGGCGGGGAGACTATCCTCCAGCCAGCGTCGGAACGAGCGCTGCCAACGGTAGGGAGGGTGCGCGACCACCAGGGGCGCGCCGGCCTCTTCTGCCACCTCGACCGCTCTTTCGATCTTCCCGATCGGATCGGTGCCCCAGACGCGCCGCGTGACCAGCAGGCATGGGGCGTGGATCGCGCCGATCACCAGCCCGTGCGCTGCGGCTAGCTGTCGCATCCGACGCGGATCCTGGCTGGCCGGGTCCCGGGTGACCATGACCTCGACGCCCGTGTATCCGGTCTCTTGTAGCAGACCGAACGTGGCATCGAGCGGGCGCGCGAAGAACGCGGCCGAGGAGAACAGGACCCTTGGGGAGGGGGAGGGCATCACCGGCATCATACGCGACGCGAACCGCGCGCCCGCGCGCCCCGCTATCCTTCGACCCATGTGGGTCTTCCCGTTGGCGGCGGCGGCCATCGCGCTGCTCTTCGCTGTCCTTCTGGGGAAGCAGTTCCTGCAACGCCGGCGCTCCTACCATCTGCTCTGGGCGCTCGCGCTCCTGATGTACGCCGTGGCGTCGACCGCGGTGGCGATCGGCGCGCTGAACGGCTGGGGCCGGCTGGGATTCCAGCTGTACTGGCTCTTCGGCGCGGTGCTGAACGTGCCGTTCCTAGCGGCCGGGGAGCTCCGGCTGCTGATCCACAACCGCACCGCCGAGCTGATCCTCGACGTGGTGCTCGTGTTCCTGGTCGCCTACGCGTTATCCGTGGTACGCGCGGCCGCCACCGACGCCACGGCCCTGGCGGAGCAGCTGCCATCCGGCAAGCATGTCTTCGGTGACGGCACGCCCGCCCACCGGCTCCCGCAGTTGATCTCGATCCCGTCGTACCTGATCCTCGTCGGAGGCGCGCTCTGGTCCGCCTGGCGGATGCGCGGCCGTCCCGAGTTGAAGGATCGCTTCGTGGGGACGCTTCTGGTCGCCCTGGGCGCCACGATCATCGCGGGGTTCGGGTCGGCGTTCGCTGCGCTCGGCAAGCTCCCGCTCTTCTCGATCTCCCTCCTGGTGGGGATCACCGTCATGTTCTGGGGTTTCCTGCGGGCATCGCGCACTGCCCCGGAGCGGGCCCCGACGGCCGCGTCCGCGTCTTCCTGACCCCGCAACCGCGAACCTGAACGACCACTGGGCGTCGTGCGTTCCTGACGGTTCGCGGGGTTGTGCGGGTCTAGCTGGTCGCCTGCCACACCGTATCGAGCGGCGCTGCCGGCACCGATCCCGCGGGTTCCACCGTGATCAGGATGCGGTCGTACAGGCTCGGGTCGAACTCGAGGCGCACCACCGTGAAGCCCGGTTCGGGCAGGAACTCCCCGGCGAACGTCGGTTCCGTTCCCGAGGCCAACCACACCCGGTAGACGGTTCCCGGCGGCGGCGACGGCAGGTCGCGCCCCACCAGGTAGCACTCCTCTACACCGGGCTCCAAGATCTCCGTTATGGGGTCCATGCTCGCCGAGTTGCTGCCGACCGACACCATGGAGGCCCCCGGGCGCCGGGCGAAGTCGAACGCCTGGGCGATGTCGTTCATGCGCGACTGTGTGTTGTTGGCGCGCACGCCTTGAGACACGGTGAGCCCTGCCAGTCCCACCACCGCCACGACGCTGGCCGCCACCGCGAAGATGGCGGCGGGGCGTCGGCGAGGACCCTGGGCCCCGAGGTCCCGGTGCAGGCGGGGCAACAGCGTCTCGGGTGGGTCGAGCGGCTGGGCCGCGAGCGCCAGGTCCGCGGTCACCCCCTGGAAGACCGCGAGCGAGTCCCGGCAGGCGGGGCAGAAGGGAACATGATCGGAGAGCAGGTGGTCGGCCCGGGCGGCGTCCTCGCCAGAGAGGCTCCGCAGCACGTACCCCGCCAGCAACTCCTCGATCGCTTCGTGGCTCTGCCTCACATCAGTCCTCTCGGTAGAGCACCCGGCGGAGCTTGCGCATCGCCGCAAACGTCCTGGTCTTCACGGTCCCGATCGGGATCCCCAGCTCCTGGGCGATCGAGGCCTGCGTGTACCCCTGGAAGTACGCCATCTCGAGCACCTGTCGCTGTTCGGGGGAGAGCGTCGTGAGCGCCTCGCGGACCTCCTTGCGACGGATCCCAAGGAAGTCCTGGTCCACGACGTCTTCCGCTACGTCTTCGCCGGTCACCGGAGCGAGGTTCGCCGATCGCTCGGTTCGTTTGCGAAGACGTTCCTCCCGGCGGACGGTGTCCACCGCCCGGTGGTGCACCAACGAGAGGAAGAACGTGCGGAAGGCGCCTCGCGCGGGATCGAACGCTTCGGGGGCTCGCCACAGGGCCAGGAACGCGTCGTGCACGACGTCTTGGGCCAGCACCTGTTGCCCGGTCAGCCGGTGGGCCAGCCCGAAGGCCGACCGACCGTAGCGGCGGTACAGCTCGTCGAACGCCCCACGGTCACCCGCGGACAGTCGTCGGTGGAGCTCCAGGTCGTCCAGATCCGTGTCAGGCAAGTGCGTTCAGTTGTATCACCCGGACCTGAGATGACCCCTCCGCTGGTAGAAAGCCATTAGCATCAGCCGTGCTCGTCGTCCTGTATTCGAGGCCCGGGTGTCACCTGTGCGACGCCGCACGCGCCGTGCTCGAGGCCGAGCGTGAGCGAACCCCGTTCGTGCTCCACGAGATCGATGTCCAGGACGACGACGCCCTGGAGCGGGTCTACGGTGTTCGGATCCCCGTGGTCGAGATCGACGGCGAAGAGCGCTTCGAGTACGAAGTGGACGCGATCGAGCTCTCCCGCCTGCTCCGCGAGGCGGGAGGCACTACCGGCTGAGCTTGTGCACTTGAGAACGCGAACCGTCGTCCGCTACGCTTCCCGCATGCAACGGGGACGCGGTCGCCGATGGTGAAGGGGCGACCCATCCCCGAGGCGACCGTAGGACGCCTCCCCGTCTACCTCCGCGCCCTCGTCGACATCGCCGAGTCGGGGGCGGGCACGGTCTCGTCCAAGTCGCTCGCTGAGGCGGCCGGCGTGAACTCCGCGAAGGTCCGAAAGGACCTTTCGCACCTGGGCTCGTACGGAACCCGAGGAGTGGGGTACGACGTGGCCTACCTGATCCATCAGATCCGGCGGGAGCTCGGGCTCACCCAGGACTGGCCGATCGTGATCGCGGGCATCGGCAACCTGGGTCACGCACTGGCGAACTACCGCGGGTTCCCCGAGCGCGGCTTCAGCGTGGCGGCCCTGGTCGACGTGGATCCGGCCAAGGTGGGGCAGCGGATCGGGAGCCTCCCGGTCCATCACGTCGACGACCTGCCAGCCCTCGTGCGGGACCTCGGGATCGCGATCGGGGTGATCGCCACTCCCGCCGCGGCCGTCCAGGAGATCGCCGATCGGATGGTGCAGGCGGGGATCCGCTCCATCCTGAACTTCGCTCCGGCGGTCATCACGGTGCCGGATCGCGTGTCGGTCCGCAAGGTGGATCTGGCCATCGAGCTCCAGATCCTGGCCTTCTACGAGCAGCGGAAGGCGACGCTCGCGGAGGTCCGTCGTCGCGGTCGCGCGGTCGCCGGCCTGCCGCGCTAGCTACTTGGCGATCGTGATCCAGAGCAAGAACAGCACCGCCAGGACCATCACGCCGAACAGGATGAACTGGATGCTCCCCTGATCCAGGAGGGGAACAGTCTCGGCACCGATCATCGTCGTCTCCCTCCTTCCGTGACGTTGGCCGTGACGTTGGCTATGCCGGTCCGAACCACGTGGGCGCGGCGCCGCCGGTCAGGAACTCCTTGCGCTTCTTCTCCGCGCGATCGAGTAGCGGCAGATGCAACAGGAACAACAACGTCGACCCGATCATGAACATGATCGAGTAGCGCGGCACGCTCCCCGAGTCGTGGTACAGCGCCAGCGTGGTGAGCGGTCCGCCGCCCGAGAAGTGCGCCTGCACGACCGCGAGCGATGTCTTGTCGTCCTCGCCCGTGGCGAATCGCACGCTGTCCACCGTGAACTGGGTGCCCAAGATGGCGTCGCTCGCGAACTCATGGCGGTCCAGCTGCTCGTTCGCCTGCTCTGCCAGGAATGAGGTCGCGGCGCTGCTGACCGACTGGACGGATCCGTCCTGGCTCTTGATCGGCGCCTTCCACGGGTCGGACGGGTAGTCGTCGAACGTGGAGTAGAGCTCGTTGGACGCGGTTAGGCCGCCCTCGACCACCACCCACGCCGGCTCGCTGCCACGCGGGCCCTGGTTGGTCGGTGTGCCGGGGCCCTGGGCCCAGAATCCGAAGTACCAGAGCGATGAGTGGATCATCAGCCAGCCCGCGAAACACACGGCCAGAACCAGGTACCCCATCCACTTGCCGAACACGAACGACAACATCAGGTACACGCTGCCCACGAACAGGATCAACGCCATAGCGGTGACCCCGGCGCCCTTGAAGAGGGTGCCGCACTCGATGTGGAATCCCAGGCAGGTGGAGGCGGCGATCATCAGGCGCCCACCTCCGGTGACGCCGAGGCCGAGGCCGTCGCGCTCGCCGACGGCGACGCGGCCGCCTTCGCAGCGTCCTCGTTGGTGCAGACGTTCTGGTCGTTCGGAACGTTCTTCGAGCTCAGGAAGACCAGGTAGTTCACGATGTCGTTGATCTGCTGGTCGTCGAGCGCACCCTCGTAGCGGATGCTCCACGACGGCATGCCGGCCGCGATCCGTCCCCGCTCGATGGTGGTGTAGATGTCCTCGAGCGAAAGGATCCGGGTGTGTCCCGTCGACGGACCGCCGCAGATCGTGGTCAGGTCGGGTGGATACGCGTACGCGCCCTGGAACGCGATCACGCCACCGCGGAGCTCCGGTCCGTGGCAGCGCACGCAGCCGACCCCCAGCTGGTTCTCCTCGCTGAAGAGCTCAACGGAGCGGCGACCGCGTTCGATCGCCTCGGTCTTCAGCGCCTCCTCCTGCTTCAGGTTGGTGGAGGGCTCGATCAGCCAGTTGTACGGGAGCCAGATCACGAAGAACGTGACCAGCACCACTCCCCAGCCCTGGAGCTTCTGCAGCAGCGGCGTCTCGAGCGCCGGATCCGAGGGACCAGGCACCATGGCCGGCGGGATGTCTGGCGCCGGTTCGCGCGTGACCCGTCCGCGCAGGACCAAGGCGGCGGCGGTGGCCACGACGAAGACCCCGCCCAAGACGAGCAGGATCACCCCCGCGGTGTCGGATAGCGCCAGCATCTCTTCGGTCCTTGCCTCCCTAACCCGGGGCCACGCAGAACGGACCCTGCGGCGGCTCGCTGATCGTGTCGGCTCCTCGAGGCGGACCGAGCACCACCTCGGATGTGTCCACGAAGACGTTCCCGTTGTCCAGCGTGACCTTGAACCGATCCATGCCGCGAGGCGCGGGCCCCAGCTGGTACTCACCGGCGAAGTTGTACTTCGAGCCGTGGCACGGACACTCGAACCACTTGGAGGACCCGCAGAACGGCACGCGGCACCCCAGGTGCACGCATCGCTGGTAAAGCGGCATGATGCCTTCGGACGTGACCCCTTCGGTGGGGTAGTCCGCGTCCGACGTCACCTTGCCGGCCCACGGCACGATGTAGAAGCGCCCCGCTCCGTTGTAGACGGGCCCGTCGCTAAGCTGCGACTTGATGTCGGCCAGCTGCCCGGCGTTGATCACCGACCCGAAGCCACCCTTGAGGTTGGGCCACATGAACGCGATGGAGGCGCCTCCGAACTGCGCCCCGAACACCAGCAGCGACGTCAGGAGGGACTTGCGGAAGAAGTCGCGCCGGGACATCGGCGGCAAGTGCTTCTTCGGTGCCGTCGCTCCCCCTGCCGCCGCCTTCTGCGCCTTGGCAGCTCGCAGGAACGACAAGCCGAACACAATCGCGAAGATGTCCAGCGCGATGAAGACCGCGATCGCGGCGACGACCCCGGTGGACAGCGCGAGCGTCATAGGTCGAAGAACACCCCTTGCGCCCACGGCCAGATCCAGTTGTACCCGGGGCCGCGGAAGAAGCAACCGATGATCGTGAGCGTGGCGCCGAAGCAGAAAAGGGTGGTGAACATGGTGATGGCGATCTTGCGATCGCCCGGCCTCACGCTCGGGTTCCGGTCCACGTAGGGCACCGCCGCCAGCGCGACCAGGATGAAGTTGGGAATCATGAGCCCCGCGATCATGGGGTGGAAGTAGCGCAGCAGCTCCTGTAACCCCAGGAAGTACCAGGGCGCCTTCGACGGGTTAGGCGTGAGGTTGGGGTTGGCCAGCTGACGGAGCGGGGCGTTCAGGAAAGTGGAGAAGATGAGCACGGCGGCCGTGAGGATGAGCATGGCCACGAACTCCTCGACGAGCAGGTGCGGCATGACGTTCACGCGGTCGCCCTGCTCGCGCTCCACCCGCTGGATGCCCTCGGGCGGAACCAGAGCCAAGAGGCGGTGCTTGTCGTCCACGCCCTTCTTCGGCGAGGGGATGTTGCCCGTGGGGAGCGGCGCTGTGCGAACCGGGGTGGTGGTCGGCGCGGCCATCGCCATGACGGCCCCGGCGGCCACCGGTACGGGCGCCGCCGCGGGCGTCGCCACGGCCACCGGTACGGGCGTCGCCACGGGCGCCGCCACGTCACCGTCACCGTCGCCGGTCGGTGCCGCTGCCGCAGCCGGAGCGGCGG
>Ga0214473_10009666_pt1 | contig 11386 bp, 9 predicted proteins | sample RVTome_7_FD_203509 | JGI IMG/M metagenome (GOLD analysis project Ga0214473, IMG submission 203509) | Soil microbial communities from uranium-contaminated site in the Upper Colorado River Basin, Wyoming, United States - RVT98D197 | ecosystem: Environmental > Terrestrial > Soil > Contaminated >...
CGGGCTAGGAGAAGAGGTCCGCCGTTCAAGGTTCAAGGAGCGATGCGATCTCTTGCGGGTTGAACCTTGAACATGGAACTTTGAACTTTACTATCCTGGCGCTAAGTCCATGAGTAAAATGGCCATCTCCGTCCTGCGCTTACTCCGAACGGTGTCCTGGCGGCATGTCCGGCGACACCGGGTGCGCACGCTGCTTACGCTTTGCGGAATCGCCATGGGGGTGGCTGTGATCATCGCCGTCGCCCTGGTCAACCGCTCGCTGACGAGTTCCTTTCAGTCGACCATCGATCAGATCGCCGGCAAGGCGGTGCTGCAAGTATCCAACGGCGAGAGCGGTATCGCGGAGCCGCTGTTCCCGCTGATCAGGGATACGCCCGGCGTGCGCGACGCGGCGGCGGCGGTGGAAGCGTTTCTGCCGGTGAGCGGCGCGGCGGGCGAGCGCTTGTACGTTTACGGCGTCGATCTGCTCACCGATTTCGCCATTCGTGACCATCACTTTGCCGGCGCCGAATTCGCCATGGAGCAAGCGCTCGATTTCATCGCCCGCCCGGATTCCATCGCCCTGACCGAATCGCTTTCGCGCCGGCTTAATCTTCCGCTGGGTGCGACCATAATCTTGCTCACCAGCCGAGGCAAGCAACCCTACACCGTGCGGGCGTTGCTTAAGGAGGAGGGTGCGGCCAAAGTTTTCGGCGGCAGCTTCGCGCTGATGGATTTGCCCGTGGCGCAGCGGGCCATCGGCAAAGAAGGGAAGCTCGACATCGTCGATCTGACAATCGAAGACGGCGCTGAGATCGAAACGGTTCGACGGCTGGTAAAAGAAAGGCTGAACGGCGCGGCAGAGGTGGAGAGACCGCGCAAGCGCAGCGAGCAAATCGAGCTGTTGCTCACCTCATTCCGCGTCGGTCTTTTTTTCGTCAGCCTGATCGCGCTCTTCGTCGGCCTCTTCCTGATCTACAACACCCTGTCCGTTTCCGTCATTCAGCGCCGCCGCGAAATCGGCACGCTGCGCTGTCTCGGCATGCGCCGCGGTGAGTTGTTGCGGTTGATTATCCTCGAAGCCCTGCTGCTCGCGCTCAGCGGCGCTCTGGCGGGATGCGCGCTCGGCTGGGCGTTGGCTCAGGCCGCGCTGGTCGCGGTGGGGGAAACGGTCGCCAATCTATTCTCGCTGGTGGATTTGGCCGCAGAATCTTTCGGCTTGATGGAATTGGTTCTGGCTCTCGGCAGCGGCGTTGCCGTCGCCCTTCTGGCGGCGCTGATTCCAGCCTGGGAGGCGATCCGAATCAGCCCTCTGGAAAGCGCGCGGCAGGCGGCTTGGCGTCCGGCGTCCCGCGCGGGAAATCCTTGGGCGAATCGTCTCGGCGTCTGCTGTTTTTGCGTTGCGCCGATCTTGTTGGCGCTTTCACCCTCGCTTCCCGTCGCCGTCGAGCGCTTCAGCCTGGGCGTCGCCGGCATGCTGCTGTTCTTGCTCGGTCTGGCGTTTTTTTGTCCGGCGATGGTCAATCTCGCCTTCCGATCGTTTTGGCGATCCGCACTGCGGCTTCCGGGCCTTTCGCGGGCGGAAACGAGATTGGCGACGGATAGTTTGCGCCGCAACCCCGCCCGTTCCGGCATCACAATCGCGACGATGGTGATCAGCCTCGCGGCGATCTTCACGATCGCGGCCTTCGTCAATAGCGTGCGCGGTTCGTTGCTCGCCTGGGTGGATCGGATGGTGACGGCCGATTTGATCGTTAGCTCGGGCGCTCGCACCGCCGGGCCGCGCAACGTCCCGCTCAAGGAAGACTTGCTGCGCGGACTCAAGACTATTCCCGGAGTCAAGATCGTCGATCTTTACCGCTTGATCCGTTCGAATTACCAAGAACAGCCGATCGTGATCGAGTCGTTTTCGGCTCTGGAGTCCGCGCGCGTGCGCAACCTGCCCATGGCGGACGGCGATGGGGCGCGGGCCTTGCGCGAAATGGGCGAAGGCAGAGGGGTGATCATCAGCGAAAGCTTTCAAGCTAGGTTCGGCAAGGCACGCAACGATATGCTTGAGCTGGCGACGCCGACGGGCCGGATCGCCTTTAAGATTCTCGGTGTCTACGTCGATTACTCATCGGACTCCGGCAGCGTCCTATTAGACAGAGCTTTGTACAAGAAATACTGGCGCGATGAGCTTGTCGATGCTTTCGATCTATGGCTCGAACCGGGCGCGGACCAGGGAAGCGTGATTCAGAAGATCAAAGACGATTACGGCGAGAAGTACCAGCTCTTCATCAGCACGCACCGGGAACTAAGAGACGCCGTGGTGCGCATCATGGAGCAGTCGTTCGTCGTAAATTACGCTGTAGAAATCGTCGCGGTGGTGGTGGCGATCTTCAGCGTAATCAATACGCTGCTGGCGTCGGTTCTCGATCGCACACGCGAGATCGGCGTGCTGCGCGCCATCGGCGCGACCCAGGCGCAGGTGCGCAAGTTGATTGTACTGGAAGCCGGCTGGATGGGGCTCCTCGGAGGTATTCTTGGACTCTTCGCCGGTACCATCATGTCCTACCACCACGTTGTCTATAACACGAAGATGCTCACCGGTTGGACCTTTCAGTATCACTATCCCTACGGCGTTGCCATTCTGTCCCTCATTGCTTCGGTCCTGCTGTGCCTGTTGGCAGGATTCGGACCGGCGAAACAGGCGGCGGCGACGCCGATCACCACGGCCATCGGGTATGAGTAGGGGCGGATTTCAAGCCCGCCCCCTACCTATTTGATCGATTCTGCGGATTACGACGTCGGCAACTCGGTGAAAATCACAAACCGGGCGCGGCGGTTTTTGACGCGGCATTCGTCGGTCGGCTCGAAGCAAGCGGGAGCTTCCTTACCGTAGCTGATGGTGACCAGGCGCTCCGGCGCGATGCCTTGGTTGACAAGAAAATCTTTGGCGCTCTGGGCGCGCTTCGCGCCCAGAGCAAGGTTGTATTCGTTGGACCCGAGATCGTCGCAATGGCCTTCGACCTCGACGCGCGATTTCGGATTGCTTTTCAGCCAGTCGGCGTTTTGCCTGAGAATCGCTTGGGCGTCCGCCGCCAGATCGATGCTATCGAATTCATAGTAGACGTCTTGCAGCGCCGCGCCGGGCGGGGTGACAGCGGCGATGCCCCGGCTCATGGCCTCCATCGCCGAAGGCGCGCGCAGGGGCGCAGGATCGCCCGCGGGGTTGTGGAAAGGCAGGGGCGATAGAATCGGGACGGGACGGCTATCCGGGGCGGAACAGGCGGACCCGATAAACGCGAGCAGCAAGAACAAAAGAAAAGCCGATCGCGTGTGGCTGGAAACCGGCCGGAACGGCGGTTTCAAATGGCTAAACGGCGACATTTTTGTATATGGTCGCGATTTAACCCGGCGTTGTCAAGTTTATCGGCGTTGTTTTAAGCTCCCGTGCTCCGTTTGCGACGAAGACTCATCCAAAAAACGCCACAAACTCCCCCGAACGTATCAATTGCTACATCGACCGCGCTGGCGGTTCTTTCCGGCACCCAGGATTGATGATACTCGTCGCTGACGGCGTAGGCGAGCACCAAAGCCAACGTTCGGGCGGTCGCCGCGGTCGCAAGTTTTGGTTCCTCGCCGCGCCGCTGCGCGCGCAGAAGAAGGATGCCAAAAACGAAGTATTCGAACCCGTGGGCGGCCTTGCGCGAGACAAGATGGAGCGCCATGAATTGCGCAGGCGAGATGCCGGGAAAAAACCATCGCAGCCACTCGGATAGGAATCCCTCGGTGTTGGAGAAAGAAAAGTGCTCGGTGGAAAAATAGAAAATCAATCCCGCCCAGAGAACTACGGGAAGCCACCGTTGCAGAAAAGAACGCCAACCACCCGAAAGAATCATCGCGTGCTTAGTGTCAACCATCGCTCAGCCGGCTTTGGGGCGCCACAAGCAAGATGTATAAGATTGCCGTGACCCAGCACAGGACCCCAAGAATCCACGGGAGATACATGTAGCTTTGGGTGCGATCATAGATCGCGCCGGCCATCACCGGTCCGAGCACGCTTCCCCAGGTATAGAGGAAGCTCATGCTGCCGCGCACCTTGGCGAAGTGGTTGCGGCCGAAAAAATCGCCGACTGTCGCCCAGGTCACGGGAAATAATCCTTCAAGCACCGTAAGCGAAGCGAGGGCGATCCAGAGCTGCCACTTTTCCGTTCCGAAAAATAGCAGAAACAATGAGGCGCTTGCGATCATCATGCAACTCGCCATCAGGCGGGGCTTCGACACCCGGTCGCCGATCCAACCTATCAACAAATGTATCGGCATGCCGAAGAAGGCGAGGAAGCCGAGGTAAAACGCCGCTTGTTGCTGGGTGAATCCTTTCCACACCAGAATCGGCACGAAATGCACGAGCACGGCACTGGAGCAGACGATTCTAAAAGTCGTCGCTAGCGTGAGCAGCCAAAACTGATGCATGCGCAGCGTTTCGCGAAGGGAAAAGTCGAGCTCCGGCGCCGTCGAATCGCGTCTCGATCCCAGATTTAGCGCGCCGTCGGATATGGCGCTTGTCGCGCCATCCGGCGCTAATCCCATGCTCTCAGGCGAGCGGCGGATCAAGAAAGCGAGCGGCAGGCCGCCGAGAAGAAACGCGACACCCGCTGCGAAGGCAGCGATGCGCCAACCCCAAGTAAGCACTCCGTATGCAAGGATGGGCGTGATGAGCGTGCCGCCCAGGGCGATGGAGCCGCTGGTGAACGACATGGCCAAGGTGCGCTTGCGAATAAACCAAGTGTTGGCCACGGCCATCGTCGCGTCCATAAAGCCGGCCTGGTAGGAGAGTGAAATTACGCCCATATACACGATGAGTAAGGCGGTGTAGCTGTAGACGTCCGCGAGCATCATATAGCCGATACCTGCAAGGAGCACAGCGACGGCGATCACCGGGCGAGGGCCGTAGCGGTCGATGCAGTAACCGGCGAGCGGGCCTTCAATGGCGCCCTGCGCGCGGGCGAGCGAAAAAACCAGCGAGGTTGCCGCACGGGTAAGTCCCAACTCCTGAGTCACGGGCAGAAAGAAAACGGTGAAGCCATAGGCGTGCAGGCCGCCGCCGAGCACGCGAATTACGCAGCACCCCGCCACCATCCACCAGCCATAGTAAAGTTGCGCCAGCCGTCGCTTGAGAATTAGGATCACGCTTTCACCGAGGACTTACGCTTTGGCAGCGTGCAAAGTTGGCCTGACGAGCAAAGCGTAAAGACATCCGGCAATCAAGGAAAGGACGATGAAGGCGGACATCATGGGCGCATAGCTTTGGTAACGATCGTAAACCGCCCCGGTGACCACGGGACCGAGCGCCGGACCCCAGAGGTAAAAGAAACTCATGGTGCCGCGAATGGTGGCAAACGACTTGCGGCCGAAGAAGTCGCCGACGGTCGCCCAGCCCACGGGAAAAATCGCTTCCACGACTGTAAAGAGCAGCGTGAATGCCCACAGGGACCACTCTCCGTGGCCGTAGGCCAGCAGCGCGACCGCACCCGCGCCGACGACCATGCACAGGCCCATGAGGCGCGGCTTGCTCACCGAGTCGGCGATCCAGCCGATGAGCAGATGGCACGGCAAACTCATCAGCGCCATGAACGCCAGCATGGCGGCGGCGCGCGCTTCGGAGACCCCTTTCCAAACCATGATCGGAACGAAGTGGACCGTAATGGCATTGTATACTGCGACGCGCGTCGTGGTAGCGAGGATAATCATCCAAAAAGCGCCGGTTCTCATCGCTTGCCAGAGATCGAATTCCATGGCCGCTTGTGCATGTCTCGCCGTGTGATCGCCGTTCGCCGGCACGCCATCCGGTTGCAGCCCCATGCTTTCGGGCGAGCGTTTCGCCGCTAGCGCCACCGGGATGCCGAACAAGATTAATCCCAGGCCGGCCAAAAAAGCGCTCTGGCGCCAACCCCAGGTTTGCACGCTGATTGCCAACAGCGGCGTGATAATTGTTCCGCCGATGCCGATCGAGGCGCTGATCAGCGTCATGGCCAGGGCCCGGCGCCGGATGAACCAACTGTTGGCAAGGACCATCGGCGAGTGCATGAAGCCGGCGGAGAAGGAAAGAGAAATCACACCGAGATAGACGATAAGCAGCGCGTAATAATTATTTACGCCAGAAAGCAACATGTAACCGAGCCCGGATAGTATGATTCCCGCGAGCATCATCGGGCGCGGACCGAGCCGGTCGATCAAATATCCGGCCACCGGACCTTCGATGGCCCCTTCGGCGCGGGCCAGAGAAAAAACCAATGAAGTCGCCGCGCGGCTCAACCCCAGCTCGTTGGTGATCGGCAGGAAGAAGATCGTGAAGCCGTAAAGATGAAACCCGCCGCCGAGCATGCGGATAGCGCAACCGACCGCCACCATCCGCCAGCCGTAAAATAAACCGTTGAGCGGCTTAAAAATTTTCTCGATCATTCGGGTCGCAAATCGGAGGCTAAGGCCGGACGAAGCTTGCGCGACGAGATTACGTCGGGTTTTGCGACCTTTGAGGCGATAGAAAGGGGTGTCATGGAATGATGAAACGTTCGAAGCAAGAGTTTCCTCAGCCCATGCACGTCACCCACTCCCTCGGATAGGCGTTCAAGCTCTCGCAGCCGTCTTTCTTCACCACCAACGTCTCGCCGAATTGCAACCCCATTTTTTCGTCGTAGGTCATGAGGTTCGGCTGGATGACGATCACCATGTTCTCGCGAAAGCGCATCTCTCTGGAATCGTGGCGCTTGCGAGTCTTGGTCTGAAAGATCGGCGGATATTGATTGACGCCGTGGACTAAATCGTCGTAGGTGCTGTAGCCGCGCTCGTGGATAATTTCCGCTGCTTCTTCGGCCTCCGTCGTGGTCACGCCGTCTTTGATGACCCTGGAGAGAATTTCAAAGGCTTCCTTCGCCGCGTCGTGCATCTTTTGCCACTCCGGTATCGGTCCTTCGCCGATGGAAAAGGTCCGATGAATTTGCCCACTGTAGCCGGAGTAGGCGCCGCTGATTTCCGTGATCAAGCAATCGCCCTTTTTCAGCTTGCGGTTCGAGTGGAACTGCGACGGCACCGCAAAGTCCGGCTCACGCATCGGCATGCTGCTCATAAAGTGAATCCCGGCGTAGCCGCCCTGCTTGAGATAGACGGGCTCGATGAGCGCCGGAATCTCGTCTTCGCGCATCTCTTCTTTCAGACCGTCAGCCAGTGCTTGAATCGACTGGTCGGTCAATTTCGAAGCGAAGCGGATGCGCTCGATCTCTTCCGCGCTTCTCACCGTCCGCATCATGCGCAGCTTGCCGCCCAAGTCAACGAACGACGCGTTGGGATACTTTTCGCGTAGCTTATTGTAGACCTGATAGGTGATCGAACCCACCAGGCCGATCTTCTTCGATTCCAAACCGCGCTCGCGGATCAGCTCGACGACGCTGTTGGTCGTGTTTGCGCCGGCCCAACGGACGTCCTTGATCCACGACATGACCCGCGCCATCGGAAAATGATTAAACAGCTGCATCAAGATCACCGGCTCCTTGCCGGATTGCATGAGTAAATAGGCTTCGCGGCTGCTCGGCCAATCGCTCAACCAATAGATGTCCGAGGCGTAGCGCCCGCTGCCGTAGATGAGCGCCGCGTCGACGCCTTCTTGCTCCATCAGGTTGTCAACGGCCTTGTGGCGTCTCTCGATCTCTTGATCGGAAAATGTCGGATAGTCGGTTCGTTGACGCATGTGAAATCTCCTGCTCGCGAAACTCGTTTCTGCGGTTTTTTCTAGCACCGATCCACGTGGGCACGCAACGGCAGCGGCAAAATCGGTTCTTTTTCTTGCCCCCGCGGGTGTACATTCGGTCCTGCCCGGAGCGAACAGATCGCGCGGTAACGGTATTCGCCGCGGCAGCTGGAAGGCTCGCCGGAGCGAAGCCGCGAGGAGCCTGTCGGCCCTTCGACTTGAGGCGCTTGCTCGGTCGGGGGCTCTCGCTCAGGATTTCTCCCCACGGGCGTAGCGGCAGGTGCCACCGGCTTGCCCGCAAGGCTCCACCCTTCGAGAATTCTCGAAGGGTCGAAGTTCCCCGGCCACGAATAAGGATCATGCTCACTTTAGTATTCCCGACCACGGGATCCCCTTGCTAGAGCGCTTTTGGACCTATATAGAGTCATCGTAGATTGTTCCTTCGTAATAATGGCGCGTAAGAGGTAGAAGGCCGGACCACAAACGCAAGGGTGGCAGGGGGGCGGCGCCGGACTTGCGGACCTGTATTTTCGGTGCCGATCCTATACCCTCTTCCAAAATCCACAGGCGATCAAGAGCCTGATCAAGGAGAGAGTTATGAATCCCATGTTTATAGTTGCGATTCCCTTAGTGTTGGTGATTGTCGGCATGGTATTGAACAGCATCGGGCTTTCCTTTGATCAACCTCCAGGTTCAACGGAGCAAGATCCGGCAAAGAGAGCGGCGATAGAAGGGGACACGTATCGTCGTTTCTTTGATTTACAGAGAAGCCGAGCTGTGAAAAGACAGAAAAGGATCGGCCAGTATGCCTGGTTGCTTATAATCGCCATTATCGGTTCCTTCATCTGGCTGTATATGTACACGGTGAACAAGACCGCCCTTTTGACTCAAATTGCCGCGCTTCAGACACTGGCGAAGGAAGAAGGAAAGGAGATGGTTCTCTCGGTCACGCTGAAGGACGGGAGCAATGTCAAATACCTGATCAAATCACCCCAAGCCGATACCTTGGATGCCGCCACGAAAGAATCAATTTCGAAAGGGAAGGTCTCATCCTGGGATATGGAACAATCAGGTACGGTCTTGAGTGTCGGCGAGAGTCCATTGCCTCTCGGCGTCGCGCTGAAAGTATCCAGCGACCCGAAAATAAAAAGAGACTGAAAGTTAAGCCTCGGCGAAGAAAAAGGGGGCGAAGCTGGAACGGTCATTTTGACGTTTTGAGAATTGTCAAAACGTGCAAACGCCCCCGAAGTTTTGATCGTGCGATTTTCAACGTTTTGAACGACTGGAACGGGCCTCAGTATTGACCAGCGCAGCGGTTGATCGATTGAACTGTTTGGAACGGGCATTAGTCTATCCCTCGGTAGTTGCGTCCCCCTAAGATCGCCCTTGGCATCTCATCAAGGCGCCCGCTAGTGATCGCACTCACGCTCGGTGAGTGCTACTTACTGGAACGCCCGGCGTGATGTCTCCGGCGGGCGCGACCGACGAAGCCTCAGCATATCTTGATCAGGTTGAAGGGAGTCATTGGTCATGCATGTGGATACCGCAATACTGAGCCTGGAAAATCCCGTGTTCCGCACCTTTGTATTAGCCGCCAGCATCATGATCCTAAAGCTGATGCTCCAACCATGGATGACGGTCGTGCGAATGATGAAGGCAGGGGGTGGATTTCGCAGTCCCGAAGATGCCAAAAAAAGTCCAATCAACCCCAAACCCGATCCCGCGCAACTTGAGGTCAATGAGTATGTGGATCGCTCGCGCCGAATTAATTTGAACGACCTGGAGAGCATCCCGGGCTTTCTCGCAGCGGGATTCCTGCTGGTACTTGCCAATCCGCCATTGCTACTTGCTCAAATATTGATCTGGACTTACGTCGTTTCTCGGGCAGCACATTTCATTGCCTATGTGACGGCTCAACTGCACGATGTCCGCGCATTCTGTTGGACCTGGGGCTCGCTGTCGGTGATCGCCATGGCAGTTTATGTGTTACTGAAAGCCCTCTAAAGACCGGCACGCTAAAAGCCGGAGAAACTGTATGGCCGAAAAAGTGAAAGTTTATGCGGGTCTCGAGTCGAGTCAATCCGCCGGGTCTCCAAGGTCGACAGGATCAACTGTGGAGATTAAAACCATCGTCAAGTATTCAACTTCACATCTGACTCCTCAACCGGAAAATCTCTAGAGGACCCTGCAGGGCGCTCAATAATTTCCCGTGATCCCCAACTCTTTGTGGGCCTGCTTTAAGGGGGTCAGATCCACCAGGTCCTCATAGGTGGGTTTCGGCCCGGGCCTTCCCTGGAGGGCAATCTGAATCGCGCTCTCTACGGACTTGCGGGAAGGGGTGCCGTCCCTCGTGAACGAGTTGAGTTCCATTTTATAGACGGCCGTTGCGTCTTCCCGGTTGAGCTTGCGCAGTTTCATCACGGCCTGGATCATGTCTTCGGGGTTTTTCTGCACGTCGACGAGTCCGCGCACGGAACCTTTGAGAAAACGGCGCGCCAGATCTAGATGACTCTTGAGCTTCTGATTGGACATGGCCAGTCCCACTTGAATGAGTTCAAGTTGTTCTCCGACACGAGACAGGATGTGAAATCCTTTCTTTTGCGCAGCCAGGGCCAGACCGGGATCGACGATCATGCCGTCCGCCGAGCCGGCCTGCACGGCTGCAAAGCGGTTCGTCTGCTCGCCCATCGCTAAGAGGAAAATGTCCGTGTCGGGATTGAGGCCCAGGGCGCCGGCGGCCGCTTTGGCCCCGACGGCGGTGAGCGAACCGATGGAGGAGACGGCGATCTTTTTGCCGCGCAGGTCCTTGCCGGATTTGATCTCCGGTCTGACCACCAGCATGAAATCGGGCCGGTGAGTCATGGCAAAGACCAACTTGATCGGGACGCCGTTTGCAGCGGCCCACACGCCGGTATCTCCGCTGCCGGCGAAGTCGATTTCTCCGTTCACCAGGGCCGGGGGTTGCAGGGTACCCTGCACATAAATGAACTCCGGATCCAGTCCTTCTGCGGCGTAGAAGCCCTTATCTTTGGCAATATACCAAGGCCGGGTGAGAACATTAATGGTCGGGATTGCGATCCGGACCTTTTGCAAAGCCTGGGCTTGGATGTCCCCGGGTGCAATTACGACGGCGACAAACGTGAGAAACGCGATCAGGTCCGCAAACACCCACGAACGGATCTGCTTCATACCGGATCTCCTCTAAAAGAAGAAGCAAGACAATGCCAATGAAATCACCGCTGTTATAATGGGAAGTTGGCAGCTTTTCAATAAGAATCTGGAACAGCGCGAAGGAAGAGCAAAGGATATTTTCGGGCTGAAGCCCGCTCCAATCGTTCCAGACGTTCAACGCCTTTCGGCTGTTCAAAGCCTCGCGGCCGTTCCATGTTCAAGGTTCAACGGTGTGAAGGCTGGTGCCCGTTCCAAAGGTTCCAGTCGTTCCAGCCGTTCCAAACGTTTAAAAGCTAAGATTGGCAGAGGGGAAATTGCACGCGTGATTTCAGTAAGGATGAGAGCTGAGGGATGAAAGCGGAAAACCGCAACCGAAAAAAGATCGTGTTCGTGACACTTGCACGTTTTGAGAATTCTCAAAACGTCAAAATGAAAGTCGACCGGGCCGGACTTCCACGACTCAACTATCTTTGCCCGTACTTTATAGAACACCACCCCGTCCTCTCC
>Ga0214473_10009667_pt1 | contig 11385 bp, 8 predicted proteins | sample RVTome_7_FD_203509 | JGI IMG/M metagenome (GOLD analysis project Ga0214473, IMG submission 203509) | Soil microbial communities from uranium-contaminated site in the Upper Colorado River Basin, Wyoming, United States - RVT98D197 | ecosystem: Environmental > Terrestrial > Soil > Contaminated >...
TCGCTAACAGAATACGTAAACGAATCAGGACCTACATATCCATCACCGTTCGGATGATATGTGAACGTGCCGGTCTCCGTATTAAACTCTACGGTTCCGTGCGTCGGCTGAGTAAGGACCTCAACAGTAAGCGGGTCTGTTTCATTGTTGGCAAAGCTGTCCGGTGTATCACCGAATGTCACAGTACCGTCCAAATCGATATTCATATGACCGGTTTCCGAAGCGTTATTCGCGAACGGAAGTTCATTAGACAGTGTAATGGTAACCATAACCGGGTCGGTGACATTGCCTTGTTCATCGGCAGCAACATACACGAAATAGTCCACCCCGACAAAGCCTGTACCAGGTGTGTACTCGAAGGTGCCATCCTCCGGATTAACAGTTACCGTTCCATATTTCGGCTGAGTGTAAGTTAGGACTTCCAAATTATCACCATTATCGAACACACTGCCGACAATGACGATATTCATGTGCTCTGAGAAGATTACCGGGTTTACCGGTGTCGGCAGGTCCGGCGGCAGCGGGCAATCCGGACAAGGTTCAGTAACATCATTGTTTATTTCTATACTTACATATTTCCCTTCGCTCGAGTTGGAACCAGGCGTAGTGCGCTCCAGTGCTGAACCGGTGCCGGAAACGGAAGCCTTCACATGAGTAGTGCCGGTGGTAATAGTAGCCGGCTCATCCGTATTCCAGCCGGCGTGAAGCACTATAGAGGCCCTGGCGGTGCTGTCCGCACCTGACTGGGAAGTCTTGGCCTCGGCATTGAGGTCGCCATTAACAGTTAAATCCTTGCCCGCACAAACGCGAATATCAGCGTTAGTTGTCTGCTTGCCATGCGCCTCGACGGTAACATCACCATCAATATTTATATTTTCAGCCGCTACCAGACATAAAAGCGCCTGGCCGACTTGTTTTTCAACAGAAGGCACCTGATTAGTGAGAACCTGCACTGACCCGTTAATTGTAAGGTTGCCGGCAGCGATTGCAGAAATTTCGTCGTAACTGCCGCCGTTAACCGACAATCTTCCTGAGCCTTGAACCGACAACTGTCCTGTTGTTATATCGCCACCATTTGTTGTAAATAATCTGATTTTGCCCGGGTCTGTTACTTTGTCATTCGGGGGAACGGCAGTCATCAGACTGCCAGCGGTAATTCCACCACTTCCCGCCAGCATATAGATGCTGCCACCTTTATTTGTCATAAGCGTCGTGGTAGCTGGAGACAGGAAGGTAATCCCACCAGTGTTATATACCGTCCTCATCGCGATATCGCCGCTTCCACCGGTAATGAAACCATCGCTTATGTTGTTTACGATAATGTTGCCGTTAGTGGATGAGTGGGCAACCAGTTCAAGGTCTGTATTAGCTGACGACTGGCTCTCTATCCATTTTTCATAGAGCGTATTATCAAGCGGGTCAACGGGTCTTGCACCATCGGCAATGGTTAAATTCAGAGCGTCGATTACTATCTTGCCTCTTTTGCCAGTGTTGATTGCTGCGGAAGCATCGATGTTACCAGCAAGATTAACGGTATTACCGCTTATTTCCACACTGGCTTTTACCGTACCGCGATTATCTACGGGCGGTCCCGGCTCAAAAACAGGCAGGTGCCCTCCTTTGGCCTCAATCTGAGCACCCGAAGCTACAGAAGTATCACCAGTGGAATGAACAATAACCAGCCCGCTATCACCGGCGGTGCCGGCGTTTGCGGTAGTCACGCTATTAGAACCAAGTGTAGTTTCGCTGCCAGCAGATATGCTGATGATGCCACCGTCACCAGTGGTTCCATCAGCATTAATGGTACCATTCTGCTCAACGGTCCCTATACCTATAGCAACTTTTACGGCTCTATCGTCAAGCTTCAGAGGTATAGCGAAGATATCGCCGGAGGCAAGAACGACCTGTCCTGAAGGCGAATTGATTGTACCATCGTTAATCACATCCCCCGCGGTCACATCTCCGACGCTCGGAACGGATATTGTATCAGCACTTGCAACAGAATCCATTGATTCGACAACGATATTGCTGCCCTGTTCAGCGAGAAGCACGCTATTACCAGCGACCATAGCGACATAGCCGCCTGAAGTTGTGGTTATTATGCCGGTATTTTGAACCATTTTGCCGATAAGTGCAACACTATCAGCATAGATACCTTTGGTCGGGTCACTGCTCCCGGCATAGTTAATCACAGCGCCGTCACCATCGATGAACTGAAATTTACCGGTGTTGAGGCCATTGATAAAATCATTTTTGGCCAATTTCAGGCTCGAAGCTACCAACTGGGTCACGTTTACCTTCGCTCCTTGACCGAAAATAATACCAGCAGGATTAACGATAAAAATTCGCATGCCCACACCGTTGAGGGCACCTTCAAACTGTGTCGTATTTCCCGACATTATCCTGTTCAGCACAGCGGAATTACTAAGTCCGCCTATTTGTGAAAACGAGAGGCTTTCTGATAGGCTGGTATCTATACCTCCCGAACCGAGGCTGCCCCACTCGATAACAGATGTCGCCTGGTTAACTACTACGGTGGTATTCCCACCGACTACGGGATTGATATCCCCGGTACCCACCGTAAACACACCGCCTTCCGGTGTGGCCAGCACGACGGATGTATTGAAAACCATGTTGCACGCGAGGACGAAGGCAACGAATTGTCTAAAACTGTTCTTTCTGAAAACTCTCATCAAAGAATTCATGTCTATACCCTTTCTATTTAAAATTACTCCTCCGAGCGGAAAAATCCAACAACCTGTGCCATCACTGTGTGGCATTGAGAGGACATATTACCCGCCTCACTTTGTGATTATCCGCTCGCCTATTTGGTTATTATAGCATTCTATCAATTTGTTACCTAAATGTCAATGTTTAAGGCCTTTCTCGGACTATACTGGGGCCTGCCCTGACCGCTACTTTAGAAGCCAGCTTTAATTTTTTCGAAATGACGGATGTTAGGACACAATATAACCTCTTACTAAACAATAAATTACAGCCTCAAGGTCCGAATTTCATATATTTTATTTTTTTGAATTTTTTCCGATATAAACTCAAAAAATTTCAAAAAAGCAGGTTTTTCCTCAATATTTTTGCACCTTCAACTGCACCTAAGCCACCCGATTGACTAAAAAGACCTGAAACGAAAAACTTGTTGCTTTATTTCGGATTACGGTTAGACTTAAGTACTTTGAACGAAGAGCCGCGAAGTAAAAAACGTAAAAAGCTTTATGGGAGAACAAATCATGCTGGAACATAAAAAAATACTGGCTCACGCGGTGACGCGCAAGGCAAGTGATATTCATATAAATGTAGGCATCCCGCCTATCATTCGAATAGACACGGAATTAGTTGCTACAGATTTTCCCGCAGTGACCAATGATAACGCCAAGGAAATGTTAGTTGCGATGGTCGGCGCGGACAGATTCAACAAATTTGAAACGAGGCGTGACCTCGATTTTTCCACCACTTTGGAAGACGGCCACCGTTTTCGTGTCAACGCGCATTATCAGCGGGACACCATCGCGATTGCATTTAGAATTATTCCCAGTGAAGTGCCCGACATTGAAACTCTGCATATGCCCGAAATTCTCAAGGACCTGATAGACCTGCCCAGAGGATTAGTGATTGTAACAGGTCATACCGGTGCGGGCAAAAGCACAACACTGGCGTCGATGCTCTCGGCGCTAAACAAAAAATACGGCAGGCACGTAATCACGATAGAAGACCCAATTGAATATCTGCTGAAAAACGACAAATGCATTATCGAACAGCGTGAGGTCGGCTCCGATTGTCCTGAATTTTCATCCGGTCTGCGTCATATCTTGAGGCAGGACCCGGATATTATTATGGTCGGTGAAATGCGAGACCTCGAAACAACGAGCTTTACGATTACCGCCGCCGAAACCGGTCATCTGGTTTTCAGTACGCTGCATACAGTTAACGCATCGCAGACAATCGACCGTATTATAGATATTTATCCCTCTACTCAGCAAAACCAGATACGTGCGATGCTTGCCAATACGCTGCAGGCGGTCATATCGCAGACGCTTTTCCGCAGGGTTGACACCAATGGAATGGTTCCGAGCACGGAAGTACTGCTTTGTACCCCCGCTGTACGGAACTGCATACGCGAAAACAGGATTTACGAAATACCGAACATAATCGAGACCAACCGCAGGCTGGGAATGCATCTGATGGATTACAGCATCGCTGATATATACAACAAGGGCTATGTGGACAGGGAAGAGGCCATCAACCGGTCGACCAATCCGCGTAAGATGGAAACGCTTCTTAAGCCCAGCAAATAACCTAAAAACAAACCGGCAGGTACAGTTAATGTACCTGCCGGCTAATCTCACAAAAATCACACACTAACAAATCTTATTTGGGCTCTTCGGGACATACTTTATACTGTTGTGCTTCCTTCTCAGCGTCTGTCATGGATGTTTTCGGAACCGGAAGTTTTGTCGCTTCAAAAGCCTTTTTCTCAGGGCAGGTCATATCATCAGTCTTTAAAGGCTGCTGGATTATATGTGGAGTTACAAAGACCACTATTTCACTCAGTATCGTCGACTCACCATTAAATTTGAAAAGCCATCCGGCCAGAGGCAAATCGCCCAAGAGCGGTATTTTGGTGGTTTCCTTCTTTACGTCTTTTCTGCGAAGTCCGCCCAGCACTACTGTCTGGCCGTCTTTGATTAATAAGGTCGTATCCGCCTTGCGTGAAGCAATAACGGGTACAGGAAGAACCCCCTCGCTGCCGGTTGCACCTGTTTCCGCCGAACCTGTCTGGACGCTGAATTCCGGCTGCAGTTTCAATCTTATCATCCCATCACGTGCGATGTGCGGTATAACTTTAAGTGTAACACCAACTTCCTTGAACTCAACGGTACCGAATGCCTGAACGCCCAGACCCTGGTTAAGCTGCTGATACGGGATTTCCTGAATTATTTTAATTTCCGCCTTTTCATTGTCCATAACAAGGACCCTCGGATTGGCGAGCAGCTTTGCCTCGAGGACTTCCTTCTGTGCCGCCAAGAGCACATCGATATCAATATTATCGTTGAGCCAGCCAAAGCGCAACTGTCCGGTCACATCTGATGTCTGGCCAGCTTTCGAACCGCTGAAGTCACCACCAACAAAGGGGTCCCTATTTCCTCCGTTTGCAATACCCTCATCACTGAATGTAGTGAAAGTTGACGCATGCCAATCGATGCCAAGGTCTAAATTATCTTCACAGGTTATATCGTAAATCCTGGCTTCAACCAATATCTGGGGCGTCATACGGTCCACTTCCTGGATGAACGTATCAATAGCCCTGATTTTGCTTTCGGTATCAGTAATGATTAAGTTATTTGTGCCCGGATTTGCAGATATGGAGCCGCGGGGTGATATGAATTTTTTCAGCGCCGCTTCAACCTCTTTGACATCGGCGTAAGTAATCTGATAGACCTTGTTGACCAGAGCTTCCTGGACATCGGCTACCTCTGACTTTGTTACGATTCTCAACATACTCTGGTCCGCCACGTATGTATAGCCGTGCGCAGCGAGAATATTGCGCAATGCCTCACCGAGCGGGACATTTGTAAGAGTTGCCGTTACATTACCCACGACGTTGGGGCTCTTGACAATATCGATGTCAGCCTGCGCAGCCAATACCCTGATTACGTCTTCCATAGGTGTATTTCTGAAATCCACACTTACCAGTTTCTGCATTTTCTGCTCTACGGGCGTAAGAATCTGCTTTTCGCCTGTAGGCACATTGTTACTACCGGCAACCACTTTTGTCACAACGCTGTTCTGGTCTTCAGCAAAAACGAGCGTCGTCACCGTCAATAGAATTGCCAGTAGTCCGTACTTTAAAAAGTTTTTCATGATATTGCCCTTTCCCTCTAACATAGTTAATAGAACCTTATATATTTACTGAACTTTTTGCGTCCAGGTCTTACCGTTCATACTGAATTCAACGCTGTCATTGTTAATTTTCACAATTTTCGCTTCGCCTATCATGTCACCTTCATGCTTTATTTCGGTTCCAATAACCGCCGAAGGTTCGTCGTTGCTGTAAACAATGCCTCTTACGGCAATCAAACCTGAGCCTGTCGTATAAGAACCTGCTGCTGACAATTGCGTCGGGTCTCGCATATAAACCGGATAAGGCTCTGGTTTCTGCCAGGCAATCGCCGCGCCTGTCCCTGCGACGTCCGCAGCAATCTTAGATGCGGGGCCCTGCGAGACAGGTTTTGACGAACCGGCAAAATTCCGCACTAAAACCACGATAAGTATAATTGCGAGTATAGGAACAATCAATATTCTAATTTTTTGTTTATCGGCAAACTGTTCCAGTTTTAAAGCAGCCAGTTTTTCGATTATGTCCTCAAAGAGGCCTGGTTTTGGGGTTCCGATGAAAACTTCCGGCTGGCGAGGTCTTGGGGGCGGGCTTTGCGGCCTCCTCAAAGGCGTCTGCGGTCGAGGGGGGATATGTCCCCTGGAATCCGCACCATGCAATGGAGGCAACTGCTGTTCCTCTCCTGACTTAGGGACAGGGACACCATCGAAAATGGATGAAATTTTCTTGTGCAGTCCCGCTTTAGGCTTTTCCATTGGTTATCTCCCGTGCAAGATTCATATACTCCTCGGCGGCATGGCTCTTCGGGGCATAAGTAAGAACCGGCTCACCGGCACTGGGTGCTTCGGCAAGTTTTACGGCCCTGTGTATAACGGAGTTAAATACCAACTCACCGAAATATGAACGCATCTGCTCCTGTACCTGTTTACTGAGCATAACGCGTCTTTCCACGAAAGTCAGCAGCACACCGAGAATCCGCAGGTTCGGATTGAATCGTTCTTTAACAATTTCAATTGTCTCAAGAAGCTGCTTGAGACCTTCGAGAGCGTAGTAGTGCGTCTGTACCGGAATAATCACCTCGTTGCTGGCGACGAGGGCGTTGAGCGTCAGCAGGCTCAGTGACGGGGAGCAATCTATAATGCATATGTCAAAACTGTCATCAAGCAGTTGGAGCCTCTGGCTGAGTATATGCTCCCTTCCTGGCAATGACGCCAGCTCAAATTCAGCACCGGAAAGCAGAATATTTGTCGGGACTATTTTCAGGCCCTGGATTTTTGTGTCAACGATAACTTTGCCAAGTGGTATCTGAGCGTTAATGAGGCTGTCATAAACGGTTTTTCCGAGAATCTCAGGGTCGTGTCCGAAGCCGAGTGTCGTATGTGCCTGGGGGTCGAGGTCGACAATGAGGACGCGTTTACCGAGCATGGCCAGTGCCGCCGCGATATTCATCGCGGTGGTTGTCTTTCCGCAACCGCCCTTTTGGTTTGCAACAGCAATTTTTCGCATAATAACAGCATGGGCAAAGGCTGCCCATCCTACAATTCAGGTCGTTTTCGCACGAGTACCACCAGGCCCATATTGAACTTGTGGCCCAACGAATTATCATTCGAACGCGACATTCTAAAATCATTGACAAATATCACAGGCTGATAGCGTTCGAGGGCATTTAGAAAACCCGCGAACTGATTGAAGCCTGCCGTAAAATCAATGCTGATACGTTTTTCATAAATGTACTTAAAGCTATTTCCCGGAGCAGGCTGATTATCCGCGGTACGGATATTGAATTCGGAAACATTTTTCTCATTTGCGATTTTGCTTATCGCGAAGGTCAGGTCCGCGGAATTCTTTTCATCAATTACGTAATCTTTTATCTTTTCGCGGAACTTGTCCAATTGCTTTTCAAGCTCCGCACGGGTTTTTTCCAGCGTCGCTGCCTCAGCGGCTTCGCAAAGCTGTTTTGCCTGGATTATCTGCTTTTCAATTGCAAGGCGTTTCTGGTTCTGGGGGCGAAGAATCAGCAGATAGAGAATCGCGAGCACGGCAAAGCAGGCAAGCCAGCCGAGCGCTCCTGTTACAATGAATTTTCCGTAAATATTTTTTTTCATATTTCTGCCGTTACATATCGCTCTTGAAAATCATTCGCATATCGTAGGATATGGAATCCTTTTCACCACCTCTGCTCGACTGCTGTCCAACGGGAATATCCTGCAATCTCGATTTGAGCACGCTGTTTTCGAGCAGTCTGCCTCGAAAGGCCTTTACCTCCTCGTCCCAGTTTGCCTTGGCACTTCCGCTGACACCCATTTCTATTTCCCGGCAGATAGAATCGCCGCCCTGCTGAGATTTGACCACACTGTACTTGCCTGCAAAGCTGTTCAGCACCATCGCGCCGGGCACATTTTCCGCCACGACCTGAATGACGGGCGACCAGGCGGTAAATTTGCGGACGGCAACGGCAGCTTCGGGGACGGCGGCGTTTATCGAATCTCTGTCTTTGTAGAACATCTGTTGCGCTTTTACCGCATCGGACAATGTCTGCATCTTTTTCTCATAGGCGGCGATTTCGTGTTCCTTTATCGGAATAGCTACCCTGTTATAAAAATAAGACCAGACCATCAACATCGCGACTATAAGAGGCACGGCGATGGCGCCGGCGGTAATGGCTAAAACAACAGGCCGTGTCTTTAACGGAATTCCCTGACCTTTTAATAAATCAATATTGAAAACCGTTGGTGAACTTCGCTCTCTAACGGGATTTGCCTGGCCAGATTTACCACCGATGAGTTCGGCGAGTTTTTCCAACATGTTAACCATATCAAATAGACCTCATCGCAAGCCCCGCAGTAACAGCGAAGGCGGGGCCGGATTTTTCCACAATGTCCCTGTATTGTACCACGGGGCAGGCGATTCTATCAAAGGGGTTCCATAAAATTATCTTCGCAGCAAGCTGCGAGCCGAGAAATTCAGCGAATCCTTTTACAAGCGCGAAGCCGCCGCACAGGTATATTTTGTCTATAAATGCATTTTTTTGCTGGGCGGTATAGAAACGCAGTGTATCGGTAATATCACCAACCAGCTTCTGGCAAGCCCTTCTAACGGTTTCGGCATCCAACTGCGGACTATTACAGCCTTCCGCAATCAGAATTTGTTTTACACTTTCTCTTGAAAGGCTTTTCGCATTGGCTATGTCGGCGATGATACTGTCGCCCGCGTGCTGTATGTCACGGACAAAAGGCGAATTATCGTCACCGAGGATTGCCAGTGTTGCGCAGGAGTCGCCTATATTAAGAATCGTCACGGTCTGGCCCTGCATTCTGCCCTGCGTTTCCATAAAGCAGTTCAAAAGCGCCAGGCCGTCGACATCCATAAGGATGGTCTGTACCTGTGCGTCAGCGGCGGACCGGACTTTATCATTAACCAGCTTTCGTGTGGCAGCCACCAACACACCGCTGACGCCTTCAGGCGTACTCGACAGAATCTGATGGTCAACTACGCTTTCGGATATGTGGAATGGACAGGCTTGTCCCGCTTCGAGTACCACAGCACTTTCCGCTTCCTGCGGTGTAAGTGCCGGGAATTTAAAATCACGGACGGCGACTTGCGGCCCTGAGATGCCGCAGACGGCTGAACGGCTTTCAATGCCGGTCAATTGCAGACATTCGCGGATGGCGTTGACGATGTTTAGTTGTGCCTGGTCCTCATCGAGGCCGTCGTTTGTTGTTATATCCGCCACGGCTGCGGCTGTTATGCTGTAACGGCCGGTTTCATCTTTTTGCAGTTGCAGGAGCTTTACGGACGATGAGCCGATATCGAGGCCGAAGGTCGGCTCAAGCTCAAATTTGAGCAGGCGTCTCCAACTGGCAGGGTCATCTCTTAAGGTTTTGAGAGCGTCCTTTAGCATATCAAATATCAAAAAGCAAAAATCAAATATACAATAACAGCGTGAGCAAAACCTCGCCGTCGCCAAGGCTATGGTGGGCAAAGGCTGCCAATCCTACCTTTTAATCCAAAATCCAAAATTTAAAATCTAAAATAGAATATCGGCTTGTTGCGGTGCGATTTATGAGTTTTTACCCCGTGAGATAATACTCCTGGTCTATAATTTATGGCGGTCTTTCTTCAAATACTGCCCTATCTTTGAATTTAGCCGCATTTAAACAATATCTCACGGGGTGAATCACCTTCCTGCGATTTTATACGCCGAAAGTGGAGTACAAGGTCTAAACCCTGCCTTTTGCACAATGACAGGAAAAACATTTTCGGACGTAAGAGTCGCAGGCGCAAAAAAAGGGGCTTTGGAAACAAAGCCCCCTTTAATTACAGATTTAAAGTTGTTGCTTTTTAAGCTGGTTTAGAAGTCAAATCCAGCCGAACCATCAGCAGCCGTTTGCAAATGCCTCGTCAGTGGCGTGCTTGTTGGCGGGCTGCCTCTATCAGATTGTGCAGAATCACAAGTAATGTCAAATGTTACCTGCCCGGCAGCATTGCAACCAGCATTGGCAATGTTATAACAGGCATTTGAAAAATACGTGCCATCGAGGTCCGACCGCTGAATACCCGGGTCTGTTTGGTCACCGGCAAATAATACGGGCGGTGCTGTCGCCACGCCAGTATTGTCCGTACAGCCTTTTTCCGCATAGTAGGTACGGACTGAAGTAGCAATCGTGCCCATCGAGGCCCTTGCTTCCGACCACTTGGCGGCGTCGAGCCGGCCGGTCATCAGCGGAATCGCGACGGCGGCGAGAATGGCCACAATCAAAATAACAATCATCAACTCAACCAGTGTGAAACCTTTTCTAACCATTTTGCTTCTCCTTAAAAATTTCCTTTGTTAATAATTATTTCCCTCACGCTATGTTCGGCAGAAAACCGAAGGGTCTTTTGTAAAAAATCGTCATACGGTTGGGGTTGCGCGACTCGTGTCGTCAACCGGGTTACGGTTGCGGCTCAAAACCGTTTTACGCAACCTGTCACAGCCGAGGGCGGCTGTGCTACAAGTATTCACATAAAAAAGAGCACGAACTACAAATCTATATTTCGGCATAAAAGCGAAGGGTCTTTGAGAAAAAAACTACAAATGGAAATACCCTCCGTGTGAATTGTTAAAGTATAACCCATTCTACCGCTCTGTCAAGAAAATTCCTTATCATTTATAGGACTTTGTTACTTAAATATATATTAATCCCGAACTTACGTAAAAACTTTTTTCATTGCGAGCACAGCGAAGCAATCCGAAACCCCTGAGATTGCCGCGGCCTAAACGACTGGCCTCGCAATGATTTTATGAAAGCGTGCCTCCTGTTACGGTTTAGAATACCGTAATAGGAACAATTTAAGAAGCGGCGACAAGCCGCGAAAGGAGGCACGTATGCTAATAATAGCATTTGATTCACACAAACGCTATAGCCAGGTTTGTGTAGAGAACAATGAAGGCAAACGGCTTGCAGAAGAACGGGTGCAACACAAAAGAGGTAATATAAAACAGTTTCTCAGCAGATGGGACCGCGGATCGCCGGTAGCCATAGAGACGATAG
>Ga0214473_10009668_pt1 | contig 11385 bp, 9 predicted proteins | sample RVTome_7_FD_203509 | JGI IMG/M metagenome (GOLD analysis project Ga0214473, IMG submission 203509) | Soil microbial communities from uranium-contaminated site in the Upper Colorado River Basin, Wyoming, United States - RVT98D197 | ecosystem: Environmental > Terrestrial > Soil > Contaminated >...
CCGGATCCTTCCCCAGGTCCACCAGTATGGTTCGATCTTCAAACGTGCCGTCCCGGACGTATCCCTGCTCGTCAAGGACCTTCATGACTTCCTCTTTCGATTCATCGTCATCATGGACATGAGGCAATACCTTCAGAATCAGGCCTCTCTTCTCCGAGTATTCTCCGGCGAGGCGGTGAAGGATCGCCGCCATATGCATCCGTCTTCCCTGCGGATCCGTTCCGTCGGATTTCCACAACGGCCCCCATCGTGCATAGGCGAACCCGGAATGGAGGAACCTGTTTCCGGCGATCCGTAACAGGCACGCCGCCACGATCCGGCCGTCATATTTCAATACGATCGTGCTCGGCATCCTGCCTTTCGATACTTCCTCCCCGTAACTCCAGGCCTGGTAGATACTGGAGTCTTCGAATTCCTCGAGAATGGAGTCCCATTCCCGCCCCTTGTACAGATCTATTTCAGCTTGATACTGGGTAATCATGTTGAAGACACCCGACCTGTCTCAATATTTCTTCCATGATGGACGATGTCAGCAGAATCTCCCCGTAAGGTATCGGAACTTCCTTGTCATGAAGGATGGAATCATAGAACTCGCAGATCAAGTTATACATTCCATGAGACATGTGGAAATCCCTTTTCATGAATTTATGTAAATTGAAGAACAGGTTCGATGCGCTTCCCTTCATGTTCACCAGATGAGGCACGAATTTGTTCAAATAGCTTTTGTACTGTATGCCGCTCAATTTGAGAATCGTCGAATTGTCGTCGTCGACGAGCAGGCCGTTCTTATTCCCGAAAACGACGAAGTAGGAATGGGAGGGCTTCAATTGGCTGGAGAACGTGAAATACGCCGTGGTATGCCCTGATTTGATGATGGTCCGCAATTCATCCAGTATGTTCTCTCCGCCTGCATCCGTCATCATCTTGCTCGTAAAGGATATCGCATGAATGATCGGCTCTTCGTCGCCGAGGTACTCCGCTATCTTGGCGATGCCATGGCTCATGATGTTCTGCAATAATCCGCCGGGAAGTTTTCTCACCCAATGGCCGGTATCGTTCAGGAACGCTTTCGCATATTGCTCATCGCCGAGGTCGTAGCAGAAGGAACTTTCCATGTGGACGATCCGGTCCCCGTGATAGCCTTCCGAGATGCGCTTTCTCAACGTTTTCATGTTGTGCGTGTACTGGATATCGTGACCGACGGTCACTTTCAGGCCCCGTTCCGACGCCATCCCGATCAGATCCCTGGCCTCACGGTGATACATGGTAAAGGGCTTCTCCATGTAGACGTGGATGCCGTTCTCCAGGCAGACCTTTCCGATTTCAAAATGACTTCGGGGAGGGGTCGTCACGTGGACAACGTCGATGTCCTGCTCCATGATCATTTCTTCCACATCGGCATAACTGTTCGGGACCCGATACCGTTCACACAGCTGTTCCGCCATCATGATGTTGCTGTCGCAACCGCCCACAAGGCGGGCAACGGGGTTCCTGCTGATCAGGGATGCGTGCACATCCGCGATTTTCCCGCAACCGATCAGGGCGACGTTCAGGGCCGGTTTCTCCAAGTTCCCGTCAACCTTCAAGGTAGTTTTCGATACCTTTTGCCGTCGGAATCCGCTGTTCCCAGCCGAGCAGGTTCTTCAACTTCTCGTTACTGAATCGCAGGCTCTTGTGATACGTCCTGCACCGGTTCCGGTTGAAAGCGGGGGGCAGCTGATTCCAGGACCATTCCGCGTATTTCTCCCAGGCATGGCAGAACAGGTAAAAAATCGAATAAGGGCAGTAGATGGACCGGAAATCGCGATGTTTCCTTTTGTATCTCCTGATGAATTCCTTGTTCTTGACGAGGTCGCCGTCGACGACATTTATTATCTCGTTCCGTATGCAGTCCTTCGTCGCAGCCAATACGATCGCGTCGGCGCAATTGTCCACATAGGTGAACGGTATACGGTTTTCCCTGCCGATCTGGATGAAGATGCCGAACGTATCTATCCCCACTCTTCCGCTGATTTTTTTTTGTCCGGGACCGTATACCGCTCCCGGACGGAGAGTGATGTATGGAATCCCGTATTTCCCGAGATGGCCATGCACCAGTTGGTCCTGTTTGCACTTTACGTATGCGTAGGCCTCGTGTCGCTCGAGCACGTCGCCATCCACTTCGCAGCGTTCATCCAGGACATCGCCGTTCCCGAGCTTTTCGGTGGAATAGACGGCGAATGAACTCACATTGACGAAGCGCCTGATCCTTGAACCGGATATCGCTTCCAGCAGGTTTTTTGTCGTAACCACCGTGTTCATGTAGGAACTTGCGAAGGATTTGTCGCTTTTCACGGCAAGATGGATAACGACATCCACGTCGTCGGTCGCGGCGTGGCAATCCTCCTGGCTGAGCAGATTGCCCTGAAATATTTCCAGTCGGGAACTTTTGTACCTCAGAGCCATTTCATGAAAATCCGTCAGGTCGCTGTTCGGCTTCAGGAAACACCGCACATCCGGAAATCCCGCCTCCAGCAATTTATCGACAACTTTCTTCCCGATGAAACCGCCGGCCCCTGTCACCAGTACTCTATCGCCTGGCATCGCAATGGATGTATCGCTCATGGCCTCATGTACACCGTTCAATGATCGGGGCGAGAGGACGGTATTTTGATTCGACTTTTCGGAATTACAATGAAACCGGAGGGAAGCCGGTAATGCGGGGCGGAGCAATGATCCGATTATTCATCGGAAATTCTTATGTCCGATGGCGGATTCGGCACCTTGACGGGCGTTGCGCCGGGATATTCGTACGCCCCAAGATCCGGCGCCGGACCGATCGTTCGACTCCTGCCGTCCCTGTCGAAAGGCACCGAACCCGCGAGATCGACCCCGGCGTCTACCGGCGCGCTCCCGCTTACCAAATGGTAATCCCTGCCCGCTTTGTTGACGTAAAATGCGTCCGACGTCGCGATATTTCCCGAAGTACCCGGGCCTATGTTGTTCCTGGAATCCGTTGGCGCTCCGTCATCGATGAACAATGCGCGAGAACTTGGGACATCGATCGTATTGTGGTAAATCCTACGCGCGTAGGAATCCGAAAACAGCATATCCGACACGATTCCGTATTTACCGCTGGCGATGTTGTAGACGACATTGTTGTACACCGTGGACCCCGTTCCGGCCCGGATCGCGGCGGTCGCTCCGCTCGCGGATATGTCGTGGATTATGTTGTTCCGGACCACATGACTCGGGTTTCCGTCAAATAACTGGACTCCCGGGATTTCGTTCTGGTTTACTTCGATCGCAGCGTAGTTCCCCGTATTGTGGAATATGTTATTGTCCACCACGCAGAATGAAGTTCCAGGCTTCAACTCTATCCCCTCGTCCGTCGTGTTGTAGACCGTATTGTTCACCGCCAGGACATTATTCGTGTTGTCCGAAGGACCCGAAGAACTCGTTCCCACATAGATGCCTTCTCCGTTGGAGCCCCCCTTTCCCGTGTCATGAATGATGTTGTTGTTCAGTGTGACATGGTGCGAATTGATCCTGATGTGAACGCCTTCCTGCCCGATGTTGTAAATCGTACTGTTCTGGACAGTGAAGTCATGGGAGGATTCAATGAAGATGCCCTGGTTCATATTCGTTACGGTAAACCCGTCGAACACGAAATAATTACAATCCGTAAACCGGTTCCTGCCCCCGCTACTGTATCCACTCCCCTGGATGACCGGAGCATGCCCGGGGTATGCCTTCACGGTGATCGGTTGTGAAGCCGTGCCGGATTTCCCCGTCAGATATATATTCTGGTCGATGTACGTTCCGTTTTTCACATAGAGCGTATCTCCTGCGAGGAGTTTCGCAATGCTTTTCGCGATGGAACAGAATGGCTGTGCTTCCGTTCCTGCATACGAATCGTCACAACCGGTGCCGGCAACATAATAATCCGTACCAAAGGCGTTGCCGGAAAAACAGGAAATAATGACAATACCTGTTACAATCCACCTTTTCCTGGAAAAAATCATCATCCCCCACCTTTCCATCCGGAATAATGATAATTGTTCCAGATGAATTTAGTATGCAACAGCATGTCAAGGATCCTGCAAGGCACTGTAATTCCCAAGATGTGCTTTCGATATCGCCTGCCCATACTCGTCGCTCATCAGGTAATGATACTCCCCGGGAAATTGCGGGTGTGTCATCAGTTCAACGTTTCCTGCATCTGCAAGCATGATGACGCATCCGATCCGTACCGCATCGTACGGCAACAATGCGAAAAAATAATCCGTCAGATGGTACCTCCGCTGGAGCCAGGAGTCGACGGCGTGCCTGTAAAACCGGTTCATATATCCTTTCTCTCCCGGGAAGAAGGTGAAATTTCTCCTAACTTTCGTTCCGTAAGGGATGATCCCGTCGAACAGCATATTGCTGGCCAGATGCATGTGCTTGTGCCCATCCATGTGCGATGGGAGCCGCTTGTATAAACGGATGAATTCCTCGTACTGGGCCTGGAACACATAACGGAAATGGTTTCGCAGGCGAGGATCGTACAGCAGAAACGAATACTTGTTCCTGCCTGTAAATCGGCAGATCCGGTCGTGATATTCCAGCAACCGCGATGATACGGCATCGCTGGTGAATTCTTCGCAAAAGTTGATATGCAGGCCCACGTCGATGTTTTCCATCAATGCCAGCTCGGCAGCCCGTTCGGAGTCTTCCATGAACATCATGGCGCTGGTCGATGTAACCCTCCTTCTCCTGTAGCACGCCAACGCAGAATCCGTCGCCTCTTTACAGCGTCCGATATCATCCGCATTGACGATGAGCATCGATGAATTAATTTTTCATGGACCGTATCGACGAATCCGTGAAGGATTCGTTCTGAAACAAATTCGGCCCGAACATGGCAGGCACTGATATAAAGAGGGAGATTCCTGTAATTGGAAATACCGGGGAAACCAAGGTGGTATTTTTCAAAACCTATTCGACATGTACGTTGCCTGGAGGGTTCGGTATTTTCACCGGAGGAGGGGTCGCCGCACCGGTCAGCGGGTGCGGGTAGACATATTCCGTGTACGTCAAGCCCTTGCTCCGGGCGTCGGACAGACTTGAGGCATTATAGAAATCCCGGTTTTTCTGTATGTCGCCCGTTGCTCCGGTCCCGTCAAGACGGGGACAGGGTGGCTTGGAGGGGAATACTCCGGGGTCCAGCGCGGCACTGTTGCCCCACGAATATATCGGGGAGAGCATCTGCTGAGTCACTCTTCCGGGCTGGTCCCTGCAAGGGTAGCCGTTGGTCGGCCCATCGAAGAACGACGTGCAGGTTTCTCCAGCCGGACAATTCGCATTGGAGGTGCAAAGGGTATCCCTGGAAACGGAGCAGAACATCGTGTCGCCACTGGTTGACATCCCGATATAATCGGGAGATTGAACCTTCCAGTTCGTTCCGTCGCATAATTCCCAAGACCCTTGACCGGCATATCCTTCGCAGGACCGATAATTTATAAGGTTGAAACCACCCCATGAACCGCTCTGGAGGGTATTGTTGTAATAAAGAACCCCTCCGCCCCTCGTTCTTCCTGCTTCAATGTTTTCTTCTGTTGTATTGTAGTAATCGTTGTTATGAATGACCTGGTCCATGAGGCTGCGATGACCGCCGGAATCCGTACCGTGCGCTCCAGGGGCCGTGTTATAGAGGGAATTGTATCGAAATACCACTCTTGATCCGTTATACCCGTCGTATGCGCCATCGGGGTAATCGTCGTAATCGAACACGCTGTCCTCTATATATACGGCTTTGTTGGTTCCTCTTTCCAGCGGGACCTTCCATGCGGCGTAACCGGCATCTTCCTCGCTTCCGACGATCTCGACTCCCTTCACGATGACGCCGGATTTCTGGATGGTGACATGGTCGATGAGTCCATACGTCAAGTCATACACCGAAATCGCCTTGCTGGTTTTAACAGACGTGAATTTTACATTCGTTATCCGAAAACCCACCGTGCCGTTTGTCGTCCCATCAATGGAGATAACCGATCCGGTGCCGGACACGGAACCGATGAACTCCATGCCCTTCACCGTCACGAAATTGGCCGCGCTGGCCGATACCTCAAGCGTGGAGAGGCTGCCCGCTGTTATATGCGTTCCGAACGTGCCAGCCCCACGGGACGAGGTGGTGGCTCCGGAACCCTGAAGCGTCAACGCCTTGCCCGATATCGACACCCTTGACGTCCACGTGACATTGCACGCCGGGATTGCAACGGTGTCCCCGCTTCTTGCCGCGTCTATCGCCGCCTGGACCTGCGCCGCGCCGTAAGGAGCTGCCACGACATGCGTAGCTGCCGATGAAACAGTCGGAACAAGGAGCACCATGCCGGCACACAAAACGATATGGAACAATACGGATAGAATCGGCATAAATCCCCCGTGAATCATTTATTCAAGGATTGGTAAATCCCATACGTTGTCTTCGATACCGTACTCCATGAATTATTGTCATTCACGTATTTCATGATTTTCTGCGCACTTTCTTCAGACGAACCGTACAGATCGCTACGGAAAAACCGATATATCTTATCCGCCAGATCTGCCGGGTCCTCCGCCCGAAATACGAATCCGGTCTCTCCATCTGTTATGGAATCGCGAATCGATCCGACATCGGCGGCGATTACCGGCAGCCCGAAATTATAGGCCAGGAAGAGCACCCCGGACTGGAATATATGTTTATATGGAAGTACCAGGACATCCGCGGCCTTCAGGAATACCTCTACATCTTTGTCCGGCACATACCGGATATGCAGCAGGACAGTTCGCCTTAACCCGTTGCTGTCAATCGATTGCTGAATCCGGCCCCAGTAATCCTGGCAGTGATGGTCCTTCACCCTGCCTGCAATGATCAACCGGAGGCCGTCTATCCTCCCCTTTAGCGCTGCCATGGCGGATACCAGATATTCCAACCCCTTGTAAGGTGCGATATTTCCGAAGAAAAGCATCACCTTTTCGTTGTCCTTCAAACCAAGGCGATCCCTTGCGGCTCCTTTCGTCATGTCGGAGTTCGGGATCATGTTGTTGACCCCGAACGGTATGACGGAAATTTTTCCCGTATCGATTTTATAATCCGTGACGATTTTCTGTTTCATCCTGTCGGTGTGAACGAAAATATGGTCAACTACCGAATACATGAATCTCAGGGAGATCCTGTTCAGAAAACCATCCGTATTGTCCCTTTCACCCGCGTTTACGTTATGAGCGGTATAAACGAGTTTTTTCCTTAATAATTTGTAGTAGATATTCACGACGGTTTTGTCAAAGAAATGGAATTTATTCAACCACAATATATGGAAGATTCGAGCGTCAGATTGGAACGCATAGGCGAGCAATCTCCCGTAATATCTTAATATCCTGAACACCTTCTCTCCGAAGGGCGCATCCCCTCGCTGGTCGCCCCGCAGATTGAAATACGATACGTCCGGGCGTTTCGTAAAACATGCATCCTCCATCATATCGTTTCCGATGAAATCGATGTGGAGATCTTCGTAGGCGAGCGCCGAGAGCAGGCCCAGCGCATAGTGAGGATCCTTGCCCGCCGTCAGCAACGCAATCCTTAAATCCTTCTTCTTCTCTTCAGGGAAATCCAAAATATGCCGTTTTGAATCCGATTTTATCCGACCGGCAACCGATCCATCTGCCGAATGATCGCATTTTTCACCATTTCGATGGAAATCAACTCCATGCAATTTGGCGAGCAATCACACATCGTCTTGTAACAGCAGAGACAATCCAATTCCGGGAAAACCTTTTCCCCCAGACCGAAGAGGTCTATTTCGGCGCTGCTCGTCGGGCCGAACAACGCAACGACACGGCGTCCCGTTGCGATTGCAACATGCATGGCGAGGGAATCTCCCGAGAGTACCACCGAGCATTGTCGGATCAATGCAGCGAAATGGCGGACGTCGTTGTCGCACCCCGCATCGAAAACCGGGACATTCACATTTTTCATGATCCCTTGGTTCAACTCTCTTTCCAGGGGACCGCCGAAGAGCAGTATCTGGAACGTCGATGGATGATCCCCCATCAATTCATCGATAAGCCCGATGAATCCCTCTTTTCTCCACTGCTTGTGTTTCCACCTTCCTCCTCCACCGGTGTGTATCCCGATGATGGGTTTTCCCGATTTCACCCCAAGGGCCTCGAGATGATCACAGGCCTTTCCCGTTTCCGATGGCGCCAATTCCAGTACGTACTGTACTCCTTCCGATGGGAGTCCGAGAATCTCGCACATGATTCTCTGGTATGTCTTTCTGTTTTTCTTTTTCAAGTCGTCAAAAATTCCCATCCGGAGCCAATCTTCCGCGGCGGCGTTCGTCGGTCTTACATGTCCGGCATTCTCGAGAACATACCCTGTCTTTTCCTTGCCTCGAGCCATGGAAGCCAGGCCTGCAGAAATCTTTCCGGCGTCGAGGTTGATTACGATATGAAAATCTCTTGCCAAAAGGTGGACGATTGCGTCCGGGCCGAAAGGCAGGATTTCCTGTATAAATGGATTGTTCATCAACAATGGAACCGATTCCGCCCGCGTTATCCAGGTCACGCCCATACCGGGCCATTTCTTGGAGATCACCGGCAGCAAACAGGTCGTCCTGAGGACGTCGCCGACCGCATCCAGTTTGATGATGAGGATCTGCCCTTTATTGGGAGCGTAGAACTTGCACTTGCATACTACCTTCTCGTGTTTATGCCATACGCAAGGCTTGTCGCCTAAAAAATGAAAACAATCGTATGCGATATCGCAAATACGGGAATCACACATGTCAAACCTTGGTATTTATAAGATTTCTCATATCAAACCACATACCCATGTCTTTCGGTGTAGTCGATATCGGAATGCGTAAATCGATATTCCATTGTAACCAACAGAAAAAGAAACCACATGACATGCAATCCTTTAACTGCTGATTCCGGAATATTGTACAACATTATCGTAATAAAAAAGGCAAACCGGATTATGGAATTTTCTTCCCCTTTTTCCATGTTGTAAATCAATTTATTCAAACAGGATCGAAAAACCGCAAAAAACATAATTAACCCGACTACCCCTAATTCAAGAAATATTTCAACATATCCATTATGAGCTTCCGTAGGATGCCACCAATACCTATCCCATAATATTTTTAATCTTTCTCCAAGCCAGTAGCTATCATAACCTTCTCCAAAATATATGGAACCGCTACTCAAGTCGACAAATTCAGACCAAAGCGTTACTCTCCCCCAAAAAGTATCCGAATGGCCAGTCACATCAACTAACGAATGAATATTTAATTGGTAGGCTGTAGTCAGGAAAATTACTATCAGGAACCCAGAAATATATACGCTGGCCTTAATTTTACTTATAAATTCATTCTTTTTTCTCAACAGGAGCAACACCAGCGATCCAAACACCAAACATACATCGGCAGTAGAGCAATTCGATTTATGCAATAAATATAACGAGAGGAGCAGTATTATACAACTGCCATAATATTCATATTTTCCATCAAAATCATGGTCTTCTTTTTTTAAAAATAAGTTCCAGATAAAGAACATTGAACTGATAAAACAAACGGTGCCAAGTGCATTTTTATTATTTGTAACTCCTGTTATAAGTAACTCCCCCGTATATCTATGGTATCCCCTTCCTATATGCGAAAAATATTTATATAATACCACTGACAATGGTAGCAATATATAACTGAACCATTTAAATAATAATCTAAACGCGTATTTAGGATTACTATCTGATATAACAATCAATACCATTACGATATTCCCGATATTCTTTATAAATCTTTTAATAGACACATATGGATAATCAGACCACGATAAACTAAAGCCACAATAGGCAAAGAAAGCAAATATCCAAATATTTTGACGTATGATTTCCACTAAAGAAATTTTTCTTCTTAACAAGACAATTATGCCGATTATGATTATTATGGTATAGAACCACCTATCAATAGGACTTCCATCAAAGTAGACGTCCTGAGTGTCTCCGCCTCCAGGATCAAGAAATTGGGATATATTCCGGGAGCCAATTACACACATCCAGATCAACGGAAGGAACAGGGCCCAAGAAACTTCTCTTTTTTCCTTTTTATCAAATAAATATATAATGGTTCCTATGATAATTAAACATCCTATCAGCGCAACCTTCGGTGGCATGAATCACGTCATCCAAATCATATATTGCATTTCCATTCGACTTGCTTGACTCGAATTTTATTTAGAAAATATTTTAATTTTTCCGGAACAAGAGGCGATATGCCCCTGTGAAGATGACATTTCAATGCCAAATCACCTTTTTTTGTCAATGGTATATAATATCTTGGCAATTGGAAAACCTCGAACCCATTGCTAACTTTAAAATCGGCCAATGATTTGTTGACATCCCACTTCGCATAAACCAGATATTTCCTGTCATTATTACTGCAAACCTCGACGGCTTTTGCAATCAACGCATTCGGTATCGATTTGTCCCGATGCGCGATCATTGACAATATCAGCACCATCATTGCGTACTGCTCTGCCACCAACAGTTTTGCGAAGCCAATCAATTGTTTATTATAATACGCCCCGATAAATATCGATTTATCCAGAGCATCTGAAGTCTCTTTTTTCACCTGGGAAAAGCTTTTTTCATAATGCCAGAAAGGTTTTCCTTGCCTTATCGGTGTCTCCCTGTAAATATTCACGATCCCGTTTACAAAATCATCTTTATATTCGGCAACATCTACAAGAACTCCCCTTTTCCCGGCTTTTCTTGCCCTGTTTCTCGTATACGTATTAATGGAATGTTTAAACCAATCATCATAACTTTTGATTCTCAATACTGCAAAACTGTCGAATTCCTTGTAATAATTGAACTTCGGTTCGGTATCTGGAATCCTTTGCCGAAAGGTAAACAGGTCCACCCCCAGATCATTCGCTGTCATTGCCTGTATCACTTTTTCCGGGTTATCCAGATCATCGAAGTGCTCGTGTTTCAATTGTGCGATTTTCAGCATATTTCCTTTCACTATGATATCTTTACCGCAGAGTCGATATCGATCCACTTCCTTTTCCTTCCCCTTGATGCGTATACTGTCCTTGACGTATTCCATGCTGCCTTCCTTATGTTTTATTCCGGATCGTTTGAATTTTCGACATCATCAGGACCAATCCTCTGTACATGGTGGCTTGCGCCCAATGCAGCATCGGGGTCTTCGCTTTGAACGCGGGGTATTGCCTGTAGTAGAAATGTCCGTCCTTGTCCTGCATGTTCCGAATGGCCCATCCCGCAACTTTCAGGCCCAGCGGCATCGCCGATTCTTCCAGCTCCGAAAAATTCGCCAGCGTTTCGATGGATTGGGATATGCATTGGCTGTCCACCGG
>Ga0214473_10009669_pt1 | contig 11383 bp, 8 predicted proteins | sample RVTome_7_FD_203509 | JGI IMG/M metagenome (GOLD analysis project Ga0214473, IMG submission 203509) | Soil microbial communities from uranium-contaminated site in the Upper Colorado River Basin, Wyoming, United States - RVT98D197 | ecosystem: Environmental > Terrestrial > Soil > Contaminated >...
ACTCTGCCCGAGCGTCGCAAGGATCGCGACGATGTGAGATGGACGTTACGCTCGGCGCAGACAAGGCGTTCCATATTTCAGGCGCAGGAGGGCGAAGACGCGGATATCAGGGCTGCTGTCACATCTGATCAGGTAGCGCAACAGCATTCCCTTGAATCAGGTGACTCGACTTCGACAGATCAGAGCGATCACGCCCGTCCGCAAGGAGTTCTGGAAAACTATTATGCGAGCAATTCCTCTGGTTCGTCTTATGCCGGATTGAACTTCGCATTATCTATCCCTACGAACGAACATCTCGAACTAATCTTCGCCGGTCAAACCGGGGTCGGACCGGGTGCTCCCGAACGATTTGAAGCCGCAAGCCGGATACATGTTAGAGATCGACATCGGGTTGCGGTAAGCGCCGCAGGCATGCGGTTTACAGCACCTGTTTCGACTGGCCGATTTCGGGAATCAGGAGACCTTTTGGGCCAATTTGCCGTACGCGCAATCGACGAATGGATCGTGCGCGATGGCATTGTAATTGTTGTCGGTCTGGATTACTCCCGCTTTCTCGGAGGCGGCGGAGCTGACGCCGTTACACCTCGCCTCGGACTACAGTTTGACGCCAATGCCCGCACTCGTGTGAGAGCTGCCTTTGCACCAGGCGGCAATGAAAACGCGGTTCAGAACGTCGTGGCGTTCGAAGATTCGCAAGTCGTGTTCAGCGATAACAATCAGCACCCTGTGGCTTACGTGGACGGACAAGCGGTCATGGAAAGAAGCCACAGATTGGAGTTTGGAGTTGAAAGGGTGCTGGATAATAACTCCAACCTCGAGGGGACTGCCTTCTTTGATACAACGACAGGACGCGGCGTGGGCCTACTTAGTATGCCTTTGTCAGCTTTTGGCGGATCATCCGGAGAAGCCTTGCTTAGGGTAGCTAACCAACAGGGTACATCACGGGGTATGCGCCTGGTTTACACTCGCCGCTTGAGTCGTGTTTGGACAGCGTCTGCTGGTTATTCATTCGGGCGCGGTCAACGTCTCTCACCGGCGAACTTCTCTAATCCAAGCGAAGTTTTTTCCGGTGGCTTCTTTCAGACCGCCGCTGTGCAGCTCGGCGCTGGGTTTGATACAGGCACCCATGTGAGAACCGTTTTGCGCTTCTCACCTGCTGCGACTGTCTTCGCGATCGATCCCTTTGCAGGACGTTTGGGAGTTTACGACCCATCTTTGAGTATTCAGGTGACACAGGAGCTCCCGACCTTTGGCTTGCCGCTGAGGGCCGAAGCAATACTCGACGCTCGCAATCTCCTTGACGCACAAGCGAGCATTGAAAATGGAGAAGTACTTACGCAGCTAAGCACCGTGGGCCGTTCAGTGAGGGGCGGCATCCTGGTAAGGTTCTAGGGCGATGTGAATTACGTTTGGGCAATCGAAACCTTTTCCCGACCCTTCCTTCCCTCCCAATACCTGTTAGCCGTATTCACTGTCTCCAAAATCTCGGAAAACTCCAAAAACTTGGATTGCTCCGGGGGGCTCACGCTCGTTAAAAAGTTGGTCATTTTGAATAATCACGAGCACAAGTACGGCCCACGCTCGGGTTTCTTGACTTTTGTTTGGTGTCAGGCAAAAGTCCGCCGGATCCCTATGTTGGGAACATACCTTGCATTTTATTATTTGATCGGCCCGCCCGGCGTGGGCTGCAACTAGACGACCTGTGGAAAGATCCGTGCTCACAACTCGCACATGGCTGCTGCTAATAGGGGCAGCGCTGCTCGTCGTTGCCGGAGTGTTGAATTTCGGCCAACGATTGAGGCGCGACACGCCGCCGTGGGACGGCGTCAGATGGGCAGACACAAGCAAGGGAATATTTGCCGAAACGGTTGAGTCGGAGTCAGCTGCGGGTCAGGCACACTTGCTACCAGGAGATCGGCTAATCGCCGTCAGCGTCAACGACGCCAAGTATGACGAAGTGGTTCGAGCTCGAGATGTGCAAATGTATCTGGACCAGTCGCGAGTCGGCGGTGAGGTCCATTATCTTATTGAACGCCCGTCGTACCCCGAAGAGAGCCGCTTCTACTACGCTGATCTTTACAATCTGGGCGCGCTCCATAATTTTACGGCGCGTGACATCTACATCAACCTCATCGGAGTCGTCTATCTCTTAGTCGGCTTCTTTGTTCTCTTTAAACAGGGCGGCAGGGCGCCTTTCGCGCTTCACTTTGCCACTCTTTGCCTGGCTGCCTTTGTATTCCATTTCTACACATCGGTGGGCAGCTATCGTGACCTCGATCTGGCGGTCGCATTTTTAGACAACGCTGCCTTACTCATCTTTCCGCCACTGTTTGTTCATTTTTGCGCGCTTTATCCGACAAAGCAGCAGCTTTTCAGCAATCGCAGATGGGCGATCGTTCTTCTTTACACTCCAGCGTTAATCCTGCTAGCGCTTGCGACGTTCGTATTAATGCGGGACGTTGTAACCCCCGTACTGCCTTTTCTGCAGAACGTCCCCAGCCTCTCTGAGTGGTTTGTTGGCCTCTTTTACAAGTTGAGTCTTGCACACTTTGTAGTGGGACTCGCGGTAGGTGCTCTCTTGTTAATCAGGACGGCAGTGTCAGCAAAAAATGCCGTTGTCCGTCAGCAGATGAAGTGGGTGGTCTGGGGATCGGTATTGGCGGCAGCGCCTTTCACTACGCTCTATGCTGCAGCGTTTATCCTGGGCGCACAAACCTACGACTGGCTCACCACCACTGCAGTGCTTCCTCTGGTACTGTTGCCGCTCTCTTTTGGATACTCGGTCGTGCGTTACAGGCTAATGGACGTCGAGCTGGTGGTGCGGCGGGTCTTCGTCTATGCGCTCACGACGCTGGCTATTGCATTGATGATTGGCTCAGTCGTTTACCTGGCCGGCTTATACGCCCTGGGCGGAGATGAGGGCTTTTCCTCAGGTGAAATTACGCTCCGAGTGGTAGTTTCCATTGTCGCAATGGCTGCGATCGTTATGATTGCCGCGCCCGTGAAGAACTTCCTCCAGGAGCAGGTGGACCGGCTGTTTTACGGCGAGCGCTATGATATGCGCAATGGCCTGCTCGATTTTGGTCGCACGCTTTCCGCTACGACAGCCCTTGAGCCACTGCTAGATTCTCTGGTGAGCCGCTTGCAGGAAGTGATGAATGTCGGTCGCGTAGCTATATTCATCGAAGATCGAAGTGGGCCGTCTGGATATCGCGTCGCTCGTTCCGCCGGATTATCTTCCGAGCTAATTGTGCCGCCAGACTTTCGCGAAATGATCCGAATTCGTTCGGCAGAAACTGGTGTTGTTCGCGCTGACGACCTTGAACTCGTTCATGAAGCTAGCGGCTTTGTACGACGAGCACTTCATTATTACGTTCCATGCGTGGTGCGGGGGCGAATGGTTGCCGTTATTGGACTCGGCCGTTCCGCTGATGGCGCCCTGCTCTCCTCGGAGGACGTCGAGATCCTGCGGACCGTGTCGGGTTATGTGGCGGTCGCAATTGAGAATAGTCTCTTGTATCAGGAGCAGCAGGAGCGGGCCGCAGAATTGAAGCTGCTGCAGGAATTCAACGAGTCTATTATTGAATCGATCAGTGTGGGACTGCTCGCTGTGGATTTTGAAGGGCGAGTCACAAGGCTAAACTCGGCCCTCGAACAAATTCTGGACCTGAGGCGCTACGAAGCTATTGGGAAACGCGTTGAGGAGCTCTTTTCGGAAGATTTGACCGATACGCTACGGCAGGTTTTGGGCGAGGATCGCTGGCAGTTGAAAGAGATCCGCAACATCTACAAAATTCACACTTCTACCTCGGCTGGCCGCACCATTATTCTGAACATCTCAATTGCTCCCTTGCAGGAGCAAACTGGGGCGCTTGTTGCACTCGAGGATGTGACCTCGCGGATTCAACTCGAAGAGCAACTACAGCAACGGGAAAAACTCTCCTCCATAGGTTTGCTGGCTGCTGGCGTCGCCCATGAAGTTAACACCCCGTTAACGGGTGTGTCATCTTATGCGCAGATGTTGTTGGGTATGCTGTCGCCAAGCGACCCAAAACACGCACTCTTGCAGAAGGTCCGGCGGCAGGCAGAACGCGCGACCAACATTGTCAACAACCTGCTAAACTTTTCGCGTACCGGCAGCGCCACAGAATTCTCTGAGGTGGAAATAAGCAAAGTGCTTGACGACACTTTACAACTTCTGGAACCGCAGTTTCGGCGCAATCAGATTGAGATGGTGCGCGCTTACGACCCGGAGGCTCCGCGCGTGCTCGGCAATAGCGGAAAACTGCAGCAGGTGTTTACGAACCTTCTGCTAAATGCTCGCGACGCGATACCAAATGGAGGACGCATAACGATCTCCACCGCCGCTGAGGATCATTCTCTCGTTGTAGAAGTTTCTGATACGGGAATCGGCATTGCACCGGAAAATGTCGCCAAGATCTACGATCCTTTCTTCACCACCAAAGGCGTGGGAAGAGGGACCGGACTTGGGTTGGCGGTTTCTTATGGAATTGTTCAGGAACACTCGGGTCGCATCAGCGTCGAGAGCGTGCCTGGCAGTGGCACTAAGTTCCGCATTACTTTTCCGGCCGTAGATGCTCGAGCCAGGCTGCAAGCCGTTGGCGACTGATAAGGTACTCGCTCTAACAAGGGCTGGGGCAATTCGGCCATGGTGGCGTATTGGTCCCGGCCTTTTGTTTTTGTCCAATTGTTTACCTAAACTGTTTGTAATCTAACTGGCGTGGAATACTGAAAGCGCGTATGGCTAAGAAGGGATCCGTACTCGTCGTCGACGACGAAGAGATAATGCGCGACGTGCTCGAGACGCTGCTCTCGGCGGAGGGCTACCGCGTCGACCTTGCCAAGACCGGCGAAGAGGGTATCGATAACTATGGCCGCCGCGCCTACGATGTAGTGTTGCTGGACGTATCAATGCCGGGGATTGGCGGCTTACGCGCGCTCGAGGAATTTTTGAAGATGGATTCGGATGCGGTCATCGTAATGATTACCGCGTACGCCACTTTCGATACCGCAATTGCCGCCTGGGAACTCGGCGCCTTTGGCTGTATTCGCAAGCCATTTCAAAACGAACAGATCGCCGCAACGGTGGCGGCCGGAATCAAACGCCGCCGTAAAGAAGAAGAGCGCCGCACTTTGCGGCGGGCGATGAGCCGAGCAGTAGACCGGGGGGCGATCGTCGGCCGCTCTGACATAATGCAGGAGGTGTTTCGCCTGGTTGAGCAGGTTGCTCCTGCTCGCTCGACAGTCTTGATCACCGGCGAGAGCGGCACTGGCAAAGAACTGATTGCCAAGGCGATTCACGAAGCCAGCACGCGCGCTGGCAAACCCTTCGTAACAGTAAACAGTTCAAACATTCCATCGGAGTTGCTCGAATCAGAGTTGTTCGGCCACACTCGCGGCGCGTTTACCGGGGCAATTGCCGCGAAGAAAGGTCTATTTGAAGTGGCCGATGGAGGTTCCATATTTCTTGATGAGATAGGCGACATCCCACCCGAAACTCAGGTTCGACTGTTGCGGGTAATCCAGGAGCGTGAGTTTACACCGCTGGGTGATACGACGCCTCGGCGCGTTGACGTGCGCATCGTAGCCGCTACCAACATCGATCTAAAAGAAGCAGTAAGACAGGGATCGTTCCGCGAAGACCTTTACTACAGGTTGGCCGTCGTCCCGATTGAGCTACCGCCGCTCAGAGACCGCCGCGAAGACATTCTCCCCTTAGCGCAGCATTTTATTCGCAAATACAACGAAGAGAATGGGCGAGAAGTCTCGGAGCAGATTGCTCCAGAGGTACTGGCGCTGCTGGAAACCTATAGCTGGCCGGGTAATGTACGCGAATTGGAGAACACGATAGAACGCGCTGTTGTAATAGCGCCCGGTAATGAGATAACGAAGGAGTGTTTGCGGACTGAAATCAGCGATCCGCAAGCAATGGCCCACGTATCTCACGAAGGTGCGAGCACCAGTGCCGTGCAGAATATTGGCCGCGGAGTAAATTTTTACGATGAGGTGCGGCGTTTTGAGATAGATCTAATTCGCCGTGCGTTGGAACAGACCGGAGGCCACCAGTCGCGCGCAGCTCGCCTGCTGGGGATGAACGCTACCACGCTCAATTCCAAGATCAAAACCTACAATATTCATCTCCGCCCGTAAATAAAGTAACGCACACTGTTAGTTTGCGTCGGTTCGCCCGGGTAACGCACACTGTAGGGTTGCGTCAGTTCGATGCTCGGTAACGCACACTGTTAGTTTGCGTCGGTTCGATGCCCGGGTAACGCACACTGTTAGTTTTGCGACAGTTCGATGCCCGGGTAACGCACACTGTTAGTTTGCGTCGGTTCGATGCTCGGTAATGCACACTGTTAGTTTTGCGACAGTTCGATGCCCGGTAACGCACACTGTTAGTTTGCGACAGTTCGATGCTCGGTAACGCACACTGTTAGTTTGCGTCTCGATGATCGAATTGATCCCTCGCTCTCCGCAGACTGTCTCTTTCCATCCCTTCCTTGCCCTGCATTTTGGATTCTGTGTTAAGCTTCGCGGCTGAAGTAACGCAAACTGTTAGTTTGCGGCAGTTCGATGCCCTGTAACGCACACTGTTAGTTTGCGGCAGTTCGATGCCCTGTAACGCACACTGTTAGTTTGCGACGGTTCGATGCCCTGTAACGCACACTGTTAGTTTGCGACGGTTCGATGCCCTGTAACGCAAACTATTAGTTTGCGGCCATTCGGCAAAGCATGATGGTACGCACCAAGCTGCTGCCCGCCAACTAACTGTTTTGAGTTATCACATGCTTCAGGAGAATAAGCACGTTGCGAAGGCGTGAACTTGATGGTTGTCCGATTGCCGGCGCCCTACAGGTGATTGGCGACAAGTGGACCATGCTGGTCGTCAGAGATCTCGCCAACGGCGCGAAGCGTACCATGGAATTGCTTAATAATTTGTCTCCAATTAGTAGCCGGACGCTGGTCGGCCGGCTGCGCGACATGGAGAAGGACGGGCTGCTGCACCGTACGGACTTTGGTGGCAATCCGCCACACATAGAATATGAACTAACCACCCGTGGGTACTTGCTGATGCCCGCCATCGATGTGTTGAGGACTCTTGGCCAGGCGTTGGCCTGCAATGAGTGTGAGGATCGCAAGAACCGAATGGGTGAGTATTGCGAAGCGTGTCCCAATAACTTTCGCGTCCGGGCACCAGATGCCTACTCAAGACCCGCTTCATCGCCGCAGCGGAAACGTGACGATTCCATCATCCTGCTATAGCTAGCAAAGAGGAAAGGGGAAAGGGAAAGGGCGAACCATTTGACATATATGATTTGCCATTAATCATCTTTCATTGCCTTTGGTTGGTTATTCTTTATTATGGCAAATAATGGCGAATGAGAAATGTCAAATTATATATGTCAAATGGTCACCCCTTGGCCTCCTCCTCCGCGGCCAACTCGATCGTATTCGGCACCATGTTGCCATCAGGCATGATGATGGCCCTGTGATCGGGTGTAACATGCTCGCCTTCTATCGTGATCTCCTCCCCTGACGGCATTGCCACCGGCAGATGATCGAGGAACTTTTCGGCATCTAGTGCAGCCATGCAGCCACTGCCCGCGGCGGTCACGGCCTGCCGGTAGACCGAGTCCTGCACATCCCCGCACGCAAATACACCTGGAACACTCGTAGAGGTAGAGTGGCCTGAAGTCCTGATATAACCGACGTCGTCCATCTCCACTTGGCCTCTAAATAGATCTGTATTGGGTTTGTGGCCAATCGCAACGAAGACGCCGGAACATGGGAAGATGAATGCTTCCTGCGTCTTCAAGTTTCTGAGACGCACTGCATTAACGCCATCTTCGTGCGTGCCGAGAATCTCTTCAACAGCTGTGTCCCAGATAAACTCGATCTTAGGATTCCGAAACGCCTTCTCCTGCATGATTTTCGACGCCCGCAACTTGTCGCGGCGATGGACCAGGTACACGCGCGACGAATAGCGCGTCAAAAACGTCGCTTCCTCAATTGCGGTGTCGCCGCCGCCGATTACTACGAGCGGTTTGTTGCGAAAGGCCGGGAGGGGACCATCGCACGTTGCACAAGCTGAGACGCCATTGCCGCCAAAACCTTTCGGAACCTTTGCTTCTCCGGGGATGCCCAACCATTTGGCTGAGGCGCCTGTGGCAACGATCAATGTTTCCGTGCTTACCGTACACTCATCCGTTTCGAGAATAAATGGCCGTCGCGACAGATCAACTCTTGTGATCCAGGTTTCCAAAAACTCGGTGCCGAATCGCTCCGCCTGCTTGCGAAACTCCGCCATCAGATCCGGCCCTTGAATTCCCTCAGCAAAGCCGGGGTAGTTTTCAACGTCGGTTGTGATTATTAGCTGCCCGCCCGGGGTGGTTTGCCTGGACGCGTCTGCGGGCGCGTCAAGCAATAATGGCTTCAGGCTGGCGCGGGAGGCATAGATTGCTGCGGTCAAACCAGCGGGTCCGGAGCCAATAATCACTACGTCCTTTTGGAGGGTCTTGCTGGCCATTTTTCTGGGGAATTACCTTCCTTGAAGTTGAAATATCCACACTAATCTGCACAACAGTATAGCCTTTTCAGCGGAGCGTATAGTATAACTAACGGACATAGAGGAGTCGAACGCGTCTCGCTCATACCGTTGAGTGAAATACAGCCCTTACAAGAGAGTGTAACGAGTCTTTGAAAGCAGGCAACGACCCGCAAAGGATTGAAAGCATTGCAGTGATAGGTGCCGGCACGATGGGACATGGCATCGCGCAGGTTGCTGCTGCCGCAGGCTATCGGGTGATACTTAGAGACCTGGATCAGCAAGTCCTCGCCCGCGGCGTAGAAGCAATTGACTGTAATCTTAAAAAAGGCATTCAGCTTGGCAAGCTTACGGAAGCTGAGCGCGATTCAACTCTGCAGCACATCCGTGGGACAACACACCTCGAGGAAGCTTCTTCCGCGGACCTGATCATTGAAGCTATTCCTGAACGGCTGGAATGGAAGCAGCAGTTGCTCCGAGAACTTGACTCACTAACTGAGCGTCCATACTTCTTTGCGACCAACACTTCTTCCCTCTCGATTACCGAGATCGCGCAGGCGTCGCGTCGGCCGGAGCAGGTCATCGGCATGCATTTTTTCAATCCGGTCCATCTGATGCGGCTTGTGGAAGTTGTAATTGGTAAGGCGACGAATGAGGAGACAAAGGAGGGCGTTCTTCATGTCGTGCGCAAGCTGCGTAAAGAACCGATAGTTGTTCAGGATGTGCCGGGTTTTGCTTCTAGCCGTCTGGGAGTGGCGCTGGGACTTGAAGCCATGCGTATGTTCGAGCAGGGAGTGGCAAGCGCCGAAGATATTGATACTGCCATGGAATTGGGCTACAACCATCCGATGGGACCCCTGAAGTTAACGGATCTCGTCGGATTAGATGTGCGTCTGAACATCGCCAAATATCTCTATGTCGAATTGAAGACGGAGACTTTTCGACCACCAGAAGTGCTGGAGCGTCTGGTGAGTGAGGGCAAGCTGGGAAAGAAGACGGGCCAGGGCTTCTACTGTTGGACTGGAGACCGAGGGGCGCAGAGTGCGCATTCCTCATAACACCGGACCACGCCTTTGTTACATATTATGAGCAGCCCCTATCACAACGAAGAGAGACGCTTTGCTTTGCGGATGGCGCTGCGCCTGCCCATTGTGGTGTCGGGACGCACCGAAGACGGTTCCGCCTGGAGCGAGCCCACCGAAACGGACGACATCTCCACTTCAGGTGCTCTCTTTCATCTCAATCAAAAGGTAAATCGTGGCGACCGATTGTATCTCCGCGCGCACCGGCCGGACGGTGCGCCAATTGAAGTCACGGCTTTGGTAGTCAGAACTGCACCCGCAATCTATGGCACGGCGCGCGTTGGCGTGCAGATAGCAGAACCTACGGAGAACTGGTTGCGTCTCTTCGTATCGTGGGTTGCTGATGAACAACCGAGTGCGCCCGAACCGGAACGTCCCACTTCAGAATAGCTTCGTTCTCGTGCCACACTTCCGATTGATTCAGCTTTCGGAGAATTCTCATGTCCTGGGTTAATACTTCACCTCTGGTTAAGACCTACACGCTTGAAGAGTTTTGGGCCTTGCCCGACCCACCCGACAGATCAAAACTCGAACTCATCGCAGGAGTCCTCTACATGTCGCCCCCTCCTGAATACACTCACGATAATGTTGTCAAAAAGCTGAACCGACTGCTCACCCTGGAGCTGACGAGGCTCGGGGATAGCGGGAGCGTTTATGTTCCACGGGCAGCAATTTGGACAACATCGAACACTTACCTCGAGCCCGACCTTTTTTATCTCTCGGCCGAGACCGAAGCTAAACTCCAGCCTAAACACCGTACGACGGCAGACCTCGTAATTGAGGTCACGTCACCTGGTTCAGCAATCTACGATCGCAACACCAAAGCCGATACTTACGGTGCATTAGGAGTAAAAGAGCTTTGGCTTATCGACGCGACTAGCGAGACTGTGGAAGTCAGAGTTCTCGAGGAACAGCGGCTGCTACCTGGAAGGGTGTTTGCTAAAGGCGAGAATCTAATTTCAGAAGTCTTGGCAGACGTCGTAATTCCAGTAACAAAGCTGTTTGAAGATTAGCAGGGACCTGCAAGAGAAAAGCTCTGTATTGTCGCGGTGCTCGTCTGGGGTTTGGCGATCGCGTGGCGAGTACAATCCTGAACCCTATTTTCCATAGGAGAATTTAGTATGAACAGTTTCGCCTTTGCGTGGGCGAGCAATATATTTTTTCTTCTTATGCTCAATTCTTTCCTCGCGCCCATTTCAGCGGCGCAGCAAGACCGCAGCAACGCCCAGGCACTTGCCGACTTCAATAGATTTTACGAACAAACATTGAAAGAGGCGGGCATCGTCGGAAGCAGCGTATTTCTCGTTCATGACAACCGGGTCGTAAACCAGGACTTTTATGGTCTGGCAAAAATAGACGAGCAACGCAAAGTGGATCAAGACACCATCTACCATTGGGCATCAACTACAAAGTCATTTACGGGCATAGCGATAATGCAGTTGCGGGATCGCGGACTTCTAAGCGTCGGACTGCTCACATTGTTGCCTACAACACAGATATCAGCGAAGACGGAACAAGAGCTGTGGACGAGCGTTTGAGCCAGTATCTGTTTGCGAATGTCTTCCCACTCTTTGCCGATACGCGCCAAGGTGAGTACCACCTGCCGTAGCGGGTGGATCCCTACACTCACCTCTCGTGTCGACCAGTTCATTTGACATTGGACATTTGACACTCGACATTGTTTCATTGTCTAAGCCACGTGTCACCTAGTCAGTACCACCTCGCGTCAACG
>Ga0214473_10009670_pt1 | contig 11383 bp, 12 predicted proteins | sample RVTome_7_FD_203509 | JGI IMG/M metagenome (GOLD analysis project Ga0214473, IMG submission 203509) | Soil microbial communities from uranium-contaminated site in the Upper Colorado River Basin, Wyoming, United States - RVT98D197 | ecosystem: Environmental > Terrestrial > Soil > Contaminated >...
ATGACTCCTCCCTCGCCGCCCGCTTCAAAGTTGACGTCGAAGCTGTTCCCGTTAAATTGGCCGATGCCCACTCCAGACTCTTATCCGCGCGCGCCTCACGCATCCGCCCGGGCACAGATGATAAGATCCTCACCGCCTGGAACGGACTCATGCTGGCGACTGTTGCTGAAGCCTGCCGCGTCATTGCGAGTGGGGCCAATGCCGCCACGGAGCAACACCTGCATGATTTGCCAAGCAAATCACGTGCGGTGCCAGTGTCTCCTCATCTGGCCGCGGAGACCGTTTCATCGCTGCAAACCGCTCCTCGCAATGACGCATACTATAAAATGGCTACGCGTAACGCGGAATTTCTTCTAGCAGCATTGCGACCCCATGGGAGCCTCAGACGCAGTTGGCGGGATGGAAAAACTACAAATGAGGTATTTTTGGAGGACTACGCTGCACTGATTCTTGGGTTGCTCGAGCTGTACCAAACAGACTTTGATCAGAAATGGTTTGCCACGGCTCAAACACTGGCAGATGAAATGATCGAATTGTTCAATGATCCGGATGGAGGCTTCTTCGACACACCAAAAGATAGTGAAAGGCTGCTACTTCGTCCAAAAGACCTGCAAGATAATGCTACACCTTCAGGGAACGCATTAGCCTGTGAAGCCTTATTAAAGCTTGCAGCGTTCACAGATAACGGCACATATCGCGATCTGGCAGAAAAATCACTGAGGCTTGTTACCGATTATGTTTTGCGATACCCCACTTCGTTCGCACGCTGGCTGTCAGCCGCGGATTTTGCCCTGGGGAATGTGAAACAGATTGCAGTGGTGTATGAAGCGAATCCGGAGGAGGCGCAGGCTCTGATCCAGGCGATCCGCTCCGCATACCGGCCCAAGACGATCGTCGCAGCATCCTCTTATCCCCCATCACAGATTGCCCCGCCGCTTTTGCTCGATCGTCCACTGAAAGATGGAATGCCAACTGTTTATGTTTGTGAGGGGTTTGTCTGCAAGTATCCTGTAAATACAACCTCCGATTTGGAGGGACTATTGTAAAATATACTTATGGAACTACTGACTGAAAACCTCATCAAACTGATCCTTGCCATCCTGGTTGGCGGCCTTATTGGGGCGGAACGTGAATTTCGAGATAAGGCTGCAGGGTTTCGCACCCTTATTCTGATCACTGTTGGTTCTACACTATTCACCATCTTTTCCCTGGGCATGGACCCCGGCTTTACGCGCACACGCATTGCCGCGAACATTGTGACTGGTATTGGCTTTTTGGGCGCTGGAGCAATTATTCGCGAGCATGGGCGCGTTGGCGGGCTAACAACTGCAGCGACGATCTGGCTTTCTGCCGCGTTGGGAATGGGCATCGGTGCAGGAGAGTCGGGCTTTGTCCTGATTTCAACTTTCGCGATACTTGTTGTTTTGCTAATATTTCCGCGCCTGGAAATCTGGATCGATCACATTCGTGAGTCTCGCTCATATAGGATCGTGGTCTCAACAAGTAATGCCAAAAGGATTGACAAAATCCATGAAGCGCTTGAAGCCTGCGAGCTCAAGGTGTTTGAGCATCACCAATCGAAAATTGGCGCTACCATTGTGGGCACATGGCACACCATTGGATCACCAAAGAGTCATGACAAGTTTGCAAGCACCATGCTGAAGGATAAGGATATCGAGGAATTCGTTTACTGACCCCCAGGTTGGTGAACGCAAAAGGCTCTCGGATTGGAGAGCCTTTTCATTTACTTTGGTTCGATATTGCCACTCGAGTCTGTTGATTGATCATCCTCTGGCTTATCTTTGCCCAGGCCTTCGCGAAAGGCTTTAATGCCCCTGCCAAGTTCTCCTGCGATTTTACCAATACGCCCTGGCCCAAAAAGAAGCAATACTATGACCAGGATGATGATCCATTCAGCGCCACGTGGTAGTCCAAGCATCAGCTACTCCTTTAATAGATTTCGTTCTTATCCTACCACAATCAAGGTTGATTGACCACATCTACAATTCGCGGCGATAGAGTAGACCTTCGATGAAGCGGATAGCCCGGCGCAGAACGGAGCGCAATCTGGCAAACAAGCGATATTGTTCCGGACGGACAGTTCCCTTGCTGGGCATGGGCCCGGTCCATTGTGCGGCGAGGGCGCCCCAGGTTAATCCTCCGCCAAAGCCCACCAGGACTATTTTTTCACCGGGCTTGATCTGCCCCTTTTCCACTGCCTCAACCATTGCGATTGGAATGGAGGCGGTTGAGGTATTTCCATACCGGTCAATGTTGACGATGAAGCGGTCCATCGGCAATTTGAGCCCGCGCGCGGCCGCTTCAATGATCCGTATGTTGGCCTGATGCGGAATGATCCACTTTATATCCTCGAGGGTCAATCCCGCTGCATCCAGGACCTCGTGTGTGGAAGAAGCCATCACGCGCGTCGCAAAGCGGAAGACTTCCTTGCCGTCCATTTGAATGTAATGCTGGCCGTTAGGGCTGGCAGATTCTCCAACGGCGTACCGGCTGCCTCCCGCATGCAGCGAGAGCAAATCTCCACCCGAACCATCTGAATGCATCACAGCCGAAAGGACACCACCTGGTTGATCGCTGGCTTGCAATACAAACGCCCCCGCGCCATCGCCAAACAAAATACACGTACCGCGATCCTTCCAATCCACATAACGGGAAAGAGTCTCAGAGCCAATTACCAGTGCACTTTTGATTGAACCGCTCCGGATCGCCTGCGCCGCCATGTTCAATGCATAAATAAAACCTGAACATGCCGCCAGTAAATCGAATGCGCCAGCCTTGGTCGCGCCGAGTTGATCCTGAATCAAGCAAGCCGTGGCGGGAAAGATATATTCAGGCGAGGATGTGGAGCAAATGATCAGGTCCAAATCCGTTGGGCGGAGGTTTGCAACCCTGAGCGCATTGATGGAGGCCTCGACTGCCAGTGTGGATGGAGATTGATCTTCACGTGCAATCCGTCTTTCGCGAATACCGGTCCGCTCGCGGATCCAGGCATCGTTTGTTTCCACCAGTTTGGAAATATCGTCATTGGTTAAAACAGGCTCGGGCGCAGACATTCCCCAGCCCGTTATGTGTGCATATGGCATGGCTTGCTCCTAACTTTCATCGCCAGAACGTTGATTGTGACTCGAGGATTGAGCCGTCTTCCAATAATCAATATTGATATTCTGGAGTCAAGACGGGATATAAACCATTTTGTATCATTCAGCAAAACGGCTAAAGACCAGGGTCGCGTTATGACCGCCAAATCCAAATGAATTGGACATTACGTGTTTCGGCGCAGCCTTACGCGGCTGGTTTGGAACATAATCGAGATCGCACTCCGGGTCGAGTGTATGATAATTGATCGTCGGAGGTAAAACTTCATCACGAATCGCTAGAATGCAAAACACCGCTTCGACCGCGCCCGATGCGCCGAGCAAATGCCCGGTCATGGATTTGGTGGAAGAAACTGGAATGGCATAAGCCTGCTCGCCAAAAACAGTTTTGATGGCGGCTGTTTCACTTTTATCATTCAAAGGTGTTGACGTACCGTGCGCGTTTATATATCCAATATTGTTCGAATCCAGATCTGCGTTTTCCAGCGCCATCTTCATGGCCAGCGCGGCACCCGCGCCGTTTTCAGCCGGAGCAGAAATATGATGAGCATCATCGGTTGTACCATAACCGGTGATCTCACCTAAAATAGTTGCGCCGCGGGCTTGTGCATGTTCGAGCGATTCCAGAATCAATATACCGGCGCCTTCACCCATCAAAAAGCCATCGCGATCCTTATCAAACGGACGGGAAGCAGACTGCGGATCCTCGTTGCGCGTGGAGAGGGCAGTCATCACGTTCAGCCCGGCCATAGCAACTGGTACAATCGCGGCTTCTGACGCGCCTGCGATCATCACATCCGCTACACCGCGCCGGATCATCTCCAGAGCTTCGCCAATGGCATTGTTACCTGACGCGCACGCAGTGGCAAGCGCCATATTGGGACCACGCACCCCAAGACGGATGGCGAGCATTCCCGGTGCGCTATCAGAGATCATCATCGGAACAAGGAATGGGCTGACACGATCAGGCCCTCGCTCAAGCATCACATTGGTCTGATCCAACAATGTGCCGATCCCGCCAATCCCTGTACCGACCAGTACACCCACCCTGTCACGGTTTGTTTCGTCGAATTTCAGTCCGGACTGCTCCAGCGCTTCCATTGCTGCAGCTGTCGCAAACTGAGTGAAGCGGTCCATTTTGCGAGCCTCACGCGAACCAAATAAAGTCACACCGTCAAAGCCTTTCACCTCAGCAGCAAAGCGCGTTTTATGCTTGCTGGCATCAAAGTGTGTGATCATCGTCGCGCCGGACTTGCCAGTCAGTATCGAATCCCACGTTTCTTTCACGTTATTTCCCACAGGGCTGATACACCCCATCCCCGTGACAACTACTCGTCTACTCATCAAATAAATCTCCTTATCGAGTCGAAGGCCGTGTTATCGCCCTTCAGGTTCTAGGCAGTTATAACACGCCGCGGCGAGATTGGACGCGGCGGGCCCGGAGGCTCTTCAGGGTTTTCCAGGCCTGCTGAATGTGCAGTCTGTCATGGTCTGCAAAGAAATTCGTCACTTCAAGGAAGTCGGTTGGCCCGAAAATCGCATGGCGCGCCTTGCGAGCCCACATCTCCAGCTTCTGGTGCTCTAAAGTATTAAGACTCTCTATGCGCGCCGCTGCAAACTCGGCTAGTGCTAATATACCATCAACATTCAGATAATCCCTTTCACTCGCCCAGACTGCCGTGTCGGGGCGCGGGATAAAAGCACCTGCCTTTTCGAGCATCAGGTTCACTTGCATTTGATGAACTTCGCGTTCCGTATCACGGAGATGGCAGACAATCTCGTTCATGGCCCAGTCATCGCGCGCAGGCCCATGGCGCCACTCTTCCTCAGTCAAGGACGCGGACAGGCTATGCAGCACCGCCGGGGTGGAGACCATGATCGCCAGGATCGCCTCACGGGATTTGAACGACGGCTCGAGCGTGGATAAATTAATGGATTCAAGCCACGGACGCAGATCTGCCAATTTGCCGCGCCCCGCCTCAAATCCGGGGCTGGAGGCGGATTCTCCATCGATGAAATAGGTCTTCAACCCAAGCTGTTGTGCAGGTACCAGATCCCTCGCGACATCATTTCCCACCATCAGAATGGGGCCATCAGGCCAACCGAGCTGCCCGAGCACCTCGGCATAATATGCAGGATGTGTCTTGCTAAAATGGAAATGCTCGAAGGTCGAGACCACCTCAAAACGCTCAGGGTCAAATCCCGCCCAGCGCAAACGATGATGTGTAGCCTTACGCGGAAAAAGTGGATCGGTTGCAATCGCAACCCGATATCCACGGGACAACGCCCATTCAATCAAGGGGACTGCATCCGGCCTCTGTTGCGTATGTTCTGCAAGCGTTGGAAAAATATTGTCAAAAAATTCTTCGATGACATCGGTCAAATCGGTTTTCGCGATTCCAATGCCCGGGTAAAAATCACTCTCGAAGATTTCCTGCAGGGTGTGCGTAGGATCTTCGCTTTCATTCATCTGATTGGTGGCGTTGATGAGTGACTGCAACATGGCAGAGGGCGCAACATGACTCGCCATCTGTTTCGAAAACGCCTGAAAGTACGCAGGCATGAATGCATTCAGATTGGTATCCAGCAGGGTATCATCGAGGTCCAGCAATAATGTTAATGACATATTGGCTCTTACACGGGAAAAACCCCGCTCTGAACGTTAGGATTTAATTTCCAACTTAAATGGCAGCGTGTGGCATTCCCCACAGCCTACATGCGGCTCGGAAACATTCTGTTTGACCTTTTCGCAATAAGCGGAAATTTTCACGCGGCGCTGAAAGAGTGCGCCAAGCGGCCTTACAATCGATGGCGTTAATTTCAGGTATTGACAAGCATTGGCGCGCGCAATGCCAGGTACAGGACAGCTTTTACATAGGTCAGGAGTCCAATGCAGGCCTGCGGCTTTAAGTAGACGACACTCTTGTAGATTGCGACCGCGGAAGTAGTCGCCGTAAAAATAGGGGCATTCGGTGCCAGCCGGAGTTTTCATGATCGAAATTATAGAACGAAAACGTAAACAAATTATAAGCGAGCCGCTCGATCAACCCAAGCCGCTCGCCCAAGTAGCATCACGAAAAAATGCCGCCTGGGATGGCGGCTGAAACGCAGTTACACACGAGTCACATACTCACCCGTCTCGGTATTGACACGGATGACATCGCCAACCTTTACGAACTGCGGGCAATTGACTTCGAGGCCGGTCTCGGTTTTGACTTTCTTTGTGACGCCGGTGGCCGTATCGCCGCGGATTGCAGTTTCGGCTTCCACCACTTTGAGGTCCACGGAGCTGGGCAATTCAATATCGAGTGGCTCGCCATTGTAGTAGGTCAACTTGACTTCCATTCCCTCTTTGAGGTAGAGAGCGTCGTCACCGAGCATTTCGCCCCGTATGGCGGGCTGCTCAAAGGTTTCGTTATCCATGAAATGATAGAAATCTCCATCGGTATAGAGATAAGCAACATTATGGAAATCGAGGCTCACATCCTGAACGGACTGGCCGGAGCTAAATGTACGTTCAATATTTGCGCCCGTTTGAAGATTGCGGGCTTTTACACGAATGTTGGCATTGCCGCGGCCGGTTTTATTGTGACTGTAATCCAGCACTTTATAGAGATTCCCGTCCAATTCGAAGGTAACGCCTTTGCGGAGTGCATTTACATCGATCATTCTTGCATTTTCCTTAGGTGAGATGAGATTGAAGCCGCGGGATTATACTACAGGAGATTACAGAGCGACCAGTGGAGGTCAGTGGGTGGCATCTGAAGCAGGATCGTCGCGGAGAAGCTGAACGGCGTGAGATAGAACCGGCAAGGCCACCTGTAAATTCTCAATCGCCCCTTTCGGGCTGCCAGGGAGATTGATAATAAGGGTTTTCTTACGAATGCCGGCTGTGATCCTTGATAACATCGCGTGAGGGGTAAACTTGAGACTGGCGGCGCGCATCGCCTCGGCCAGGCCAGGGACTTCGCGTTCGATGACCGCGCGTGTCGCTTCGGGAGTCACATCGCGCGGGGAAAGGCCGCTTCCACCCGTTGTGAGAATAACATCGAATTCGCCGCTCTCTACCCAACTCGTCAGAAGCTCCCGTATAGCGGATTCATCGTCGGGGAGTAGCGATTGTTTGGCCACCGACCAGCCCTCGGTTTCAACCAGGTGCGCAAGTGCAGGACCCGATGCGTCCGCGCGCTCACCACGTGAGGATCGGTCAGAAAGAGTCAAAATCCCAAAACGAATGGTCATTGCAATTCTTTGCCATATAAATGGATGGCGTCCATGCGCTGCCATCCACGCCGCTGGTAGTAATTTTCAACTTCGGAATTGTCAATCGTGACCAGCAAATAACACTTGAGGCAGCCTTTTGCGCGCAGCCTTGACTCGACTTCATCCATCAGCCGAGAGCCAATTCCAAGTCCGCGAAATGATACGGAGACGGCCAGGTGATAGACCAGGCCGCGACGGCCATCGAAGCCGCCAATTACCGAACCGATGATCCTGCCATCTGACTCGGCCACCAGGAACAAATCGGGGTCGCGAGAGATTTTCTTTTGAATTTCAGGAAGCGTATCCGAACGGCCGACATGAACTCCCTTTTCGATACTGCCCCATAGCTGATAGACCTGTTCATAATCGGAAGGGAATTCAAATTCACGAATTTGAACTGACGTGGAAATCACAATGTTGCTACTTATTACTTAAGAAGGCTAATCAAATCGTCCGGCATGAACGGCTTGAGCAGGAAGGCATTTGCACCACGATCGATGCACTCCTCTGCCACATTCAACCCGGAGGTCATAACGACACGAACGTCCGCGAGCTCGCGATTCCGCCTGATCGATTCAAGGATCTCCATCCCGCTTTGCCCGCCCAGATGGACGTCCATAAAAATGGCATCCGGCTTTTCACGTTGAACCGCAGCAGGGACATCAGCATGGATATCCAGCGCTACGACTTCAAACCCTTCCATTCTGAGGAGGGTTTCGAGCAGGGATACCATGGTTGTATCATCTTCGGCTAGAAGTATTTTTGCCATTGGCCTTTGTTTTCTTCGATGTACTGCGCTTCTTTGCGGTTGCATTGGTGCGCGTCGATTTACGGGCTGATTCAAGCGCCGCGTCAAGAACATCATCCACCGTTTCCACAAAAACAAATTTCATGGTTTTCTTGATCTCATCAGCGACATCATCAATGTCCTGCTCATTGCGCTTGGGCAGGATGACCGTACGCAAACCGTTGCGATGCGCCGCCAACACTTTTTCCTTGACGCCACCAATCGGCAGGACCTGACCTCTCAGTGTGATCTCGCCAGTCATTCCCACACGCGGCTTCACCTTGCGGCCAGAAATAAGTGACACAAGTGCGGCCGCCATCGTCACACCGGCAGATGGACCATCCTTCGGTTGTGCACCCGCGGGGATATGCAAGTGAATATCAGACTTATTAAAGTATTCACTGTCGATACCCAGACGCTCTGCCCGTGAGCGGACGAACGACAACGCGGCGCGTGCCGATTCGTTCATGACATTTCCGATCGAGCCCGTGATCTGAAAGCCCTTTCCACCCGGCATGCCCGTTGCTTCGACAAACAGGACATCCCCGCCATAAGGGGTCCACGCAAGTCCAGGAACCACACCGGGAATGGATGTGCGGAGATTCAGCTCCTCCGAACCATGAAAGATCGGGTGATCAAGATATTCTTCGACCTGCACAGGACTGATCGTTGCTTTTTTCAGTTTTCCTTCTGCAATGCGCGTGGCGACCTTCCGGCAGACCGCGCCGATTTTTCGTTCCAGGTTTCGAACACCTGCCTCCCGCGTATATTCACGGATGATCTTGCGCAGAGATTCGTCGGAAAAACTCACTTCGTTTTCTCGAAGGCTGTTCTCACGAATCTGGCGCGGAATCAAATATCCGGTAGCAATGGCAATCTTTTCACTTTCAGTGTAGCCCGACAGGAAAATAATCTCCATTCGGTCTCGCAAGGGGCCGGGAATAGTCTCCAACGTATTGGCAGTGGTGATAAAGAAGACTTGAGAGAGATCAAACGCCACCTCAAGATAATTATCACGGAACTCGGTGTTCTGCTCCGGGTCAAGCACCTCCAGCAAAGCAGAGGCGGGATCGCCATGAAAGTCAAACGTCAATTTGTCAATTTCATCCAGCATGAAGACCGGATTCTTCGACTCAATACGGCGCAGCGCCTGAAGGATCCGTCCAGGCATCGAACCAATATAGGTGCGGCGATGGCCGCGTATCTCTGCTTCATCACGGATACCGCCTAATGAGGCCCGCACGAATTTTCGGTCCATCGCCCGCGCGATGGACTGGCCAAGCGATGTTTTGCCGACCCCTGGCGGTCCAACAAAACACAGGATAACCCCTTCGCGTTCGCGTCGGATCTTATCCTCAGACGGGGGTTTTGCCTCATCTCTGCGATCGAGACGCAGCTTACGAATTGCAAGAAACTCCAGGATGCGTTCCTTGACATCTTGCAAACCATAGTGATCTTTGTCCAGGATTTTCCGGGCATGCGCGATCTCAAGATTATCTTGAGTGGCTTTTGCCCACGGCAGTGAAACAAGCCAATCCAAATACGTGCGGATGACACCATACTCTGCAGCTTGTGGCGGCAGGCGTGACAGGCGCTCCTGTTCACGCTTCGCCTGCTTCTCTGCTTCCTCGGGCATTTTCGCTTCTTCGATCTTCTTACGGAATTCTTCAGCTTCTGCCGCTTGTTCGTCTTTCTCGCCCAGTTCCTTCTGAATGGCCTTCATCTGCTCACGCAAAAAGTAATCGCGTTGCACCTTTTCGATCTCGCCACGCGCTTCGTTTTGAATCTTTTGGCCGATTTGCAGAACTTCAGCTTCACGCACGAGCAAGCCAATTAGCTTCTTGAGTTTTTCGGACACTGAGTCGAGCTCAAGAATTTCCTGCGCGTCCTTGATATCCATGCGCTGGAAATTTGCGATGGTATATGCTGTTTGCAGTGGATCTTCGACCGAAGTGATCGAACCAGCCAGTTCTTCCGGAAAGGAGGGGATCATCTGAGTGATCGCCTGGAATTGATCGCGCGCATTGCGGGCCAGCGCGTCCATCTCCACTCCCTCTTCCACGACTTCAGGCGCGAGTTCGATGTTTGCGCGCAGATATGGTTCTTCGTCGACAAATTCACCCAGCCGAAAACGATCCATACCCTGGACCAGAAGGCGGACCGTTCCATCCGGCGCACGCAGCAGACGATGGACGATGGCCACTGTCCCTACGCGATAGAGATCCTTCGGACCTGGCGATTCAAGCTCCGGATTGATGGCTGCCACCAGGCCGACTAACTTATCACCCCCGACAATTTCATCCACTAGTTTAATCGAACGCGGCTGGCCCACTGTCAACGGGACAGCAGTTTGAGGATACACGACCACCCCTCGCAGTGGAAGGATTGGCAACACCTGAGGATATTTTGCTGAATCCGATCTTTGAGCTGCATCGGACTCAGACGAATTTGAATCCTTTTTCTGGGAACGAGAAAAAATCGATGGCATGATCATCGACAACAATTCATTCTCTTCGTCTTCATTCCATTGAAGAAGGTCATTCAGGCTGGTTTGCCAGCGGGAAGCAGGCATGATTCTTATTCAACCTCGACGTGTTTTACATCCGCTTTCGGAAGAAGGACGACAAGGAACCCATCCTTATATTCCGCGACTGCCTTCTCCACATCCACCGGAGCCGGCAAACTAACCGCGATTTCGAATTTGCCAAACCGTATCTCCATCTGATGATAGGCACGTCGCTCATTCAGATCGAGGCGAATCCCACTGATCGTCAAGACATTATTTTCAAGGGCCACCTCGAAATCCTCGTCGCGCATACCGGCAACTTCTACCTTTACCACACAATTCGCTTCAGTTTCGTAAACATCCGTTGGTGGGCTCCATAAACTGGAACGGACATGCCAGCTAATCGCGTGTAAAACGTCGCGACGCGTCTCGGTGACCGTGGAAACTGATTTTCGAACAATCGTAGGCATTAAGCTTTCTCCTCGTTAAATCCCAGCCCGTTACTTCAGGCTGGGCCAGCGCCCCTGGCGGGATTCGAACCCACAACCAACAGCTTAGAAGAGTCGGGGCGCATCAATTTTTATGAATTATACTTCCAATATATCCGACATGTGGGAAAATTTGCCCCGTAAATGCCCAACCTGTTCAATCTTTCCATTAAGACGCAGTCTGTAAGGTATACATAAGGTGTACAAGAACTCTACTGATCAC
>Ga0214473_10009671_pt1 | contig 11382 bp, 10 predicted proteins | sample RVTome_7_FD_203509 | JGI IMG/M metagenome (GOLD analysis project Ga0214473, IMG submission 203509) | Soil microbial communities from uranium-contaminated site in the Upper Colorado River Basin, Wyoming, United States - RVT98D197 | ecosystem: Environmental > Terrestrial > Soil > Contaminated >...
GCAGTTGATGGAACTGAAGAAGCGCTTTTCAAAGATCTCTTAAAAATGGCTGTTATACGGAGGGCCCCTAAACCCCCTTTCGTGGATCTTGCAGTGATTATGCCACTTTCTGGGAAAATAAAATACCTTTTTCACAAGGTATAGGGTTGACATCCTTATTATCGTGCTTAGGGGCTTAAGAAGAAAAAAACTTGACATTTTAATTCAAATAACTTATAATTTGCGTATTATGTATCCTTTATATGAAAAGGAGGAGAGCCTTGGGCGACTCATTTCTGATACGAGCCAGACACCGCCTCTCCATCAAGAGCCTACCTTTTAAGTCCATAGTCAAATTTCTCATCACCTTTCCCCTTATCTTGCTTGTCTGTTATGTCCCCGTGACCTATATGGCGTATAAGGGGTATAAGGAAAGGGCGGCTTCGGCTGACTATTGGAACGTAATCCTTTTGGAGTTTGATCCCTCAATGAAGGGGAAGATCTACCGTCTCATCCAAACGTTCCCGACCGGGCTCACCGATAGGGAAGAGGCGCAGCTGACTGACCTCATCTGTGCCGAGTCGCAAAAATATGGTTGCGACCCGGAGTTGGTCCTCGCCCTGATCATCGTGGAGAGCTCTTTCTATAGCAAGGCCACTTCGTCCAAGGGTGCCAAAGGATTGATGCAGTTGCGCCCCAATGTAGCCAAGGTCCTGGCTAAGGAGGTGGGGATAGCATGGGACGAGGACAAAGCCATCTACGACCCGGGGGTAAACATCCAGTTAGGCCTCTACTACCTCTCCCAACTCATCCTGCAATTTAAGGACCTCAAGGTAGCCCTAGCCGCCTACAACTTCGGGCCTACCTACATAAAAGAGAGGATGGAACTAGGGCTGGCGCTGCCGACCAGCTATGCAGAAAAGGTCATGCGCAAGTATCGGAGACTTACGCAAGAAAGATTTAAGGACCAGGGGCAACCCCTATAAAATAGGGGTAAGCATTTTCACCTTCTCCAAAACCATTTCTGGGGTAATCCCGAGCATACAACTTCTGTGAGAGCACTCACGCCTATTGCAGGGTGCGCAGGGAAGGTCGACCTTGACAATCCCTTGCTCCTGACCATACGGCCCTATCCAGCGGGGATTGGATGGCCCGAAGAGGGCAATTGTCGGCACTCGAAAGGCGGCAGCAGCATGCATCGATCCGCTGTCCACCCCGACAAAAAGACGTGAACGCTTGATCAGGGCGAGGAACTGTTTAATATTGGTTCTGCCCGCCATGATGACGGCATCCTCATGCATCATCTCTCTGATCCCGTTCAGATAATCCACCTCCGAAGGGAGGCCGGAGAAGAGAAGCTTGGCTCCATAGCGGCGGACCAATTCATCACCGACACGTGCGAAGGCCTCCTGGTCCCAGAATTTGCTCCGCCAACGGGCCGTGGCGCTGACGAAGACGGTAGAATCTCCCGGCTTGATCCCCTCCTGGAGGAGAAGTCGATCGATATATCGTTCATCCTCCGGGGGTATGTAGATGGGAAACTCAACCTCCTCCGTAGAACAGCCGAAATGGCGGGCGAACTGCAGGTAGTTGTCGACGGCATGTCTCGACTTGTCCCGCACAAAGATAGGATGGTTGAGGAAGAGATGACTCAGCTCCCTGGCGTTTTTAAAACCATACCGTTCAGCCCCCCTATTCAATGAAGCGAAGATTCCGCTCTTAAAGAGGGCCTGGAATTCCAGGACGACGTCGAATTTTCTCTTGCGGAAGATATGGTAGGCCTTCCTGAGATTGCTGAAAAGTCTGCTTCCTCCCCGCAGCCATGTCTTAGGGGTGGCATACTTGTCGGTCACCGACAGAAGGTCAACGGGGATGATCTCATCGAGATAGGGATTGCCGCTCAAGACATCTTGAAGGGCATCTTGGACCAGCCAGGTGACGTGGGCGTGGGGATATCTGTCTTTGATGGCCTTCAAGGTAGGCAGGGTGAGGATCAGATCTCCCAGGGAGCTCAGACGGATGAAGAGGATTTTTGCGTCGTTCAAATCTCTGTGATCATGTCTCACGTTTTTCCCACCACGGTTCCTTCAAGAGAGAAAGGGGCTCCTTTCCGTTCTCATAAAAAGACCGTTCTCTATAAAAAATTATGTAATCTCCACACCCTGCCCAGCGACGACCTCACCAATCACAAAGGCCTTCTCACCCAATTGCCGGGCCTCTTTGATGATCCTTTCTGCGTCGGCGGAAGCCACCATCAGGACCATGCCTATCCCGTTGTTGAAGGTCTTCCACATCTCCTCCTCAGGGACTCTCCCTTTTTCAATCAATTTAAAAATCGGCGGGATCTCCCAGCTCCCTTTTTCTATCACCGCCTTACTATCAGGCGGCAGGATCCGTATGATATTCCCCGGCAGTCCTCCGCCGGTAATATGGGCCATACCCTTGATATGAAAAGACGGCAGGAGGGAGAGGAGCATCTTGACATAGATGCGTGTCGGTCTCAATAGCTCTTCACCCAGAGGCGATGACAAGCCGGCAAACTTTGCATCAAGTTTCAATTTCAACTCGTCCAAGAGGACCCGCCTGGCCAGGGAGTAGCCGTTGCTGTGCAGGCCGTGGGAGGCGAGGCCTACGATGGCATCTCCAGGACGGATGGCGGTGCCGTCGATGATCTTCGCCTCGTCCACTATCCCGACGACAAAGCCGGCCATCTCGAACTCCCCAGCGGGATAAAAGCCCGGCATCTCCGCCGTCTCTCCCCCTACCAGGGCACACCCTGCCTCCAGACACCCCTGTGACACCCCCTTCATGATCTCTACCCCCCTTTCTACGTCTAGGTGGGCGGTAGCAAAATAATCAAGGAAAAAGAGAGGGGTGGCCCCCGTCACCACCACATCGTTAACGCACATGGCCACCAAGTCGATGCCGATGGTGTCATACCGCCCCATCAGAGAGGCTATCTTGAGCTTTGTCCCTACACCGTCAGTGGAGGCAACCAATACGGGCCGCGCATAGGCCGATAGCTCAGGGACAAAGAGGGCGGCAAAACCGCCGAGTCCTCCTCTTACCCCCGGCGTGAAGGTGCGTTGGGCCAGGGGCTTGATCAACTGTATAAAACGCTCCCCTGCCTCTATATCTACTCCCGCATCCTTGTATAACAAGGTCTTTTTTGCCATACGTTCTTCGACGACCTATATAACGTGCTGAAGGCTAAATGTCAAAGAGAATTGCCCTGCCATGCATGATGATGAGCCGCTTCCATTGTACCTCAAACAATAACTCTAGTACAACACAGAGGCAGGGATTGCCGTATACTGTGCAGGCACTCATGAACCGTACAGAGATGGGCCGGCCTGCTCCTTTGCAGTACGGCCAGGCGGATACTGCGCGCCTCCGCCTCGCGCAAGATCCTTAAAAAGCTTGACAAATCGGCATAGCGCGGTATACTGGCATGAGTTTATTTTATTAAACTAAATTCTTTTTATACTGTGCTCTTAAGACTATGAAGATTGGCGAACGGATTAAAAATCTCAGGCAATTGAGTAATCTGACTCAGGAGGAGCTCGCCGAGCGGGCTAATCTGACCAAGGGCTTCATTTCTCAGATCGAACGGGACCTGACCTCCATTTCCCTGGATAGTCTGGTCCAGATCCTCGATGCCCTGGACGAAAGCATCCCCGATTTCTTCCGGGGCTCGGCAGAGGAGAAGATCGTCTACCGGGAAAAGGACAGGGTCGCCATCGACAAAGAGCGGATCGAGAAGTTCGAACTTCTCATCCCTGGGTCAACCAACCGGCGTCTCGAGCCCATTCTTCTCACCCTGCGGCAAGGTCAGGTCACCCCAAAGGAAAGACCCCATGAGGGGGAGGAATTCGGTTATGTCCTTCAGGGAAGGATTACCCTCCGGTTTGGGAGGGAAGTCTTGAAGCTCAAGAAGGGGGAATGCTTCTACATTTCTGCTGAAAAGGAACACTGGCTTCAGAATCCGGGATCTCGAGAGGCTGTCGTGCTCTGGATCACCTCCCCGCCCTCTTTTTGAATTCGTCTTGGCAGCTGAAAGTATGGTACCGCGGCATTTGATGGATGATCATTCAATGTTATCAACCAGGTAGGGGAGATCAAAGGGGGGGTATGGAAGAGGTGAGGCGCCGATTAACACAAGTGTTTTCTCCCTTGAGTTCAATGACGATCATCGGAGCGGCAACCGATTAATCATGGCTAAGGTAGTGATTATAGGAGCAGGAGGGGTGGGCACCGTTGTTGCCCATAAGGTGGCCGAGGTCCCCGAGGTGTTTTCTGATATCCTGCTGGCAAGCCGCACAAAATCAAGGTGCGATACTATTGCGCAGGCAGTCGGCGCCGACACCATCAAGACGGCGCAGGTCGATGCCGACGACGTTCGGCAATTAGTCGAATTATTTAAAAGCTATAAACCCAAAATGGTGATCAATGTAGCGCTGCCTTATCAGGATCTCACCATTATGGATGCCTGTCTTCAAACAGGCGTGAATTATTTGGATACCGCCAACTATGAGCCACCCGATGTCGCTAAGTTCGAATATCAATGGCAATGGGCCTATCACGACAGATTTAAACAAGCTGGCCTTACAGCCATTTTAGGATGCGGCTTTGATCCGGGGGTAACTGGAGTCTTCACTGCCTATGCCGCCAAACATCACTTCGACGCGATTCACTATCTTGATATTGTTGATTGTAATGCAGGAGACCATGGGAAACCATTTGCCACCAATTTCAATCCCGAAATCAATATTCGTGAGGTTACCCAAAGAGGTAAATATTGGGAAGGCGGCAGATGGGTGGAAACAGAACCGCATGAGATCCACAGGCCGTTGCAGTATCCGGATATCGGGCCCCGTGAATCCTATCTCATCTATCATGAGGAATTGGAATCGCTGGTGAAGCATTTTCCTACTTTGAAGCGGGCCCGATTTTGGATGACCTTTGGCCAGGAGTATTTGACTCATTTACGCGTCATCCAAAATATCGGCATGGCCAGCATTAAACCCATTTTGTACGAGGGCAAGGAGATTGTCCCTCTTCAATTCCTCAAAGCGGTCTTGCCCGATCCGGGGGAGCTCGGGGAGAATTATTCGGGTGAGACCTCCATCGGCTGCCGCATCAGGGGGATTAAGAATCATAAGGAGAAAACCTATTATATATATAATAATTGCAAGCACAAGGATGCCTATAGGGAAACAGGTGCCCAAGCCGTGAGTTATACCACGGGAGTGCCTGCCATGATCGGCGCCCTGATGTTTCTGACTGGTGCATGGGGGAAGCCCGGCGTTTTTAACGTGGAAGAATTTGACCCGGATCCCTTTATGGAACAACTCAAGATCCATGGGCTTCCCTGGCACGAGCTACATGATATCGATTTAGAAGTATAGCAGGTTGCTGAAAAACGCCCATCTGTCCCGCGTCTCGCGGGATTTTGCGAGCCCCCGCAAGGGGGATTTCGCAAAGCTCAACTTGCATCTGGGCATTTTTGAGCAACCTCATAAATGTTTGAATAGTTGCCGTTTCTTAAAATTCGTTTTCGTCTAAGGGCTAAATTGGTTAGATAATGTCAATTGACTTTAGCAAAATTCCAACGCCGTGTTATGTGATTGATGAGCATCTGCTGCGGAATAACCTTGCTGTAATAAAAAAGGTTAAAGAGGCTGCGGCTATCGATATCCTCGTTTCGTTAAAGGCCTTTTCAAACTGGGGTGTCTTTCCGATCTTTAAGGAATACGGATTCGGCGCTTCAGCAAGTTCACTCAATGAGGCGCGCTTGGCATGTGAGGAACTCGGGGTCAAGACATATACCTATGCGCCTGCCTATGAAGAAAGGCATATCGCAGATATTCTCACCTATAGTAGTCATATTTCCTTCAATTCCATAAACCAATTGCATAAGTATAGAAAGCTGGCCCAGCAAAATGCTGTTTCCATAGGCTTGCGCGTTAATCCCGAGTTTTCCGATACGGCGTATGATATCTATAACCCCTGTAAACCCGGTTCACGATTCGGCATCACGGCTGCGCAGCTTGGCGAAAGGGTACCGGAGGGGGTTCAAGGTTTTCACTTTCATACCTTATTTGAGGCAGATTCCTTTGCACTGGATAAAGTATTGGTTGTTTTTTTAAAGAAATTTGGTACTTTTTTGCCACAATTAAAATGGGTGAACATGGGTGGTGGCCACCTGATAACAGGAAAGGATTATGATATCGAGCATTTGATCAAGATATTGATTGATTTTAAAGCGAGGTATGGCCTGAACATTATCTTGGAACCCGGTAGTGCCTTTACGTATCAAACGGGTTACCTCGTTTCTACGATACTGGATATCGTAGAAAATAATGGCATTAAGACCGCCATCCTTGATGTTTCCTTTACCTGCCACATGCCCGATTGCTTAGAAATGCCTTATAAACCCCTTATCGTGGGCGCTCGTGATCCAAGGGCGGGAAAGCCGACATACAGAATGGGGGGTATAAGCTGTTTGGCTGGCGACTATATGGGGGATTGGTCTTTTGATAGAGAATTACAAGCCGGAGATAAAATTATATTTGAGGATATGATTCATTACACGACGGTGAAAACAACCATGTTCAATGGCGTCAATCATCCCCGTATCGGGATTTGGGGCGAAAGATCGGGATTTCGCTTGCTTAAAGAGTTTAACCATCAGGATTATAAGAACAGACTATCTTGAGTCCAGCTCATTGCCCACGATAGGCCTTGGGAAGGGTGGCCTCTCAGAGGTTTTTCCCCTACCTTGTTGCCCGCAGGGTGAGGCACAGAAACCGGGCATGCCTGGGAAGTCAGCAGTCAAAAAAATCCCAAAATTTTTAAAAAAAATACTTGACAATTTTGAATGAATCGTTATAATTAGGTGAGTTTAGTTTATTAAACTAATTTCTTCGTATACTGTGCTCATGGTTTTATGGAGATGAGGGGACGGATGTGGAGGGTGAGACGGTTAATTTTTTAACTCTTGAAAAGAATGGAGAAAAAAAGTGATCTTTAAAACGCCTACCCTTTATTTTCTGGCTTCTGGGGCATCGGAAGGCTATACGCCTCTCAACGCCTTTGACGGGGCCTTGCTGCAGGCCGGGATCGGCAATACGAACATCGTCAAGATGTCGAGCATCCTTCCGCCCCGTTGTCAACAGGTTTCCGCGATCGAGCTGCCTCTTGGAGCGCTTGTCCCGGCAGCGTATGCCTCGATCACCAGCGATGTGCCGGGAGAGGTCATCTCGGCCGGCGTCGCCGTAGCCCTTCCCGAGGATGAGAATCTGAACGGCTTGATCATGGAGTATTCGGGTAGGGGCGAGCGGCGCCAGATCGAGGAGATCGTCCGGAATATGGCCGTGGAGGGAATGATGCTTCGCGGATGGGAGATCAAAGAGCTCAAGTCGATCGCCATGGAGCATGAAGTGGCGAATGTTGGAGCAGCGCTGGCCGCGGTGGTTTTATGGTCTCCCGATTAAGCGATGGGTGCGTGAATCTTCATGGATCTGCAGTTCACCTCGCGTGCCTTCCTCGCCGCTGAATCCTCCTATGCCGAAAGCCTCGCCGTCATCATCGGTTGTCCTTTAGACATCACTTCTTCCTTTCGACCGGGAACCAGATTTGCGCCCCAGGCCATTCGCGATTGCTCCTGGGGTCTGGAGACCTACAGCCCCCGCTTGGATAGGGATCTGGAAGAGCTGCGGATATGCGATGTCGGCGATATCAGCCTGCCTCAAGGCAATCTGGAGGAAGCACTGGGGATTATTAAAGGCTATCTTGCCACGGTCATCGGCGATAAAAAGTTTCCCATTCTCCTCGGAGGCGAACATCTCATCTCACTCCCCGTTGTCCGGGAGTTGGCCAGACATCATCAGAACCTGGCCGTAATCCAATTAGATGCCCACGCCGACTTTCGGCAGGAATACCTAGGGGATCGCTTATCACATGCCACCGTCATGAGAAGGATCGCGGATATCCTGGGAGGAGAGAATATCTTTCAGCTGGGCGTCAGGTCTGGAACCAGAGAGGAGCTGCGTGCTGCGAGAGCACAGGGGAGCCTTGCCGAGGTGGGAGACACGCTTCGTCAGGCAGCAGGACGGCCGGTCTATCTCTCCGTGGACCTCGATATCCTCGATCCGGCAGTGGCCCCCGGTGTCGGTGCCCCTGAGCCGGGAGGACTCACCTTTGACGAATGCCTCTCACTCATCTCCCAGCTGAGTTCTCTCCGCGTGGTAGGGTTCGATGTGGTCGAGCTCTCCCCGCCCCATGACCCTACCCAACAATCCGCCATGGCGGCAGCCAAGCTCGTGAGGGAGCTCATCCTCCAGTTCTGCCCGGATAAGAACCAACAATAAGGGCCATCGGCCTTGTCATAAAGGGAGAATTCAGGTAAGGAAGGGATAGGAGCGTTTCTTTATCGAGAGGATAATGGACTACGATGTTATCATCATCGGCGCGGGATTAGGAGGACTGGTGTGCGGTCAGCTCCTCGCCCGCAAGGGGCTCAGGGTAGTCATCTTTGAAAAGAAGGCCAAGGTCGGGGGGTGCTGCACCTCGTTTCAGCGTAAAGGCTTCACCTTCGACCTCTCGGTGCAGTCCATCGGGGGTAGCCGCGAGGGGGGGAGGATGTGGAGGCTCTTGAATGATCTCGGCTTAAGGGACCGCATCGAACTGCTTCCCCTGGATCCTGCCCGCGAGTACCATTTCCCCGACCGGAAGATCATTCAGTACGCCGATCTCAGCTCCCATATTGAATACCTCTCATCCCTCTTTCCCCGAGAGCGGGATGGTATCAACGGGGTATACCAGATCTACCGCTCTCTCTCTGAGGAGATGGATCGCTTCCCCCAGTCCCTCTCCTGGTTTGACCCCGCGAGCTTTGAGCGGGAGTTCCCCTTTACCTTTCGCTACCGGGAGGAGACCCTCGAGGGCTTGCTGGATGCGCTCATCACGGACCCCGGGCTCAAGACTATCCTCGGGGTGCGGAGCTCCTATGCCCTGCTCCCTCCCAGCAGGCTCTCCGTGATCGCGATGGCCTCTCTGGAGATGAGCTACCTGCGAGGAGGGGTAGCGGTCTTGAAGGGGAGGATGGAGAACTTGCCCGTGCTCCTGGCTGAGGAGCTGCTGAGGCAGGGGGGGGAGCTACACACTCAGCATGAGGTTAAAGGGATCACGTTAAAGGGTGGGAAGGCCGTGGGGGTGCAGCTCAAAGGGGGCGAGCGGATATCTGCGCATGCAGTGATCTCCAACGCCGATGCCAGCACCACCTTCCTTAAGATGATCAGCGAAGATGCCTTGCCTTCAGGCTGGTCCAAGAGGTTGAAGGGGATGCGGCCTTCCTTTTCCTATTTTATCATCTATCTCGGGGTCCAAGGGGAGCTGGACCTCACGTGCTCCAACAATGAGATCTTTCCCCAGTATGACTTGGAGGAGGAATACCGTTCTCTGGAACAGGGGATGATCCCTTCCACTCCCCCTTACTATCTCCTTGCCCCTTCGTTGGCAAATCCCTCCCATGCCCCAAATGGGCATAGCACCCTCTGTCTGAGCTACAAGGCCCCCTATCGTTTGCAGGGCGGGTGGGATGAGGGGGTACGTGAGAAGCTTGCCGAGCAACTCATCTCCCAGGCCGAGGGGATGGTGCCCGATTTGCGCCGGAGGATCGTCCTGCAGGTGAGCTCCACACCCCTCACCATCGAGCGGATGACGGGCAACCGGTGGGGTGCGGCGTATGGATGGGCGCAGATCCCGCGACAGGCAGGGATCTATCGGTTGAACAGGGTCTCCCCTATCGAGGGGCTCTATTTAGCCGGCCATTGGACCGCCCCAGGGGGAGGGGTGGCAGCGGCCATGGCCTCGGGGCAGATCACTGCCAACCTGATAGGCGACCGGTTTACGGAGGTAGGATGAGGTTCATCCGGTACGGCATTGTTGTCCTTATTGTGCTCGCCATGACCGCAGGATGTGCGCCGCAGAGGCTGCCAATGGAAAAGGGAGAGCGGATACCTATTTCGCGGATCCTCGCGCATACCCTCAGGCAATACGAGGGGATAAATACCCTGCAGACGCAGCTATTCATCCAACTCGAGTTGCGGGATGAATACTATGTGCTCAGGGGGGTCCTCCTCTATGAGAAGCCTTCCCGCCTGCGCTTGCAGCTAAGCTCGAGCCTTGGCGGGACTGTGGGGGAGGTGATCTACAACGAGGGCTTTCTCTCGCTCCTTGTGCCGAGCAAGGAGAGGATCTATCAGGGGAGGATAAATGAGGGAGAAGGTCGAGAAGGGTATACCCTCTTTCTTACCATGATCTACAGCGATTACAAGGAGATCGGCGGCAGGCGCTTTCCTACCCGAATTTACGGTGAGGGAGAGGAAATTGATCTCAGGATCAATGTGCGGCTCAAGGACCCCGAGGTGGATATCGCCCTACCCGAGGGTGCTTTCAGCCCCCCCGCGGGAAACTGGAAAGTATATCCCCTTTCTGAGCTCAAGGGGCTGCTTCCAGGCATCGAGGGTGAGGAGGGATCGTGAAGATCAAGATCATCGTGCCTGCTTGGCCTAAGGACAGCTTTTGGGACGTCCTCACCTTTAAGTTCCCGTTCCTGAGCACTACCCTCTTGGCTGCCCTCACTCCTGAGGGGCACGAGGTCACGATCCACGATGAGGGGATTGCACCCTTGGACCTTGACCAGGAATGCGATCTTGTTGCCATCACCGCCATGACCCCCCTCGCCCCCAGGGGTTACGAGATCGCTGAGCAGTATCGGCGCAAGGGGGTAAGGGTGATCATGGGGGGGATACACCCCACCTGGCTGCCGGAGGAGGCTATTGCCCACTGCGATGCCGTGGTCATCGGCGAGGCGGACGAGATCTGGGCCGAGGTCGTGCAGGATGCCTTGCACGGGCGATTGAAGCGGTTCTACCAACAAAAAGAGCGGACCGACCTCTCCTTGCTTCCCCTGCCCCAGAGGGAACTCCTTCCCCCCAAAGGGTATTTCTTCGAAAACACCATCCAGACTACCCGCGGCTGCCCCTTTGACTGCGAATTCTGCTCGGTGACGGCCATCTATGGCGGAACCTACCGCACCCGCCCTATCGCAGAGGTGGAGAAAGAGATCAAGGCCCTGCGCCGGGCCCCGGCCTATATCTTTTTTGTCGATGACAACATCGTGGGGGATATGCGCTATGCCCGCGAGCTCTTCTCCATGCTTTCTCAGCACCGCCTGCGGTGGGTCAGCCAATGTCCTATTAGCGTCGCCCAGAATGAAAAGGTGGTCCGCCTCATGGCCAAGGCGGGGTGCCATGGGATGTTCATCGGCTTTGAGAGCCTCAGCCCCGAGAACCTGCGTCTTATGGGGAAGCGAACCAACAAGGTGGAGCGCTACGA
>Ga0214473_10009672_pt1 | contig 11382 bp, 13 predicted proteins | sample RVTome_7_FD_203509 | JGI IMG/M metagenome (GOLD analysis project Ga0214473, IMG submission 203509) | Soil microbial communities from uranium-contaminated site in the Upper Colorado River Basin, Wyoming, United States - RVT98D197 | ecosystem: Environmental > Terrestrial > Soil > Contaminated >...
GCGAAATTCGCCGGTCGCCAGGGCGCGCCCTCACGCGCCAGCTCGAGTCCGGTGGCCTCGACCGTGACGCCGGAATCTTCGCGCCGCAGGCGCACATCACCGGCCACGCGCGTGAATCCGGCATCCACGGTGGTCAGGCGCAGACCGGCCAGTTGTGGCTGCAGGCGCAGGACTGCCAGCTCCCGGCCGGTGCCGCGCCCGGACACCCGCAGCGAGCCGCGGCCGGCAGCCGGCACGACGAAGCTGTCCGGCAGCAGCGCGGCCCATTGCTCGAAGTCGAGATCGCGCGCGTCGACCCTGCCACGCCAGTCGACGGACGCAAAATCGTCGAGATCGCCCTCCGCGTCCGCATCGATCTCGAGGGTCGAGCCCAGGTGCTCCGGCAACTCGACCTGGCCGCGCAGGCGCACGTGATTGCCCCTGCGCTCGACTTCCAGGTCCGCACCGGTCAACTCGAAGCGGCCCTGGCGCGCGCGCAGGTCGAGCACGTCGAGCGTCGCATCATGCACGGCGAACAGGCCGCGCGGCAGGCGTGCCAGCGTCATCGGCTCGCGTTCAACGCCCGGCGTGGGCCCGATCGCACCCTGTCCCACCAGCTCAACCGTGCCATCGGTGCGGATCACGAAATGCAGCCGCGGCCGCACCAGAACGACGCGCCCGACCTCGAATCGCCGGTGCCACAGGGACCGGCCGATGGCCAGGCTGACGCGGCCCGCTTCGGCGCTGACCAGTGGTTCGTCGCCGGCAGCGGGCAACACGCGCGCGCCGCCGAACTCGATTTCAGGACCGTAGCGCCCGATGCGTGCGTTGAGCGAGTCAAACTGGAGCCTGAGCCCGGTCGCCGCGCGGACCTGGTCGGCCACCTGCTGCTCGTAACCGGGCAGCAGCTCGATGGCGAGGCGGAAGGCACCGACACCGAGCGCCGCGAGCAGCACTAGCACTGCTACCGCGCCCGCCGCCCAGCGCCACACCCTCCTCAACCGCTGCCCCGATCTGGCCATGCTTTCCGGCTCTGCCCCTTGCTACACCAGTACCACGTCGAACTGTTCCTCAGCGTACAGCGCCTCGACCTGCAGCCGGATCGGCTTGCCGATCTCGAGTTCCAGCTCGGCCAGCGCCGCGGACTCCTCGTCGAGCAACAGCTCGATGACGTCCTGATGCGCCAGCACGAGCAGTTCCTGGAAGTCGAATTGTCGGGCCTGGCGCAGCACCTCCCGGAAGACCTGGTAGGCGACCGTCTCGGCCGTCTTGACGAATCCACGGGAGCCGCAGCTTGGACAAGGCCGGCACAGCTGGTGTTCCAGGCTCTCGCGCGTGCGCTTGCGCGTCATTTCAACGAGCCCGAGCGCCGATACCGCCGAGATCTGCGTCTTCGCATGATCACCCACGAGCGAGCGCTCGAGCGCTTCGAGCACCTGGCGGCGGTGCTCGGGGTCCTGCATGTCGATGAAGTCCACGATGATGATGCCGCCCAGGTTCCGCAGCCGCAGCTGCCGTGCGATCGCGACCGCGGCCTCGAGATTCGTGCGGTAGATCGTGTCCTCGAGATTGCGGTGACCGACAAAGGCACCGGTGTTCACGTCGATCGTCGTCAGCGCCTCGGTCTGGTCGAACATCAGGTAGCCGCCGGACTTCAGCGGTACTTTGCGGTCGAGTGCGCGCTCGATCTCGTCATCGATGGCGTACAGGTCGAGGATCGGCCGCTTGCCGTCGTACAACTCGATCCGGCCGGCAAGCGCGGGCATGAAGGTCCGCGTGAAACCGATCATCTGCGCATGCGCGGCTGGAGAGTCCACGAGCACGCGTTCGACCTGCTCGCCCAGAAGGTCGCGCAATATGCGCAGCGGCAGTGCAAGGTCTTCATGTACAAGCTCCCCGGCCTGGGCGCGATTGCCACGCTCGCGGACCACGTCCCAGAGTCGCTCCAGAAATAGCAGGTCGGCGCGCAACGCCTCGATTTCAACCTGTTCCGCCGCGGTCCGTACGATCCAACCGCCCCTGCCGCCGGAGAATTCCAGGGCGGCTGCACGCAGCCGCGCGCGTTCGGCCTCGCTCTCGATGCGGGCCGACACCCCGACGCCACGCCCCTGCGGCATGAACACCAGAAACCGCGACGGCAGCGTCACGTAGGTCGTGAGCCTCGCACCCTTGGTGCCGAGCGGATCCTTGAGCACCTGAACGAGGATTGCGTCGCCCTCGTTGACGAGGTCGCGGACGCTTTCCATCGCCGGCGCCTCGACCTCTCCTTCGAGGCCCGGCGGCGGCGCGATGTCCGAGGCATGCAGGAAGGCCGCGCGATCCAGGCCGATGTCGATGAATGCCGCCTGCATGCCTGGCAGCACGCGGGATGCGCGGCCTTTGTAGACATTGCCTGCCAGGCCGCGCCGGTTGGCGCGCTCGATGTACAACTCCTGCACCACGCCCTGCTCGACGAGAGCGGCGCGACTTTCGCGCGGCGTCACGTTGACGAGGATCTCGATGCTCATGCGCGCGCCTGCCAGCGCCGCACGCCGGCGGCCTCGAGCAGCGCCGCGGTTTCGTACAGCGGCAAGCCCATCACATTCGAGTAACTGCCCTCGAGCCGCGCGACGAACACGGCGCCATAGCCCTGAATCGCGTAGGCCCCCGCCTTGTCGACGGGCTCGCCGGTCGCCCAGTAGTCCCGGCACTCCGCGACGGACAGCGCGCGAAATGCCACGCGGGTCTCACAGGTCGCGGTTTCGAGGCGGCCGTTGCTGCCCAGCGCGACCGCCGTGAGCACGTCGTGTTGACAGCCGGACAACGCCGCGAGCATCCGGAGTGCATCGGCCTCGTCGCGCGGCTTGCCGAAGATCTCGTCACCCATTGCGACGGTCGTGTCCGCAGCGAGCACGGGCAGTCCGCCGCCCGCGGCGGCGCCGGCCGCGGCCTTGGCCCGCGCGAGGCGCAGCACGAAGGCGCGGGGAGACTCGCCGGACAGCCGCGACTCATTGACATCGACCGGCCGCACGACGTGCGCGACGCCGATCTGGCGCAGCAGGAGGCTTCGCCTGGGCGATGCGGAAGCGAGTTCGATGCGATCGTAAGGCATTGAGTTCGCCGGAAAACCATTGAGCATACCCGGTCGCCCGTCGCGCCGGGGGAAGGCCGGTCGCGGCTGCCGCCGACGGCCTCATTGGCGATGGTAAGGGTGGCCCTTCAGCAGGCTTTGCGCGCGGTAGAGCTGCTCGGCGACCATGACCCGGACCAGGCCGTGGGGCCAGGTCAGCGGCGACAGCGACCAGCGAAAATCGGCGCGCGCAGGCAGTTCCGGGGCGAGTCCGTCGGGGCCGCCAATGACGAAAGCGAGGTCGCGTCCGCCAGCGAGACGGCCCTCGAACCAGCGCGCGAGTTCGGGCGTCGTCAGCGCCCGGCCCTCAACCTCAAGTGTCACGACGAAGTCCCGCGGGGCGATGACGGCCAGCATGCGCCGGCCTTCGGCCGTCACCGCACGCGCGACATCAGCATTGCCGCCGCGCCGCGGGACGGGGATTTCGATCAGCTCGAGGCGCAGCCCAGGGCCGAGCCGGCGCGCGTATTCGGCGTAACCTTCGTCGACCCAGCCTGGCTGCCGGGTCCCGGCAGCGATCAGCCGCGCGCGCATGGTCGCGCTCAGGCCAGGCTCGGCTCGCGCCGCACGGGACGCAGGTCCCACAGCTTCTCGAGCCCATAGAACTCACGGATCCGCGGCAGCATCACGTGCACGATCAGGTCCTGCAGGTCGACCAGCACCCATTCGCCCTCTCGTTCGCCCGCGACCCCATAAGGGCGATGGCCAGCCTGACGGCAACGATCGACCAGGCGGCCGGCGATCGACTTGACATGGCGGTCGGAGGTGCCGGTCGCGACGATCATCGTGTCGGTCACGTCGGTCAGCTTGCGGACATCGAGGACCTTGACGTTGACGGCTTTCATGTCCTCGAGGGCGGCGACGGCGATATCGGTCAGCGCGCCAGGTGGTTTCCTGGTCTTCTTCAATGCGGTCACGGAGGTGCGGCGTTTAGACTTCGTTCTCGTGTCGGTCATTCCTTTGTTTCACCTGGCCGGGCGTAGCTGCCCCTGGCGACGATGATCCTACGCGCGGCCTCGGGCATCAAGTAGCGCGGGTCGCGGCCTGCGGCGACTACGCAGCGCACGGCGCTGGAGGACACATCGAGCTGGGTGCCCACGCTGACGTAAACCAGCCCGGCGGCGGCTTTCGACAGGCGGTGCGGATCGTCGCAGCGGTGTTCGCGCAGCAGCGTCGCAGCGAGGCCCTCGCGCGGTGCCTGTGATCCAGGGCGCACCGCGACGACCAGGTGGGCAAGATCGATCAGCTCCGCGGCGCGGTGCCAGCGATTGAGGCCCGCGAAGGCGTCCATACCCAAGATCAGTGCAATCGGCTGTTCCACGCGCTCGGCGCGCAGCTCTTCAAGCGTCAGCACCGTGTACGACGGTCCGGCGCGGCGCACCTCACGATCATCGACGCTGAATCGCGGATCGTCCGCGACGGCCGCGCGCACCATGGCGAGTCGTGTCGCCGCATCGGCGAGTGGCGCCGCGCGGTGCGGCGGGTCGCCGGCTGGCACGAAAGCGATCGCCTCGAAATCCAGCAGTTCATACAGTTCGTGTGCCGTGCGCAGGTGACCGTAATGGATCGGGTCGAACATTCCGCCGAAAACACCGAATGGCCGCATCGCGCCTCAGGCAGCCGGCGCTTCCGGCAACACAACGCCGGCCAGCGCCGCGACGAGGCCTGTCAGGCCGGTCCAGGGATCGCCATGCCAAAGACCCTTGATCTGACGGTCTACGCGCCCGGCGCCGATGAAGAGCGGCGCCAGCGGCTGGCCGGCGCAGCGTCGGACCGCGCCGGCCAGCAGCGCTGCGCGACGTTCGGCCTGCCGGCCATAGCCTCGTGCGGCATTGGGATTGCGCCGCGCTTCGGCGAGCGCGCGCAGGTCGCGGCACACCGCCCACAGCAATAGGGCCGGTTCGGCGCCCTCGGCCCGCAGGCCTTCAAGAATGCGCAGGCTCCTCGGCGCATCGCCGTCGAGGGCTGCCTCGCCCAGCTGGAAGACGTCATAGCGCGCGCTGTTCGCGACCGCGGCCAGCACATCCTCGGTGCTGACCCCGCCGCCCGCGTGCGAAAGTGCGAGCTTCTCGATCTCCTGGTGCGCCGCCAGCAGATTCCCCTCGACCCGTTCGGCCAGGAGCTGCGCTCCCTCCGGCTCGATCGAAAGCCCATGCCGGGCCGCGCGGGACACGATCCACTTCGGCAACTGCCCGATCTCGACGGGCCAGGATTGGACGACGACACCGCCCTTCTCAAACGCCTTGAACCAGGCAGTGCTGTACGTGTCTCGCTCCGGGCGTCCGGTCATTACCAGCAACAGCGTGTCCGGCGCAGGATCGGAGGCCAGCTTCGCGAGCACCGCACCGCCTTCCTTGCCCGGGCGCGGGCTCGGCATCCGGATTTCGATGATGCGTCGTTCGGCGAACAGCGACAGCGACTGGCCGGATGCGAGAACTTCAGTCCATTCGAAGTTGCGCTCGACGAAAAACATGTCGCGACCGCTGTAACCCGCGGCACGCGCGCGAACGCGGATCGCATCGGCTGCCTCGCCGACCAGCAGCGGTTCGTCGCCGGCGACCAGCCATGCGGGGGCCGGTGCCTGCTCGAGCGTGCGGGAGAGTTGGTCGGTCGTGATGCGCATCGCGGGCGTTCCTGGACCCCATGATACGATGAGGAATGCCCCGCATCGACGGCAGATTCGCGCTGTTCCTTGCCGCGCTGCTCGCGGCACCGGCGCTGCTGGCCGATGAGTTGCCCTTCGTACAGGTCGCCGCCCATGCTGGCTACCGTGCAGGTGGCAGCCTCGAGGACTCGGTCACGGGCGACGATCGCGACCTCGACGAGGGCACCAGCATCGCGCTCGCGCTCGAGTTCCGCTATGGCAAGGGCGACGACCGGTACCTGCAACTCTGGTATTCCCGCCAGGGATCGAGCGTCAATGACAACGTCAGCAACCGCGACGTGGATGTCGAATACCTGCATCTGGGCGGTACTGTTCCCTTTGGGGACAGTGACAAGGTGCAGGGTTACCTGGCACTCGGCATTGGGGCGACGCGGTTTTCGCCCACCGGTTCCGGCGCGAGCGACCTGACCCGGTTCTCCGGCTCGCTGGGCCTCGGCGTCGCGGTGCCGCTGTCCGAGCACGTGGCGTTGCGTCTCGCGGCGCGCGGCTATCTGACCGTCGTCGACTCTGATTCGGCGATCTTCTGCCGCTCGGACAACGGCAGCGGTTTCTGTCGCATCGTCGCCAGCGGCTCAACCATCTTCCAGGCGGAATTGCTGGCGGGTTTCGCCTTCAGTTTCTAGCGCTCGTCCGGGATCCGCGCCCCCGCCGCCAACCAGGCGGTCAGCAGGCGAATCTGCGTTGCATCGAGGCGCGCGCCGAATGCCGGCATCACGCCGTTGCGCCCCCGGGCGATCGACTCGACGACTTGCGCGCGATCGCCACCGTACAGCCAGATTGCATCGTTGTGCGCGGGGGCGCCCAGCAGCGGATTCCCGGAGCCGTCAGGTCCGTGGCAGGCAGTACAGTACTGCTGGTACAGCCCCGCTCCCGCCGCGTGGGCCACCGTGCCTGCGTTGCCGGCGGCCAACGCCAGCACGTAGTCCGCGAGCAGCTCGACGCCCTGCTCCCCGACCACCGCCTGCCAGGCCGGCATCGCTGCCTGGCGACCCGAGCGGATCGTCTCGAGGATCTGTGTCTCGCCCTGACCCCATTGCCAGCTGGCATCGCTGAGGTCCGGAAACTGTCGCGCCTGCCCAGCGGCATCCCGGCCATGGCAGGAGGTGCAGTGATTGTTGAACACGCGCCAGGCCGAGCGCATGGTCTCGTCGTTCCCGGCGAGCTCCGCAAGCGGCAGGTCCAGGATCCGCCGCCGCTCCGCGCCGAACTGCGCATCGTAATCGGCGAATCGCTCCGCGATCTGCCCGCCCTGGGACCACCTCAGTGCCCCGCGATAGGCGCCGAGGCCGGGGTACAGCATCACATAGATGACCGACACCGCCATCAGCGCGAGGATGAACCAGAACCACCAGATCGGCGCCGGCCTTGCGCCCTCACGCAGCGTCTCGTCCCATACCTCGTCCTTGACCTCGCCGCCCAGGTCGCCATCCCGGTAGATGTCGACGACGAGCCAGATCAGCGCTGCAAAGCTCGTGATCGTGATGACCACGATCCAGCCGGCCCAGAATTGCGACGGCATGTCAGCCATTGCGATCCTCGTCCTCCAGCGGAATCCGCGCTGCCGCATCGAGTTGCTTGCCGGTCGAACGCAGCGATAGCCAGACGACGATCGCGATCATGAAGGCCATGACCAGCATGTCGCCGACGAACAGCAGGATGGTCATGGTTGTGGTTCCCCCGCCATGCTTCGGCCGAGCGACTGCAGGTAGGCAGTCAGCGCATCCAGTTCGGTCCGGTCCTCGAGCGCGGCCGGCGCCGTCGCGATGTCCTCATCGGTATACGGATGGCCGAGCCTCTGCAGGGCGCGCATGCGTGCCTGGATCGACCGGCCATGATCCGCATTGCGGCTTGCGAGCCATGGGTAGGCCGGCATGATCGAGGCCGGCACGACCGATCGCGGATCGAGCAGGTGCATGTGCTGCCAGTCATCGGTGTACTTTCCGCCGACCCGCGCAAGGTCCGGGCCGGTGCGCTTGGAGCCCCACAGGAACGGCCGGTCGTAGGCGAATTCGCCCGCCCGCGAGTACGGTCCATAGCGCTTGACCTCGGCCAGCAGCGGGCGCACCTGCTGCGTATGACAGACACTGCAGGACTCGCGAATATAGATGTCCCGTCCCTCGAGTTCGAGCGGTGAATGAACCGCAAGTCCGACCGACGGTGCGCCGTGTGCCTCCCCGAGCACGATCGGCAATACCTGCACCAGGCCGCCGATCGAGGACACGACCAGGATGCCGAAGATCAGCAGGCCGGAATTGCGCTCGATCTTGCGGTGCAGCGACACGAGTTTCATGTGACAGCTCCGGCTGCGACACGCGTCCCGGGCGGTGCAACTTCAACCGTACGGCGGCCGACGAAGGTCCTCGCGAGGTTGACTGCCATCAGCACCGCCCCCGCCAGGAACACCAGGCCGGCGACGAAGCGCAGCAGGTAGTAAGGCTTCATCGCCGCCATCACGTCGTTGAAGCTGAAGCGGACCTCGCCCAGCTCGTCGAGGGAGAGCCACAGCACGCCCTGCGAGACGCCGGCGCCCCACATCGATAGCACGTAGAGCAGGACACCCGCGAGCGCCAGCCAGAAATGCACGTTTGCCAGGCGCGCGCTGTACAGCGGCGCTCCCGCGAGGCGCGGCACCAGGAAATAGAAGGTGCCGAAGGTGATCAGCGCGTTCCATCCCAGCGCGCCCGAATGCACGTGCCCGATCGTCCATTCGGTGAAGTGGCTGAACACGTTGACGCTCTTGATGGCCAGCATCGGGCCCTCGAAGGTCGCGAGCCCGTAGAACGCCAATGACAGCACGATGAACTTCAGCGCCGGATCGGTGCGCAACTTCTGCGAGGCAGCGCTGACCGTCATGATGCCGTTCACCATCGTGGCCCACGACGGCGCCAGCAGGATCAGGCTCATGACCATGCCGAGCGACTGCACCCATTCCGGAATCGAGTGATAGTGCAGGTGGTGCGGGCCGGCCCAGATATAGGTGTAGACGAAGGCCCAGAACGCCACGATCGAGAGCCGGTAGCTCCAGATCGGCTGCTCGGCCTGCTTGGGTAGGAAGTAATACAGCATGCCGAGGAAACCGCCGGTCAACAGGAAGCCAACCGCATTGTGGCCGTACCACCATTGCACGACGGCGTCCTGCGCGCCGGCGAACAGCGAGTACGACTTGCCGAGCGTCGCCGGCATGGCCAGGCTGTTGACGATGTGCAGCATCGCCACGACGATGATCAGCGCGCCATAGAACCAGTTGGAAATGTAGATCGACTCGACCTTGCGGCGCGCGATCGTGCCGAAGAACACGATGCCGAAAGCAACCCAGGCGACGGCGATCGCAAGATCGAAGGGCCACTCGAGTTCCGCGTATTCCTTGCCGCCGTTCCAGCCAGCCATGATGGATGCCGCGCCCAGCACGATTGCGAGCTGCCAGGCATAAAGCACGAACCATGCGAGTCCCGGCGCGAACAGGCGCACGTGCGAGGTGCGCTGCACGCTGTAGAACGCGGTCGCGATGAGTGCCGACACGCCGAAGCCGAACAACACCAGCGTCGTGTGCAGCGTCCGCAGGCGCCCGAAGGACAATGCGGGCTGGCCGAAGTCGATCGTCGGCCACACCAGTTCGGCCGCCACATAGACACCGGCCATCATGCCCAGCACGGCCCAGAATACGGAGCAGGCCGTGAACGCCGTGACGACGCGGTCCTGATACATCGCGGACGAACCCCGGATCATCGCTGTCATGTCCTCATGTGCCGGTCCGCGGCCCGAGCCCGCTGCCCCATAGCGCGACGGTGACGCCGAGCAGGCTCACGGCCGCGACCAGCAGGTAGGCGATCAATGCCGAGGCCATCAGCATGCCGCGATTCGGCCCCGTCCGCAGCACGATGGGCAACCCTCGGTACAGCAGGAACATGCTCCAGATCAACGCCGGAACCAGCACCAGCACATTGATGAAGACGTGCGGGTACAGGTGGATCACGCTGCCGACCGCGAGCGGCGCGCCGACGATCGACATCAGCGCGAAGCAACGGCCGAGCGACTGGCTGGCGTCGTAGGTGACGGCCATCCAGCGCGCGACCACCGCGCTGCTCAGGAAGCCGAACAGCAACGCGATGAAATAGGCGGCGCTGATCGCGAGCACCGTCTCCTGCGGCAGGAACACCGGTTCGACGCCCAGCCGCCAGCCGAAGTTCATCGTGCCGATGTAGGCAAAGACCGGCGGCAGCAATCCGACCCACAGCGCGAAGCCGAAGAACACGCGCGCAACCGGCGGCGTCTCGGCAGCGAGCGCCTCGAAAACAGCGTTTGGCCGGAACAGCACGCGGCCAAGGTCCAGTATCGAGAATCGGGCCGGCATTGTTCCCTGGGCGGAGTTGGATCGCGCGGTGAAGTATATAATGAGGACATTCCGAGTCCTACAGCAGACGCATGAGTCAACTCGCGATTGACATCGAGGGGCTGGCCTTTGCCTGGGGCGAAGACCAGCCGGTGCTGGACGTGCCGCGCCTCGAGGTCCGCCGCGGCGAGCGCGTTTTTCTGCGCGGCCCGAGCGGCAGTGGCAAGAGCACCTTGCTTGGCGTCGTCAGCGGGGTGCTTGCGGCGCGGCGCGGGCGGGTCCGCGTGCTTGGCGAGGACCTGGGCGCGCTGTCCGGCGCGCGCCGCGATGCATTCCGCGCGGCCCACATCGGCCTTGTGTTCCAGATGTTCAACCTGCTGCCCTACCTGTCGATCACGGACAACGTGCTGTTGCCGGCGCGCTTTTCGGCAGAACGGCCGCAGCGCGCGCAACCTGATCCGGCAGCGGAGGCCCAGCGGCTGCTTGGCGAGCTCGGCATCGTGCAGGCCGCCGCATCGGGCCGTTCCGTGGCGGAGTTGTCGATCGGTCAGCAGCAGCGGGTCGCGGTTGCACGCGCACTGCTCGGGCGGCCGGAGCTCGTCATCGCCGATGAGCCGACCTCGGCGCTGGACAGCGACACGCGCGATGCCTTCCTCCGTCTCTTGATGTCGGAATGCGCGGCGGCCGGCGCCACGCTGCTGTTCGTCAGCCACGACACGGCGCTGGGCAGGCTGTTCGACCGCCAGATGTCGATCGCAGAGGTCAATCGGGCGCAGCCGCACGTGGAGGACCCGTGAAGCCGCTGCTGGCACTCGCGGCTCGCAGCCTGTGGAACCGGCGCGGCAGCGCCGCCCTGACCGTGTTCGCGCTGGCGGTCAGCGTCATGCTGCTGGTCGGTGTCGAGACTGTGCGCACCGGCGCGCGCGAGAGTTTCGCGCGCACGATATCCGGGACGGACCTGATCGTCGGCGCGCGCAGCGGCCCCATCAACCTGTTGCTTTACTCCGTGTTCCGCGTCGGGGACGCCACGGCCAACGTGTCATGGTCAAGCTATCAGCTCGTTTCGCGGCATCCCGACGTCGCCTGGACCATTCCGATCTCCCTCGGCGATTCCCATCGCGGCTATCGGGTCATGGGCACGTCGGTCGATTACTTCCGCCATTACCGCTTTGGTGATCGCCAGGCGCTCGAATTCACCGCTGGCGGACCTTTCGCGACAGCGGACGAAGCCGTGGTCGGCGCCGAGGTCGCGCGCGTGCTTGGTTACTCACCCGGGGACGAGATCACGATCGCGCATGG
>Ga0214473_10009673_pt1 | contig 11382 bp, 13 predicted proteins | sample RVTome_7_FD_203509 | JGI IMG/M metagenome (GOLD analysis project Ga0214473, IMG submission 203509) | Soil microbial communities from uranium-contaminated site in the Upper Colorado River Basin, Wyoming, United States - RVT98D197 | ecosystem: Environmental > Terrestrial > Soil > Contaminated >...
TTCCCATCGAGTTGCCGAGGGTGCCCTCAAAGGGCTTGCTCTTCGTCTCGGGCGTTAAAGCGAACCTTCCGAAGCAAACAGCCGAGATCAGCATGGTCTCTTACGGCCCTGTCATGATCAAGCACACCGAAGTCCATCGTCAAGGGTCGGACATCGTCGGCAAGCTTCGAGAGATCGAGGTCGATCATCCATGGGTGTCCGTGAAGCCCGTTCGATTTCACGACATGGGCTTCAACATCCCTTGGCCCATTTCGGTAGCGGACTTCACTATTGGTAAGGTTCGCATTCACACTGAGCCCAAGAAGTACCGTATCTTTGGTGAGGCTTCTTGTGGTGATTGGTTGAGTGCTCTACCTGAACCACTACCGGAAGCTTTGACAGGCCCTCCCGAGAACTGGAAAGGTCGTCTCGCCTTCGAGGTCCAAGCCAAAGGCAAGGCAAAAATCGACCTGAACTTCAACTGCAAGTACACCTGCTCCGCAGAACCCATCAAGTCCTTGCGGGCTGGGAAATTCAAGTACATGGCCTACAACTCGAAGGGCGAGTTGTTCGAGAGAGCTGTCGGACGAAACATCGCTGGATGGACTAACCTCATTGATATCCCGTCAAGTGTTACGAAAGCGTTCATCACACTTGAAGACCCTGGATTCCTCAGTCACAAGGGTATCATTGTCCAAGCACTCCAGAACTCACTCACGGACAACCTGAAGCTCGGGAAATTCTTCCGTGGTGGCTCGACGATCACCCAGCAACTCGCCAAGAACCTCTGGCTTCGTCGTCACAAGACCCTCTCCAGGAAGGTCTACGAAACGCTTCTGGCTATAGCTCTGGAGTCGTGTCTTTCAAAAGAAGACATCCTCGAACTATACCTGAACGTGGTCGAGTTCGGCCCAAATCTCTATGGCATCGGACCAGCGGCCAAGCACTACTTCTCCAAGGAAGTGGGGGATCTCCTGCCCGAGGAAGCCTTCTATCTTGCGGCACTCCTGCCTCGGCCCTCGAAGGCGGTCCCTCCGAACCAGGGTGGCCTGGATGCAGCCCGGCGGTTGATGAAACAGCTCGTCAACTCGGGATTCTTGCCCGATGCTTATCTCCCCGAGGATATCAGCTCGGATGGGTGGCATACGAACGACTAGCTACTTCCACTCAGGGTACATGACCTCGACCTGGAACCAGAGGTCTTCACCCTTGTTCGAAGCCGTAATCTTTGCCTTGAAACCCGTGGGGTAGCCGCTACCCTCTTGCTTCTTCAACACGTCGCCGACGATATCGTCTAGCTCCTTGCGCACGTGTTTCATGGTCTTGATGTCGCTCTCGGCCCCTTCGAGGATTACGAACAAGATCGGTCCCTTTGCGAGCTGGACTTTGAACTTGTCGTTGATCTTGAGCTTGGTCTCGATCGACTTTTGAACGTGCCGCATCAACCGGTCGTTGAAGTCTGGCTCGGGTTTGTCTGCGGCCATGTGTATCTCCATGTACTTGTGGGCCACTCGGCGGGCAAGAAAGCGCTCTTCGGAAGCAGCCTTCTGTTGCTGCTTCCACTTCTCGTAGTAGGTTCTCTGATGCTCCCAGGGAAGGCCCGTCAAGAGTACCTGGGGGAAACGCTTCTTCGATTCGGGGTTAGGGTTCGGGACTTTCTTGCCTCGCATGTCTTTCAAGAAGTCCTGCTTCCCTCGGCCCTTCCCCTCTTCCTTCTCGGCTTCGGGCTCCTTGCTCTCTTCATCTTCGGAAATATCCTTGCCAGTAGGAGGATGGATGAGAGCATCAGGATACTTGTTGGCTCGCTTCTTGGCATCCTCGTTCAGCTTGGCGACGGCCTTGGCAACGTCACCTTTGGGCTCCTGGGCAACACGCTCCGGATCTAGTGTTCTCCCCCAGCTCGTATCACGCTCCGGGTCTTTCCCGTAGCTAGTGCCGTAGAGGATATTGTTGATCTCGCCGACGTGGTTGTCTTCTTCCCACTTCTTACGACGAGCCTTGAACTCGTCCTTGGGTTCGCCCTCCTTGGCAACAGGTGACGGCGGCAGGGCTAGCATCAAGTCCCTGGCCTTCTTCCGCATCTCAGCGGCCTTGGCCGGATCAGGGTCGGGAGGCGGCTTACGATAGTGCAAGAAGTTGTCCGGGTCTGCCTTCTGAATTTCCTCCAGAGCTTCTTTGTTCTGCTGGTACCAGTTGTCGATGTCCGCCTGGTCCACCATTCGCTTGCCCTGGACACGACCACGAGCGAGGTTCGATAGCTCTGTGTCGGCTTGCTCCGGGTGTAGGAAGATGATCGTGACCTCGTAACCGTTGGCCTTGGCTTTCTCGATCTGACCACGGTAGTCCTGGGCGTCGATGTCTTCTCCAGCCGAATCGACGATGAGAAGCTCGTTGTCTTTCTCAGTCTTCAAGCTGATCGAGTCGTCGAATCGATTCCTGGCTTCGTCCTTGAACCGTTCTTTCGGCTTCCCTGTCTCGGGATTGATCTCCTTGGCATCATCGTGCCAGCCACGCATCGACACATAGAACTTGCCGGCAGCCTTGGAGAAGCCAGCCATGTCCTTTGGGAAGCTGTCGTAATCGACTTGGCCACTCAGATCGATCTTGTCTCCGTCTTTGGTCTGATACCAGTGATCTTCGAGCGCTTTCTCGAAAACTTTCTTGCCCTGTGCATGGGCGGCCTTCAATGCCTTGAAGTGTTTCTCGGCCTCAGTGAACTGGATCTGACGGAGATGGTTGTCACTCTCGTCGTACTCGGGATGCTCAGGGATGTCCTTGTCGGTGAAGAGTCCGTGCGTGGACTGGGGAAACTTCCATCCGTATTTCGTCCCAGGCTTGTCCTTGTCCGGCTCACCCGTGAAAAAGCCCTTGCCAGCGGCAGGCGGTCCCATCAGGACGACCATTCGCTTCTTCTTGGGTTTGTCCTCGGCCAGTAGAGTCCGGCCCAAGAACCGCTCTGCTATTTTGCGGGCGGTGCCGTGCATCCTATTGGGCGATACGCATAAATGGACCAGCGTTTTTTGTTTGACTCGTCAGGGGTCTGATGAGAAGTAAGGGTATGGCTCATCACCAGGTTGAAGTGCTGGATTCCGTTCCTGTGCAGGACACTCTGGCCAAGCCAAGACCCCAGTGCTGCGAGGCGACCAAAAACGGCAAGGGTCCAGTCTGGTGGGAGGACAAGAGCTTCGGTAAGGACCATCAAGTCGGATGGTCTGGATACACCAATGTTGCCATGTCTCACAGGATCTTCTGGCTCTACAACCCAGTGTACTGTCCAATGTGTGGCGCCAGGCTACCCGAGAAACCATAGTCTTTTCGACTGAAAAGCACCAGGTTATCCGTTTATAGTCTATCAATGAGTATGAACCACCTGATGGGGCTGATCCCTCGTGCAAAACTTGAAGGCCAACGCTTTGGGAAGCTGGTTGTGGCTAGTTACGCTGGAAATAACAGGCACAGCCAATCTCTTTGGACAGCCCAATGTGATTGTGGCAAGACGAAAGTGATCAGCATAGCTTCACTACGGAAAGTAAGGTCTTGCGGTTGTCTGAAGGTGGAGGCTTGGAAGAAACGACCGAACAAGAATATCTCTGACGGGGAGTTCACTTGCAAGGGTTGCTGTGTGCGGTTCCCTGTAGACAAAATGCACGGCGGTAGATCCTACCTATGCGCTTCGTGTCACAACGCCAGAAGCAGAGCACGCTATGCTGCCGATCCAGAGAAGTTCAGAGCTAGCTCTGCTGCATGGCGGCAGGCCAATCCAGAGAGGTATCGAGAAAATTCACGAAACAAGAAACACAAGAACCCAGCAAGATACTTGTACAGTCTAGCGAAAAGTCGTGCAGCTCGTAAAAAGATCCCCTTTGACCTTCGGTTAGAGGATATTACGATTCCTAGTCTATGCCCTGTTCTAGGCATACCCCTTCGGGTGGGGAGTCCAGGCAAGTGTGGTTTCCCACTTCCAGATAGCCCCACCTTAGACAGGCTTGTTCCTCAAAAAGGGTATGTTCGAGGCAACGTCGTTGTCATGTCCTGGAGGGCAAACTCTCTGAAAAAAGACGGCACCCTAGACGAGATTACTCGTCTAGCACAATGGATGAAGGAGCAGCACGATGGTCCAACCTAATGACATCTCTTGGGGATCCTACAAGGAATACGCGGGGCCATACTACCTAGGGCGAGACACCCCCTACAAGTTGCCCAGCCCAGCCTCCGAAAATGACAAGGTGCTAGCCACTATCTCGGCTACCGAAGGAGGATCCTTCTCAGCGTGCAACATGTATGACAGAATGATCCTCTCTGTCGGTGTGATCCAGTGGGGGGAAGCAGGCCAGTACAGCGTGTCTGATATGCTCGGGGTCGTTGCAAAGAATCCAGACTTACTCAATCCTCTCAATTCTGCTCTGGCACAAGCTCAGGCAGTATTCAAACCCAACGACAAGAATCGTTACAGGTTCTTTCAACAAGGTTCTGAAGTGGATACACTGGGGGAGCAGCAGCAATTATTCCTTCAGTGTGATGGACACAGGGATTCCTGGAGTGACTCCTCGAAGCTCTATGCCAAAACCTGGGCTGCTTGTGTGGCTTCCGTCTTCCAGCAAGCAGAAGCCCAAATGGCACAGGTCAGCTATACTGTTCCTCGCTTACGTTGGTTCGCTACCCGAGATGCTGCGGCCATCATCTTCGACGGGGCACCCGATACAGGGTGGGTAGCGGGCCTCAGAGCGGCTTACCTGAGCTTTGCGGCCAACCTCCCAGCCGTGGCCTCCAAGCAGCTCTTAGCGGCTGTGGCAGCCACCACGGCCCCGAAGTGGAGCCAGGACTGGTGCATCGCCGTCCTCAAGCAGCTCACGTTCGGCCCGAACATCAGCATCTACCCAGGACGGTACAACAAGATTCGACCCGTCATCGAGAAGAACTGGGGTATTGACCTCCCTGACTTCGCGGATGAGCTGCGAGCCTGGCAAGCCAACCAGGATGCCAACATCGATCCGCCGGCTTCCCACGAGCCCTCATTCCAGATTGTCGAGGAGATCCAGACGCTCCTGATCTTCTTGGGCTACGACCTTGGTCCCGCTGGGGTCGATGGTAAGGCCGGAAAGAAAACACATGAGGCCATCCAGACGTTTCAACGCCTGAATGGCCTCGTGCCGGATGGCCTCGTTGGCCCGAAGACCCGAGCAAAGATGCTCGAAGCTTACCGAGCCAAGAACTAGCGTTTCTTGGGCTTCGGTTTGGCTGCCTGGGGCTTCGACTTGGCAGCCGGTTTAGGCTTGCTGGAAGCCGGCTTCGGAGCAGGAGTTTCCTCATCCTCCTCGGCTTCCTCATCCTCCTCGGCTTCCTCTTCCTCAGCTTCTTCCTTTTCGGGCTCAGGCTCGGGAGGAGTCACTGCTTTTGTGTTCAAGGGCTTCCCAGCACGGGAGGCTACGACTTGATCAAGAAGGGAGAGAATCGCAGCCGGAGTTGCCTTGCCGTCGGGCGGCTTCTGGCCAAGCTCTTTTGCGAGTTCGGCCAGATAAGCATCTCCTTTGCCGAGCCCGAAACCAGCCGTCATGGCTTGCTGGCATCGAAGTCTGAGAGCTTGGAGTTCGTTATCGGGTAGGGCCATTCTGGATCCTTTCCTGTCGCGGATTGAGCCATCCTTAGAGGCCATGCGATAAGAGACTTACCCGATCTGGTTGGGTCGTCCGAGGGCTTTTCGGTGATGGCAGAGGAGCAAGGTCGTTGTCCGAAAACAATCGCATGGTTCGACTGTTGGTGAACCACTGCATGCCCGTTTGGACACGCTGTCGGCTTTTGTCTCGTCCCTTGTCACACGATCCCGACGCATAAGCGCTCAGTCGATGCTCCAAAGGTAATCGGCGGCACGAGGAAAAACTACCTCGGATGCCACGGAGTCCCTCCTGAAGACAGGCTTGGCGATTACGCACCAAGTCTTCTCCAGTGTATCCCAAGGCAGTCTTGCCAGACCCTATGTTGATCTGCATGAGGCACCATGATCGGCCTTGGTCTCCTCGGGCATGTTTGCCTAAACCCAAATCGACATCGCGTCGGAAGCCAGTCTCCCAGAACATCACCCCAAGCATGAGGCTGATTGTTCGAGCACGCCCAAGAGGGCCTGAGAAAAGAGGCTTTGTCTCCGGATCATAGGTGGTAGCGATGAGGGCATCTGCAATTTCCCCATAGCGGATCAGAGCTTCTTCTTTGGTTTCCTGGGCATGGGTAAAGTACGTCTTACGCCCGGGAGGCGAAACCTTCGTCATGAAGGTCACGATCCACTGCCTGGCTAAGGCGTGAGCAGTGCAACCATTCTTCCGGGGTTCTGTGTTTTCTGGACCGACATCGCCCGGACAGGCATCTTGCTCGTCCGTGATCCCGTCGCTGTCCGTGTCAAGTACGGTGACCGCATGCAATGTCTTCACCTGCTGAGCCTGGCTCGATGTGGTGAAGAACAGGGCCATGATCAGGCCGAGTAACACGAATAGTTTCAGTCTCATTCTCATTCTCCTTGAAGGTTGACAGAGATCACCAGCTAACTCAGACGAAGCTGAGATCACCGACGAAACTCCGACAACGTGAGTAGGTACTCACCACGTTCTCGTGGGCTATAATGCCGGTCTTGTTTTCTGGTTCATAGAGGTCTAAAAAAGGGTTGTCGATCCTTTATCCTGGAATTTCTTTCGAATCGCCTGGATAAATGGCATGATCTCGGACAGTTAAAGCTCATCCAAGTTTGTTGGATCTAATTTGGTGGAGTTCCCAACTAGATTCCAGCCCCGATTACAGGCGGACTTGAAATCTCGGTACGTTTCCCGTGTGCCCCTCTACACCGGATCGGTGTAGGATTCCGCTAGATGACCATTGAGCAGTTTCATCGCTATCTCCTGGGGGTTCCGCCAACGGAGGACCAAGGTGCGTTCTACAAGTCCGGGAGGCGCGGGGTCAACTTTTCTGGCATCAACAGGAATGGCTTCCGTGCCGTTTTCGTCCTAGCGGTGTATCATGCAAAGAACGGTCCTGTCGTTTTCGTGGTATCCAAAGCCCTGGAGAAAAAGGTGCTTACGACCATTCAAGAGAATGTCCGTAAGATTTTCCGCAGATTCAAGGGTAAAGAGGTGCCAGTCAAGGCATTTGCCAACCGCATCAAGCAACTCAAGATTGCCAGCAGACTCCTTCAAGAGGAACCTGCCCAATACTGGGTTTCAGTAGGGCTAAGCGAGAACGATCCTATTCCGGAATGGCTGCGGAACAAACTATGGACGAAGAGCTAGAGCTAGAGGATTTCTGGAAGGACATCCGGCGACAGCCAACCCTAGTTGTCGTCTCGGATCGTCCTGGTGATGTCAAAAGCCAGCTCTTGCTCGCTAGCGAAAAGACAGCCTTTGCGCTAGCTCAGAAGTTCGCCGAGGACAATGGTCAACGACTCACGCCCGAACTGCTTGCGAAAATCATTTCCGAAGGTGTCAAGGTCTTCATGGAGAAATGGTTTGAGGGACTCCGAAGTCAAGACCTCTCGGGACTCATCGAGATTGTACTTGAAGGACAACAGCACAAGCTGACTCCAGCAGAGATGCAAGGTTTTGTTCGAGCGCTTCCAGATTCGATGATCACGAAAATCCTCGCAACAGCCATCGGGTCAGGTACCGGCATCCACGCTCTGATGGCGCTAGAGAAACATCGGCGTGTTAACGGGCAAGAGTACACAATTGAACCCATCAGCGGACAAATTATGGTACGCTTCACTCAGTCCGGTCGTGGTGAGATTCAATTTGGACTCTACGAGTCTTTCAATCTCAACGAGGACGAACGTAACATCGTGGATTAGGTGAACACCTAGACAGTAGTAGACCTAAGGGGCGATGTGCATCATACTTGTAAAATCCCAGCATGAGAGCGATGAAGTCCATTCAACCTCGGGATCGAGACGACCTCGACGCCGTTTCGGCGGTCCAAGTGCGTCCTTCGGCTCCTCCAGAGGTGTCCAACTGGCTGGGCTTGCTTGGGCAAGGGGAAGTTCCCCTCCTCACGGTGGCGGCGCCTGAGGACTACCGCCAGACGGTCTACGGGTGGTGTTCCGCCATCGAAGTCCCGAAGTGGAGGAGCAACGGGATCCGGGCCGAAGTCGTCTGGAACATGCTCCACTTCTGCGAGCCTCTCTTCATCGACCTTCTCAAGGCCGACAGCCTGCTCGTCGAGGAGCCCTTGCGTTCAATGGTGGACCAAAGGTTCTACCTGATCTCGGATTTGTTCCGCATCATCCTCGAAGCCCGGTTCCAGGTGAACGAGGGAGCTGACCCGTTACCTCTCGTCGCAGCCATCGCCAAGTGGATACAGGATCAGAAGCTCTCCTCGAAACAGGAGAAGCTCTTTGAGGCAGCCAAGGTTTCCCGTCGAGTCCAACCCACCGAACAACTCGACCTTATCTTCTGCCTGGCTGCTCTGGCTTCCCAGAGCGGAGTGATCGAACGTCTGACAATCTCCCTGGACCGAGTGGACCTGGCAGCCTCGGCAGGAGTCAAGGATCGTCGGACGTATCTCCGAGAACTGGATGACGTAGCCTTCGGTGCCACTCGCTGGGAGAAGCTCGGCAGTCCGCTCGGGGTTATCCTCGGTGTGGAGCGTCTACCTTTTCTGGACCATTCCACGAAGCTCGGGAAGCTTATCCACAGCGGTGCGACTCATCAGGCCTCGGTTTAGGCATGAAATACATCTGACCGGTGTATTGTCTGGTATGACCTCAGGAGATATCTCGGAGGATAGTTACCCGAAGCAGAGGAACGACCTCATCTGCGGGGATTGCGGGTCCAAGATGATTCTTCGGGAGTCGCCCCGTGGACTTTTCTACGGGTGCTCAACGTACCCCGTTTGCATGAGCATCCACGGAGCCCATCCCGACGGGAAGCCCAAGGGTACGCCAGGCAATCGGGCCACCAAGAAGGCCCGCATCGAGGCTCACGCCATTTTTGACCGCATCTGGAAAGAGAAGCTGGTCAAGAATCGGGGAGCTGCCTACCATTGGATGATGAAGACTCTGGGCATCCCAAGGGCCAAGGCACACATCAGCGATTTCTCCGTCGAACAGTGTGAACAACTCATGAAGGCGGTCTACCAGGACTTCCCAAAAGTGCGAGATTCCCGCTGGACTGCCTTGCTCGTCGATCCTTTGGGGGATTAGAGTCCTTTTCGGACAGCCCCTACAGAGGCCATGCCCGAGCTGCTGAGAACCCGAGATTGCGTGATCTTGGTCAAGGGTGATGCTTATGGTGTCACGATTGATGATGCTATGGCCTCGGCTGGGTGGATCGGTGGGGTTGGAGTGCAGTGGACAACCCCTATCGGAGATCAACCCACTGTCACCCTAAGTGATGGCCTGTACAGCGGGTTTGCTCTCTGGGGCTCAGATGAGCCGAGTGATCAGTACACGGCGATGACCGGACAATACCCCCACTACCGCTACATCGTTCAAGGTGCTGGAGGGTGGCATATCCAAACCCTGGCGTTTGAGACCTACACGTGGGCTTCAAGGCAGGTAGGCCCATTAGTTCCCATTGTCTACAACGCTAGTGACAGACTGGTGTTCTCGTTGAGAGGATACTGGACAAAGTTCGATGAATGGACTGAGAGTGGAGATCCCAGGGCTCCAAACGACTACTACATCGGCTTCGTGACCCAGGCTCCGAGTGCGGCAAATCAGTTCTACTTAGGGGTGCAGGTCTCGATATGAAAGTTTGCACCCGCTGCGGGCATGAGAAAGAACTGACGGAGTTTGTCCGGAACAGCCGACTTGCCTCAGGTAGAGGATCCCGATGTCTGTCTTGTGTTCGAGAAGTTGGTAAGTTAATTCAGAACGACCCTAAGCGTCGGCTGCAAAAGTTGCAGCGTGCCAAAGTGGCTAGGGGCACTCCGGAAGGGAAGGCGAAACGAAAAGCCTACCGATCCAAGACATATCAGGGAGATCGGAGAGATCGCGAACGGGTGGACAACAGGAATCGCCTTCGTGTTAGGAGGGCCGTTGTCAGCGAGCTGAAGGCAACGCCATGTCAGGATTGCGGCGGACAGTTTCCACCTTGTTGCATGGACTTCGACCATGTTAGGGATACGAAGTTCAGGGATATCGGGTTGATGGTCAGCCGCAACAATATTGAGGCGATTAGAACCGAGATCGCTAAGTGTGACTTAGTCTGCGCCTGTTGTCACAGAGTGCGTACTTGGGGTGTGCGGAATGTAGTTAACCGGGCAGATGTGCAGAGGACTCTGGACAGGATTGCGGATCTCAAAAAGAGGCCCTGTGCAGATTGCTGTAGGAGTCTACCCCCGACCGCAATGGACTTCGATCATGTCCGGGGAACGAAAGTAGCATCCGTGTCGTACCTAGCTGCCAAGAAATTCTCTTGGCAGACGATAGAAGACGAAATCGCAAAATGTGATCCCGTCTGTGCCAACTGCCATCGCATCCGGACTCAGAGTCGCAAAGCCATTCAAAAGAAGGCAGCCTGATGTCTTTCGTTCTTGAGTTCCCACGCACACGAGACGTAGAGACCTTATTCAAGGGAGATGCTTACACTGTGGCCGTGGATCAAGTGATGGCTGCATCTGGTTGGCGTGGGGGGCAGTTCGTGAAGTGGGTGGGTAGCCCGAGAGATGAATTCTTAGTTACGCTCTCTGATGGTCTCTACGGTGGCTTCATGTTGAATGGATCCGATGAGCCTTCGGATCAATTTACCGCAATAACAGGTCAGCAACCGCTTTACGGTTACGGAACTCTCTGTACCGGTGGCTGGCTCATCGCTACGAGCACCTTTGAGAAGTACACCTGGGCCTCTCGCCAGTTCGGCCCCTTGGTGCCCATCGTCTACACACCTGGGGTCAGGCTTAGGATTTCTCTGAACGCCAACTTCACTCCCGAGGACGAATGGCTCCTATCGGCTGACCCGAGAGGTTCGAATCAGTTCTATATCGGTAGTATTGTTCAAGCACCCTCGGCCGACAACAACAACTACTTGACCTTGCAAACCTCGATCTGAAATGCCCGATATCCTCCGCTCCCGAGACTGTGTCGTCTTCTTCTACGGTGACAGGCAGACTGTCACCGTAGATCAGGCCATGGTCACTGGTGGATGGCCGGGCGGGCAAGGCGTTCGTTGGGTGAACGCCTCGGCAGGAGTGGATGACCGCATCGTTACCTACTCGAACGGCCTCTACGGGGGCTTCCTCATCTACGGATCCGACGAGACAGGTGATCAGTTCACCTCGATGACACGGCAACAGCCCTACTGGCGATACGCCACGATGTTTTCTGGGGGCTGCCTCATCTCCACGAGCAGCTTCGAGAAGTACACCTACGCTTCTAGGCTTGCAGGGCCGCTGGTTTCGCTGGTTTACCTCCCGAATGACATACTCTAC
>Ga0214473_10009674_pt1 | contig 11382 bp, 19 predicted proteins | sample RVTome_7_FD_203509 | JGI IMG/M metagenome (GOLD analysis project Ga0214473, IMG submission 203509) | Soil microbial communities from uranium-contaminated site in the Upper Colorado River Basin, Wyoming, United States - RVT98D197 | ecosystem: Environmental > Terrestrial > Soil > Contaminated >...
GGTGATGAGGGAATTACCGGGCGACTCAGAAAGTGGGGAAAATCCAATCATGCCTAACAACTCATTCAAGCCGACGCCGCTTCGCGGCGCGGCTTAATTCAGGCGTTATGCACAGGGATGCTATTCTATGAAATGGCCCACAAAAAAGGAGAGAGAAAATGTGGAAATACAGGGCTTTATCAAAGAATACAAAAGACTGTCTCATGGGAGGAGCTTTGTCGTTGAAGAAGAGGGAGAAAACCCTGACAGAATCGTAAGAGACATCAATACAAATGAGAAATTCGGAATCGAACTTACATCGGTCTACTTGAATGATAGGAGTGTGCCAGATATTCATATGCAGGAAGAAGGCTCTTTCATTCCTTTCAATCAATCTGAGATTGAGGAATATGAAAGAAGAATATTGGCGAGTATTCTCGATAAGGTCTGTAAAGCTAGGCATCATTACAAAAAAGAGTTTCCCCTCATATTGTCAGTCTATGTGAACGAATATATCTCGCTACATATGGAGCTTGAATACTGGAAATCCTTTGGAGTGCAATACAATCTCCTATTTGATTGCCTTACACCATTTAATGAAATCGTTTTTTGGCCACTACCTAGTCCTGATAGAAATCAACCTCTGGTAATTTCTGTAAGGATAGGAAAATGATAATCAATAATGCATAACAAGCTCTTTCAGTGGAACGCAAAAAGCTGCGCTCACTGAAGAGCGGCGTTAGGCGTCAAACAATTTCTGCTTCAGGGAGGTCCGAAAGATGTGTAAGCCAGATAGCGAGATGTTCGGCGCAGTCGTAGACATCCGAAACGCCGAGTTAGCCACCCTTTGGTCACGTTTCAATATTCACCTTGTTGTAAATGGGGGGCTAATAGTCTTGCTAATAACAATGGACCAAACGAAATTGGGTTCGGTATATGTGCCTTCCTACCTCTTTGGTCTCTTTTTATGCATCCTCTGGCTCGTGGCCGAACGTTTCGGTCGCGCAGCCCTGAGACACAGAGACGCAAAGGTTCGGGAGTTTGAAGAACAGTATTTCAAGGATGCTTTGGAGAACTACAAACTATTCAGAGACGTCCCTCGGCATCTTTATCGTCAGGAGTGGTTATCCCTCGTTTTAATAGGTGTTTTTCTCGTTGCGTGGCTAGTCTTACTCGGACGCGCGATGTGTCAGGTCGGGTATCTGAAATGAACCACTAGCACGGGTCTCTTATGGGGCCCTGCTTGCTTTTATTGTTCGAGGCGAAACACTTCACATGAGACATCAAAAAACTCCAGGAAAGATGACGGTGCTGAAGTTTATCTGTATCTGGGGTTGGGCCTTTATCAGGGAAAGGGGGACGTTCGTGCAGAAAGTGCTTGACGGGGGATAAAGGGTAGCTCATATTGTGACTATGCCGAGATCAGCCAGATTAGATGCGCCCGGGGTTTTGCACCACGTGATGGGGCGGGGGATCGAGAAACGGAAGATCTTTCTCGATGATCAGGATCAATTCGACTTCGTCAATCGCTTAGGGACATTGGCGAAAGAGGGCTCGATGGACATCTATGCCTGGACCATTTTGCCCAACCATTTTCATATCCTCTGTAAAACCAAGAGGCGGCCATTGTCTTCCAGCATGCGGAAGTTGCTGACTGGGTATGCAGTGAATTTCAATAAGCGGCATAGGAGACATGGCCATCTGTTTCAGAATCGGTATAAATCCATCGTGTGCCAGGAGGATGTTTACTTGGCGGAGCTAGTTCGTTACATTCATTTGAATTTGCTACGGGCGGGGGTAGTCAAAGATCTGGTGGAATTGAACGCTTGTCCTTGGTCAGGCCATTCTGCTTTGATGGGAAATATGGATGGGAGGGAATGGCAGAATCGGGATTATGTTTTAGGATATTTTGGAGGAGGGAGGAGAGGGAGGCGGAATTATTTGAAGTTTGTAGAGGAAGGGATTTCTATGGGGAGAAAGCCGGAATTGGTTGGGGGAGGCTTGATCAGGAGTTTAGGGGGTTGGTCTTCGGTAATGGCCTTGCACCGGAGGGGGGAGAAGCAGGTATCGGATGAGAGGATTTTGGGGGATGGGGATTTTGTGGAGGGAGTATTGGCGGAATGGGGGGGTTTGGGGAAGGAGAATTTGAGAGTAGGGCAGAAGAAAGTGAATTTATGGTCATTGGCGGAGGGAGTTTGTAAGGGGGGTGGAATAAATTTGGAGGAGTTGCGGTCGGGTAGTCGCCGGCATGCGGTGGTGGAGGCGCGGCAGGAGTTATCGCGGTTGGCGTTAATGGCTCATGGGTATTCTGGGGCGGAGGTGGCGCGATACTTAGGGGTTACGAATTCCTGTATTACTCGGCCGCTTTCTTTATGGAGCCGGAAAGTCTGTTGAACGGTAGGGGGACCGTTAGGCAATTTCTGCACGAACGTCCCCCTCTCCGCGCACAAAGTTAGGAAAACCAAAGTTTTGACACTAATAATAGATCTTCAATTATACCTACACAGCAGAGGCGGGAAAGCCATCCCTCATCACCCGGGCTTTTTGGTTATTGACATTCCCTCCCATTTTGTTATCATGCGCTGAGGATTATTAGCTCTCCAATCACCTTCTCGGGAGGAAGGTCATGGTAAGGAGATTATGCGACCCCATTTCTTGCAGGAAGAGGAATGGGGTTTTTTGCTTGCCTTTATGCAATATAATGGAAAGAAGGTAATTATGAAGAACTTAAAATGTATCCCCATAATGTACCTCTTTGGGATTTTGCTTCTTGGAGGATGCTACGCCGAAAATAAAGATATAAAAGCTCTTGAGAATAGAGCTACTGATATTCAAAGTAAGAACGTTGCCCTTGAAAAGAGAATCGATGAAATTGAAACCCAGATGTTTGATCTCCGAGGCAGGCTTACTTTTCTGGAAATGTCTCAAAATCCGTTTGAAACAGCCATTATTCACCCTTCAAGAAGGGAATTTCAAAGGATCGATACTTCATCAGGATTCTTTTTGATATCCTGCCTCGATGCAAAACCCTTTCTGCAAGGTTATAAGGTTATTCTGAAGATTGGAAACCCATCTTCAGCAATATATAATGGATTCAAAATAAAAGCGAAGTGGGGGAGAAAATTTGATTACAAAAAAACATCTTCTGGGGGGCCAAACTATGAGGATTGGAAGAAATCATTACGAGAGAAAGAGACATCTTATGTTAATGATTTAAAGCCAGCCTCTTGGAATAGAATTGAATTAATTTTATCCCCTGCAAAGTCCGAAGAACTTGAGCATATTGAATTATCATTGCAAACAGGTGTAGTATCTCTTTTGAGAGAGAGGTAGCGTATGGGCGTGGAGAAAAATGAAACCCCATTTCTTGCAGGAAGAGGAATCGGGTTTTTGTTTTGTTGTATACAGAAGAAAAAAGGAGGACCAAATGGATAAGCAGGGTGAGATGTATGTACTTCGGAAGCTTCAAAGCATGGCCAGCGAGGTAAACAAAATCAGAGATATTGGCAAACAGGTCATTTCGTCCTTGTATCAACACATAATTGAGAAACACAAAGGATACCTGATAACTAAAGATAAGAAAGACCTTCAAGTAACCTTGGAATTCTTCGGCATCCAGGTGCTGGTCAAGGCTGAAATTCTTCTCACGCCGTCTTTTCAGGAAGATGTCCCGGCATCCTCTCCAACGGGAGATATCGTTGCATATCTTTCGCCAGAAAAAGAGGAGGACGAACCGGAGAAACTATCATCTTCCTTCAAGTTCGACGAGCTTGGGAATATCAAGCAGTCCTTACAGATCGATTCCTTTCCTATTTACTTCATTAAGCACTTGATTGACGAATTGCTCAAGAAGGGACGGCCGATTTCCTAGGACTCAAAGCTTTAGGTGAAATCCAAGAATTCCAAAATAGAAAAGCCCCTTTGCAGGGACTTAGGGAGAAGGGTTCATAATAAGCCAAGACTCATCACCCTGGCTTTTCAATTTTTGGACGGAGAAATTTAGACGCTTACCGGGAAGCAAAGTGGGTTAATAGGGATTGTGGAGGTAAGATAAAGGATGAGTGCAATTAGTTCTGAAACCCTTTTCCACCTTACCAGCTCTGCCGAATACTTATTGGGTATATTAAAAAATGAATTCTATCCACGCTATTGCATGGAACGTTACGAATTGGGAGGGCGCACTATTATAAAAGCTGCATTTCCAATGGTCTGCTTTTGTGATATTCCTCTTTCTCAGATAAAAAATCACATTGACCGATATGGCTGTTACGGATTAGGGATGTCCAAAATTTGGGCAGAAAAGAATGGTTTAAATCCTGTCCTTTACCTTCGAGGTTCATCAGATTTTTCGGTGCGCATCCGGGTGATATTAGATAATATTGTTTCTGATTTTCGCCAAAAGCAAAAAAAGACCGAAATGTGGGATGCTCTTGTGAGAATTTTGAGATATATGAAACCATACGAAAGTCCATATTTTCGAGATAATAAAATGAACGAGATCATAAGGTTTTATGATGAACGCGAGTGGAGGTATGTTGTAAGCCCAGATAAATGCGGCGGAAAATATTTTCTGACAACAAATGAATATCGTAATTCTATAAAGTTGGCTGATGAAAATGAAAAATTAAAAGAATGCAAATTAGGATTTGAACCTGGAGATATCCGATATGTTATTATTAAAGCCGAAAAGGAAGTAATTGAAATGATAGAAGCCCTTAAAAGAATTAAAAGGCCAAAATATGACGAAAAGACCATTGAAATATTGATTTCAAGAATTATTACTTGTGATCAGATTCAAAAGGATTTTTAGCTTAATATATCTCGCATAATATAAAACTTGCCGGGAAGCGAGGGAGAGTAGGTGGCGGTTGTGGAGGGAAGGATGATTTGGGAGGTTAGGAAATGAATTTCATTTCTTTTCCACATAGGTTTGCGGACATAATCCTTAACTCCGATTATGATACAAAGAGGGAGATTGAAGAAATTATAAGGGGTATCGATCTTAAATCAGTGGAAGAACGATTTCTCAAAGGAAATGATGAGCGAAAAACGAATGGCAAAAAGCCGATGAAAGGGAAACAAGCGATCATAAATGCTATCTTCCGGGAAGAATTTAGAAAGAAAGATTGGGAGATTGGAAAAACCATTTTTTTATGACCCCGATAATGATCTCACGATGTGTCGCTGCGGGACGTAGTTAAAATGTTGAAATTTTGTCTTTCTTTTAGTACACTTTGACCTATGCCAAGAACCGCTCGACTCGATGTGATCGGTATTCTGCAACATGTAATTGTGCGGGGAATCGAGAAACGGGAAATTTTCCTGGACGACGGAGACCGGCGATCCTTTTTGGCTAGGTTCTCAAATTTGTTGTTGCAAACGGAGGTGGAATGTTTGGCCTGGGCGGTCATGACCAATCATGCCCATCTCCTCCTGCGTCCCAAACGTACAAAACTATCCATATTTATGCGCCGTTTACTGACTGGGTATGCAGTCAATTTTAATCGTCGCCATCACCGATCGGGGCATCTTTTCCAAAATCGCTATAAATCGATCGTATGCGAGGAAGACCCGTATCTTTTGGAATTGGTTCGTTACATTCATTTGAATCCCCTTCGAGCTGGTTTAGTGGAGGGGATGGATGGACTGGATCGATACGAATGGAGCGGCCATTCCGTGTTAATGGGGAATTATGAGCTACCTGGCCAAAGAAGGGAAGAGGTGCTTGCCTACTTTGGGAAGCGGCTGAAGCCAGCGAGCCGCCGTTATAGGGATTTTGTGGCTGAGGGGATTTCTCAGGGGAAAAGAAATGAACTTGTGGGGGGAGGACTGAAGCGTAGTTTTAAATTGACAGGGGCTGAGGGAATGCAGGAGTATGATGAGCGAATTTTGGGGAGTGGGGAGTTCGTGGAGGAGCTGAGAAAAGTCGAGGAGCTGGGGGATCGTCTTCCTGTGGTGATGCCGGTTAAAGAGGTCATTGAAAGGCTGGCGGGATTTTTTGAAATCGAGGTGGACGACGTAAGGAAGCGAGTTAAGGGGAAACGAGTAGTGGAAGCACGAAATATGATAAGTTATTTTGCAGTGCGTCAAATGGGGCATAACGGGGCAGAGGTGGCGAAGATGTTAAATGTTACTCGTTCGGCGGTGAGTATCGCGGCAGGAAGGGGGGAGCGGTTAGTTCGCCATAATGGGTCACTTTTGGCCCGGCTTAATCGGATTTTAACAATTTAACTACGTCCCCCGGCCTCTCTCTCCCGCGACGTCCCCCTCTCCCGTCCTGCTTCGCTACGCGCACCGGAACTAGATGTTGGTGTGAGGGCAGCCCCCGAACCAACCGCTGCACCTGACCGGGGCCGCCATACTGGTCTCGCGCGACATTCTGGCGGTACAGCGGCCCCGACAGGTGAGCTTGGTCGTTGGCCATAGAAATTCTCTTGACATACCGCACAGAATAGTGTACACTTCTGTACAGACGTAAGGGGAGGGAAGAACATGAAAACCGTGACGTTCACTGAGTTCCGTAAACACGCGTCGGGACTGTTCTCCGACGTTGAGGGTGGAGAAAACCTTTTGGTAATCCGACACGGCAAACCCATAGCGGAAATATCCCCAGTGTCACCGACCCCGGAGGGTGTCCCATCCTGGAAGCGGCGAGGTTTGCGGCTGACTGCCAAGGGGGCGGCCTTGTCCGCCGCTATCATCGAGGAGCGAAGGGGTGAAGACGTTCTTTGATTCGTCGGCGTTCGCCAAGCGTTACGTCGAAGAGCCAGGCAGTCAAACTGTTGACTCGCTGTGTCAGGAGGCGACGGAGGTGGCTCTCAGTGTACTCTGCGTCCCGGAGATCATATCCGCGTTGATCCGGCGAGTCCGTGAAGGCCTCCTGACGCGTCAAGAGTATGCAGAAGCCAAACAGTACTTGTCCCAGGACATCCGGGATGCCGCGATTGTCAATCTCGTCCCGCGGGTAGTATCCACATGCACGAAGATCCTGGAAGCCAGCCCCGTTCGAGCTGCGGATGCTTTGCAGGTCGCATGCGCTCTTGAATGGGAAACGGAATTGTTTGTTTCCGCAGACAAGAGACAGATTTCTGCAGCAAAGAAAGCGGGCCTGCATACGAAACTCGTATAGAATGCCCAACAAAGGCATCCAGCGGATCGCCGATAAATCTGGCTCCCGCTGATGCCCCCCGTTATGCATCCAAACTACAAGGGAAAATGACATCTGGAAGGTCTCAATGAAACTGACATTTGAATGGGATGAAGCCAAAGCAAGAGAGAACTTCAGAAAACACAAGGTACCCTTCGATGAAGGTAAGACGATCTTCAATGACCCCTTCCTGCTTACCTATCCAGACATTAATAGTTCCGAAACGGAGGAGCGCCATATCAACATCGGTTTGTCCACCAAAAACCGTGTTCTTGTTTTGATTCATACGGAGAGACAGAATAAAATACGTATCATCAGCTGTCGCAAAGCAACACCGCGTGAGAGGAGCCACTATGAAGAAGGCTAAGGTTGGGGAGTCAACAACGATAGAAGACATGAGAGCGGAATACGACTTTTCTGCCATGAAGGGTGGCGTGCGGGGCAAGTACTACGAGGCATATCGCGAGGGTCATAAGGTCGTCATTCACAAAGAAGACGGCACCGATTCCGTTCAGTACTTCAAACTCGAAGACGGCGCGGTCATGCTGGAGCCGGACGTAAGGAAGTACTTCCCCACTTCCGATGCAGTCAATAAGGCCCTCAGGTCATTGATCGAGATCGTTGCGGCAAAGAAGCGTGCATCCGGCCACCGGAAATGACACTACTGCATAACCATGCCATGCACCGGATCGGCAGGAAACGGCGCCTGCCTCCCGGTGATGTCCCCGTTATCTGCTATGAAATATACAAATGAATATTTATCAGGACTGGAAGAAAGAGACGTTCGGGATACGTTCACAGATGGTTGCTGCATTGACATTCACATTTTTGATACTATGCATCTTAGGGATGATGACGATATTGCTGGAGTAGTTCTCGCAACCCAGTGTTCAAAAAAGGATCACCTTCATCATGAAGTCGGAACTTCAATCAACTTCAAAGCCTCCGAGATTGATATTATTGTGGAGCTGAAATGTGACCCAGATAACAAGGCGGTGCACCGGATCGCCAACAAAGCTGGCTCCCGGTGACCTCGCCGTTCGAAGCGATTGAAAACACTCAGTATCTGGTGTATCATAGAATTTATAGGAGGATGGCGAAAAATGCTAGGAAAAGCAGATATTCTTAAGCTTAGCGTCTCTGAACGGATTCAACTTGTTCAGGATATTTGGGACAGCATTGCAGAAGTGCCCGACTCTGTTCCCCTGACGGATGAGCAGAAAGCCGAACTCGACCGACGACTCGATGCTTATCACAGGGATCCGAAGGCCGGTTCGCCGTGGTCTGTTTTGCGTGAGCGGTTCAAGAGTCGACCATGAGTCGAGAGCTTATCGTCCGTCCGGGGGGGAATAGGGGACGTTGTTGACAAGCTTAAGTAGGGATGATATGAATGGAAGATGGGGACATTGATGCGGACCGCCGAAGTTGATCTAAGATTTGTTGATCAATGAACGCGCCTTTATATTCCAGCCTTGATGAAATCCTAAAAAACCGAAAAATCGCCTTCTCCCGTGACAAAAGAGGTTTGGGGTGGGGGAAATCTCTATTTGCCATGGCTTCGTCAATTTAGCTAGGCAGATCTTTGCCGCAGTGGAAAATGTTGATGGAAGCAAGGGAAGGATGCTATATTCATGTTCAGAGGTGAGAGTGATTCCTAGTCGAGATAAGTGTTTCGCCCTTTTGCAGGAGAACGAAGTCCCGGGACACATCATTCAGCACAGCCGCGTCGTCCATGGTGTGGCCCTTTACCTTTGCCGGGCGCTGATTCTTCATGGGGCGAAATTGGATCAGGCCCTGGTCGAAGCCGGCTCTCTGCTCCATGATATCACCAAGATGAAGAGCCTGGAGGTTGGGGAAGGTCATCCCCAATCCGGGGCGCACCTGCTCTCGCGGCTGGGGTATCCGCAGGTGGCCGAGATCGTCCGGCAGCATGTGGTCCTGGACGATGGAATCTCTACCGGCCCGGTTACCGAAGCGGCCCTGGTCCACTACGCGGATAAGAGGGTTAAACATACGACCATTGTTTCCCTGGCCGAGCGTTTCCGGGACCTTAAGGAACGCTATGGAAAGACCCCCCCCGCTCTGGCTTGGCTGGAAAATGTGGAGGGGAAGAGTCTCGAGCTGGAGGAGCGAATCTTTCGTGAACTTCCGATCGCGCCGGAATCTTTGGCCTCGCTGGTTCATGTCGAATGACCGGGACTATGGCTTCTGGGGTAGAAGATTTTTTCCGGTGGAGCCTTGGAACCCCCGGTACGTCAGCCGCCCCCGGATGTCTCCGTAGAAAAAAACATCCTTGGCCACGCCGGTCAGGGGGAAGATGTCCTTGGTAAACCAGACCTCCACTTCGCCGTGCACCGAACCTACAAACTCCTTATCCAGGTGAACTTTGATGAACATATCCTTTCCTTCTTTCTCGTTCTCTTCCGAACGCCTCTGTTCTTCTTCCTTCTTCGAAGCAACGGTCAGACGGATTGGCTGGGGGCTCTCTTTCCGCGGAACGGTGCGAATGGTAAATATTTTACCCGGTTCGACTTTGCCGTACACTCCAGAGCGGAAATTATAGAAAGCAGTCATGGGGTCGTCGTAAAGGACCCCGAAAGGGATTCCCACCACCTCCCGGCTGTTCCCCTCCTCTTTTTGAGTCTCCACGGTCACTTTCCTGGCGGCATAATCGTATACGGTGATCCGTTTCCTAATATTTGACCCGATGACGACGTCTTCTTCGAAGCGCAGAGGAATGAGCCTTCTGCCGTTATTGATCGTCCTCATGACGGACCGATAGACATCCCGCCGATTCCGGGTAATCAGTCCAACCAGGCCCAGGGTCTTTCCTTCGTGAAAGGCCTCATACCTTCCATCCCCCAGGCTGCGAAAAGTTGCGATTCCTTCCCCCACGCGGTTAAAGATCCAAAAGTCGATGTCGTATTTCAGGATTTCCCCCCCGTAGTATTCTCCGATGGGGTGGACCGGGGTCTCGGCAACCGAGGGATTCACCCGGAAAAATAGCAGGAACAACAGCAAAGATTTTAATAAAAACCATCTTTTCATCGCAATCCCAGGCATACCTGAAAACCTCACGGCGATTCCATGGGCGGAGGAATGGTCCCGACCAGCTCCCGGCTGATCTCATCCATGGCCCGCATCATATTAATGGGTCGCATGGCAAACCCCACCTGAAAGAGCCCCACGACCACCGCGATGGGGTCATAAACGACGCGTACCGTATGATCCCGCCGGGCATCGTGAACCTTCCAGAGAACCTCGCCGGTTCTTGCATCGATCATTTCCATGGACAATCCCACGGCCAATTGAGCGTATAAGAACGCATAGTAGTAATCGAATTGGGTGACCTGCCCGAATACGAGTGCATCGGCTCCCAAGAGTTCACCCAAACGTTGAGGGGGTACGGATCTGAATTTTTCCCAGGAATCCAGTTCCTCCCTTTTCAGGATCCGGTCCACCCGGGATAGCTTGATGTGCTCGAATTCCAATTGGGAAAATTGGCCGAAAAAAGATTGGCGCATTCTTTGTTCCAGGTGCTCCGGATGGACTTCTTTTCTCCAGGTCAGGAAGTTGAAAAAGGAGCGGCTTCCCTCGATCCTCCCCTCCCCGACCAGGCTGCGGAAGGGAAGGAGGGCCACAGTTTTAGGGGGATTTTCCTTGAGCGCCGCCGAAATATGGATCTTGCCTTTAGGGTCTAATTCGTAAAGGCGTTCCACGGGGGTTTTGGTCTTGATGGGTGTACAACTTGTGAGTAACGCCAGACATATGGGCAAATAAAATTTCAGGAAAGATTTCATCTGGTCAACGAAACTCCACGCTCGGCCTCCGATTTACCGATGAGCCCTGCCCTCGGGCCATTTGAAATCCATCCTACCATAAATCTTGAAAGATATCGAATTGGTGGCGTTGACTTTTGGTTCCGCGCAGATGGTTATCCGGGGGGAACCCATTGACCGAGCGAAAATGAATCAGCTGGTCCCCGGTCAAAAAAAGATTGAAAAAGTTGTCGAGGTCTTTGGGAAACCTAATCGTGTAGAAAAAATAGCCGGCGGCGGAGAAAAGGATGTCTACCAATATCATCAAAGGTCTGATTTTTCGGCCTGGGCCCGCTATTGACTCTCTGCCGGATATTTAGTAGATTCTTTATAAAATTTCAGGTCCCGAAAATGCCCAGAAAACATCCACTTGGATGGAAGCGAAAGAATTATTGGGCATGGAAATTTCTCCGAAGAGTAAAGAATTCAAGCAGTTTT
>Ga0214473_10009675_pt1 | contig 11381 bp, 8 predicted proteins | sample RVTome_7_FD_203509 | JGI IMG/M metagenome (GOLD analysis project Ga0214473, IMG submission 203509) | Soil microbial communities from uranium-contaminated site in the Upper Colorado River Basin, Wyoming, United States - RVT98D197 | ecosystem: Environmental > Terrestrial > Soil > Contaminated >...
GTCTTCCCAAGCGGAAGACGACACCCCGCTCATATTCCCTTAAAATCTTTATCGCTGAACTGGCTAAGATGAGTAAAAAAATAATCACAACCAATAAACCCAATGGTAAACCTCCCGTTCCCATCTCATTCCCTCCTTATGTCAACGCAGCTCGCTTTTCCAGTCCTGTTAATTCATACCGATTTAATCCTGACATAATGCATTCAAGTCTTTCCTTATTCATGGTTAACCTTCTTTCTATTTTTTCTTGATCGGAATGGCTCCTGAACTCTGAATTCTTATCTTTTACTTCCTTCCGTTCCGCCCGACAAGCCGCCCATCTTGCCCAGGTCGATGATGGGGACGGCTCCTCCGGAGACTTGAGGTAAAATTCCGTTCCATTTCTCGATGCTCTTGTACTGCACGAGGATCGGGCTGATCGATCGTGATAGAACATCATTGGCTTTAGCCTGTCCTTGGGCAACGACTAAGATCGCCTCAGCCTCCCCTTTGGAAGTCGCCACCTTTTGTTGGGCTTCTATCTCTCTCTGTGCCAAAACTTGCTTCTGAGTCTCCACCTGTTGCTGGGCCACCTGCTTGGCCTCGATGGCCCCTTCATATCCGGGAGAGAAGCGGATGTTGGCAAAGTAAATATCATCCACGATGATGTGATATCTCGACAGGTTATCTCCCAACTTTTTCATTGCCCTCTGCCGGATCTCCTCCCTCTTGGGAAGTATCTCCCCGATCGGATAGGTCGGCACAACTTCCTTGACGAAGTCATTGAAGGCCGGGTCAATCACCTTGTCGGCAAAATCAAGCCCCACTTTCTGGTAAAGATCATTGACATAGGCCGGGTCGATATGAAAGTTCATCATTCCCGTCATCTTCACCATCTGATATTCTTTTGAAGAGGCATCGATTTCCTTGAACGGATGGGGTTGAACCTTAACATCCACCTTGATGACATTTTCGGCAATGGGTACCTTGAAGTTGAGCCCCTCCCCCATGATTCTATTCTCTACACTCCCCCACCAGAGGGCAACCCCCCTGTGGCCTGCCGGGATGATGACAAAGGCGCCCCAAAGAACAATAATGATGATGATGAGCAAAATGATTATTCCAACAGTTCGTGGCTTCGGCCATTTGAATTCACCTATGTCTATGGTTCTTTCCTCCATCGTTTGCCTCCTCCGGGTGTCTTAAACAGGATAGAATGACAAGTCTCTCTATTTCTCCATTAATATTCCGGCATCGGTGGAGGGCCGGATGCTTCTTTTTCCGGTTTATCGGCCACCACCGCCTCTGTGGTGATTAAAAGAGAAGCGACACTGGCTGCATTCTGAAGGGCGAACCTCACCACCTTTGTCGGATCGATGATCCCCGCCTCATTCATATCCGTATACTCCTCCTTATCTGCATCGAATCCGAAAGCTCCTTTTTCCTGCTTCACTCTCTCAACGACGACGGAACCTTCCTTGCCAGCATTCTGGGCGATCAGACGAATAGGTTCTTCAATGGCCCTCATTACAATCTCGACTCCCGTCTGTTGATCCCCTTCTAATTTCACTTTCTTTAATGCAGGAAGACATCTCAAGTAGGCCACTCCGCCACCAGGAACAATCCCTTCCTCGACTGCCGCTCGGGTTGCATGAAGGGCATCCTCAACCCGTGCCTTCTTCTCCTTCATCTCCGTCTCGGTGGCCGCACCTACTTTGATTACAGCAACGCCTCCGGCCAATTTTGCCAATCGCTCTTGGAGTTTCTCTATGTCGTAATCAGAGGTGGTCTCTTCAATCTGAACACGAATCTGTCTGATCCGGCCCTCAATCGCAGCGGGCTTTCCAGCCCCTTCTACAATGGTCGTATTGTCCTTATCGATCACCACCTTCTTTGCTCTACCCAGATCATCCAGCATCATCTTTTCAAGTTTAATCCCGACATCTTCAAAGATGGCCTTACCTCCGGTTAAAGTGGCGATATCCTCCAACATGGCCTTCCTTCTATCCCCAAACCCAGGGGCCTTGACTGCAGCACATTTCAGTGTTCCCCGGAGTTTGTTGACAACCAATGTAGCCAGGGCCTCCCCTTCCACATCCTCTGCGATGATAAGCAGGGGGCTGCCGGTCTTGGCAACCTGCTCCAGAAGGGGAAGCAGGTCTTTCATGCCGGAGATCTTCTTTTCGAAAAGTAGGATATAGGGATCTTCAAGGACAGCCTCCATCTTTTCCGGTTCTGTCACAAAATAAGGTGAGATATAACCCCGATCGAATTGCATCCCTTCCACAACGTCGAGCGTGGTCTCCATGGCTTTAGCTTCTTCCACAGTGATGACACCTTCCTTCCCCACCTTGTTCATCGCATCCGCAATGATGTTGCCAATGGTCGGATCGTTGTTGGCGGAGATCGTTCCCACCTGAGAAATTTCTTTCTGCTCCTTAACGGGCTTTGACATTTTTTTCAGTTCCTTGACAACCTCTTCCACTGCATAGTCAATTCCCCTTTTGACATCCATAGGATTGGCTCCGGCGACCACCACCTTAAAACCCCCCCGGCAGATGGCTTGGGCCAAGAGAGTTGCCGTGGTCGTCCCATCCCCAGCTGTATCCGAGGTCTTGCTGGCCACCTCTTTCAGCATCTTCGCGCCCATGTTCTGGAAGTGATCTTCCAGTTCGATCTCTTTGGCAACAGTGACCCCGTCTTTGGTAACGACAGGAGAGCCGAAAGACCTCCCTATCGCTACATTCCTACCCCTGGGTCCCAATGTGACCTTCACCGCATTTGCCAGGATGTTGATCCCTTCCAAAATCGCATTTCTGGCTTTCGTATCAAACTTCAATTCCTTTGCCATAAGACGTCTCCTTTCTATCTACCCGATCTATTGCTCGATGACGGCGAGGACATCGTCTTCTTTCATGATCAGATGTTCTTCACCCTCGATCTTCACCTCAGTGCCTGCATACTTGGCGAAGAGGATTCGATCACCTTTTTTGGCTTCCATCGGAATAGTTGTACCATCTTCCTTAATCTTCCCTTTACCGACTGCAATCACTTTTCCTTCGACCGGTTTCTCCTTAGCAGTATCCGGGATGATAATCCCTCCTTTTGTCTTCTCCTCTTCCTCCAATCTCTTGACAATGAGCCGATCATGAAGCGGTCTTACCTTCATAATAATACCTCCTTAAAATTTTGGGATAGTCGATTGGAACCGTTTTGCGAAGTTTTTATTAATTCAAGGAAGAAAAAATCGCTCGATCTGATTGTCCCCAGCCGTTTTTCTTATGTATTTTTCCCCATGCCATTCCCTCACACCGAACTATATTTTCGATCGTAAGTCCCCAAACCTCTCTAATCTCTTCTGCACTCCACGGTTCATTGATCAAACGACAACAGTTTCCTATCTCAAGGGCCCTATTTGTGATTTTGAAGTTTTCTGGATTAAGGTTTAACCCTTTCCAGAACAGGTTGTGGGGACATTGATAGTTCATACACGGTATAGGAGCAAGCCGTTGTTTGCACATCTCTTAGCCCTCAAACCGCCTGTCTGCCACAGGTAGATTTGGAAACATAGGGGAACAGGGGTTATCTATTCCCCTATGTAGCAGTGATCGAAATAACGCCCCTCTGCTTAGCCCGATGGATTGATATCATTGACTATTCAACCTTTTCAGACAAAGTCAAAGTCTCTCGTTTAAGTGGAGAGGGGACGTAGACCAGGTTGATTTCTATCTTGCTAAGGGTCTTCTCCTTGATAGCACTCGCTGGGATTGTGACATCCAAAGATCCTTCTGTAATACCTTCAGGCTGAAGAGCCTTCCAAAACGCATAAACCTTTTCAATTTTTTCTTCAGGTTTAAAAGGGATTGGCTTCCCAGCTTCATCCAGGTATTCGAGGGTGACCGCCTGGATGTCCAGGATATCTTTCGATTTACTGGTTATTTTGATATGACCCTTAAGGACCGGTGTCTCGACGATCTCTTTAGAAGCTGTGTCTACGACCGTGAGGACTTGAAGATCGGTAAGTTCCACAAGAAAATTCTGGCCCTTGAGCTCAGACTTCGGGGGAACCAAGTTCTTTGTGATTCGCTCCTGCTTGGGAGCTTCCGCCTTTTTCTCCGTAGCACAACTAAAAGCAAAAATTCCAAGAGCAAGACTAAGACTTACGAGTATGAAATTCTTTACAGTACTCATATCCTATCCCCTTTCTATGGTAGTTGAACGGTTAATTCAGATCTCAGAACCTTTTGACTTAGTCCCTGTGAACCTCAGCACATCCTCACTTTTGGCGACTCTTGGCGAGCGCTCTGCCCCCTCCTCTCCTGCCGGGTGGAAATCGGTGTGGAAAACCATTTCATAGGGTTCTTTGAGAAGGTTCATTGCCCCCCGAAGTATCCTAAAAAGCTCTGATCTCAAGTGACTTTTAAGGTTCTCCTGGGTATCCCATTCCTCAAGAAGCCAGAGTTCATTTTCATCCTCCATACTCCGGCAAAAGTCGCAACGCTGGCATCCCTTCTCTTTCCTTATGGAGACGATCAGCAAAGCAATCGTCTGTGACAACTCCATGCGCTTCTCAGAAAAGACCTTCATTCGTATGATAACCAGGATCATATAAATTGTAATTGCAAGTGGCTTGCCAACAGCCTAAAGAAAATCAGAAGTTTGCATTCTTCATTTAATAACAGCATGTTAGATTAACTTGAGGGAATAGTAGACGAGTATGAAACGATCTTTTTGACCTCAATATTTGGTGGAACCTCAATATATTGAGGGGCAATTTGAGGAGAGGTGGACAGCTTAATCTGACTCATTGGTCTCCGGCCGGAGTATCCCGAGCTTATGCATCCTCGCTCTTAAGGTGCTCGGGTGGAGGCCCAGGATGGCTGCGGCCCCATCCTTTCCTTCGATGCGCCATCGGGTTTCGGAAAGGATTTTAAGAATCTGGTTTCGCTCGGTCTCTTCCAGGGTTCTCATGGTAGATGACAATGGGAGGGATGTAATCTCCAGTTTATCTGCCAACTGCAAAACTGGCCCGGGGCACAAGATCACGGCCCGTTCAATGACACTTTCCAGCTCCCGGACATTTCCGGGCCACGGGTAATCCTGCAATGCCTTCATCGTCTCCTTCTGGATCGACGTGATTTCTTTCCCCAATTTCCTGGAATATCGTTCTACAAAGGCCTGGACCATCAGCGGGATGTCTTCTTTCCGCTGCCGTAGTGGTGGGACAGTGATCGGGAAGACGTTGAGTCGATAGTAAAGGTCCTGCCGAAACCGGCCCTTGCGGACCTCTTCCTCAAGAGTTCGGTTTGTCGTTGCCACGATCCGTACATCGACTTTGATGGTACGGGACGAGCCCAGGCGCTCAAACTCATTATTCTGGATCGCCCGGAGGAGCTTGGCCTGCACCTCCAGCGGCAGTTCCCCGATCTCATCCAGGCAAAGCGTGGAACCATGGGCGACCTCGAACCGGCCTACCTGCCGGGTATCGGCTCCGGTAAATGCTCCCTTCTCCCGGCCGAACAATTCGCTCTCCATTAAATTGGTTGGCAGGGCAGCACAGTTGACCGTGATCAAGGGCCGATCCCTGCGAGGGCTCATGTTGTGGATGGCGGCTGCGATCAGCTCCTTTCCCGTACCGGTCTCACCAAGGATGAGGACCGTTGTGTTCGCAGGAGCGACCTGCTCCGCTCGATAGAGCACATGCTTGAGACCATCACTTTGTCCGAGAATATGGTCGAATTGATGTCTCATCTTGATCTCTTGACGGAAATAAATATTCTCGATCTCGAGTTGGTCTTTCATTGTTTGGATTTCAGAAAGAGCCGTCCGAAGTTCGACCGTCCGCTCCTCCACTCGTTGTTCCAGTTCGTTGTGAGATTTTTGTAAAGCCTCTCCAAGAAGTTTCCGTTCGGTGATATCGCGGATGTTACACTGAATCACTTTTTTGTGATTAACCAGGTAAACATTACTAACAAATTCGACGTCGATGTGTCGTCCATCTTTTGTCTCAAGCGGCAAATCTTCGTAGCGGACATATCCTTTGTTCTGCAATTCCAAAAAGGTAGCTTTCGATGCTTCGATATTTCTGAAGGGGCCAATTTCCCAGAGTTTCTTGCCCAAAAACTCTTCATGCGAATAACCCAACATTTCTACCAAGAAGGGGTTCACATTTGATATTTGTCCGGTTTCGGCATCGAGGATTAATATTCCATCTTGGGCTGTCTCAAAGAGGCGGCGGTATCGCGTTTCAGAACTTTTGAGCGCCTCCTCCGTCTGTTCTTGGTCGGTGATGTCCTCAAGGGCGAGGAGTATCCTATCCGTGCCTTTACCCTCCCGATAAATCCGACGAGCGTTGAGAAGCACCCTTTTTCGCCCAACGCGTGGGAACGCGTGGTCGACCTCGAAATTATTAAAGTGGGTATTTTGGGGGATAATTTCCTCTAACAGCTCTCGCAATGCAGGGATATCCCACTGGTGGTTGCCTATGTCAAAGATAAACTTTCCCTCAGTCTCTTCAGGTGCTACCCGGAAGGTTTCATAGAAAGAACGATTCGCTGAGATGACTTTCAGGTCGGGGGTAAGCACGATAAGCGGTTCACGTATTGTCTCCACGATGCCCTCAGTGTATTTTTGAGCTTTGTCAAAGGTTTCCTCTGCTCGCCTGCGCTCGGCGATTTGAGCCTGTAATATTTCGTCAGCCTCCTGTAAGCGCCGCTCCATAGCATCAAGCCTCGTCCGAAGCGCTTCCATCTCAAGAAGAAGTTGCTGCTTCGCTCTGGATTCTTTGTCTATAATATCACCCCTCGCCTGATCCCTCTCAGATCTTTGATTTTCGGTCTCTATTTTCATTGATTTTATACAGAATTTCAAGAAAAAATCAACTCGAAGAGGAGTGCGATTTGGGATAACAAGGTATGGCAAAGCAGAAGATGTTCTTAACCGTTAGAGTAACGTATGGACCCGGACAACTATTTTCGGGTTTTCTCTCGATCTGATTTCCCATTCGAAACAAGAAACGGCGGTGAGCGCCTGAAGGAGATGCAGGCAACAAAAAGATAAGGTAAACTTACTCGTAAACGGAATATCCAGTACAATTCTGGATACCCATCACCTCAATAATCCGTAGCCAAAATCACGTCGGACGCATTGATAACGGCATAAACCTCCTTCCCCTCTTGAAGGTTTAGATTCTCGACAGCAGCCTTCGTTACGACGGCAACAATCTCAAATTCAGTTGATAACCCAACAATCACTTCTGAGGTGACTAATCCGTGATTGACCTTCTTTACCCTTCCTTTTACAATATTTCGCGCGCTTAATTTCATCTTCTTTCACCTCCTAACCCGTTACGGGTTTTTCCTGGAACTTATTATCCCTGATGGGAACCGCTACGCAGACCATCATAGATAATGATACTAAAAATAGCCCCTGAAGTAAATAAGGGTGTTCCAGTATTTTATGTGGGAAAGACGCTGTCCCCATATTTATATTTTCTAAACTTGATGATAATGATATATTATTTTAAAGCCTTCCCTAACGACGATTAGTGGTTATCTGTTTTGAGATTTAAGCCCTCGCCTTAATGAGACGGGAATTTTACATATAGGCTGACCGGATAAGATATGAACCAGGGCCAAACTCCCTTTTGGAGCGTCCCCTCTTCTGAATTGCTTCAGCAGCTTCAAACTACCCCTCAAGGCTTGATGAGCGATGAGGCCCAACAGCGACTCTTGCGCTACGGATCGAATCTCCTGAAGCCTAAAAAGAAATCAGACGCGCTGACACTTCTGCTAGCTCAATTTAAGAGTCCGATTATTCTCATCCTTATTTTTGCGGCAGGATTATCCCTTTTTCTCCATAATCCGATTGATGCCACGACCATCCTCGTGATTGTTTTGGTCAGCGGTTTCCTTGGATTCTGGCAGGAACAGGGAGCGGTCAATGCGGTTGAGAAGCTGCTTGCAATCGTTCAGATCAAAGCGACGATGATTCGCAACGGAGACTTAGAAGAAGTCCCCATCGAAGAGATCGTCCCGGGTGATATTGTGCTCATTAAGGCAAGCGATGTCATCCCCGGAGACTGTCTTCTCCTGGAATCCAAAGATCTATTTGTCGATGAGGCAGCATTGACAGGCGAGACCTATCCTGTCGAAAAATCGATCGCCATCTTACCACCGGAAACACCGCTTAGCCAGCGGACAAACTCGCTCTTTATGGGAACCCATGTGGTCAGTGGGAGTGCAAGGGCCGTGGTCATCCGAACAGGGAAGGAGACCGAATTCGGAAAGATTTCCGAGCGGCTGAAACTCAGACCCCCGGAGACAGAATTTGAGCATGGGGTCAAACGCTTTGGGTATCTCCTCATGGAGATCACACTGGTGCTGGTGATCGCCATCTTTGCCATCAATGTTTATTTTGCGCGACCGGTATTAGACTCTTTTCTTTTTGCATTGGCGCTTGCCGTTGGACTGACTCCAACACTATTACCCGCGATCATCAGCATTAACCTTGCTCACGGCGCCAAGCGGATGGCCCTCAATAAGGTCATCGTAAAACGGCTGGCATCGATTGAAAACTTCGGCAGCATGAACGTGCTCTGTTCCGATAAGACCGGCACCCTGACTGAAGGAGTGGTGAAATTACATTCTGCCTTAAATGTGGACGGCCATGAGAGTGAAAAAGTCCTTCTCTACGCCTTTCTCAATGCATCTTATGAGACGGGTTTTATGAATCCGATCGACGAAGCGATCCGTAAATATCGGGAATTTGATCTGTCTGGCTATCAGAAACTGGATGAGGTGCCTTACGATTTTATTCGCAAGCGATTGAGCATTTTGATTTCGAAAGGTGACACGCATCTGATGGTAACGAAAGGGGCCCTGTCAAATGTACTTGCTGTCTGCTCCTCCTCAGAAATCGCTGAAGGAACGATTGGGGACATCGAAACCGTAAAGGAACGGGTCCAGCAGCACTTTGAAGAGTTTAGTCTCAAAGGCTTTCGCACCCTGGGAGTCGCTTACAAGGATGTTGGCTCCGACACGGTCATCAGCAGGGAGCAAGAAGTCGGCATGACATTCTTGGGATTTTTGATTCTCTTTGACCCGCCCAAGCCCGGAATCACCGAGACCCTCAGAGAGCTGAAACATCTCGGCGTTTCATTGAAGATCATCACCGGAGATAACCGGCTGCTTGCCGCCAATGTCAGTCAACAGGTGGAGTTATTAAATCCACACCTCCTCACAGGTAGAGATCTTCACCAGATGAGTGATGAGGCGCTTCTCAAGCGGGTCAATGAAGTGGATGTTTTCGCCGAGGTGGAGCCCAACCACAAAGAGCGTATTATTCTCGCTTTGAAGAAAGCCGGACATGTTGTCGGATATATGGGAGATGGTATCAATGACGCCTCGGCCATTCATACCGCCGATGTCGGCATCTCAGTAGATGGCGCGGTCGATGTGGCCAAAGAGGCGGCTGATATTGTCCTGCTCGAAAAGGACCTCAATGTGCTCGTTCAGGGCGTGCGCGAGGGGAGGATGACTTTTGCCAACACGTTGAAGTATGTGTTCATGGCATCGAGCGCCAATTTTGGGAATATGTTCAGCATGGCGGGAGCATCCCTCTTTTTGCCTTTTCTTCCTCTTCTGCCCAAGCAGATTCTACTCAACAATTTGCTGACAGACTTTCCGGAGATGACGATTGCCACGGACAGTGTCGATCGTGAACTGGTTGAGAAACCTCGACGCTGGAATATCCGGTTCATAAGAAACTTTATGCTGACCTTCGGTATTCTAAGCTCGGTATTTGATTATCTTACCTTTGGTGTGCTTCTGCTTATCCTCCATGCTACCACGGATCAATTCAGAACAGGCTGGTTTTTGGAGTCTGTGATCTCAGCCTCGGTCACTGTCCTCGTTATTCGCACCCGGAAGCCTTTCTTCAGGAGTAAACCCGGGAAGTATCTGCTGATGGCCACTCTGCTGATTGTTGTGGTGACGATCCTATTTCCATTCACTCCCCTTGCAGAACTTTTGGGTTTTCAACCGTTGTCCATGACGATCCTTCTGGTCATCGGCATGATTGTGGCGCTCTATGTTATTGCGGCAGAAATAACAAAAAGGTCCTTTTACAAAAGGGTAAATTTTTGAAAAGATACCAGCTGATTCATTTATTTTATCCATAGTATACCGTGTTTGAAGTATATCGTGTTTGAGATCACTACATTTATAAACCATTTCCAATCCTTAGGGATTTGCGTCCTCCTTGTGCTAAGAGGCATTGGATCACTCTTTCCAGAGGATATGTTAAGCGGATTTTTGATTGGCACAACTTCCCCGTTGGCTATGCATGGGAAAGTACCCTTTAGATGGTTAGTCGAAGGGGCATAGATTTGGGCGTATTCACTTCGGAAGCCACCCTATTTTCTCATTGACGTACCCATCCGCAATCTAATAAAATTTTATTAGAAGTAAGGAATGCACCGGATTTTCAAACTCATCGATTTTCTTCTGGAGATGGGGGAGTCCATGCGCCGTTTGAAGAAATATCTCATTGGCCTGGGAATAATTTTGGTAATCTTTACCATCTTCGGTTTTCTTGGCCTACCTCCCATTTTGAAATCGATATTGATCAAGCAGCTCTCTCAGAGCCTTCACCGCGAGGTGACGATAAAAGAGATAAAGACCAATCCTTATACACTCTCTGCGACCGTAAGGGATTTCATGGTGAAGGACCGTGGAAGCTCACAAGCCTTTGTCTCTTTTGAGGAACTCTATATCAATCTGCAGATTCTCTCCGCCATTAGACAGGCGTTGATTTTTGAGGAGATCCGGTTGAAAAAACCTTTTATCAACTTGGTTCGCCATCAGGACCAATCCTATAATTTTTCTGATCTGATCAAAAAAGAAGAGCCAAAACCTGAATCGAGGGCAGAAGGGAAAGGAAAACCTGTGAGGTTTTCTTTTAACAATATCACTATAGAAGACGGAAGCATCGACTTCTGGGATGGGCCGAAACAGACAAAACATACGGTCAGAGAATTGAATATTGGCCTTCCCTTCTTATCCAATGTCCCTGCGCAAATCAATGTCTTTGTTCACCCTGTCTTTTCCGCGAAAGTTAATGAGACCCCCTATGCGATTCAAGGAGAGACAAAACCTTTTGCCGATTCCCTTGAAACAACATTTGATATCAACATCAAGGATTTCGATATCCCCTATTATTTTGCCTATTTCCCTCTAAAATTGAATTTTAAAATCGTTTCCGCCTACCTGGACACGCAGACAAAGGTTTCGTTCATCCAACACAAAAAAGACAAAGGGCCTTCTGTGACGGTGTCAGGGAACGTCTCCTTGAAAAAAGTGGCCCTGGACGATGTAAAGAATAACCCTTTATTCAGGCTTCCT
>Ga0214473_10009676_pt1 | contig 11381 bp, 10 predicted proteins | sample RVTome_7_FD_203509 | JGI IMG/M metagenome (GOLD analysis project Ga0214473, IMG submission 203509) | Soil microbial communities from uranium-contaminated site in the Upper Colorado River Basin, Wyoming, United States - RVT98D197 | ecosystem: Environmental > Terrestrial > Soil > Contaminated >...
GCCCCCTATGTGTCGCCCCAGCTGGAGGTGGCGTCGCGCCTGAACACGAACGAATGCCCGCACCCCCTGCCGGAAGGCTTCTTCGACGAGCTGGCGCAGGCGGTGCGCGATCTTCCGCTGCACCGCTACCCGGACGGGCAGGCACGGCGCCTGCGCGAGGACCTGGCGCAGGCGCACGGGCACGACGCGGACGGCACGTGGGTCGCCGGCGGCTCGAACGAGATCCTGCACGAGCTGCTGACGGCCTACGGAGGTCCCGACCGCCGCGCGGTGACGTTCGAGCCGACGTATCTGCTGCACTCGCGCCTAGCGGAGCTCGTGCACACGGAGGTGGTCGAACTCCGGCTCCCCGCCGACTTCGTCCTGACGTCGGCCCAGGTCGAGCAGGCGGCGGGAGCTGAGCCGGACGTGGTGTTCGTGTGCTCCCCCAACAACCCCACCGGCAACGCGCAGCCGGTGGCGATCACGTTCGCCTTGGCCGAGCGGTTGCCCTCGTCGCTGATCATCGTCGACGAGGCTTACGTGGAGTTCGGCGGCGAGAGCGCCCTTCCGCTGGTGGCCGAGCATCCCAACGTCGCCGTCGTGCGCACGTTCTCCAAGGCGTTCGCGCTGGCGGGCGCGCGGCTCGGGTACGTCCTCACCTCTCCCGACGTGGTCGAGCTGCTGCAGGTGGTCCGCCTTCCCTACCACCTGTCGGCGCTGGCGCAGGCCGCGGGGATCGTGGCGCTCCGCCACCGCGCCGAGGCGCTGCAGATGCTGGACGCGATCCGCGGACAGCGCGACCGTATCTCGGCTGCGCTCTCGGCGATGCCCGGCGTGCACGTGCATCCGTCGCAGGCCAACTTCGTGCTGTTCGAGCCGCCGGGTGACGCCCTCGAGGTCTGGAAGGGTCTGCTGGAGCGGGAGGTGCTCGTCCGCGACCTGACGAGCGTGGTCCCGAACGCGCTGCGCGTCACCGCAGGCGCCGAGCACGAGGTCGACCTGTTCCTCGAGGCACTCCGGGAGGTGCTGGCTCCATGACCCGTTCCGCCACGATCACGCGAACCACCAACGAGACCGACCTGCGGGTCGAGCTGAACCTGGACGGCACCGGGCAGGCCACCGCCGACACCGGGCTGGCGTTCTTCGACCACATGCTGCAGCAACTCGGCAAGCACGCGGGCTTCGATCTGTCGGTCTCGTGCAAGGGCGACCTGGAGATCGACGGGCACCACACGGTCGAGGATTGCGGCATCGCGTTCGGACAGGCGCTCGCCCAGGCGCTGGGCGACAAGGCCGGCGTGCGCCGGTTCGCCTCGATCGTGGTGCCGCTGGACGAGGCGGCGGTCGAGGTCGCGCTGGACCTGGCCGGTCGCAACTTCGTCGTGCACGACGTGCCGGTGCCGGCCGAGACGATCGGCACGTTCGACACCGGCCTGGTCGAGGATTTCGTCCGGGCGTTCGCGCAGGCGGCCGAGCTGACGATCCACGTGCACCTGAAGTACGGCCGGTCCCCCCACCACGTGTGCGAGGCGGAGTTCAAGGCGATCGCCAAGGCGCTGGGCGACGCGTGCGCGCCTACCGGCGGCGGCGGCGTGCCCTCGACCAAGGGAACCTTGTGACCCGACGGATCGCCGTGCTCGACTACGGCTCGGGCAACCTGCACTCGGTCTCTCGCGCGCTGGCGCATGTGGGCGCGGACGTGACCGTGACGTCGCAGGCCGCCCAGGTCGCCCGCGCCGACGCCCTGGTGATCCCCGGGGTCGGGCACTTCGGCGCGTGCATGCGGGCGTTGGCCGGCGCCGGGCTCGACGCAGCCATCAAGGACTTCGTGGGCACGGGTCGGCCGGTCTTCGGCGTGTGCCTGGGGATGCAGGTGCTGTTCCAGTCGAGCGAGGAGGACGGCGCGAGCGGCCTGGGGATCCTACCGGGCTCCGTGCGCAAGCTGCCCGACACGGTGAGGGTGCCGCACATGGGATGGAACACGGTCGTGTGGTCGGCACCTCACCCGTACGCAGCTGGCGTGGACCCGGGGGCATGGTTCTACTTCGTCCACTCGTTCGCCCCCGAGGTCGGAGGGGCCACGGTCGGCGTCGGCGAGCACGGGCGGCCGTTCGCCGCAGCCGTTGCGCGCAACAACGTGTTCGCCACGCAATTCCATCCCGAGAAGTCCGGCCAGGCCGGCTTGGAGCTCTACGCGAACTTCGTGCGGGAGGTCGAGGCCGCGTGATCGTGATCCCGGCGATCGACCTTCGGGGCGGCCGGGCCGTCCGCCTGCTGCGCGGCAACCCCGAGGACGAGACCATGTACGCGGACGACCCGGTGAAGGTCGCCGTGCGCTTCCAGGAGGAGGGCGCGCGGCGGCTGCACGTGATCGACCTGGATGCCGCGCTCGAGGAGGGGAACAACCGCAACGTGGTCGCCGACATCTGCCGCAACGTCGTGCTGCCCGTCCAGGTGGGAGGCGGCGTTCGACGCCTGGAGGACGTGGGCGAGCTCCGCGAGCTCGGCGCCGCGCGCGTGATCCTGGGAACGACGGCGGCGCTGGATCCCGCGTTCGTGTCCCGGGCGGTCGAGGAGCACGCCGAGCACGTCGTCATCGCGGTGGACGTGCGCGGCGGCCACGTCATGGTCAAGGGTTGGCAAGAGGAAGGGCCGGAGCTCGAGAAGGCGATGCCCCTGCTGAACGACGCCGGCGCGCCCCGCTACCTGGTCACCGCGATCGCGCGTGACGGGACCCTCGAGGGCCCGGACCTTCGGCTGTACCGCCACGTGCTGACCCTGACCGACCGGCCGGTGATCGCGAGCGGCGGCGTGCGAACGGCCGACGACATCTGGGCGCTGCGCGACGTGGGCTGCGAGGCGTCGGTCACCGGCAAGGCGCTCTACGAGAAGACCCTCAAGCTCTCCCAGGTGATCCGGGGGTAGGCGCCGTGCTCGCCAAGCGGATCATCCCGTGCCTGGACGTCGACGCCGGTCGCGTCGTCAAGGGTGTGCGGTTCCGGGAGCTGCGCGATGCCGGCGACCCGGTGGAGCTGGCCGCCCGCTACGACGCCGAAGGCGCCGACGAACTGGTCTTCCTCGACATCACCGCGACCATCGAAGGCCGCGCCGCGACCCACGACGTGATCTCGCGGACCGCCGAACAGGTGTTCATCCCCCTCACGGTGGGCGGAGGGGTGCGCTCCGAAGACGACGTGGCCGCGCTGCTCCGGGCCGGCGCCGACAAGGTCTCGCTGAACACCGCCGCCGTGCGAGACCCCTCACTGCTGGAACGCTGCGCCGAGCGGTTCGGGACGCAATGCATGGTGGTCGCGATCGACGCACGCCGCCGCCCCGACGAGGCGTCATGGGAGGTCGTGGTCGACGCCGGACGGACGCCGACCGAACGCGACGCGGTCGCGTGGGCGCGCGAGGTCACCGCCGATCGCGGTGCCGGCGAGATCCTGCTGACCTCGATGGACCGCGACGGAACCGGCCAGGGGTTCGACCTGGAGCTGCTGGATGCGGTCGGCGCGGCGGTGACGGTTCCCGTGATCGCCAGCGGGGGCGCCGGAACCCTGGAGCACTTCGCCGAGGGCTTGCGCCACGCCGACGCTGTGCTCGCCGCCAGCCGCTTCCACGACGGCGACCTTTCGATCGCGCAGGTCAAGGACCACGTGGCCGCCGACGGGATCCTGGTCCGCCGATGAGCGCCGCGCCGGATCGATCGCCGGTCGACCTGAACGGTCTCGCCTTCGACGAGCGTGGCCTGATCCCGGTGATCGCCCAGGATGCCGACAGCGGCGAGGTGCTGATGCTCGCCTGGGCCAACCGCGAGGCGCTGGAGCGGACGTTCGCCGAAGGTCGGATGGTCTACTGGTCGCGCTCGCGCGGCGAGCTGTGGCGCAAGGGCGACACCAGCGGCCACGTGCAGCACTGGGAAGAGCTGAGAGTGGACTGCGACGCCGACGTCGTGCTGGCGAGGGTCCACCAGGAGGGCGCGGCCTGCCACACCGGCGAGCGCACGTGCTTCTTCCGGACGTTGTCCACCTAGGGCGACCGTCTGGCACATCGGGATCACGCGCCACGACCGCAGCACGGTCGGCGGGCGAGCGCCGGCCCCGAACCCCATCACCACGCCGACGGTCCGGGCGGACGCCCATCGTAGACCTGCGGGAGGAGCCGAGTGGGGCGACGTTCGTTCGGTCCCGGACCCGTAGGCGGATAGACTGCCCGCCCCATGCTCAAGCTAGTCATCCCCAAGGGTTCGCTCGAGGCGCAGACGCTGCGGTTGCTCGAGGAGGCCGACTTGCGCGTGCGCCGCGGCAGCGACCGCGACTACCACGGCACCGTCGATGACGACCGGATCGAGCGCGTCAGCATCCTGCGTCCTCAGGAGATCCCGCTCTACGTTCAAGACGGCCTGTTCGATCTGGGGATCACCGGCCAAGACTGGATCGCCGAGACCGGGGCAGACATCGAGGTGCTGACCACGCTGACCTACGCGAAGACCGGCATCGGGCACGGGACGCGGGTCGTGCTGGCCGTGCCGAACGAGCACCCCGCGAACACCGCGGTCGAGATGCCGCCTGGCACGCGCATCTCGACCGAGTTCGTTACGCTGACGGAGCGGTTCTTCGGCGACCAGGGTATCGACGTCAAGGTGAGCTGGTCGTTCGGGGCCACAGAAGCCAAGGTCCCCGAGATCGTCGACGCCATCGTGGACGTCACCGAGACCGGCAGCACGCTTCGCGCGCACGGCCTGAAGATCATCGAGACGCTGATGACGTCGGACCCGGTGCTGATCGCTCACCGGGCCGCGGCGGCCGACCCGGCCAAACGCGCGGCTATGGACGACCTGGTCACCCTGCTGCGAGGCGCGATCGAAGCCGAAGGACGCGTGCTGATCAAACTGAACGTCACCGCGGAACGACTCGACGAGGTCGTCGCCGCGGTGCCGTCGATGAAGGCGCCGACGGTCTCCCCGCTGTCCGGCGGCGGCTTCGCGATCGAGACCGTGGTCGACAAGCGCGGCGTCAACCGGCTGATCCCCCAGCTGAAGGCCGCCGGCGCCACCGATATCCTCGAGATGCCGATCTCCAAGATCGTCCCGTGATGAGGGAGGGTGCTCGTGTGGCGAAGCGTTCCGTGACCGTGGTCGTGCTCGCGCTGTTCGCGACCGCCGCGACGGCGTTGGCCGCCGAGCCGCTCGCGCTGGACACGACCTTCGGGGGTGGGGACGGCTGGCTGACGGTGCCGGTCGGATCCAGCTCGTCGGCCGCGGGACTGGCAAGAACCACCGACGGCAAGGTCGTGATGGCCGGTCGCAGCGACGGCGACATCGCCGTGGTCGAGCTCACCTCCGCGGGCGATCCGGTGGCCTCGTTCGGCGGCGGCGACGGGATCGCGACCCTCGATCTCGGCGGGACCGAGGCCGTCGCGGCCGTGGCGCTCGATGCACAGGATCGGATCGTGGTCGTCGGCACCGGCGAGCCCGATCTGTTCGTCGTACGGTTCGGCACCGACGGCCAACCCGACGCCTCGTTCGGTGGCGGCGACGGGATCGTCCGTTACCGGGCCGGTACCGCCGATACCAGCGCCGAGGACGTGGCGATCACCGACGGCGGGCGGATCGCTGTCGCCGGCACTCGCACCTCCGACGGCGGCCCCCGGCTCCTCGCGCTCCGTCTCCGGGCGACCGGCGTGCTGGACGAGGCGTTCGGCGGCGACGGAGCCGTCACCACGCGTGTCGGCGGACCCACCCGCGGCGCCGGCGTCGCGATCGACGGCAAGGGCCGCGTGGTCGCGGCCGGCCGCAGCGCGAACGGCGACGACGGCGACGCGGCCATCGTCCGGTTCCAGGCCGACGGAACGCTCGACCCCGCATTCGGAAAGGGCGACGGCCGCGCGATCCTGGACTTCGACCCGACGGGCGACGACGCGGCCGAGGCCGTCGCGATCCAACCGGACGGCAAGGTGGTCGTCGTCGGAACGCTGAACTCGGCCGCCGGCAAGGCCATCGGGATCGTCGGGCGTCTTCAGCGCGACGGAACCCCCGACGTCGACTTCGGCGCCAACGCCCGACGCCGGCTCGGGCTCGCGGAACCGGCCCAGGCCCTTCACGACGTCCTGATCGAGCCCGACGACGACATCACGGTCGCCGGCCAGGTCGGCGGCGACGTGCTGGTCGCCACGCTCTCCCCCGACGGAAGGACCGTCACGTGGCGCAGCGTCGACCCGGTCGGCGGCAACGACCAGGGCAACGGCGTCGTGCGGTTGGGCTCGGGCAAGCTGCTGGTGGCCGGGCGGATCGCGGACATCCCGCCCTTCACCAGGGCCATCACGCTGACCCCCCAGTTCGGCCTGCTGCGCTTCCTGCCTGCGTAGCCGCGGTACCCTTCGGGTCCGCATGACCTTCCCCGTGCGCATCCTCATCCTGGCGGCGGCCGTCCTCGTGGCGTTGACCGCGGTTCCCGCCGCCGCCGCGCCGGGCGTGCTCGATCCGCTGTTCGGCACCGACGGCTGGGTCACCGCGTTCCCGTTGGGGAGCCAGGGACAGGCCGTCGCGGTCGACCAGCACGGCAGGATCGTCGTGGCGGGGACCACTCTGGATCGGCACGTCGACGTCGCCGTCGCGCGCTTCCTGCCCGACGGCAGGCCGGATCCTGGGTTCGGCGGAGGCGACGGGCGTGTCCGGGTGAACATGGGCGCCGACGAGTACGGCCTGGATCTCGCGCTGACCGACGGCGGCGGCATCGCGATCGCCGGCCGTCGCCTGACGGCCCGCGCCGATCGCGCGATCGTCATCCGCCTGAAGCCCGACGGCAGGCCGGACCACGGGTTCGGCGGAGGCGACGGCGCGGTCGCTGTGGACCTGAACGCGCGCTACCAGGGCGCGAACGCGATCGCCTTCGCCTTGAACGGCTCCATCCTGGCCGCCGGGTTCACCTCGAACGGGTTCGGTGGTCGGCTCGCCCTGTTCCGGCTGACCGAGGCGGGGGCGCTCGACGACGGGTTCAGCCACGACGGCAAGGCGGTGACCGACATCTCCGAAGGCTCCGAGCAGGTGAACGACCTGCTGGTGCTCTCGGGAGGAAAGATCCTCGTCGCCGGCTCCGGCGACGTGGGGCTGACGCCCCGGTTCCTGATCGCGCGGTACACCTCGAACGGTGGCCTCGACGAGACGTTCGGCCGCAAGCCCGGCTACACGTTCCTCGACCTCGGCGACGGAGCCGAGGCCGCTGACGCCCTGGCCCAGCAACCCAACGGCAAGTTGGTGCTGACGGGCAGCGCGAGCGACGGCGCCAACTGGGGGCTGGCTCGGGTCGGGTTCAACGGCGCGCCGGACCCGACGTTCGGCGGCGACGGGGTGCGCATGGTCTCGTTCGCGAAGGCGGGAGGCGAAAGCGCCGCGGCCCTCGCGATCCAGACGAACGGCCGCATCGTGGTGGCCGGCCGCACGAAGGGCACCAAGACCGATCTGGCGGTCGCCCGGTTCCGCCCCGGCGGACGCACCGACCGCGGGTTCGGCGTCGACGGCCTGGCCCTAGTGGACGGGTTCGGCTCGATCGACCTGGCGCGCGGCGTCGCCCTGCAGGCCAACGGCAAGATCGTCGCGACCGGAGAGACCTGGCGCTCGGGCCGGCCGCGATTCCTCGTCAGCAGGTTCCTGGCGAGCTGACCAACGACCGCAGGACACCGGTCACCGCCCTTTGACCTCCAGTCAGGCGCTCGAGGCTGCGGCCCGTCCGCCCGATTGACACGACCCGGCCCGGGTGGGGTACCATCCGAGCGCATGGTTGAATGCGCGTTCAACTCCGTATCGAGCAGCTAGCGGCGCGCGCCGCGGGCTTCCGACGCGCGCCGACACGACCTCTCGCTCCCTGCGGGGGGTCGTTTCCGTTCCCGGGCACGCGGGAACCGAGACCAACCAGGGCGTGTGACCTCAGCGAAAGGGCGTCGACCGATGAACAGCCAGACGGACATCCAGCAGCGGATCCAGACCGAGGCCGGGGGGCTGCGCAGGCAGTGGGAGAGCGATCCCCGGTGGACCGGGATCACGCGCCCCTACAAGGCCGAGGAGGTCGTGCGCCTCCGAGGCGCCATCCGCCAGGAGTTCTCGCTGGCCGACCAGACCTCGCGAAAGCTGTGGGACCAGCTCGCGAGCGAGGAGTGCGTCAAGGCGCTGGGCGCCATCTCGGGCGGTCAGGCGGTCGAGATGATCAAGGCGGGCCTGCACGCGGTGTATCTGAGCGGCTGGCAGGTCGCCGCCGACGCCAACGTCGCCGTCCAGACCTACCCGGACCAGTCGCTGTACCCGGCCAACTCGGTCCCCCAGATGGTCCGGCGGATCAACAACGCCCTGCTGCGCGCCGACCAGATCGCGTGGTCCGAGGGCGAGCAGGCCGACTTCCTGGCCCCGATCGTGGCCGACGCCGAGGCCGGCTTCGGCGGGCCGCTCAACGCCTACGAGCTGATGCGTTCGATGATCGAGGCCGGCGCGGCGGGCGTGCACTTCGAGGACCAGCTGGCCTCCGAGAAGAAGTGCGGGCACCTGGGCGGCAAGGTCCTGGTGCCGACCAGCCAGTTCATCCGGATGCTGACCGCCGCGCGGCTGGCCGCCGACGTTGCCAACGTTCCCACCGTGCTGATCGCCCGCACCGACGCGCTGTCCGCCACGCTGCTCACCTCCGACGTCGACGAGCGCGACCACGAGTTCGCCATCGGCGAACGAACGGAGGAAGGGTTCTTCCGCGTGCGCAACGGGATCGACACGGCGATCGCGCGCGGGATCGCGTACGCGCCGTACGCGGACGTCCTGTGGTGCGAGACCTCGACGCCCAACCTGGAGGAAGCTCGCGCGTTCGCCGAGGGCGTGCACGCCGCGTTCCCAGGCAAGTTGCTCGCGTACAACTGCTCGCCCTCGTTCAACTGGAAGAAGCACCTGGACGACGACACGATCGCGCGGTTCCAGAAGGAACTCGGGGCGATGGGCTACCGGTTCCAGTTCATCACGCTGGCCGGCTTCCACTCGCTGAACGCCAGCATGTTCGACCTGGCCCGCGGCTACGCCGCCGAAGGCATGACCGCCTACGTCCGGCTCCAGCAGCATGAGATGGATCTGGAGGTCGACGGCTACACGGCGGTCAAGCACCAGGCCGAGGTCGGCACCGGCTATTTCGACCTGATCTCCCAGACCGTGGCGCAGGGCCACTCGTCGACCCTGGCGCTCGGCGGCAGTACCGAAGAGGAGCAGTTCTAGACTCTCGCTGGGATGCATCCCACGAAGCTGCACGGGGCGATCGCCGCGACCGTGACGCCGCTGCGCGATCGCGGGCGGGCGATCGACGACGACGGGATCGAGCGGCTGACCGCGTTCCTCTCGAGCGGCCACTTGGACGGGATGCTCACGTGCGGCACCACCGGCGAGGGCATGCTGCTGACCCCCGACGAGCGCCGGCACGTCACCGAGCGGTTCCTGGCGGCTCGCCCCCAAGGCTTCCTGGTAGCCGTGCACGCCGGCGCCCAGACCACCGCCGACACCGTGGGGCTCGCGGCCCATGCGCTGGATTCCGGTGCCGACGCCGTCGCGGTGATCGCGCCACCGTACTTCCCGTTGGACGACGACGAGCTGTTCCGTCACCTCCAGGCGGCGGCAAACGCGTGCGATCCGCTCCCCTTCTACGTCTACGAGTTCATCGGGCGGAGCGGGTACGCGATCCCCGTCGAGGTGATCCTTCGGCTGCGCGACGCCGTTCCCAACCTGGCGGGCCTGAAGGTCTCCGACACCCCGTTCGACGCGGTGCGCCCCTATCTGGTCGGCGGCATGGACGTCTTCATCGGATCCGAGCCGCTGGTCCTGGAAGGGCTGCGCGGCGGCGCCGTCGGCGCGGTCAGCGGCCTGGCGTCGGTGTGGCCTCAGATCGTCGCCGACCTGGTGCATCACCGGGACGCGGCCGCTCATACGCGGGTGGTGGAGCTGCGCGACGTCCTGGCGGGCCTGCCGTTCCACGCGGCACTCAAGCAGGCGCTGGTCCACGCCAGCGTCCTGCTGCGGGGCGACGTCCGGGCGCCGCTGCGAGGCCTGACGGACGCCGAGCGTGCCGCCGTCGCCGGTCTGTGACCTGGGCGGTTGCTTGTCTTGACGCCACCGGGACCACCTCTGGTAGGTTTTGCACCTGCAATCCCGACCGGAGCGGTGACCTTTCCAGATGATCAGGACGCGGACCGTGGGGGTGGTGGGGGCCATGATCCCCAGCCGGCTCTGCTGTCGCCCGTCCGGCGGTGAGGCGATGACGCCCGCCGCCCACCACCACCGCTTGCGGTAGCCGCCACCGCTCAGCCTTCGCCTCACCAGGCCGCCGCATCCGGCGGCCTTTCCCTTGCCCGCACCGGCCGGCGCGCCCACCACGCCCGCCCGTCCGAGGATCCGACCTTGACGCAGACGCCGATCGCTCGCCCGCCCCGCCGCCGCGGCGAGGGTCAGTGGGCCCTGGGCTACCGCGAGCCGCTCAACACCGCCGAGCAGATCAAGAAGGAATCCGAGCCGCTCGACGTGCGCGAGCGGATCGAGCGCATCTTCGCGCCGGGAGGGTTCCGCTCGATCGGCAAGCAGGACCTGCGCAACCGGATGCGGTGGTGGGGCCTCTACACGCAACGCAAGCAGGGCGTGCCGGGCGAGCGTACCGGCAGCGCCGAGCCCGAGGAGCTCGAGGACGAGTTCTTCATGCTGCGGATCAGGATCGACGGCGGGGCGATGACCTCCGAGCAGCTGCGAACGATCGCGTGGGTCAGCGAACGGTTCGGGCGCGACGTGGCCGACGTCACCGACCGTCAGAACGTGCAGCTGCACTGGATCCGGATCGAGGACGTCCCGGAGATCTTCGAGGCGATCGAGTCGGTCGGACTGACCTCGCAGGAGGCCTGTGGCGACACCCCTCGAGTGATCCTGGGCTGCCCGCTCGCCGGTGTCGCCCAGGACGAGGTCTTGGACGCGACCGCGTCGATCCGCGCGGTGGCCGAGCGCTACCTGGGCGACCGCGACTTCTCGAACCTTCCGCGCAAGTACAAGACCTCGATCAGCGGCTGCGCTCGCCACTGCACGAACCCCGAGATCAACGATGTGTCGCTGACCGGCGTCGTGCACCCCTCGCTGGGCGCCGGGTTCGACCTGTCGGTCGGCGGCGGCCTGTCGACCAATCCGATGTTCGCGCAGCGCCTTGGCGCCTTCGTCGAACCCGACCGGACCGCCGAGGTCTGGGCCGGCGTCACGTCGTTGTTCCGCGAGTACGGATACCGGCGCTCGCGCAACCACGCCCGCCTGAAGTTCCTGGTCAAGGACTGGGGACCCGAACGGGTCCGCGAGGTGCTCGAGCGCGAGTTCCTCGAGAACGGACCGCTCCCCGACGGTCCAGCGCCGG
>Ga0214473_10009678_pt1 | contig 11380 bp, 11 predicted proteins | sample RVTome_7_FD_203509 | JGI IMG/M metagenome (GOLD analysis project Ga0214473, IMG submission 203509) | Soil microbial communities from uranium-contaminated site in the Upper Colorado River Basin, Wyoming, United States - RVT98D197 | ecosystem: Environmental > Terrestrial > Soil > Contaminated >...
ATTAGAACGTTCAGTACCAGTAAAAGTGGCAACGCTTGTATCCATGATCATTTTCCCCATCATAAAGGTCAGTATTCCTGCAATGAGAAATTGAACCGCAGAAATATACATAGGTAAAGCACTCGCAACCATGGCACCCTGGTAGATTCCTTCGCCTTTTAGTAAAAATTTAACAAATAAAAAGTAAATTGCAACAATGATGAAGAAAAAGATTGAACCGAATATCAATGTTGACACAATATTAATTACCCATCCTATAGGTCCTCTCATAAATTCCATTTGCTTGTCAGCCCGTTCTTGGGCTGAATCGAGTTGGTCAGCTGGAATAGTACCATTCTTTACCATTTCTTCGATCTTTTTAGTCTGATCTTGCTTTGCCTGAAAATAAACTTCTTCGTTAAGCAAAGCTACGCTTCGTAAAATTCCCACAAGTGCGAAAACAATTAGTAAAGGAATTATCCAGTCTTTTGTCCTTGGGGGAAAGAGTGAGGTTGTTGAAAACATTTTTGTTGGCTCTGAAAACACGCCAGTGATTTTATCGGTATGGCTGAGTTCCTGTTCCGAGCTCGTTTGCTCGAGGTTAGAAGTATCGTCAGTTTGCATAGCATCTCCTTTTGTTAAATAATTGAGATAAGCTTTCAAGAAAATTATAGATTGTTAAATGTAGAATCAACAAAAAAATGAAATTTCATTAAATAAATGTGTTTCCTTTAAAAAAGAGCTTTTCGGTTTATTATGTTTGTATGTAGCAATTTTCACAAATTTCAAACCAGAGGTCGCAAAATATTTTTGAGGACAATATGAAAACAATTATTGAACCATTTAAAATAAAATCGGTTGAACCAATCAGATACACAACTAAAGAGGAAAGAGTTGGGCTGATAAAAAAAGCCGGCTATAATCCCTTTCTTCTTCACGCCGATGATGTGCTGATTGATCTGCTAACCGACAGCGGAACCTCTGCAATGAGCTCTAAGCAATGGGCGGGAATTATGGACGGCGATGAATCTTACGCCGGCTCAAAAAGCTTTTATAGATTTGAAAAAGCTGTGAGAAAAATTACGGGGATGAAATTTATCATTCCAACTCATCAAGGAAGAGCAGCAGAAAAAATTATCTTCTCAATTGTTGGCGGACCCGGCAAATATTTTCCTAATAACACTCACTTTGACACAACAAGAGCGAACATTGAATTTACCGGCGCTGAAGCTGATGATTTTATAGTTGAAGTTGGAAAGCATTCAGAAATTCGTGCTGACTTTAAGGGAAATATGGACACCAATCTCCTCGAAAAATTTATTAAGGAGAAAGGAAGTGAGAATATTCCTTTGTGCATGATAACAGTTACAAATAATTCCGGCGGCGGGCAGCCGGTTTCGATGCAGAACATTAAAGAAGTAAAAGAAATTTGTGTGAAGTATAATATCCCATTGTTCCTTGATGCCTGCCGTTTTGCTGAGAATGCTTACTTCATAAAGCTTAGAGAAAAAGGTTACTCGAAAAAATCTGTTTTAGAAATTGCACAGGAAATGTTTTCTTATGCTGATGGTGCAACGATGAGCGCTAAGAAAGATGCACTTGTAAATATTGGGGGCTTCCTCGCACTCAATGATGAAAATCTTGCTATGCAATGCCGTAATCTTTTAATTGTTACAGAAGGTTTTCCAACTTACGGAGGTTTGGCTGGAAGAGACCTCGAAGCTGTTGCACAGGGATTAGAAGAAATTTTAGATGAGCATTATCTTCAATATAGAATCAGAAGTGTAGCTTATCTTGGAGACAAACTTGTTGCAGCAGGTGTTCCGATAATTGAACCACCGGGCGGACATGCAATCTATATTGATGCAAAACGCTTTTTGCCGAATATCCCTCCAGAAAAATTTCCCGGTCAATCAATAGTTGTCGAACTTTATATTGAAGGCGGAATTCGAGCTGTTGAAATTGGAAGCGTGATGTTTGGAAAATATGATCATAATGGAAAACTCATTCCTCCCCCAATGGAGTTAGTGCGGCTTGCAATTCCTCGCAGAGTTTACACTCAAAGCCATATTGATTATGTGATTGAGATTATTCTTGAAGTATTTCGGAATAGGCATAAATTAAAAGGTTACAAAATTACTTATGAAGCGCCAATGTTGAGACATTTTACCGCAAGATTTGAAAAGATAAAATAATTTAGTAGATGGCTTCAATAAAGAAAAATTATTCGTTCAAAAGTAAAAGAAATATTTGGCGGCTCATTCCCTCTGAATCCGGATATATAGTGATTGAAGAGAGAGACATGGACAGCAAAGAAGTGTTTTTCAATTGTCTCAATCTATATGACGGAAAAGTGCTCTTTAAAAATTTTCAGTTGGAAGAAAAATATTGGATTGGAATCGAAGCTGTTTATAAAGACATAATTTTCTTTCACAAATTTCGAAAGCCTGACATGCCTGGTCACAAAGTAATTTATGCTTTTGATATTTTAAACCGGAAACTGATTTGGCAAAATGATGATTTGACTTTTTTGTTAGCCAAAGTTGATAAAGTTTATGCATATCAGACGACATTTGAAGGAAGACAATATTTTCTGCTTGATTATTTGACTGGAGAAATAACAAGTGATTTGGGCAGTGAGTTTGATGAGATCAATAAGCTGCGTGAAGAATCAATGCAAAATGATTTTTTATTTCCGAGAATATTTAACCAGAATGAGGAAAATTCTGATACCGGGAATATCTTTACCAGACTATTAGCTGATAGGAAAATTTCCGGCAGCATCAATTGGCTTAAGCTTAATAATTATTTGATGTTTAACTTCCACGAAGTGAATTCTAACGGAACTTTTAACAATTACTTTGAAGTATTTGATATTTCTAAAGAAAAAGTTATTCTGAATGAGATTCTGAATTCGAATTCAACGAAATTGGCTTTCGAATCATTTTTTATTATGAATAATTTGCTTTTTTTAATGGTCGAGAAAACGAAGCTTGTTGTTTATAAAATTATGCAATAATTTTAAAGAAAAAATTGAATTAAGCAATGGAACTTTCATCAAAAGAAAAAAAGATATTGCTGTTAACTGCCAGGGAGTCAATTAGCTCTCTCTTTAACAAAACTAAAATTCCCTCTGTTGATTATAAATTGTATCCTAATTTAAAGCTTAACGCCGGAGCGTTTGTCACTCTAAAAATAAAAAACGAACTACGCGGTTGCATTGGTTTTATAACTTCAGAACAGCCATTGTTTGAAACAGTACTTGAAACTGCAAAGCATGCCGCAATCCAGGATCCAAGATTTCCACCTCTTACTCAAAGAGAATTTAATTTGATAGACATCGAAATATCCGTGCTGTCACCGCTTAAAAAAATTTCTGATTACAGCGACATAAAAATCGGCGAACACGGATTATTAGTTGAAGAAGGATATCATCGGGGATTGCTGCTTCCGCAAGTTGCGACAGAAAACAATTATTCGGTACAGCAATTTCTCACTTCAATTTGTATGAAAGCCGGTTTATCGCCCGATTTATGGCAAAGAAAAAAACTAAACATAGAGGTATTTACCGCTCTTGTCTTTAATGAAGAAAGGAGTAAAACCAATGAATAATATTAGACCTCCCGCTGTGGCAGGATTATTCTATCCATCAGATTCATATAAACTTCGTACAGATATTAATAATATGCTTTCTATGGTTGAATCCAAACCATTTGCAAAACATATCATTGGAATTGTTTCACCTCATGCAGGTTACGTTTACTCTGGCAAAACTGCTGCTTACGGATTTAATTTACTGAAGAATAAAAATTATGATAAGGTCATCATCATCTCACCAAGTCATCGTGAATATTTTACGGGAGCTTCAATATTTAATGGCGATGCATATGAGACTCCGCTTGGAGTAGTGGAAATTGATAAAGAATTGGCGCAAAAAATAATTGAAGGCAGCAAGACAATTTTCTTTGGTATGGAAGGACATCGCGAGGAACATGCTATTGAAGTTCAAATTCCTTTTCTTCAAACGGTTTTAACGGATTTTAAGATTGTTCCCATTGTTATGGGTGATCAGGGTGAAGTATTTGTAGATGATCTGGCTAATCAAATTGCTAAAGCTGTTGATGACAAAACCCTAATAGTTGCAAGCTCCGATCTTTCTCATTTCTATTCTAAACAAAAAGCATTTGAGCTTGACTCGATCGTAGCAAAACACATTTCAGATTTTGATTATGAGAAGCTTCAAAATGATTTGAACAGCAGAAAATGCGAAGCTTGCGGTGGTGGACCAATAGTAGTTCTGATGAAAGCTGCCGGCTTACTAAATAAAAAAAAATCTATGCTTTTGCACCGAAGCGATTCGGGTGATGTGAGCGGAGATAATTCCGAAGTAGTCGGTTATTTATCCGCCACAATCTTTGGTGATTAGTTAAGAAGCAATTCGGGAAATACTATCAGTAACCGTTGACCGGTAACTTAAGAATTCTACAATAAAAAATGAATCCTTGAAAGTTCGAAGGATATTGGGTTGGCTCAAGCTTTGTCGTAAGCAGGAAATCAAAGGATTAAGAAAATTGTTACGACAGATCAACTAAGTAAGTAGTAATATAAAATGCAGCCATTGCAAATAATGCTGATAAGGGAATAGTTAGTATCCACGCCCATAAAATATTTTTCGCAACACCCCATCTTACTGCCGAAAATCTATGAACTGAACCTACTCCAATAATTGCACCGGTTATCGTGTGAGTTGTACTAACCGGAATGCCAAATACTGTTGCCATGATAACAGTTAAGCCCGCAGAAGTTTCAGCACTAAATCCACCGAATGGAGTAAGTTTTGTAACTCTCATACCAAGTGTGCGAATTACTTTCCATCCTCCAATTAATGTTCCCATAGCAATCACAAAGTGACTTAATATAATTACCCAAAATGGTACATAAAAAGTGCTGCCGATTAAATTATTAGTGAATAGGACGATAGTAATTATTCCAATTGTTTTTTGTGCATCATTTGAACCATGACTTAAGCTGAATAATGCTGAAGAAACCAATTGTAACTTTCTAAAGTATTTGTCGACTTTTGACGGAGCTCTATTTCTTACAATCCATAAAGTAATAATTGAAAAGACCAGTGCCATTACCATACCAAGAATTGGAGCAAGAAAAACGAAAATTAAAATTTTTATATAGCCTGAAAGAATAAGTGCACCAAAACCAGCTTTGGCGATGGCAGCTCCACCGTATCCTCCGATTATTGCATGAGAAACGCTGATTGGTAAACCATAGTGAGTTGCTGAAGCGGTAAGAATTATTGCTCCGACGATACCGGAAAAAATTACAAAATTGTCAACAATAGAAACGTCAACAATTCCTTTACCGATTGTAGCCGCGACGCTGACCCCAAAGACGAATGCAGCGAAGAAATTGAAAAAAGCTGCCCATGCAACTGCTTGACCAGGTGTTAAAACCCTAGTTGATACAATCGTTGCAATTGAATTGGCAGCATCGTTCATACCGTTGTAAAAATCAAAAACTAAAGCAAGAAAAATAATCAGGTAAGCAAATTCCATTGGCTAAGCATTTTTAATGAAGATTGAAAGAACAACGTTCGCAACAACCTGGCATTTATCGGAAGTTTCCTCCAATAATTCTAAAATCTCTTTTCGTTTAATGAGAGTTATAGCATCTTTTTCTGTCTCGAACAATTCTTTAATAGCTTGCTGGTAAATTCTATCTGCTTCCATTTCAAGATCTTTTACTGCTTTGCATTCGTTTATACTTTTAACTTTTAGGTCTTGAATCGCTATTCCCAGTTCACTTATTTGTTCAAAAACAATTGCTGCAAGTCTATCGGTATATTTTAATCTCCTGTTGATGTTATAAGTATCCAATCGCGCGGTAATTCCTAAGAGAATATCGCTGATGTCATCAAGCTTTTTTATTAAAGTAAAAATATCTTCACGGTCGAAGGGAGTAACATATGTTTTATTAAGCCGCTTAACTATTCGGTTAGTAATTTCGTCGCACCGGACTTCTAACGGTTTAATTTTAAGTAAAAGATTTCTGTCAATTTCTTCTTGTGAAAAGATCTCATTGGTATATTTAGCCATTTCACCAATGTAACTGATCATATCTTTAAAATCTTCAAAATATTTTTCTTCTTTTGGGAGGAGTTTTTTAAACATTTTTATATTCCATCATTTTGTTGCTTTAAATATAGGTTTTTGCAAACCAATTATTCAAAACCGTATTCCAATTTCTGATAATAATTACTGTGCTTTTGTTATATTTTCAATCAATAAATTTAGATTTTGGAGGAAAGTACAATCGAAAATAAAAAGAATGCCCTAAATGAAGTTGAGAAAATAGTATCGCTTGCGAAAAGACGCGGCTTTGTTTTCCAGTCAAGTGAAATTTATGGCGGGTTGAACGGCTGCTGGGATTATGGTCCGCTTGGCGTTGAGCTTCTTCGAAATATTAAAGAGGAATGGTGGAAAGCGATGACCTTTCGAGAAGATATCGAGGGTTTGGATGCCTCGATACTTATGCACTCGCGTGTTTGGGAAGCTTCCGGTCATGTTGAGAATTTTACTGATCCAATGGTTGATTGTAAACAATGCAAAGCTCGTTTTCGTTTGGATGTTCTTGCTGATTCTATCAACGAAAAGAAAAAAGAAAAAGCTATGGCTGAACTTAAAAATACTTTTAAGGATAATGCTTCAGTTTTAGAGAAGATTGAAAATAAAATAAAAATTCCCGGTGATGACGATCCCTTCAACTTTCTATTAGAAGATGCTGAGATTGGTAAAACACTTTTATCAAAATTAAATTGTCCTCAATGCGGGAATGCAAATACATTTACAGATGCGCGTAAGTTCAATCTTATGTTCAAAACATTTGTAGGTCCGGTTGAAGACTCCGGTTCCATAGTGTATTTAAGACCGGAAACAGCGCAGGGAATTTTTGTTAACTTCTTAAATGTTCAAGGGTCTTCACGTCAAAAAATTCCATTTGGAATTGCACAGGTGGGTAAAGCATTTAGAAATGAAATCAACACAAAAAATTTCTTATTCCGAACTCGCGAATTTGAGCAGATGGAAATGCAATTCTTTATTAAGCCAGCCGATGACAAAAAATGGTATGAGTACTGGAAACAAGAACGAATGAATTGGTATTTGTCTTTAGGAATGCGAAAAGAAAAATTAAGATATCATGATCATCATCCAACCAAGCTTGCTCATTATGCTAAGGAAGCTGCCGATATTGAATATAAATTTCCTTTCGGCTGGGGTGAAATTGAAGGTATTCACAACAGAACAAATTTTGATTTAAGCCGTCATGAAGAGTTTTCCGGAAAATCGCTGAAATATTTTGATGAGGAAACGAAAGAAAAGTTTGTACCGTATATAATCGAAGCTTCCGCAGGAGCAAGCAGATCATTTATGGCTTTTCTTGTTGACTCTCTTTATGAGGAAGAAGTGAAGGGTGAGATGAGAACGGTTCTTAGATTACATCCGAAGTTGGCTCCAATAAAAGCGGCAATTTTTCCTTTAGTGAATAAAGATGGAATGCCGGAAATTGCTCGTATTATTGAAAGCGATTTACGGAAGCACCTAAAAGTTTTTTATGATGATAAAGGTGCAGTTGGAAGAAGATATAGAAGACAGGATGAAGCAGGAACTCCGTATTGTATTACGGTTGATACCGAAACTCTGAATGATCAAACAGTCACTGTGAGAGATAGAGATTCGATGGAACAGATCAGAATCTCAAACGACAAGCTAAAAGAATATCTAGTTAATAAAATTTTAGTTTCATAATTCTATTTGAATTATTAGTCGAGTTTTAATTCGAAGTTTACTGAAAGTAAAGATTTGGGAACCAGATACTGTTGGACTAAAGTCCATATTTTATTTATTATGTTATTAACCCCAGCCTTAAGGCTGGGGTTATGGAATTATTCCAGAACCCCGGGCTTTAGCCATAAAATTTTTAAGTTATCTTACATAATCTTATTCATATTTATCGCATTAAACCAAAATGTTTCACCTCAAACTCCCCATTTTGATTCTTTAGTCACCACAGGTATTAAACAAATCTACAGCATTAATTTTAGCGAAGCCGAAGTTACATTCCGCAAGTTGATGGCTGATTATCCCGATCATCCGTCCGGAAGATTTTTTCTGGCGATGATTGATTGGTGGAGGATTCTTCTAGACCTCGATGTTGAAACTTATGACGAATTGTTCTATCAAAAAATTGAAGATGTGATTTTTAACTGTGAACAAATACTCGATAAAGATCCAACCAATGTTGATGCTCTTTTTTTTAAAGGGGGTGCAATTGGATTTAGAGGCCGGCTTAGAGCGTACAGAGAAAGCTGGCTGAAAGCCGCTGATGATGGACGTGAAGCGCTTCCGATTGTTGAACAGGCATCACTTCTTGATCCGAATAATCTTGATGTACAGCTTGGCTTTGGAATTTACAATTACTACGCCGATGTAATTCCGAACAGATATCCTTTACTTAAACCATTGATGATTTTCTTCCCCGATGGAAACCGTGAAAAGGGAATTGAACAGCTCACCAACACAGCTCTTAGAGGAAAATACGCTAAGTACGAAGCAAGATATTTCCTGATGACACTTTACTACACATATGAAAATAATCCTTACAAAGCTGAAGAGTTTGCCAACATGCTGGTAAGTGATTTCCCAAATAATCCTATCTTTGAAAAATGGTTAGGAAGAATTTCTATTAAGAAAGGAGATTCTTATTCGGGTGCAAAAATATTTGCAAACGTAATGTCAAAGACCGGAAAAAATCTTCCGGGTTACAACACTCAAAAGACGAAACGGGAAGCAAGTTATTACATCGGTTTGCAGTACCGTAACACGAATCAACTGGATTCCGCAAAGTATTTTTTTGAAATGTGTGCAGATATATCTAAAGAAATTGATAAGAAGGAAGAGTCCGGATTTTGGGTGAATGCTTATCTTTATTTGGGAATGATAAATGATCAGTTGGGAAATAGAGACAAAGCGGTTGAATACTATGAAAAGCTTCTTGATATGCGCGAGTACCATAACTCACACGAGCTTGCAAAGAAATACCTAAGCGAGCCGTTTAAGAATTAAGATAATTGATGACCGGTATTTCCCCAACAGAGGTCACGCCAGATCAACAATGTGACACAGAAAAACCAACGCCAACAATTTATTAATAATTAGTTTTGTTAACTACGCATAAAAAGCAACTAACTTTTACAACGTAACTTTTTAACTAAACAAATGCCGAACAGTTTAAAGCATTCAGCTTGAAGAGCTTGTTATGAGTTTAATTTATTTTGAATAATATATTGCCCGAGTTTTTTAAGCGCTTTATCAGTGTTATTCTTCCAAGCTTTATTAATTCTACAAATCTCAGGATGAGCAAGATGAGCGACATTATAATTTTTTCCATCAATATTTTTAGAAACAACCGAACCACTTAATAAATCAACATTATTTGCTTTCTTGTCACCAGTTAATACTCTTGCGGGAATCTCCCCAAGAGTTATAATAAGTTTTGGAGAACAAAGTTTAATTTCTTCGATTAACCATTTCAAACTTGCATAAGAAAGCCTCTTAAATTCTTTGTGAGTGTTTATATAGTTTATATTTGTGCTCACTTTTATACAATTCTTGATGTGCTTTTCAGGAAAAAGATAAATCTTTACAATATCGGTTAGCCATAATTTATTTGGATTAATATTTAGCTTAGTAAAATAATTCTCATTTAGACTTCTTCTTGATTCTTGAACTCTCACTTGCATTCCATCGAAATACTCTTCTTCACCAAATGGAGATAAATTATTTGCACAAGGAACCAACAAACCGTTAACTACTTCAAATCGAGCTGATGGGAATGCACCGATTAACATAGTCCCATTGATTTGTGTTTTTGTCGGAATGACTGGCCGAATTGGATTGCCAAAAGGAAAAAGATAATGTTCTGGAATTAAACCTAGTTTTTTTAGCTCAACTAAATATTCATTATAACAACGCTTCTGGAAGTCTAATATTGCTTTGTTCATTTTTTGTATCCACAATTAATTTTTTAATAAAATTTAGACACTCATCCTTATTTGAAAATTCATATTCGGATTTTAATTCAGCTAACTCCTTTTCATATCCTTCAAAAAAGTCAGCCAATGTTCCAAAATCAGAAAGAACATAATATTTATTCTTTCTTGTTGCGAAGTAATAAGCTCCACCTTCTACAGAAAAGAGCTTATGCAAATCTTCATATGCTGATTTCAGGCTTGTTTCGAATGGTAAACACCTTTTATTCATAGACACATAACTTAAACTTATAATGTTGTTGAAACCGTAATCCTATGCAATGCTCCAATTGCGCCAAGGGATGAGAATCCGTAATCAAAATTATAATCAGAAATTATTGCACCAAGACCGGCATTAAATCCTGCAATCCCTGCAGAGGTACCAATCTTCAAGTCGCTTCTTTTTTCGTTATCATAACCGAAGCGTAATCTTAAAACTTTGCTTAAAGTAAACTCAGCACCTAAACTGAACGCCTTGAAACGGTCAACAAAATCTTCTCTGTCTGTGTTAAGTTTATGAAAGTCGAGAGAAAGTCTTAACGGCAAGTGTTCTAATTTTTTTGATACTCCAACAATAATATCAAGCGGCAGTTCTTCCTTTTCGTTATAATATGAGGTTAATTGAGTTCCAATATTCATGGCTGCAAATCCAACGCTTAAATCTTCTTCAGGAACGAAATAATTCAAACCCACATCAAATCCAAGTCCCGAGGAATTTCTATCTGCAATCTTTGAATAGATATATTTTACATTAACACCGTAATTAAAATTTGGATCTAAAGAATTAGCGTAACCTAAAATGAAGGCGACTTCTCCGGCACCAAATTCATTTCCTCTGTTTCCAAATTCATCAGCTTCAATGAATGAACCATAATTTATGTACTTAACAGCGCCGCCGAATCTTCCCCAATCCTCATACTCGGTTGAATAACTTAAGCTTGCCAGGTTAATGTCTAATAAATGTTTTACAAAAGAAAATGAAATTGGATTTTCAGTTAATAAGTTTATTCCCGCAGGATTATAAAAGATTACGTTTGGATCATCATGGTTTGAAACGAAAGTGCCGCCTAAAGCAGCAGCTCTTGCACTCATGTCAATCCTAAGAAATTCATAAGTGTTTTGGCTGAATAAATTACCACTGAAAACCGATAAAATAAATAATGCGATGATTGCCGTTGATTTCATAAACTTCCTAAAAATTCTTTCGTTATTTAATGATAATAAAAAATAAAGGCAAGGCGAAATAAGTTACAATTCCTTAAATACAATCAATTGAAAAATATGAATAACTTATCTTAC
>Ga0214473_10009679_pt1 | contig 11380 bp, 13 predicted proteins | sample RVTome_7_FD_203509 | JGI IMG/M metagenome (GOLD analysis project Ga0214473, IMG submission 203509) | Soil microbial communities from uranium-contaminated site in the Upper Colorado River Basin, Wyoming, United States - RVT98D197 | ecosystem: Environmental > Terrestrial > Soil > Contaminated >...
GAATCAGGGAGCTGATACGCGAAACGACGATCAGCCCGAAAAACTTGATTTACCCATTGTTCGTCGGTCCCGGAAAAGACCGGGCCCAACCGGTTTCTTCGATGCCCGGCGTCGCGCAACTTTCCGTGGACCGCGCGGTCATCGAATGTCAGGAAGTCTGCTCCCTGGGAATTCCCGCTGTCATCTTGTTCGGCATCCCGGAGCGTAAGGATTCCCACGGCAGCGAGGCCTATGCCGATGCCGGCGTCGTGCAGCAGGCAATACGGGCGATCAAGGAAAAGCTGCCGGAGCTGTTGGTGATTACCGATGTCTGTTTGTGCGAATATACCGATCATGGCCACTGTGGCGTGGTCAAGAACGGCGATGTCGATAATGACGCCACGTTAGAGCTGTTGGCCAAAGAAGCTCTCTCGCACGCGCGCGCCGGGGCCGATATCGTCGGTCCTTCGGATATGATGGACGGTCGGGTTGGCGCGATCCGGCAAGCCCTCGATCAAAGCGGCTTTGAAAACGTCGCGATCATGGCCTACGCCGCGAAATACGCGTCGGGGTTCTACGGGCCGTTCCGCGAGGCGGCCGAATCGACTCCGCAGTTCGGTGACCGCCGCTCCTACCAGATGGACCCGGCCAATACGGACGAAGCGCTGCGCGAAGTCGCATTGGATATCCGCGAAGGCGCGGATATCGTGATGGTGAAGCCGGCGCTCGCCTACCTCGATGTGATTTACCGCGTGAAACAAAAATTCGGGTATCCGGTGGCGGCTTACAACGTCAGCGGGGAATATTCCATGATCAAAGCGGCCGGCCAAAACGGTTGGGTGGACGAGGCCAGAGTGATGATGGAAGTCCTGCTTTCGATCCGGCGCGCTGGCGCCGATATGATTCTCACTTATTTTGCCAAAGACCTTGCTCGCCTGGTTTAGAAAAAAGCTCTTCCGGGTTTATCGTGTAGAAGTATTCACCACAGAGATTCAGAGTTCGCGGACAGATAGTTCCGAGTCCCGAGTCTTGAGTATCGAGTTCAAACCCGAGACCCAAAATCTAGCCGCTTCGGCGGTTAGCCATACGGAAACCTGAAGACCCTTTTAGGATGGCCGTTTTTGGTGTGGGGTTTCGGCTAGAGCAGATTACCCAGGTCCTGAATTTTCCTTTGCAGCGTCCGTTCACATTCAACCTCCCGCCCGTCGGTTCGAACTTGCGAGCCGGAGAGGCGGAAAATCAAAACCCTCGCTCCTTTGGCTAGACGAAGCACGTAGGTATTTGAGTCGGCCTCGTCATAGACCGTGATTTCCAACCCAGGATCTGATCGCCCCGCGATCCGATTCGCCCACTCCTCGATCTCACGAGCCGCCGCCTCGCCTTTTTTATCGGTAAGCATGTCGGAGAGTGTGTGAAAAAATAGCCGATTGCCCTTCGACGAGCTCAGGACAAACGGCTAAGTACCTGAACTTCCATCTATGCTATCTCGTTCGTGGTGAGCGTGCCAAAGCATGAACGATTTTTTCACACACTCTGAGACAGGGGAGCCTGTGGAAAGCAAAAGTTCCAGCAGTTCAAACCGTTCAAAAAAAATTCAAGCCGTTTAGCGGGAGCCAAGACGGCCAAAACGGCTTGAACGGCCTAAACGGTATGAACGAATTTACTTTTTCTTGTAAAGGCCGTCGATGTAGCCAGACTGGTCGAGTTCTTTGATGAAGGTAAAATCGACGAACTGCTCGGGCGTCACGCTTTTCGCGCGGGGGTCACGCTCGGCGACGCCTTCGATGACGGTTTTGAGCCCTTCCAGGCTGGGATACTGCTTCTTGGGATAAAAAGCCTCGGTCATCACGTTGTCGTAACTCTTTTCCAGCGTTTCGCGGTCAAGACCGCTGCCCATGTGTTTGCTCAAAGCCTTGATCGTCGCTTCCTTATCCGTCCACATTTTGTGAACCGCTTCCACATGGGCCTTTACATAGCGGCGCACTATGTCGGAGTGTTCTTTGATGTACCTACGGGTCGTCCCTACGCCGGTGTGTTGGAAGACCAGACCCATCTTGGCGACATCGGCTATGACGGCCAATCCGTGCTTTTCAGCGATAAAACTGGAAGGGGGATTGATCACCGAGGCGGTCACTCTACCGGTCAGGGCGGCGCTCAGCCGATCCGGCCCGCTGCCTACTTGCACGAGGGTGACATCCTTGCCTGGCGTCAATCCGATTCTTCTCAACGCGAAACGGGCGATCGAATCGGTTGCCGATCCGAACCGGCTGATCGCGACCGTGCCACCCTTGAGCTGTTCCGCGGTTTTGATTCCCGGTTTGCCCATGAGCACATAATTCAGCGAGATGGTCCCGGCGGCGACAAACACGGCGTCCGATCCAGCCAAGGCGCTATTAACCAGACCCGGGCCGGAAACCTGGGTGATCGGAACGTCGCCCGACACCAGGGCAAGGATCGCGGTGGTGCCCCCGGTGAAGAAAATCAGCTGCACGTCCAGCCCATTCTTGGCGAAAATCCCGCTGTCTTTCGCAACCCAGGCGGGTAACTGATCGGCGCTCGCCGCGCTATAGCCGACGTTTAGCCGAGTTATTTGAGACCAAGCGAACGGCGCGGAAAAAACCTGGGAAAGCAATGCCGCGACCGTCAAATAGAACATTCTTCTTGTCGCCATAAACATACACCTCAAAGTGAATCTGCGGTCATAATACAGGACGGGGTGAGTAGAAACAAGAAAGCCCCTGCCGTAGTGGCAAGGGCTGTCTTATAGCACGCTAATCAAAAATTGCCAATCGCTCTATTCGGCGTACTTCTCGGCGCGGAAGGCTTTGTGGCAACTACTGCACACGTCGCTGACAGCCTTCACTTTAGCGGTGATTGCCGCGTCATCCTTAACTTTCGCAGCGGCAGCTAATTCGCTTGCCGCCGTCTTCAGCCTTGTAGGGTTTTTGCTAAACTCATCAAATTTTTGCCAGATCTCGGCCTTTGCCTTGGTTTTACCAGTGTCGCTTCCTTTCGGGAAGAACCCCACAATCTTGTCTGCGTTGCCCATGATGTCTCTTGCCCTGGCTTCGATAGTCGCGTAATCCTTCGCTTCTACTGCTGCCTTGATCGCCTTCGCGTTTTCGCTGTTGTTCTTCATGAGCGCCTGCCTCTTGTCCGCCTGAGCAAAGAGCTGAGCGGAAAAAAGCAGCACCGCGAAAACCGCCAGCCCGCCTAGTAAATATTTTTTTTGCAACATCCAATTCTCCTTTCTTATTTTGGGATTCCGCTGTTAACTATTTTTTGTTGATTTTCTTGACTTCGTCCAGCAAAGTCTCTGTCGAGAGAAGGTCTTTTTCCTGCGGGGTAGGGCGGATGTTCTTATAACGCACGATCCCTTCCTTGTCGATAATAACGTAGGCGCGCATGGCATCGAGCCTCTTTTCGTTAAATACACCGTAGGTTCTCAAAAGGTTGTGAACAACCGTAACGTCACGCCCACCACTCAGAAGAGGATAGGCGATCTTGAAGAAATCGGCCGCGGCTTTTTGGGAAAACATCGTGGTTGTCGCGATCCCTAGCACTTCAGTGTTTTCGGCCTGGAACTTCGCGTAATTCTCGTCCGAACCGGACGCCTGCAATTGTTTCATTCAGGTGGGATCGTAGTCTCTCCCGTAGAAATTGATTAGAACGGTCTTGCCGCGTAAGCTGCCGAGTTTGAGTTTTCCCCCTTTGGTGCTTTCCAGTTCAAAGTCCGGCGCCTTGTCGCCGACCTCGAGCCCGCGGGCATGAGGAGCCCACATCACTAAGGAAAGCGCGACGAGCGCCGAATGAATCATCATGCGTTTTAATCGGACCATACGAGAGTTCCTTCCTTATGGTTTCCTATGCCGCGACCACCTTTGCCGCAATCCACCGTAAATGTCAATCATCAAAACACTCGGTTGCTTCTCCGTTGCTCCTCGCGTTGACCTCACTCAGGCACAAGATGCCATGATCCGCTGCTTGGCCATCTCACGGATTGAGCTTTTGGTAGACCGCATTGGCAACTTTTAGTAATTCCTCTTTGCCACATTCCCCGGAGAGCGCGTAGCTCAAACGATGATCAATCCAGTAAAAAACCCCCACGGTTCCTTCTTGGGAATATCGAAAAGCGGTTTCGCGCTCGGAGCTGGCGTCTGTCTTAATGTAGAGGGTCAGACGCTGGCCGTTTTTTTCCTGATACATGAACTGGGCCACCGGCCCTTGTTCTCCCGGAAGCAGACGCCCGCCGACGAGTTCATAACCAAGATCGACCAAATGCGGGGCTTTGAGATCGCCGCCCAGCCGTTTTGAGAGCCATCTGACCAGGTGCTCCTCTTGCTCGGCGGTGACTTCTACGGGATGTCGAACTTCGGGGCTGTAGACGGCGTGCGCGATTGCCGCTCGCCGGGCAAAATCAACGTTCTTACCTGAGCTCCCGGCCTGCTCTCCTCGGAGCAGCCAACCCAGCGCGCCTCCCAGGGCGATCCAGGCCAAAGCCGCGGCGATCGGCCCAAGCCGCCAACTCCAGCGTCGGTTTGGAGTTTGCCATTTCGGCGGGATCGGCTCGGCGAGCACCGGGTCGAATAAGGCATGGAGCATATTATTTTGCTGGAGGTAAACGCCCACGCGCTCCTGCTCCTGCGGATTGGCGGCGAGAAAGGTTTCCACTTCCTCCCGGCGTTTCTCCGGCAGTCTGCCGTCTACGTAGGCATGCAAATCGAGTTCCGGAAGGGATACCTTTGGGGAGGTCATTTGACCACCTTGAGTTGGGCTGTCGCACTGCCCCGATTCATCAGCAGGCGCAGATCCTCGCGGCCGCGAGATAAACGCGACATCACGGTGCCGACCGGCACGCCGAGAACCTTCGCTGCTTCGTCGTATGACAACTGCTCCAGACCTATCAACAAAATCACTTCCCTTTTTTCCGCGGAGAGTTTTCGTAGCGCTCTGTTCAGGTCTCTTAAATCCAGCCGCTGGTCCTGTGGTGGTGTGACGGGCAAGTTAACTTCGGCGCTATCGGTGGCTTGATCCTGCCTGCTCTGACTGGCTTTCACCTGATTGAGAAAAACGTTGTGCATGATAGCGAACAACCAGGCGCGTAGGTTAGTGCCCCGGCGCCACAACCGGAACCGCTTCCAGGCCCTCTCCAGGGTGTCCTGAACCAGGTCCTCGGCGGCGGCATGATCGCCGGTGAGCGCCCTTGCGTAGCGCCGCAAAGGCGGAATATGCGCGACTATACCATCAGCGTTGTCCACAATTTGTAAGACTCCCAGGACCTTCGAAGAACTCGTTGGAACCGGTTCCGAAAAAAAGACCCCTTGTCTGATAAACAGCCGGCGGAACCGATTTATTCCAAAGGCTCACGGTTTTTTTGGCCGACCTCCTGCCCCGGCCGGCTTATTTCAGCGGCAACAGGAACAAAAGGGAGCATTTATGGATCTCCTCATCAGTGGCGCATATGCGGACGTAGCCTTGATTACGCCATAGCGGGGTTTGGTCAGTGTAGTGGGGCGAATAGGGACGCCCCGACTGCCCTGACGAAAGTATGAAACCCGACCGTTCCCCATCGCCAAGGTCGACGATAACCCGAAGGGACGGTCCGACGGTGTGATGATATGGAGCGGAATGGCGGTAAAAACCCATGTTGATCGTGCTGCCGTCGCCGGAGGAGGCGAACGGACCGACGGAGACAATTGGTCTCAGGAGCGACAAACGGCCCAACTGGTGATTGAATGAAAGCGTGTGGATTCGTCCCCAGTGCCATTTTCTCATGTCTGCCCCCAGCTCTTTTTCGAGTTCCAACATTGCCTCGCGCAAAGAAAGAGCGACGAGATCGCAGCGCGGTCGCGAGTCAAACCAGGGCGAGTCGGGATTTCGTAAAATTTGATCGATGGGGACGATGCACTGGTTAAAAATTTCCAGGTAGGCCGGAAATAGCTCCTCGCCCAGCTCAGGAATCAGCAGGTTAGCCATCAGCCGGTGATGAAATACGTGAAAGATCGCCGCCTCAATACTATTTTCGCCACAGTCGCCATCCCAATTCAACAGTCTATCGACGCCTTCTCCCATTCGGGAGTCCTCCAGGCGGATGATCGAGAACTCCGTTTTTAAAGCCTCGATAGTCTCTTGAGCATGCAGAGAGACCGAATCCAGCTGAATCCGCGCCAGGTCGTTATACGAATGGGTTTGCTTCGCGACGAGAAGTTCCTGGATACGGCGCACGCGATGGGGTGGCTCGAAGAAACAGGAAAGATAATAGGGATAGGATGCGTCAACAATCTTGTTGTTCGCCGTAGCGATGACCCCGTCGGGCGGGTTGTAAATGCGCGGCAGCTCGGCGAAGGGAATAAATCCCTGCCAGTCGTTGCTCTCCTCCCAACCTGACAGCGGTAACAGTGATGGTCCGCGCGGACGATTCGGAATTTTCCCGGCGAGGCTGTAGCCGATGTTGCCTCGGCGATCGGCATAAACGAAGTTCAATGCGGGGGCGGTGTGAAAAGATAGGCTTTCTAGAAACTGATTCCAGTCTCGCGCTTGGTTGACGCCATATAGACTTCGAAAGTCCTGGCCCGGCTCATGTGCGGTCCAGCGAACGGACAGGACTTCGCTGGCGCGAACATCGCCGTCAAAATCACTGATCACCGGTCCATGGCCCGTCAAGCGCACGGTTCGTCTGACCGCGCCGCCGCCTCTAATGCGAATCAGTTCGTCGCGCCGCGTCACCGGCCGCCAATGGTGACCTGAAAGATAGAGGTCTGGCTCCAAACGATGAATCTTCTCGCGGTAAAGATCGACGTCGTCGCAGACCGCTGCGGTTACGCCCCACGCAATCCAGCGGTTGTGCCCGATATGAATGCAGGGGCATCCGGGCACGGAGGCGCCCCAGGCCTCGTACCCTTCGGCATTTGTCGGGCTCGATTGCGCCCGCAGATGCATCAAGTACCAGATCGGCGGAAGCGTCATGCGCAAATGAGGATCATTGCAAAGGATGGCGCCTCCCGTGGCGGAACGCTGGGGCGCGATCACCCAACTGTTGCTGCCGTGGCCGGCCGGATGCCGGTCGCTGGCCGTCAATGCGCCGTTTACAAATGGCCAGATGCCTTGCGCCGCGTCTTTAACCGCGCGCGTGATCGTGGGCCCGTCCTCAGGATAGGACGGAAACAGGGAACGAAGTTTTTCCGGTTGATGATCGAGCCTCGCTGAGATTGAAATCATGTTCAATCGGGTGAAAAGCGCGGGCGATACCAGGAACGCGAATCCTTTTCCAATGGTTAGGCTGTCCTCGGGTTTCCAGGGCTCCGGTTGATAGCGTAGCACGCGAAATTCCCAAGGCAGTTTTTTGCGACAGCGCTCGATATAGCGGTTGACACCATCGCTGTAGGTTTGTAAGCGCAAGCGGTCGTCTTCCGGCAAAAGTTCCAGGGAGGAGAGCGCGCTTTCGCGGATGCCGATAAGCCTCATGAAGTAATCGAAGTCGGCGCTGCCCCGGCCGCGAAATCGGCTGGCAAGTTCCCGCCATGGAACAGAAAAATTGCCGAAAAGTTCTGCGACGCGGCCGGTAAGAAAACGGCGGGCCATGTCCATCTGCCAGAGCCGTTCCTGAGCGTGCAGGTAGCCTTGCGCGAGAAATAAATCATGCTCGTCGGCCGCGATCACATGCGGGATGCCATGAGGTTCCCAGTATATTTCAACTCTGTGGTGGAGGCCCGGAAGGATCAAATCTCCCTCGTATTTGGGCCGCGAGGGATTGTCGAGCCTGCGAATGATCGGCGCCAGGAGGGCCGAAAGGACCGAAGTCCCAAAACCGTTTTTCGGCCGCTCCATGAGCAATCACGCTAATCGCTCAGCGCCTGGTGCAATGCGTTTTCGGCTAGTCTGCAAAAGAGTATTTCACCCCTGTCAGACTTTAGAGAATCGCTTTCACCGAAGGCCGCGCTTTCATCCTCTCCATGTATTTACCGAGACGGGGAAGCGCCGGGTCCGGCAGGACGCCGAACCCTTCCAGGCGTGTAAAGCGAGGGATGAGGTCGGCATCCACCAGAGAAAAATCTCCCATCAGGTATGGCTTCTGGCCGATCTCGTCCTCAAAACGTTGCAGCAATTTTTTTAGATCGCTCTTCGCGCCGTCGATGATTGGCTGGCTTTGTTCCTTGGTCTCCTTCATCAACTCCACGCGCAGTTTCTGGTAGGCTGAGTCAAAGTGAGCCATGCCGTAGTCGACTAAAATGCGCGCCTTGGCCCTGCTGGCTGGGTCCTTGGGCATGAGCGGCGGATTGGGATATTTTTCGTCGAGATATTCGTTGATGATCAAAGACTCGTAAAGCACGGTGGAATCATCGGTCAAGACCGGCACCTTGCCGTAGGGATTGAGCTTGAGATATTCCGGGGTCTTCTGTTCCTGCTTCCTTAAATCAATGGGAACAGTGTCGTAAACAAGGTTTTTTTCCGCCAATACTACTTTCACCCGCTGGCAGTTGGGGGACGACTTGAAATCATAGAGTTTGATCATCATGGTTCCTCCTGGTTCCGCGCGCCTTTGAGTTTTGATATTTGACGAAGTTTCTTATACTAAGAATCGAACTAAAGGAAAAGAGCGGAGCGCCAGACTTCCCGCTTGATCGATTGCCAGTTTGATGTTAAGCGAATGACTCGACTGCAAGGCACGGGAAGGCAAGTGACCGAAGAAGAAGCCGCACGAACGATCTGGAACGGACTAAAAACGGCCGGGATCAACCTGGTCGCTACGTTACCGGATGTCAATTTGGCAGAGCTGCTCCGCGCAGTCGAAGAGGACCGGGATGTCGTTCATGTTCCGCTCTGTCGCGAGGAAGAGGGCATCGGAGTTTGCGCCGGGGCGTATCTGGTCGGGAAGAAATGCGCCGCGATCATGCAGAACGGCGGTTTCTTCAACAGCAACAACGCCATCGTGAGCACCTTGTTGCAGTACCAAATTCCGTTGCTGCTGCTCATCTATTACGCCGGTGACGTCGGCGACCGCACCTTCAGCACTTCCGGCGCCATGACGGAACCGGTGTTGCAGGCGTTGGGTATTCGGTATTACGTTATGCGGCGTGAGCAGGAAGCCGCTGAGTTGATCAAGCGCGCGCAGATTTTGGCTGAAGATTCCAAGCGGCCCGTGGCGCTGCTGCTGACCAAAGAGGTCCTGGGCCGGAGACCCGCGTTGGGCGGGTAGCCTCTGGAGTGACGACCTAGAGTCTTGGGAGGTTCGGGGGTTCGTCGCCGCCGCAAAGCTGAAGCATGAAACGATTTGATTGTCTGAAATTGATCGCCGCGGAAGCCAAGGATGCGTTGGTCGTGAGTTCGGCCGGGGCGACGACCTTGGAGTGGAATGCGTTGCGTCCGAGCGACGGCAATTTCCGCGTGCGCACGTTGGGACTCTGCTCATCGATTGCGCTCGGAATGGCCCTGGGGTTGCCCCATCGCAGGATCGTCGCGCTGGATGGCGATGGATCGCTGCTGATGAACCTCTGCTCTTTGCCGACCATCGCGCGCATGAGGCCGAAAAATTTGCTTCACGTTGTTTTCGACAACGAAGTGTATGAGGCCTCCGGGAGCAGGAAAACGGCGACGGCATCGGGCACGAATCTCGTCGAAATTGCGCGCGCCGCGGGGATCGAGAAGGCGCGCTGGGCAAATTCCGTGGAGGAATTCGCTCGGTCGGTATCTGAAGCATTGAAGGGCGAAGGGCCCTATTTCATCGGGGCCAAGATCACTGCCGACCGCACCGAAGTGCCGCCGTATCCGATGGATGAGGTCGAAAACAAATACCGATTCGTCCGACATGTGGAAAAAACCGAGAAGATAGAAATTTTCAAGAGCGGCTTGCCGGCGAGTTACGCCTGAGGCGCGCCGCCGAGATCTCTCGCCGTAGAATTATGCAGATCGACATCGAATTTAACTCTGGCGCTCAATTGCCTCTGGACGCTATTCCCGAGCTGGCGCGGATGGCCGAGACCCATGGATTCGGCTGTGCGTGGGGCGGAGAAGCAAACAACAAGGATCCGACGGTGATGTTGAGCGCGATTGCCGCGGTGACGACGCGGATAAAAATCGGCTCGGCGGTTTATCATATTCTAGGCAGGACCCCCGCGACGCTTGCGCTCCAAGCCGTCGGACTCGACGAGTTGTCGGGTGGACGGTTTCTGTTGGGAGTGGGATCGTCCAATCCGACCATTGCGCGCTGGCATGGCGTCACGCTCGATCATCCGCTCGGCCGCGTGCGGGAATATCTCGAGATCGTCAGCCGGGCGATGCGCGGTGAAAAACTCGATTTTGACGGTCAATATTTCACGTCGCATGCATTCAAGTTAGCCTTCAAAGCGAGTTCTCAGCGGATTCCAATCTATCTGGCCGCGTTCGGCCCGATGATGACTCGGCTCGCCGGAAAAATTACCGACGGTGTTTTGATCAACATGGCCAATCCGACTGAGATTCGCCGAATCGTCACCGAGGTGAAGAAGGGCGCGGAGGATGCCGGCAAAGATCCGGCGGGCATGGAAATCATCTGTAAGATACGTTGTTCCATCGCCCACAACTACGGCGCCGCCCGCGAAGCGCTGAGTCATGCGTTGACCTATTATGCCCTGGCCGATTACTATCGCGACCTCTTGGGGCGCATGGGGTTCGCGCCGGAAGTCGAAGCGATGCGTGTTGCGTGGAAGTCCGGCGGGTTTCACGCGGCGCGAAGATTGGTAACCGACCGGTTGTTCCAAGCTCTGCCGATGGTACCCGCTACTTCGGCTGAAGAAGTCGTCGAGCAGATCCAGCCGTATTTTGAAGCGGGGGCGACGCGTATCATCCTTCCATACGTCGGCGCCTCCGACGATTTGGTCGGCGAGATAAAGAACTTTATCCAATATTGGAGTCCGACGACCACCGGACTTGATAATAAGTAAAAGGAACCCCAAAAATGCCTTTTGAACTGTCGAATCCCACCGGCTTAGAGCCGCCGGTCGGCTACGCCCATGTGGCCAAGATAACCAGCGGGAATATTATCCACGTCGCCGGTCAGGCGCCCTTCAACGAAAAGGGTGAGGTTGTGGGAAAGGGAGATTTCGTCGCGCAATTTGCCCAAGTGATGCGCAATCTCAAAACCGCTGTCGAAGCTTCGGGCGGACGGCCGAACCAATATGCGGTTCTGACGATTTATATCACCGACTTGCAAGCCTACTGGGATAACAAGAAGCCGCTGGCGGCCGCTTATCGCGAGGTCTTTGGAAAATACTTTCCGGCAATTACACTGGTGGAAGTGAAACGCCTCTACAACCCCGACTGCCTGGTAGAAATATCCGGCATAGCAGTCATCGAATAGTTAGCCTGAAGTTCCTTCTTGCTCGGAGCGTATTGTGCTTTAGTGGCATGGAGTTACGCCGTCGTT
>Ga0214473_10009680_pt1 | contig 11379 bp, 10 predicted proteins | sample RVTome_7_FD_203509 | JGI IMG/M metagenome (GOLD analysis project Ga0214473, IMG submission 203509) | Soil microbial communities from uranium-contaminated site in the Upper Colorado River Basin, Wyoming, United States - RVT98D197 | ecosystem: Environmental > Terrestrial > Soil > Contaminated >...
TATAATTTCTATTAAATATATTCACAAATAGTTACATCTGGTGTATTATCAGTAATATGTACCCTAAATGGCTTACCACAACCATATATTAGATTTTCTTGATATACTTTATCACATAATTCTTTCGGACTATGTGGAGGTAATTGTTGACCATTAGTTCGATATTGTCCATGCCTAAATATACCACAATTTATAGATTCTATCTCAATATATTCTTCACAATGAGGACATTTTATTACCATCATATAGAAACAAATGTATATTATTATACAATAAAATCATGATTCATTATATTATAATATAATGAATTAAATAACTAAAAACAATTTTTTAATAAAATAACTTCTATAAAATTAAAACCAAAGAATATATAAAAATATTTAATCCAGTTACAGCTTTATTATTATATTACTTACACCTACAACACATAATTATTATATATCTCTTTTTATTATTCAATTACAATTTAGCAAATATATTATTATTAATAATTAAGTGCTACAACCGTATTCTTGCATAGACATTGATCTTCTTCACCATCATAATTAAATACAATACCCTTTGGAAGTGTGAATTTGAAATTCTTTTCTAATACAAATTCCTGTGCTACTTGTGTCTTATTAATTATGCAATCTTGATCATTTTGACTTACATAACGGGTTCCAGCAGGTACCATAAGAGTGTATGGATTATGTTTTTCTAGATATTCATCAGAAATTGATATACTGCTTGGCCCAAGACTAAACAAATATTCTGGCATAGTAGTTCGGGTAAAGTTCATTCCCATATAAAGTTTAACTCTAAGAGGATCTAGGAAAACAATGCTTCCCTGCCCACTTCCAGGCTGAGATACTTCTTTTCTCTTTGAAACCGCTGTAACATTTTCTACTGTTGTTGTAGTAAAATATTCAGATTCTAAATCATCTGATGTTAATTGCTTACCACAGTTTTCACAGCAACCATCCATTTCACTATAATCACTACTATAATCTTCTTCGGATTCATCATATCCTTGTTCAAATGCATCAAGAACAGTTTCAAATAATTTATTATAATCTAATTGTGTTACTGGTTTTGAATTAGTTGGTGGAACTGATGTAGCAACAAATGGATATTCCTTTGTAGCACTGGGACAAGGACAATCATTTGTGACTGGGCATGTTTTTGGGGGAACATATGGTTGTTCCCTCTGAGCAAACATTTTTTCCATAGTCATAGGTGTTGATGGGGTTGTTGATGGGGTTGGTGCTGGTTGAGATAATAATCCACCAAATAAACCATTAAGTGCTTGTGTTGCCACTCCACCTAAGAGATTATTAAGAGATCCTGATTCACTTGCACTTTCAAGTCGCTCACGTAATTCATTAATATCTTGTTTTCCTTTGAGTCCATTACCAAATTGGAGCAGATCATCGAATAAACTTAAACTAATGTTTGGTGTTTGATTAGTATTATTTTGCATTGTTCTTATTATTAGCTTGTTGTTGTAAGTAAGTGTATATGGTATTATTAGAAATAAAAAATTCTAAGTCAATTTTTTTTATTTATATGTTTTTTATTTATTTTTTTAAATTGTTTGAATTATTTAATATTATCTAATATGGTATATAAAATATATATAAATAAATATTTATCATCTATATGATAGATTTAAAAATTGTTTTTAATTATTTTTTTATAAATTTAAAATTATTAATAATTTTATATTTTTAATAATTTTAATAATAATGAAAATTTGATTATATATAAATTTGATTAGTTATATATAATATTTTATAAAATATTATTATATTCATTATTATTATTTATTAAATATAATGAATCATATCGGAAATATTGAAAAGCATGTTATTGCATTAAAAGATGAAGTTGAAAAACTAATTGAGTATCGAACTACATATGATGCAGTATTACCTGAAATTGCTAATTTGTTAGATAAACTTTTTGAAGAACCATCAATTAAAGCCTTATCTAATTATGTACATTTAAATAATATTTATTATCAACCCATCAAAGATATGATTAATCCAGGAAGCTTTAAACAGATTGTCAGAGAAACTCAATTACCTGGTATTTATGATCCACCTAGTATGCGTAATAAAAGAATACCTGGAGCTAACAGCAAAAAGAAAACATCTCCAAAAAAGAAAACAACTAAAATAGAAACTGAAACTACACATAAAACAAGTTCAATTATAGAAACAACAACTGATAATGCACTTGAAATTTCATCCAATCAAGATGAAAATAGCTATTATAGTATTATTGTAGATGATAATATATATTATTATGAAACTAATACACATATAGTTTATGATGAATATAAACAAAATGTCGGGAAAATTAACTCAGATGGTATATATATTAATACTAATGAATATAAATTTAAAGAAGTACATGTGCATGAAAGAGATGATGATTATATTAGCATAGATGGAGAAGCTAGCTATAACAAAATTTTAGATGATAATCTAAATATTGGTATCATATGTATATAATATTATTTGAAATAATTGCATCTGATTTTTTATTATTATATATAGTAATACATCAGGTTTAATAGTAGTTTACTTATGGTATTTACTTACATCTTTGCAAATTCTTCATCTGCTTAATTCATATAATTAAATAATAATTTATTTAATCATTTCTTCACCTAACATTTTCCATTTTTTCTTTTGTTTTTTTAATTTCATTTTCATAGATCCCCATTATGGGGATTATGATTGAAAGAATACAATCCAAGTAACAGTGATTGGAAAATTTAAAAATCTATAAGGTAATTTGGCTTTGTATTTTAATTAAATATAATCATCGGCTTGCCGTACTAACCAAATTAATCACCCTTTTTAATTCATATTAGTTATTTTATATATATTATATGTTTTTAATGATGTGAATTACAAATAAATCATTTTAATTTTAATATAAATCATTAATTCGTTTCAAATAAATAAATCATATAATCCTATAATAGGATCCTTCATATATATTATAATCTTTTTTACCAATATTGGAATTCCTTATTATTTTAATATAATCCTTAACTTATCTAATAAATCATATAGATCCTTCTCTTGTTTCAAATAAATAAATCATATAATCCTATAATAGGATCCTTAATTTGGTTCAATATTTAATAATCTTTTTTGCCAACACTGGAATTCCTTATTAATTTAATATCATAAATCATTGGATCTAATAAATAAATCATATGGATCCTTCACTCATTTCAAATAAATATATAAGCCCATAGTAAAATCATCCCTAACTTGATTCAAATTATTAATATTATTACCAATATTGGAACCTCCATATTAATTTATATTAGAGATTCTTGATTTGCATTTAATAAATTATATAATCCCATAGTAGGATCCTTAACTTGGTTCAATTTATTAATAATCTTTTTTGCCAACATTGGAACTCCATATTAATTTTATATCGTGAATCCTTAATTTGCTTCAAATATATAAATTATATAGATTCCTTCTCTTGTTTCAAATAAATAAATCATATAATAGAATCCTTAATTTGGTTCAATATTATTATTATTTTTTGCCGGAATTCCCCTTATTAATCTTATATCATAAATCCTTATTGGATCTAATAAATATTGGATCTAATAAATAACTCATATAATCCTATAATAGATCCTTAACTTGGTTCAAATAAATCATGTAATTATATAGTAGGATCCTTAATTTGGTTCAATATTTAATAATCTTTTTTGCCAATACTGGAATACCATATTAATTTTATATCATAGATCCTTAATTTGGTTCAAATATTTAATAATCTTTTTTGCCAACACTGGAATACCATATTAATTTTATATCATAGATTCCTAACTTGCATCTAATAATTAAATTATATATCATAGATCCTTAACATGCATCTAATAAATAAATCATGTGGATCTTCAACTTAGTTAATAAATCATATAATCCTATAATAGGATCCTTAATTGGTTCAAATATTATTATTATTTTTTTGTCAACATTGAAATACCATATAATTTTATATCATAGATCCTAATTGTTTTAAATGAATAAATCATATAATCCTATAATAGGATCCTTAATTTGGTTCAATATTTAATAATCTTTTTTGCCAACACTGGAATACCATATTAATTTTATATCATAGATTCTTAACTTGCATCTAATAATTAAATTATATATCATAGATCCTTAACATGCATCTAATAAATAAATCATGTGGATCTTCAACTTGGTTAATAAATCATATAATCCTATAATAGAATCTTTAATTTGGTTCAAATATTATTTTTATTTTGCCAACATTGGAATACCATATAATTTTATATCATAGATCCTAACTTGGTTCAAATAAATCATATAATCTTATGATAGGATCCTTAATTTGGTTCAATATTTAATAATCTTTTTTGCCAATACTGGAATACCATATTAATTTTATATCATGGTATACTAAAACATTCATATATTGTGGATTCAATATATGAATTTACTTTAATTAATATTATAATAATGTATAAATTATGCTTTTTTATTAATTTTTGGTACAATTTTTGGTTTGATTTTAATATTTGGTTTAATTTTAACAATATCATCTCCTAGAACACATGTCGTAATAAACGGATGTCTAAATAAATAGAGAGATTTTTCTTTATTAATACGATCATTGTTCAGGTAATAATATCTTATTTTATTTTTAGTTTGTTGTTTGCTATCAATTATATCATCACCAAATATGTTTTTGAATATAATATATAATTTATTCATTAGGACACTTTCATCCATGAAATCTATTTTAATTTTTTTATTTCTGTTTCTGAAAATTGTTATAAAATCGGCAACAAATTTTTCATTCTGTTCCTTAGTCAACTTCTTTGTAAGAGATAATTTACCATTAGTATCTATTTTTAAACCAACTGCATCACACAGCTGTTTCAAAAATACTATATATGAATCATTTGATGTAATATATTTTACTTTAAATTCGGCAACGGATTTAACAGAATCAATAACTTCATCAAGTTCTTTAAAAAAATAGGAAGATATTGAAAAATGATTGCTTAATTTCTGATCACTTACAAAATATTCCTTATAGTTTTCTATTTGATCCTTAGGTAATTGAAGAAATTCGTTAACTTCATTTATTTTTGGATTATCTAGAGTAAAATTAGCTAAATCTTCTTGTAGAATCTTGTGTGATGATGCACATTTTTTAAAACTTCTATCATAATAGAGATTATCATCAATTATCCCTCTAGATCTAATAATTTCTTTGAAATGAAGAAATTTATTAGTTTTATAACAATCTTTATTATATTCACAGAAACCTAATAATTCTAAATATAATTTGCTTTCATTATCTGTTGCCATATCTTTAAAACCACTTAAATTATGATCTGTTTCTTTATTTAATAGTTTCTTACAATCATCAAGATTAACATAAGTAGCAGTATCGGCATATCTGACCAGGAATAAATAATAAATATTAGTAATATTTCTGCATCTATTTATTTGTTGTACCATATGTGTTGGTAATATAGTTGATCCTTTATAAAGACAATAAACAGGTCTTTCCATAACTGAATCTAACCCATAGATTATTTTAGGAGAAAAAATAATTCGATCATATTTATCCATATCTATCGACTCAGTAGATGCTAAATCAGAAGTGATTAATTTTATTGGTTTATGTGGATTTGCCTTCATGAGTTTGTTATAAATATATTTACATTCAGTTTTGGAATCACATGCTAATATGAATTTATCTTCCTTTTTCAAGCGTTCAATTAAGTTTTTTTTATCCTCAAGTTCAGTTGCTTTGATACCCTTGTTATGTTGATGTTCATTAATATGGTATTCATAATTTAAATTAATATGATCTAACATTGTAAAACACATATCATTAATATCTGCATCCACACAAATAATCTGTTTTGCAGTTCTTAAAATTTTTAAAAATAACCTGAAAATAGGAACGCGTTTATTATAAAGAGTTGGAGATGTTACTAAATATTCAATTATTGAATTAAATTCATCCATGAACACAACATAATCACTGAAATCAAATTTCTGAATGCGTTTTAATGAATCAAGTTGAATAATTACTGATTGGCCTTGATATAACCCTGGTTCTAATTGATATAAACAACAATCTATACCTTGATCAGAAAATATTTTATATTGTTCTTGGCTTAAACTGATCCTTGAAACAATTGAAATAAAATTAGTCTTCTGGTTTTTAATATAATGCTTAACACTAGTGGTTTTACCAGTACCAGTATCAGATTTTATTACAAAATTTTTATCAGGTTGCAAATAATTATATCCTAATTTATCGAAATTGATATATTTCTTTGGTTTGATCGTATCTGATAGTACAGGTTTCAAACGATAATATGCCAATCTATCGAGCAAATTTGCATCATATAATAAGGATTCAAATAATGTATGACCTGTACCGTTAATACATAGATTCCAAACATCTTCATTATTTTTACAATGATAGCTTCCATATTGTTCAGAGTATTTATCCCATATATAAGAATATTTACACCACATATCACGCATATCTAATGTTTTACAAACCGTCGTAAATTTTAACCAATTTTCAAACTTACTAAAATAATCTCCCGGTAATTCCTCCATTAATATATCAATATCTTCCTTTGGTACTACATATTTATATAATGATCCAATTTCTGCCAATCTTGCTTCGCGTTTTATCCTTTTCTTTTCTACTTTTTCTATAGTTGTTTTGTATATATGCGTGATAAGCCATTCTTTCAATTCAAGTGGCATTGGTTTAATTTTCTTTTTATTACCATGAATAACTGTATAATATTTATTATCAATTGATGAACCAGATCCAACAACATATCCACCATCATTTCTAATATCAATAAAAAAATCAGAATTTTGAGTTGTACGAATATCAACATCATATTCGAAATATAAATGATAACCGCCATTTACAGATTTTACCGTATATGTATTAAATAATTCAATATAATTTTCTCCAAATGTTTTAACAAATAAATGATCTTTCTCCCATTTATAAGTATCGAGATCAACTGCTACAATATTATTTACTTTCCCTGTAAGAACTGCATAATTACCGGTGATCTTATTGTGCCAATTTAGTTTTTTTTTCCATTCACAATCTGGATTTTTTGAATTAGCTTTTAATTTAAACAATTTCATTTATTATTTGGTTATTGATTTAATTATATTTATTGAAATTATTTTAAAATTAATTATTTTCCGAACATTATTTATAATAAATATTTTTTTTAATTATTATTATAATTATTATTCATGTAATAATTAAAAATATAATAAATCTTAAGATAATTTAAAAATAATTATAATTATATTATAAATATAGAGATTTACTATAAATTTACTATAAAAGTTCAAATTCTTAATACTTTTCTATAATTTTCAATATTGCATTGAATTGTTAAATATTATTTCATAAATTTGGTTAAGGAAAATGATTAGGAAAAGTATATATGGATGATTAAGTTGGCAAAAAAGATTATTAATATATTTGAACCAAATTAAGGAATCAATATCTATTTAATTAGAAACTACCATATTAATTCAATTGGGTATTTATAATGAATGTAATACACATTTTAATCCTGATATTTATACATATATCAATAATAAACCAAATATGAATATTATAATAGGTGGGTTGAAAATTTGAATTTATAAATAATTTGTAAAAATTCAAAATATTATTTATATATATAAATAAATAATGAGTGAATCATCTGAAACAAATAGTATTAATAAAAACACAGAAAATGATAATAAGTTGAGTTACTATACAACAACATATAAGAAAAAAGATGGTACGATCACGACCCACAAGAAGGTATATAAATTAAAAGGTAGTAAAAAAACTGGAAGGAAGCTTACAATAAAAGGTCAGATTTTAAATGAATTGAAGGGATTAGATGATGAAAAATTACGAGAAATATACAACTTAATAAAAGCACTAAATTTAAAATAAAAATTAATCTAGGATAATGTATTATATATTAATGTAAGTAATTCCAAATTCTTAAGCAAATTTAATTTTTTCGAGATAAAATAGTATATCATAATCTAAATGATTTAATATATGCATCTTAAGAATTATGATTAAATTGGCAAAAAAAATTATTAGAATATTGAACCAAATTAAGGATTATTCTTAATAATTTATAAATTAATTAACTTAAAACAAAGCAATTTATATAATTAAAGTAAAATAATAGTATCTATTAAGTTCTAAATCAGTATTTAAATGCTGCTTCAAATGGTAAAGAATCATAATAAATATCTTTTATATTAAATATTAGTTTATTTCTATGATTTATAATCTATATAGTAGATTATAGAGTATAATTACAATAGAACATAAAACTAATATATGGAAATTTCATCAGATGATCATAAGGATAATATATTATATTATCAGACAGTTAGTTATGATTTAAATAAAAATATAGATACCTTGAATAATTATTTAAAATATTTAAAAAATAATAATATCATGCTTAATCCTATTTTAACCAATTTAACTAATAAGATGGAATCATTAATTTCTGATATAGAAACATTTATTGCTGATATAGATAATAATATACACGAAAATATAGATGAAAATATAGAAAATATGATAACTATTTCAGATTTAGATACTCAATATATGTTTAAAAAAATATATATGAATGCATTACCTTATTTATTATTAAATTCCCTTACGGAAAAAATAGATGATGATACAAATCAAATGAATGGAAAATTAGAATTATATTAAATAAAAAATGATTATTTTTTAAAATCTTCTTATTTGATAAACCAATATATATATGATATCATGAAAAAAATAAATAAGATAGTAATGTGGATTGGATTGCAAAATAATTTATCAACTCATGTAATCTATAATATGTTAATGTATACAATAGATTACCGAAAAAAACATATACTATTAATGAATAAAATATTTAAAGAAATGCTTCAGGCGAGCTTATATGATTTAATTTTTTCTAATTGGGATAATGGCCAATATGCAAATTTATTGAATATTGGTCTTGATCTAAATGAAGTAACACCAAAAATGTTCAGGGATTATATTGGTGAAGAAGGATATAAATATGTTTGGAGAGAAAATATTTTATATGAAACGCTGGATTGGCATTCAGATATGCATATTGGTTTAAATGATTGGTTTATCAAATATAATATTCATGAAGGATTTCAAGAATGGATTGATGTAAGAATGACAATATTGATACATATTATGATTCATCGTGAAATGCATATAGATTATCATTTACATAAATCATTACCATCTCAGAAAAAATTACATCAACATTATTGTGGATGTAATTTGTTTTTTACCAATTAGTTCAATAAATATTATATGTAATAATATTATATATAGCATTTATCTTAATTTTATATAATGAACGGGAAAGATATTGCATTGATTATTGCTGGGATAATTTTTGTTATGATAATTATTCATGCAGTTACATCTAAACCACAACCAAATGATTTGTATAATCTATCATCTATACAATATGGTGGTGAAACAACCACACCACCGGTTACAACAACTGTTCCACCTACAACTACGCCGGCACCTGCACAAAATAATACAAAAAATATACTTATATCGATATGTATTATGGTATCTATAATCTTAGTTATTGGATTTATAATTTATAGTATGATACAAAGTTCTAAAAGATTAAAACTTGCTGGCGCTGCCGCAGCAAAAGGTGATTTTGGAGCCGCTGCAGCTCTTGGTACTGCTGGTATGGGTTATAATCCTCAACCTTATCGTGGCTCTTTAGTTAGTTTATTCTAATTTAACTCCAATTAGATATGATTTTTTAGATATAAATAATAATAATTCATAATAATCGAACAACTCCATTATACCGTGCGCGCGCAGAGACTAATGCATAAAATATTTATTAACAAATAGCTTTATTAATTTTACAATCCATAATATTATAAATTATGATAATATCATAATTTATAATTGTAGTATGCAGTGCGCAATTTTTATAGATGCTTATAAATAAAATATAATAATTAATATCTTTAATATCTTTTAAAGATAAATAAATTTAATCATTTTTCTTTTTAATCTCATAACCCATCATCATTCCCATACTATAACTTTTACCTTCAATATAATAACCTTTTTCTGTACAAGTTGGACACAAGCTATATCCGGGTGAACAGATTGCTATTGTATGTTTATGTTCTAAGCATTTCGAAACTCTTTCATGATATTGTAAAGCTCTTGTCCAATCATTCTTACAATTTAAACAGTTTAATGTCTTAGTTTGTAATTGATCATTACATGTACAACTATTTTTTCCTTCTTTGTTAGCCATGCTTGTTTTCGATTATCTATTATTAGATATTGATTTAATTTATAAATAAATCAATTTTATAAAATAAATAAAAAATAAATCAATTTTTTTTTGTATTTAAAAAAAATAAAAAAATATAAAAAATAAAAATAAAAAAAATAAAAAAATATAAAATAATTAAAAAATAAATATTAACAAAAAAAATGAATAATTAAAAAAGTTTATTTACATTTTATTATATGATGAAAAAATGGAACGAAAACACACAGAACATTATGAACGAAAAATAAGCAAAAAAGATAATATTATAAAAAAATATATTATTCAAGTAATCAAAACTGGTGATATAACACAACAAACACATTTTATTAGAATTTATCCAATATTTAGATGTAATATATCCTTATTTGAACTATGGATGGAAATTTATACTAAAGATTGTAAATCATATCCAGTAGATACAATAAGAAGAAACAATACTATTCAATTTATCACAACTGGTATAGATATTGGTTCTATTATTCTAAATAAACGTGATATTAACAGGCTTTTAAATATTTTTATTATAAATAAAGAAAAACATGATATTACTAATTATATTAAACAAATTAAGATTAATATGACAAAATCGGATAGTTATTCTAATCTTACCACAGGAAATATTTTAAAAACCAGTATTAGTGATTTAAAAATTATATCAGGTGAATTATCTTCCGATAGTAACACTGATAGCAGCAAATTTGCATTTTCAAGTAATAGTAAAACATTATCAAAACATAATTCTGATAGTAAAATAGAAACATTTGATAATATGCAGTTAACTCCTGTTATCAAACGTAAAATTAAATATAATAATTTTTCATTACCAAATATTATTATAAAAAAAGCAGTTGTTGAAGATAATGAAGAAATGGAAGTATATAACAAATATTTGAAAACTTTAAATATATTAAAAGTTTATGATGCAAAAGATATAGTTCATGAATTAA
>Ga0214473_10009681_pt1 | contig 11379 bp, 10 predicted proteins | sample RVTome_7_FD_203509 | JGI IMG/M metagenome (GOLD analysis project Ga0214473, IMG submission 203509) | Soil microbial communities from uranium-contaminated site in the Upper Colorado River Basin, Wyoming, United States - RVT98D197 | ecosystem: Environmental > Terrestrial > Soil > Contaminated >...
ACAATCGTGGGTTAGCTGCTTGAACATGTACTGCCTGTCAACCTCAGGCGGGTCATTCCCCGCGATTCTTGTGGCGCAGCTTCGGATGTGCATCGCGACGAGCGCGGTTTCTTCCTGGAAAGCTATCAGGCGCGGAAGTACGCCGCCGGCGGGATCACCGCCACCTTCGTGCAGGACAACCAATCGCAATCGGTGCGCGGCACCATCCGCGGCCTGCATGCCCAACGTCGGCAGCCGCAGGCCAAGCTCGTGCAAGTGCTGCAGCGCGAGATCTTTGACGTGGTTGTCGACATCCGCCGAGGGTCGCCGACTTTTGGGCAGTGGGTTGGTGTGGTTCTTTCGGGTGAGAACTTTCGCCAATGTTACGTTCCGGCGGGCTTTGCGCACGGCATCTGCGTCACCAGCGACTGGGCTCGGGTCGAGTACAAATGCACCGATTTTTATGATCCGGCCGATGAGATCCGGGTGCTCTGGAACGATCCGGATCTCGGCATTCCCTGGCCCGTGCCCGAACCCCAGCTTTCCGATAAGGACCGCACGGCACGTCATAAGTGGGTTGCTTAAGCTCATTTAGGGCTAAAACTACGTAAGTTTACGGATTGACGGTCCGGGGCTGTGTTCGATAGTGTTAGCTGAATGGGTTTTAGTGCGTAGGTTCGGGTGAGGGGGGATGGAAAGTAGCGGATCCATTGAAGGGGGTTTTCCCCTTGCCGGCTCGTGGCCACGTTGGCAAGGGGGACGCTGCCGTTTTTCTCAACTCACCGGAGTCCTACTCCTACTCGCCGTCCTCTGCCTCTTGGGCTGTAGTGCCCGCCCGACGAGCGGCCGTATCGTCCCCGGACACCCGCCGGAGCGCAGCGGCAACCCTGCTAACCAGGAACGTTTGCGTGCCTTGCTGCTGGAGCGCCAGCAGGACAGCGGCGGCGGTGATTACGTCATCAGCCCCGGCGACTTGATCGTGGTGACGATTTACAACTTCCGCCCGGAAGGTGGCAACTTCGAATCGGAGGTGCGTGTCGACGATCGGGGGTACTTGAGTTTGCCCATGATAGACCCGGTCCAAGTAGCCAGCCTCACGACCGCCCAATTGCGCTCCGCGCTCATAGCAGCGCTGCAGCAGCACAAAGTGCTGACCCAGCCTTTGGTCGGCGTCTTCCTCAAGGATTATCGAGGCCAGGGAGTTATCGTACTCGGTGCGGTCGGCAAACCGGGCTTGTACTACCTTTCGCGCGGTGGGCAGACCCTCATCGATGTGCTCTCGATGGCCGGCGGTCTGAACCAGAACGCCGGGAATTACGTTCTCTTCCGCCCAGCCGCGAAGAACGGAACTGCCGCGCCAGCCGACGCGGTCCTGCGCCAGGCGGCTCTCGGTTCCGGCGCCGCCAACGCGATTCCGACTGCTGACGCGGACACGATTGTAGTCGATGTCCATACCGAAGGCACCGACCCGACTTCGCTCGCACTTCCGATGCGTAGCGGCGATCAGCTTATCGTTCCCGAAGCCGGCCAGGCCTTCATAGAAGGCAACGTCGCCAAACCCGGCCCGGTGCCGCTGGTCTATGGCATGACACTGACGCAGCTCATCTCTGCAGTGGGCGGGTTCACCTATCCGGCCGATCGCCAACACGTCTTGCTGATTCGCCCAGTCGGCAGTGGCGAGAGTGCTCAGTGGACGGTGGACGTCGACCGTATCCAGCGCCAGGAGGAAGCCGACGTGGTGCTGCAACGGAACGACCGCGTAGTCGTGCAGGGCACAGGCGGGCGCTCCGTGGCCTACGGCGTTTACAAAACGCTCACTGCCATTGTGCACTTAGGGGTCGGCGGCAACGTCGGCTACGGGTACTGATCAGCTCATGATCGAAGACGACCGCAACCCGGCTCTGTTGCCACCTGTTCGGCAGATCACGCCCGACATCGTGCGCCCTCGGCAGCGCTTTTCCGGCACCGAACACGATCTCCATTTCTACTGGCGCATGGTGTATGGGCGCCGCTGGCTGCTGCTGTCGAGCAGCCTCTTGGGACTGAGTCTGGCGGCCGCCGGAACCTTCAGCCAGCCGCGCTTGTACGTGGCCCAGGCCACAGTCGAATTCAAGCAGGCCCTGCCGCCAGGAAAGGACCTCGACATCCGCAATCTGGGCGAAACCATCTCACCCGCACTGGCCACTCGCCTGCTGACCACCAAAGTGCTCGCCGCCCGCGTAATCAACAACGAGCGCAGCAAGGGGAATACCTGGATCGATCCACCGGCCGCCGGCCCGCCGACTCCCTCATTCCTGAGCACCGTCCGCGATGCACTGGCCGATGCCAAAACCGCAGTGGTGACGCGAGTCCGGCTCGCCTTCGGTGCCCCGGTGGTGGAAACGCAGCCGGACACCGCAGCCAAAGACTGGGACGGCGTCGATCTGGCCAGCATCAAGCGTTATTACGCCCACCTTGCGGTGCAGCCGCTGCGCGGCACCTCTCTGTCCGATGTCGTCGTGACCCACCCGGACCCCGTCCTTGCTGCCCAGATCGCCAATGACCACACTCGGGTCTTCATTGAGATGGACGTGGAGACCAAGGTGGCCTCGTTGCAGGACGCCCAAAGCCTGCTGGGCGGCCAGCTCAATCAGGTCAAGGCTCAGCTCGAAGCTTCGCGCAAGGCGCTGACCGATTACCAACTGGAGCACGGTATCCTCAGCCTGCCCAAGAACAACAGCACGCTGACCCGTGAATCGCTCAAACAGCTCAACAAGTTGCTCATCGAAACCCAGGGACAGCGCATCGTTGCCGAGGCCAGTTACCGCAATACCGCTGCCCAGAGCGCGGATGCGCTCGCCAACACGCTGACGGACGAAGGGCTCCAGACATTGCGCACCGAGCTGCTCGGCTTGAGCGCGCGCTACCAGGGCAACCTGCAGGATTACGGCCTCAATCACCCCGATATGGCCGCCTTGCGCGCCCGCATCGACGCCCTGCGCGCCCGCTTGCGCACCGCCGCTCTGCAAGTGCGCGACCGGCTGGAGGCCAGTTACAAGGCGGCGCAAGCCAAAGAAACTGATCTGCGTACCAACCTCGAAGCGCTCGCCCGCGCCTCCAGTGAGGAAGATCGCCAGTTGGTACGGCTCTCAATCCTGCAAGGTGATTTAGAAAGCAACCAACAACTCTACAACACTCTTCTGCCGCAGGCGAAAGAAGCCGATTTGAACTCGGGAGCCTTCCGCTGGACCAATGCCAAATTGGTGGATCGGGCCGCCGTCCCCAATGTCGCCAGCTTTCCGAAGACCCAGCGCAATCTGGGCCTGGGCCTCTTCCTCGGATTCGCCGTCGGCGCTTTCGGCTGCTTGCTGCTCGAACGGCTCGACAACCGTGTCCACACACCCGACGAAGTCGCCGCGGTATTGGATCTGCCGACATTCGCAGTCATTCCTGATTTCCGCGCTCTCACTGCTTCCAGCGCCTATGGATATGGATACGGACCCGCGGAAGGCACGGTGGAGAAGGTGAATGGCAACGGCAACGGACACGCAATGATTCCGGTGCTGCATCCTCGCTCGCTGGTGAGCGAGGCCTACCGCACCTTGCGCACGAATTTGATGTTTTCCTCGCCGGAGCGGCCGCCCAAGACCGTGCTCGTCAGCAGCAGCGAGGCAGGTGAGGGGAAGACGGTGACCATCATCAACTTGGCCGTCAGCCTGGCCCTGTCCGGAGCCCGGGTGGTGGTCATCGACGCCGACGTACGCAAGCCGAAGTGTCACAAGGCCCTCAAGGTCGCGCGCCAGCCGGGTCTGACAGACGTTCTCACCGGCCAGTGCGAGCTCGCCAACGCCTTGGTACAATCCCCTTTGTTCGCCAGTGACGGCTACAGGCTCCCCAATGACGAGGGCCTCTACCTCCTGCCGGCCGGCACCAGCGCCCCCAATCCCGCCGAGCTGATTGGCTCCGCGGTGATGGACCGGGTCTTGGCCCAACTCAAGGAGCAATTCGAGTTCGTGCTCATCGATTCGCCGCCCATCCTGCGCGTCACCGATGGCGTGGTGCTGTCCACCAAGACCGACGGCGTTCTGTTCGTCGTCAAGGGCGGCGAGTGGAGCCACGACATCATTCAGCGCGCCGTGGCGCAACTGGACAACGTGCGGGCCAACACCCTCGGGGTTGTGCTCAACTGCGTCGACGTCAAACGCGGCGGCTCCCCCTACTACTACTACCGCCACTACCACCGCAGCTACTACGGCGCAGAGGCGTACGGCGCAACGGACGAGGAGAGCTAAGGGGTAAGGGGTAAGGGGTAAGGGGTAAGGGGTAAGAGGTAAGAGGTAAGAGTATGATTGCTATCCGCGTCCCGCTTCCCGCTTTGCCCTTTGCCCTTTGCCCTTTGCCCTTACCGGTGGTGCAATGCCAATGACCAATGAATCAATGACCCAATCACCCAATGAATCATTTCTCTCCGTCGACCTGCCCTGGTACGCGGTCTACACCCAGGCACGGCGAGAGGACCTGGCTGAGGCGAACCTGCAGGCCTTTGGTGTGGGTGTGTTTTGTCCGCGCTATCGGCAGCGCGTCATCCTGCATGGCTATAATCGGGAGGTCGTGCGGCCCCTCTTCCCCGGGTATCTGTTCGCCGCTTTCGCGCCCAGAGACTTCCGCGCCGTGCACTATGCTCACGGGGTGCGGGGAGTGGTCGCCTTCGGCGGCGAGCTCGCAATCGTGCCCGCAAACCTGTTGGCCAGTATCACGGCGCACATGCAAGACGGGTACGTCGTGCTCTCGCCGCCACAGCTGGAACCGGGTCAGCGCGTCGAGATCATTGCCGGAAGTTTTCGCGGCTACACAGGGCTGTTTCAAAGCGGCCTCAAAGGCTCTGAACGCGTCGCTGTTTTGCTTGACACATTGAAGTACCAGGCGCGTATCGTACTCGATCGTGCCGCAGTTTCTCCGATTTGGTCGTAAACGTTGTTAGGAGCGGGCCAGGACCAAGGCCTGCCAGGTTGTGGAGCGAAAAGAACAGGTATCAACCTGATGGAGCGAAAAGAGCAGGTATCCACCTGAATGGCGGTAGCATGTCTGCAGGAGCAAAGAGCAAAGAGCAAGGAGCAAAGAGCAAGGAGCAAAGAGCAAAGAGCAAAGAGCAAGGAGATCTGTGCTCCCTGCTCTAGACTCTTGATGTTGTATTCTTTGGAGAGGCCCCCTCTCCCGCGCGTCTTTTCAGGGCGGGAGAGGGCGAGGATGAGGGAGATTGTTCGCAAAGAGGAGGGAAGTCTTATGTGGCAAGGTAGAGTGAGCATCGCGGCTGCAGGGCTCGTGCTGTTGCTGGCAAGCGCATCCCGGGCTGGGGCGGCCGGAATCGTCAACGGGGGCTTTGAAACCGGGGATTTCACCGGTTGGACGGTCCAACTTCACGACGCCAACGCACCGGGCGGCGGCACCATGCAGGTGGGGGCGCAGGTGCTGATCGGAGACGATCTTTTCCGCGACGGCAGTGTGCAGCCGGGAGCCACGCCGCCACAAGGCCGATTCTTCGCGCTCATCTCCACCATGCCCGAGGAGGACGAGCCGGACGGGTGCCCGACGACGCAGTCGCCTTTCGCCGTCCCACCCACTGATGTCGATTCGGACCCGTACTGGGAACAAGACGTGACCGTGCTCTCGCAGCAGTTTCAGGTGGGCGTCCTGCCGACGGTCATCCAGTTCTCCTGGAGCTTCCTGCGCGGTGAGAGCGGCCCCACTTCCCTGCATGACGATTTCCAGGTGATCCTGACACCGATCGATCCCCCCGGTACACCGATCCAGGTGCTGGGACAGACCGCGGGTGCCGCCTTTCCGCCGCCTTACGCGGGTACGTTTCAAGTCATCGATCCGAGCAGTTTCGACAATCACTTCTACGAAGCCGTGACCGACCCCGCGGGCGGACCGGTCGACTGTCACTTCTCGCCCTACGGGCGCACGGCCTTTCAGCAAACCACTTTCACCATCCCAGCCCCCGGCTTGTGGGAGGTTACCTTCTTCATCGGTGACGATGGCGGCGACGCACGTGGTGACAGTGGCGTGCTGCTCGACGAGGTGACGCTCATCACGTCGGCCCCGGTGCCGGTTATTTCCTCCAACGGTGTAATCGCTTTGGTGTGCATGTTGTGCTGCACCATGATCATCCACCTACTGTGGCGCCGTTCACCCAGGACGGGGATGTCTGCCGCAATGATCCTGTTGCTCGCAACGCTGTCGGTCGTAACCTTGTCGCGCCCAACCGGAGCATTGGCCACGGAAGAGACAAACACCGCGGCGGAAAAAGGAAAGAGTCAGGACAGTATGCAAGTGGCGGCCCGCCGCGCGCCGCGTCCGCCGACGCCACCACCCACGCGTCCGCCGACGCCGCCCGCCACGCATCCGGCAACCCCCACCCCGGCCAACACCCCGACACCGATCGTGTCGCATCCGTAGAAGGGCAGCAGGGAGCAAGGAGCGCGGAGCAGAGAGCAAAGGGCAAAGGGGCAAGGTCGGCCGGTGCTCCGCGCTTCCCGCTTCCCGCTTCCCGCTTCCCGCTGCGATGCCGTCGTCCAGGGCTCTGTCGCCCTGCTGGTGATCACATGTGCGCTGGCCATGGGCGGCCGGCAATACTGGGCTCGTGCCCTGATCCAGCTGACCGCCGCGGTTCTGGGAATCGTGTGGAGCGTGCGAAGTACTAGACGCGGAGACGCGGAGACGCGGAGACACGGAGATACGGAGATACAGGAAAGACGCTGTCCCATTCTCCGCGTCTCCGCGTCTTCTCTGTTCCAGGCCGATCTCCGCGTCTCCGCGTCTATCCTACTACTCCTGCTCCTCATCCCCCTGATCCCGCTTTCCCCGGCTGTCATGCGCGCCCTGTCACCTTCCGCCTTCACCATAGCCACTCAGGCGCTTCCGGGTTGGCCGGAGCGCGCGCCATTCGACGACTTGCGCCAGACTCTCGACTTGCAGCCGGCCCGGCTGGCGTCCGCCGCGCAGCTTGCCGCTGCCGGCGCCTGGCGGCCGCTGTCGTTGGTGCCGCGCGACACGGCGCAAACCCTGTCGCTCGGGGCCGCGTACGTGCTCGTGGGAGCGCTGATGGCTTTCTATCCCTGGCCGGGTGGCGGGACAAAGGCGGTAACCACCGTCTTGACCGCCCTCATAACTCTCGGAGCCATTGAGGCCATCTACGGATTGTTGACCGCATCAACCGGCCACAACCGGCTCTTTTGGTTTGAGTGTTCGGGCGCGTGCATGGGTACGTACGGCAACCGCGATCATTACGCCGGACTGCTGGAGATGCTCTTCCCGCTCACATTGGCTCGGGCCGCCGTTTGCTATACCACGTTGCGGTGTGAAGCCGGCGCCATACGGCATGCCCCGGCACTGTTTCGCAAGCGCACCTACATCGACGCCCTCGCCGGCACGGCCGGACGTTTCATCGCCGCTGCCGCCATCGCCCTCCTGCTGATCGTGGCCATGGCGGTGTCGGGCTCACGCTCCGCCTTCGCCGCCACGATCGCCTCGTTGCTGATCATGGTTCGGCTGCTGCCAGGAACGCAGCCCCCTTCGAGACGGTCCCAAAAGAAGGGACCTCCTCAGGGTGAACGGAATGTTTTTTCTCAAGACAATAATGCAACCGCTCGCCCTGAGGAGCCGCCTTCATCTCGCGGCGTCTCGAAGGGCCATTCGCAATCCGCAATCCGCAATCCGCATTTTCTCTCCCTGGCCATCGCAGCGCTGGCGATCCTGTGGCTCAGCTATCCGCAACTGTTCGGCAAATTATGGGTCGAGGACCAGCTCCGTCCGCTGATGGCGGCGGACACCTTCAACATCGCCCTCAACTTCCCGCTCTTCGGCGTAGGCCTGGGGAACTTCGCGTCCGCCTTTCCACTGTATCGCGCCCGCAGTGTGGAGGTGTGGCAGTGGGGGGTGAGCGATGCGCACAACGACTACCTGCAATGGATCGCGGAAGTCGGGTTCCCGGCCGCGATCCTGTCGTTCATTCTGCTGGCGGTCTTCGGCCGGCGCGTGTGGCGGGCGCTGAAGGCGGCCGAGGAGCGGACGCCCGAGTCCATGACCCGCTGGGGATTGGCGGCCGGCATCCTGGCGATGCTGTTCCACTCCTTCACCGACTTCAACCTCCACATCCCCGCCAACGCCCTCGTGTTCAGCGTGCTGATCGGCGCAATCATCCGGCTTATACCGTTGGACCACGGGACCACAGGACAACGAGACCACAAGACCATCCTGTTGCCCCCTAGTCCCGTAGTCCTGTTGTCCCGTAGTCCCGTGGTCCTGTTGTCCCTCTTCTGCCTGCTCTGGTCCGCCTGGATCTGGCGGCAGTGGGACGCGAACGCTGCTTACGCTGCCGTCTATCCCGATCTCAGCTACCGTGATCTGGTCGCCGCGCCGGCAGAGGCGGAGGAGTCCGAAGCCATGCGGCTGGTGCAGCGAGCGGCGAAGCTTGCTCCGGGCGACTCTCGTTTCCAGGCGGCGGTGGGAGAACATATCGTGAAGCGAGCCTTTGACGCCACCACCGCGCTAGCCGAAACCGACGCTCTGCTCGACGCAGCCCTGGTCGCCTACATGCGCTCTCTGTGGGCCGCGCCGCTGCAACCGCAAGTCATGCTCGCACTGGCAGCCGCGGCCGAGCCCATCTACGAACCCGACCCGGGCACGGAGCCGGGCGTCATCTACGATCTCGTGGGACGAGCAGCCGCGCTGGCGCCGTACGGCGGCGGGCGGTAAGCGGCAAGAGGTAAGCGGTAAGATGATTCACTTCTTCTTTTCTCCTTCTGGATTCTGAAACCAGACGGGCGTACTTTGTCCCCATGGTAGTAGAAGGAGGTCGTCGTGGAAAAGCTGATCACGATACACATTGAGAAGCTGCCCGAGGGGTACTATCTGGCGACCTCCGACGATATCCAGGGCCTTGTGGCCCAGGGCAGAACGGTTTCCGAAACCATTGAAATCGCACGGGACGTTGCGAGAAAGCTGATCGAATCTCAGACCGGCCGTCGTCAAGAGATGCGCTTGCGGTCCATCAAGAGGAAAGTGGACATCGATCTCGTCGTCGGGGCCTGAGATGGGTCGCCTGAGCGGTTTCAGGTACCGCGATGTCATCATCAAGCTGAAGGCGTTGGGATTTGCGTTCGATCGCCAGGCGGCGGGGAGCCATGAGGCGATCCTCTACTATGCCGAACGGGATCCGGCTTTGGCGGACAGCTTCGGCGTGGTAGATGAGCTATCGTTTCGAGTGGCATCCGCAGAAGGCCGCGGCCAACCTACGCAAGCATGGAGTATCATTCGACGAAGCAACCACGGTTTTTGGCGACCCCTTGGCTATGAACATGCCGGACCCAGACCATTCGCTGCAGGAAGAGCGGTTCGTGCTTCTCGGTCTCTCCCAAGCGCTGCGTCTCCTCGTGGTCGCCTACGTCGAGAGAGGAACACGGACGCGGCTCATCAGTGCTCGGGAGGCGACGCGCCGAGAACGGAGACAGTATGAAGAAGAGCGGAGCTAAACGCACCACCAGGCCCAAGACGGACGAGGACACGATGCGTCCCGAGTATGATTTCTCCAAGGCCGTGCGCGGAGTGACCGCGGCTCGCTATGCTCAAGGAACCAACGTGGTGGTACTCGAACCGGACGTCGCTCGGCTGTTTCCCAACGCCACCGCGGTCAACGAAGCTCTGCGCGCGCTGGGGGCCATTATCCAGCGCGTGCCACGACCTCTGAGGTAAGCGGTAAGCGGGAAGGGGTAAGCGCGGTAAGCGGTAAGAGGCAAGGGGTAAGCAATAGGGGCGGCCTCATAGCCGCTTTCCGCTCCCCGCTTTCCGCTCCCCATGTCTGAGCGGCCGCACTTTCGATTTGAAGATCTAGAGATTTGGCAATTGGCGCGTGACCTCGCCGTAAAGTTCCACCGGCTGGCCGAGCTATGAGCTCGGAGCAGGGAGTGCGGAGCAGGGCAGGAGCTTGAGATCTGCACCGTCGGGGTCGTTCGGCCCCCCTCTCCCGCGCATCATCTCAGCGTGGGAGAGGGTTGGGGGTGAGGGTGTGCAGAGGATGGACCACAACATCGCCGAAGGATCGGGCAGTCTTCACGCGGCCGAGTTCAGAGGCAAGCGGCAGTGACGCTTACCACTTTCCGCTTTACCGCTTTACGCTTGCCGCTCAGCACGCTTGCCCCTTACCGCGCTGTATCTGACTGCCCCACTCTGGTAAGGTAGCCCTTATGGCCGACCTCCTCGATCGGATCACGATTGATCCTAATCAATGCGGTGGCCGGCCGTGTATTCGCGGCATGCGGATACGGGTCATCGACGTGCTCGAACTACTGGCAGCCGGGCAGACTCAGGCAGAAATCCTCACGGATTTTCCGTACCTGGACGCGGAGGACATCGCAGCTTGCTTGCTCTATGCGGCACGGCGTCTGGACCATCCGACCCTGGCAGCGGGTGCTGTCCTAATTTGCGCTACTGTTGCCCAGCGGGCGTCCCCTTCGACAAGCTCAGGACAGGCTTCGAGACGGCCGCTGGGAGAATGCGGCCTCCTCAGGACGAGACCTCTTCAAATCGCGCAATCCAGCAATCGCGCAATTCCGCAATGTAGTTATCGCAATTCGCTATCCGAAATTCGCCATGTAGTGCCGGTGGCTCTGCCGTTTGCGACCGGACTCAATAATGAGAGAAGTTTTGCGTGGGCACACTGATCGAGATTGAAGCCGCGGTCGAGGCGCTGCCGCCGGAGGAGAAACAGGAGTTGTTCCGCTTCCTCGCCGCGCGTCTGCCTCAGGTTGAACCGCGGGCCTGCCGAGCCCGGCTCGTCGAGGGGCCAAGGGGTACATTGCTGCTGGAGGTTCCGCCCGGCGCGGCGCCGACTCGCAAGCACCCGCTCGGATGCTATTCTGGGTGGGCGATTGGAGGGTTGTCGTATGGCCAGCGCCCAAGCGGTGATGCACAGTGATCCGGACATTCTCGGTGGCACGCGTTTGCGCTCTCGCCTCCCACAGTTCCAAAAAGCCCGTCTTGTGCGCCTGGAGGATGACACGTTGCTGGAGGCGCCGCCGGATGCGCCGCCAATGACACCGGAAAACGTCAGGCGCATGCTGGAAGACTGGCCGTGAGTTGGTTGCTTGATGTAAACCGAACGGGACCACAGGACCACGAGACGACGAGACTGTAGTCCTGAGGTCCTGTGGTCAGTGGTCCCGTAGTCCCGTTGTGCTGTTAATCGATCTGTCCACCGGCAGTCACATCCTTGCAGTTGAATCGGCACGTTGGGCGCATTACTGTGTTGCTGCCAGAGGGTGATGAACGATGACCAGACTCGACGAAGCGGAGCAACTGCTCTCCCGCATGACACGCGGGGAAAAGGCGCTGCTGCTCCAGCACGTGGTCCGCGACCTGGGC
>Ga0214473_10009682_pt1 | contig 11378 bp, 10 predicted proteins | sample RVTome_7_FD_203509 | JGI IMG/M metagenome (GOLD analysis project Ga0214473, IMG submission 203509) | Soil microbial communities from uranium-contaminated site in the Upper Colorado River Basin, Wyoming, United States - RVT98D197 | ecosystem: Environmental > Terrestrial > Soil > Contaminated >...
TATAACTTACTCTCCCTATTGGATTGTGAAAATCCTATTGCTTCAATTGAGGGACGCCGAAAAACCAGATGAGTTTGTGGCTGTCGATCAAAGGGAATCGGAGCTAATTATAAAGCGCTTTTCAAAAAACGAAAAACCTGTTCGGATAGGGAATCCCTGGACGCTTTTCGCCATTTTAAAAGGGGAATTGAGCTTCTATGGCGTAACGCTTGATCCGGTTGACCAATATAAGTCTTCGAAAAATATAATTTCCGGTTATTGGAGAAAGTTTCTTGTCAAGCCGGGTATCTTCGGGCCGGGCTACGACGGCGCAAGCGCCCGGGAGAAATTCGATCTGGATATGATTTATCTGGAAAAAACGTCGCTTAAAGGCGATATATTGATGATGATAAGACAGATATTGGGGATTTCGCTGATAAAGGAGAAAAGTATCGGCCATGCTTGATATTAAATTTATAAGAGAAAATCCTGAAAAGGTGAGACGGGCCATAGCGAATAAGGGCGAAAAAGGGGATATCGATATAATTCTTTCTCTTGATAAAAAAAGGCGCGATCTTATCTCAGAGGTTGAAAAGCTTAAAGCCGAGCGAAACGCGGCGTCCGCCCAAGTAGCCCGATTAAAAAAGGAAAAAGGGGACTCGACGGAAATCATCGCCCGAATGAGGCAGGTCGGAGAGAAAATCGGCCTCATAGACAACGAGCTAAAAGAAGCGGAAACTCAAATCGATGAAGCTTTGCTCTGGATTCCGAATATCCCGCACGAATCCGTCCCGGTGGGAACAACCGAGGCCGATAATCAGGAGGTCAGGCGCTGGGGGGCTCCGAGATCGTTCGATTTCCAGCCCAGGCCTCATTGGGAAATCGGCGAGATGATCGGCGGCTTGGATATACAAAACGGGGCGAAAGTCAGCGGGTCGGGTTTCTACTTTTTGACCGGGCCGGGAGCTCGGCTCGAAAGAGCGCTGATCAATTTCATGCTCGATCTCCATACCCTGAAGCATGGCTATATCGAGGCGATGATCCCTTATCTGGTAAGCGAGAATGCCATGCGCGGTACGGGGCAAATTCCCAAGCTGAAAGAGGATATGTATCGCCTGGAGCAGGATAATCTTTACCTGATTCCGACCGCCGAGGTTTCCCTGACCAATCTATTCGCCGGGGATATTCTGCCTCCCGGATCCCTGCCCAAAAAGCTATGTGCTTTTTCGCCCTGCTTCAGGAGGGAATCCGGTTCATACGGTAAAGAAACCAGGGGAATAGTCAGGGTTCATCAATTCCATAAAGTCGAGATGGTCAAGGTAGTAGAGCCGGAAACATCCTATGACGAACTGGAATCACTTCTGGCAAATGCGGAAGAAGTCTTGCATTTGTTGAAACTGCCCTACAGGGTCAGTCTCCTGTGCACCGGCGATCTGTCGTTTTCGGCGGCCAAGTGTTATGATATAGAACTGCACGCGCCCGGTATGGATACCTGGCTGGAGGTTTCCTCCTGCTCCAATTTCGAGGATTTTCAGGCTCGTCGCATGAATACGCGTTATCGTCCCGATAAAGGGGGCAAGACGGAATTTCCTCATACCCTCAACGGCTCGGGGCTGGCTCTCCCCAGAACGATGGTCGGAATTCTGGAAAATTATCAGACCAAAGAGGGACGGGTCATTGTGCCGGACTTCCTGAAACCGTACATGGGCGGACTTGAAATCCTATGAGGACGAGGTAGGCATTGGCCCGGCTGAGAAGATCAGATACCGCCTATATCGGCTATTCGCGGTTTTTCAAGGGTTTTCTGCTTTTCGGAATGATAGCCGTGATAAGCCTTTTTATATATTTTAACCAGTCCATAGTGGCTGGGCTGCGCGAGGATTCGGCCAGGATCAGCCAGGCTTACGCCCGCTTGATCCAGTACGGGGCCAGCGAAGCCACCGATCCCGCTGTCATCGATTTCATATTCGAAAATATCATAACTAAAGTAAATTTCCCCATAATTGTGACTGATAAACAGGGTATTCCGGCGGCCTGGACCGGCGATGTCGATCCCAAAGACACGACCCAGGCATCGCGGAACAAGCTCTATGAGTATATCGAGGAATTCGACTCGCAGAATGCGCCCATAGAAATAACGTCCGGCGGCGAGATTATCAGCATACTCCACTACGGCGATTCCTATCTGATTAAGCGGCTTCAACTGATACCGGTTATCGAGATCTCGGTAGTAGGCGTATTCATACTCGTGGCGTTCGTCGGGATACGTCATATACAGCATTCCGAGCAACGATCTATATGGGTCGGGATGGCCAAAGAAACCGCCCATCAGCTCGGCACGCCGCTATCCTCGCTGATAGGTTGGGTGGAATTGATGAAACTAAAATTCAACGAGGGAGTTATAAGAGTAAAGGAAGGGGAAAAAGGAAGCGATTTCGAGGACATGACCTCGAGAATGCTAAGCGACCTGAAAAGACTCGACAGGATTGCCACGCGCTTCGGACAAATCGGATCCATCCCGGAGCTCGAGGAGCATGACCTGAACGCTCTAATCCGCGAAACCGTAGGTTACTTCAAGCTTCGGATTCCCTCGAGCGGCCTGACCATTTCGGCCAAATACGGGGAGATACCCGGAGTCAAGGTGAATGTCGAATTGATGAGCTGGGTGATAGAAAACCTCATAAAAAACTCACTGGAGGCGACCAATCCCAAAACAGGATCTATAAAGCTCGCGACCGAATTCGATGAAAATCGTGGAAAGGTAATAATTGCGGTGGAGGATAACGGTAGGGGAATTCCCCCTTCGGAATATAAAAAGGTTTTTGCCCCGGGGTTCACGACCAAAAAGCGCGGCTGGGGGCTCGGCCTTACCCTGGCCAGACGAATCATAGAGGAATATCACGGCGGGAGAATATTCCTCAAATCGTCGGACCCGGGAGTGAAAACCGTTTTCGCCATAGAGATTCCGGTCTGATTATGCAGAAAGACGATCTAAAAACAATTCTCTGGGTCGATGATGAGATAGATCTGCTGTCGGCTCACGTTATTTTCCTGAAGGATCGCGGCTATAACGTGCTGGAAGCCGCCAACGGAGACGACGCCATAGAAATCGTGAGAAAAAACGCGATAGACCTCGTGCTCCTTGATGAAATGATGCCTGGCCGCGACGGCCTCTCGACGCTGGAATCTATCAAGGATATCAATCCCAATCTGCCGGTCATAATGGTCACCAAATCGGAAGAAGAACATCTTATGGATGAGGCGATCGGCAAGAAAATCGACGATTATCTTACCAAGCCGGTCAATTTAAGTCAGATATTATCCGCCGTGAAAAAGATACTCGAAAGACAAAAATTGACCGAGGATAACCTGACCAGGCAATTTGTCTCCGAGTTCTCCAAAATCAACATGCTTCTTTCCGGACCCCTCGAATGGAACGATTGGCTCGAAATTCATGTCAAACTCTCCGAAATCGATCTGGAGATGGAGAGGTTGAGGGACGTCGGACTCAGGCAATCATTACGCGATCTGAAAAAGCAAAGCTCGGCTGAATTCGCCCGTTTCATAATCAATAACTATGAAGGCTGGGTCAATACCGGCGACGGTCCGCCTCTATCGGTCGACATTGTGAAAAATCATGTCACCCCGTTTCTGAAACAGGGCATCCAGACCTTTTTCATCGTTATCGACTGCATGCGTTTAGATCAATGGCTGATGATCGAGCCTATTCTGGCCGAATATTTCAATATAAAAAGGGAGTATTATTGCTCGATACTCCCGACGGCCACCCCTTTTTCGCGCAACGCCATATTCGCCGGAGAGTTCCCCGATAAGGTGGCCGAGCTAAACCAGGATCTCTGGGCAAACGCCTCGGTCGAGGCCAGCCGGAATCGCAACGAGAGATCGTTGCTTGATCGAAATCTGGCTGTTCAGGGCCTGCAATTCAAAAGCGAACCGAAGTATGTCAAAGTCCTCGATTACGCAGAAGGACAGAACCTGGCCAGGAAAATAAAGACTTTCTCGTCGGTTCCGCTCCTGTCAATCGTTTACAATTTCGTGGATATCATGATTCACGGCCGCAGCGAATCCGATATTCTGCAGGAAATCGCCCCTAACGAGGCGGCTTTCAGATCGCTGGTAAAATCGTGGTTTGAATATTCCCATCTGTTCGAAATGCTGAAGAGGCTGTCGGAGATGGACTGCGCTGTAGTCATAACCACCGATCACGGCTCTGTGATCGGGACCCGCGGAGCCATGGCCTACGGGAAAAAAGACGCGTCTACCAACCTTAGATATAAATTCGGCGATAATCTGAACTGCGATCCCAAGCAGGCCTGGCTTATAAAAAGTCCGAAAAAGCTGCGTCTGCCTATTTGGGGTCTGGCTACTACCTATATTATCGCCCTGGAAGATTATTATTTCGTCTATCCCACCAAATACTCCGAGTATAAGCGTCATTACAAAGACAGCTTCCAGCACGGCGGCATTTCTCCCGACGAGATGATCTTGCCGGTATCGATTCTAAGACCAAAATAATCCATTTTCAGTCGGTTTTGCTCAAACAGCAACATCCCATGCGAAAACTGATGGCAAAAACCTCGACCTTTGCCGGGGAAACCGAGGCAATAGGACGTGAAATAGCCCGGGGCCTGAAAGCCGGCGACTTGATCGGCCTGTACGGGCCTGTGGGAGCCGGTAAGACCACTTTTGTTAAGGGGTTAGCAATCGGGCTCAATTGCCGCGTCCCGGCAAAAAGCCCATCGTTTAGTCTTGTCAATGAGTATCCAGGCGATATCCCCTTATTCCACATAGACTTCTACAGATTAAAAACAGATGCGGAGATCGATGATTTGGGCTGGACCGATTATCTTGATAGCGACGGTATCGTGGTTATAGAATGGGCTGACAGGGCTAAAAACACTTTACCGGGCAGGACGATTGATGTATATTTTACGATTTTAGACGCGAATTCAAGGCGATTGGAGATATTCGTCAATGACGATTTTAGGGATCGACAGCTCGGATGAATTCCTGTCGGTCGGGGTGTTCCGGCCGAAAGAGGTAGTTATCTCGAGATCTACGGGAAATGAAGTCAAAAAGAATATCCTGCATCAATTTATGATGGAAACTCTTTCCCTGGCTGATATCGCTCTTTCTCGGATTGACGGGGTGGCGGTGGCCATTGGGCCTGGCTCCTTCACCGGACTGAGAGTGGGATTGGCGGCAGCCAAAGGTCTTTGCTGGGCCGGACAACTGCCGCTGGCGGGCGTTTCCAGCCTGTTGGCTTTGGCGCAATGTGCGCGTGGCGATTCGGGCAGCTACCTGGCCGTAAAAGACGCCAAGAAGAATGAGTATTATTACGGCGGATTCAGCAGGGTGAAAGGCAAAATATCTCGGATCCTCCCTGATTCGATAGGTTCGGCCGATGATATCGGCAGCTTGGTGGCTCAAGGATACGGCCTGCTCGGTTCGGGAGTGGCGGTTTATAGGAATAAAGACGCCGAACCGGATAGTGTACCGGAGGTCGAATATGATAATCAAGCCCTGGGGGGGGAGGTTGCCCGGATCGGTCATGAACTCATTGATATTCGAGAAACACTCGACATCGAGGGGTCGGCTCCCGTTTATATACGGACGCCGCGATATGTCATAAGCAAAGCATGATGATGTCTAAGATCGTATTTCGAAGAATGGTCGAAAAGGATCTGGAGAAAGTCGCCGAAATAGAACGTCAGATATTCTCCGATCCCTGGAGCTATAACGCCTTTAAGACGGACCTGGCTAACGACATGGCCTTTCCCGTTATCGCCGAGTTGGAAAATCTGGTAATCGGCTACGCCAACCTTTATATTGTCGCCGGGGAGGTTCAGGTGGGCAATTTCGCTATCGCCCCGGGATATAGAAATAGGGGTATCGGCAAAAAACTGATGAATGAAATATTGAGGATCGCCGCGGAAGGAAAATGCGATTCTATATTTCTGGAGGTCAGAGAATCCAACGAGCCGGCTAAAGCGCTATATACCTCGTTCGGATTCAAATCCACCGGTTTGCGGCGCAATTACTATTCAAATCCTCGTGAGTCGGCCATAATTATGGTCAGGGAGGTGTAATGGTCGACTGGTTCCGTCGAGCCCAGAGGGGAATAGCGGGCGATCAAAAAAAGGAGATTCCCGACGGCGTCTGGACCAAGTGCCCGTCTTGCAATGAGATCCTGACGGTAATGTCGTTGAACAAGAATTATTGGGTTTGTCCCCATTGCGATTATCATTTCAGAATTCCTCCGACGACTTACATGGAGCTGCTTCTGGATCCGGATTCATTCGAGGAATTCGATTCCGGTCTTGTATCCGACGACCCTCTTCATTTCAGGGATACCAGGAAATACTCCGAGCGAATCGCCTCGGCCCGAAAAAAGACCGGAAGGAATGACGCCATAATCGCGGGAATCGGACAAATGGACGGTATTCATGTCTCTTTCGGGGTTATGGATTTCGGCTTTATAGGCGGTTCCATGGGCAGCGTCGTCGGCGAGAAAGTTGCCCGTGCGATTGAAAGATCCCTGCAACGGGAAATTCCGCTGGTGCTGGTCAATTGCTCCGGCGGCGCGCGTATGATGGAAGGAATATTATCGTTGATGCAGATGGCCAAGACCTCCGCCCTGCTGGCCAGGCTCGATAAAAAACGAATTCCCTATATATCGATTCTGACCAACCCCACGACCGCCGGCGTCATGGCCTCGTACGCTTCGCTGGGCGACGTCATCATAGCCGAGCCGAAAGCCCTCCTGGGTTTTGCCGGGCCCAGAGTAATCAGCCAGACCATAGGCGCCGAACTGCCCGAGGGTTTTCAATCGTCGGAATTCTTTCTCGAGCATGGTTTTCTCGACGCTATTGTCTCGCGTTCCCAGCTGAAAAACTCGGTCGTTCAACTCTTAAAATATATGCTGCCGCGCCATGATTTTTCGAAATAAATCGTCTAAAATGAATTATAGCGAGGTGCTCGATTACATTCTCCAGATGGAGAAATTCGGCATTAAGCTGGGGCTTTCCAACATAACCAGGTTTTTGTCTCATCTGGGAAATCCACACGGCGCTTATCCATCGATCCACGTTGCCGGCACCAACGGTAAAGGCTCGACCGTCGCGGTCATGGAAGCGATACTCTCGGCCGCCGGTTATCGAGTGGGAGTATATACCTCGCCCCACCTGGTGGATTTCAGAGAGAGAATCAGAATAAACGGTCGGCAGATCGAAAAAAAATATATCACCGATTTTATCAACGACAATCTGAAGAAAATCGAAAGCCTGCCAATAACCTATTTCGAGGCGGTGACGGCGATGGCTTTTTCGTATTTTCGCGACGAGCAGGTTGACGCCGCCTTGATCGAGACCGGGATGGGGGGGCGTCTCGACGCCACCAACGTATTGGAACCGAAGGTGACGATCATAACCAATGTCGCCACCGAGCATACGAAATGGCTGGGATTCAAGATAAAGGAAATTGCCTTCGAAAAAGCCGGCATCATAAAACCGGGAATCCCGGTAGTCACCGCCGCCGTCAATCTCGACGCGCGGCGCGTAATCAGGCAGGTCGGCGAGCAGAATAAATGCCGGGTAATTTCGGTCTTCGATGAGACCCAGTGGGTTATCAAGGAGATTTCTCGGGAAAATACGGAACTGGATATTTTTACCCGTTCCAATAAATACTATAATCTTCGTCTGGCCCTTCCGGGACGACATCAGCTTGAAAATGCCGTTTCGGCCCTGCTGGCGGTCGAACTTTTCGAGGAAGGAACAGGTATAAAAGCCTCCAAAGCGGCGGTCTCGGCCGGGTTTCGCTCGGTCAAACATGACGGCCGTTTGCAGAGGATCTCCGAATCGCCCGAAATCATTCTCGATGTCGCCCATAATCCGGCCGCCTTATCGAGGATAAGGGAGTACTTTCACGAGTTTTATGAAGGGAAAAAGATTATCGCTCTTTTCGGCATCTTATCCGATAAAGATTATCACAAGATGCTTAAGGAGCTTGACAGGATCGCCGACATTGTCATTCTTACCCGTCCCATGACCGACAGGGCGGCCGACCCCGATATCCTGGCGGAGGAGATGGCCAAAACTCATTCAAGCTTCAAAGTCGTCCCGATGGTGGGGGACGCTTACAAAGCGGCAGTGGAGATTTGTCGGCCCGACGAGGTAATTCTCGTGACCGGTTCGCATTACACTGTGGCCGAGGTACTTATGTCTCTTAATAGATAGGCTGGATTTTTTCAGCCGCCGATCAATTCAAGCGCTAAACCCGAAAAATTTAAACTCGAGGCCCGCGATTCTTGTTATAATAATATAGATATGGCCGCATTCAAGCTGAAATCGGATTATCAGCCGAAAGGAGACCAGCCGGAAGCTATCAGGCAGTTGACCGAGGGGCTGATAAGAGGAGAAAAATTCCAGACTCTTCTGGGAGTCACAGGTTCTGGAAAAACGTTTACCATGGCAAACGTTATCGCCGAATATAATAAACCCGCGCTGGTCATATCCCACAATAAGACCTTGGCGGCCCAGCTTTACGGCGAGTTGAAAAATTATTTTCCCGAAAATGGGGTGGAATTCTTTATCAGCTACTATGATTATTATCAGCCGGAGGCCTATATCCCGTCATCGGATACATTTATCGAAAAAGACACGTCGATAAATGACGATATCGATCGGCTTCGCCTGCGGGCCACGTCGTCTTTGCTGGAGCGCGAGGACGTCATCATTGTCGCTTCCGTCTCCTGTATCTACGGACTTGGATCTCCCGAGGATTACAGGGATATGCTGGTATTGCTCGAAGCCGGGCAATCCGTGGAGCGTGATAAGCTTCTGAAAAATCTGATAGACATTCATTATTCCCGCAACGACATCGAGTTCGGTCGCGGGCATTTCAGGGTCCGGGGCGATGTTATCGAGGTTCATCCCGCGTATGACGACGAAGCGGTCAGAATACAGCTGTTCGGCGACGAAATAGAGCGGATAACGACGGTGAATATAATAGACGGCTCGATTACGGCTGAAAAGAAAAAACAGGCGATCTATCCCGCCAGGCATTTCGTGACCAAAGAGGAGAAAATCGCCGGGGCGATCGAAGCCATCGAACAGGAGCTGGGAAGCCGGCTGAAATCCTTTCGCGATAACGATAAGCTGCTTGAAGCCCAGAGATTGGAATCCAGAACCAATTACGATATAGAAATGATGCGGGAAATCGGATATTGCTCCGGAATCGAGAATTATTCAAGACACCTTTCGGGCAGGCAGCCAGGGCAGACGCCCTACACCCTGCTGGATTTTTTCCCCGGCGAATTTCTGACGATTATCGACGAGTCTCATCAAACGATTCCCCAGGTGCGGGGAATGTACAAGGGCGACCGATCCCGCAAGGAGACATTGGTGGAGCACGGTTTCAGGCTGCCCTCGGCTCTGGATAATCGGCCATTATTTTTCGAGGAGTTCGAACGGAAGCTTCATCAGACCATCTTCGTTTCGGCGACTCCGGCTGAATACGAATTGGAGAAATCCGGAGGAGTGGTTGTCGAGCAGATAATCCGTCCCACCGGTCTTATCGATCCCATCATCACCGTCAAGCCGATCGGCTCGCAGGTCGATGACCTGATCGCCCAGATCAGAAAGGTGACCGCCAGGAACGAGAGAGTTCTGGTCACGACATTGACCAAGCGGATGGCCGAGGATCTGACCGATTACCTGGGCAATCTGGGAATCAAAGTACGGTATCTCCATTCGGAGATAGACGCTATCGACAGGGTCGAGATTTTGCGGGATCTACGGCTTGCGGAATTCGACGTTCTGGTGGGTATCAATCTGCTAAGAGAAGGACTGGACCTTCCGGAAGTATCTCTGGTGGCTATTCTTGACGCCGATAAGGAAGGATTTTTAAGGTCCGAAAAATCGTTAATTCAGACCGCCGGCCGAGCCGCCCGGAATAAAGCCGGAGAGGTCATTCTTTATGCCGATATCATCACCGATTCCATCAAAAAAGCGGTTTCTGAAACCGAAAGAAGGAGAAAGATCCAGGAAGATTATAATAAAAAGCACGGCATCGACCCCCAGACGATCAAAAAATCAAGAGAGGATATTCTAAAGGCCACGTCGTTTGCCGACGCCAGGACGGTTACGACCGAGAAGGCGGCAAAGGTAGAGATCGACGCCGTCTCGAGGCTGGAATACGAGGAACGGATGAGGGCGCTGGAGCGGTTAATGAGGAAGGCGGCCAAAGAACTGCAATTCGAGAAAGCGGCCGAATTGAGAGACGAATTGACTCGTCTTAGAAAGGCGGTAGGCAAAAATTGATAGGCATAAAAAGAACGATTCGAGGCGTTTTTGCTTTATCTTTGATTCTGATTTTATCCTGCGGCGACACCGGGGTTTCCCCCAACGAGGAACCGACCAACGAGGACGCTATTTACAATATTATCAGGTTCGATAGACCGTCGGAATTCAATATCGATTTATATAACCTCGCCGTGCCGGAAACCGCTTTCGCCCAGGCGGGCCCTATTGTACCGTCGTATTACTGGTATAATATCGAACGAGATTCTCTTTTTATCGCCATTGATATTCGATATGTCGAGCCGAACGATCCCCCCGGGACAAACCCGACAGCCGAAGTTCGCGAGACGAAATATTTCTGGGGAACCCTGGAGATAATCGGTCTGGACACCTCCGGCGGAGGAGCTGTTCCGGTCAGGCTTTCTAAGGAATTTACAATAGTCAGCCAGATATTGGCCGTGTTTGAGAAGTATGGTTTTGACTACAATTTCCGTCGGGGATGGATACTGACAGAGCTTTCCGACGCGGTATTCAACAGCGGATATCTGCCACACGTAGGCCAGATCAATATCCATTCGGAATCGGGATATGATTATATCGTGGATACCGGGAGAAAACCCCTGGCCGATATTTTCCGTTTTGCTCCCGGCGATTCACTTACTATCAGCCTGACGGCCGGGTCCGGCGGCGATTATGTCAATATAAGTTACAGAGCCGCAAACGGTTATTCCACAATTCAGGTTGATTGCGATAGCGCCGGCATTTTCAGTACAGGCTTCAGGCTGCCCGAGTCTTTAGGTTACGATCATTTTCTGGTTGATGTCATCTATGAAGGCTCATTGACCGATACCTTGAATTTTACGTCCGGTGCGATTGGGGTCGTTTATCGAACCAGATAGGCCGTTTTATTGTATGGGGCTAATGGAAATTATTTCGAAAAATAACTTTCCCTACCGGTCTGACGATATTATATTAACCCAACGGAGGAATTATGGCCAAGAGACAATCGTTCGCTGATAAAGCGTCAAAGAAAAAACACGTGTTAAATTGCGGGGTTTGCGATAGCGCTATGGTCGCCAC
>Ga0214473_10009683_pt1 | contig 11378 bp, 6 predicted proteins | sample RVTome_7_FD_203509 | JGI IMG/M metagenome (GOLD analysis project Ga0214473, IMG submission 203509) | Soil microbial communities from uranium-contaminated site in the Upper Colorado River Basin, Wyoming, United States - RVT98D197 | ecosystem: Environmental > Terrestrial > Soil > Contaminated >...
GACCGGGCACCTCAAAAAGGCGGGCGCCGACTACCAGGAGTGGCTGCGCTCGCGAGAGCAGCGCTCCCGTAGGGGTGCGGGCGGCGCGACCGAAGCGGACATGGCCGCACCGACGGCGTCGGCCCCGGCCGAGGCGTCGGCCCAGCCGTCTGCGGAGCCCTCCGGCTCGGGCGCCGAGGAGTCCGTCACGAACACGCAAGAAGCCGGCGTCGACGAGGGCGGCATCGTCAAGGTCCACGGCGAGCACCTCGTGGTCCTGCGCCGCGGGCGCCTGTTCACCATCCGCATCGACGACGAGCAGCTCGCGCCGGTTAGCATGGTGGACGTCTTCCCGCCGGGTACGCAGCCCGACGCCTGGTACGACGAGATGCTCATCTCGGGCAACACGATCGTCGTCATCGGATACAGCTACCAGGCGAGCGGCACCGAGATCGGGCTCTTCGACATCGACGCCGCGGGCACCGTCCGGCACCGCGACACGTACTACCTGCGCTCGAACGACTACTACTCGTCGCGAAACTACGCGAGCCGGCTCATCGGCAGCCGGCTCATCTTCTACATGCCCTATTTCCTGTTCCAGCAGAGCTGGGGCAACGACGGACCCGTGGTGAACGTCTCCATGCCCGCGTTCCGGCGTTTCCGTCCGGGCCGAGGCCAAGGCGACGACTGGAACGAGATCGTGCGCGGCTCCCGCGTCTTCCGCCCCGTGCAGCCCAGCACCAACCCCGTGCTCCACACGGTGGTCACGTGTGACCTCTCGCGCCCCCAGCTCGCCTGCGACGCCACCGGCGTCATCGGTCCCTACGGACGCAACTTCTACGTGTCGTCGCGTGCCGTCTACGTGTGGGTCTCGGAGGGCTACATGGAAGAGTCCTTCGGCGCCGGCCCCGGCGACGAGCCGGTGACCGAGCGCGCGCCCACCTCGGCCGTCTATCGGCTTCCCCTCGGCGACGGAGCCCCGGGCGCCGTCCGCGTCTGGGGCGCCCCCGTCGACCAGTTCTCCTTCAAGGAGAGCGACGACGGCCACCTCAACGTGCTCGTCCGCTCCGAAGGGGGCGGCGACTGGATGTGGCACCCCGAGGGCAGCGAGGGCGACGTGGCCCTCGCGCGGATGCCCCTCTCGCTCTTCGGCACCGCCGAGGTGCAGACCGCCGACCGGTCCACGTACACCTCCCTCGCCCGACCGGCCCGCGGCTATTCGTTCCAGAACCGCTTCGTCGGCGACTACGTGCTCTACGGAACCGGCAACAGCTGGGACTACTACACCGACGACTACGATCGGCGCGTCTTCCTGCACCCGTGGTCGCGCCGCGGCGAGACGCTCAAGATCGAGCTGCCCCACGGCGTCGACCGGATCGAGGCGCTCGGCAATGACGCCGTCGTCATTGGGACCGACGGACGTAACCTGCACTTCAGCGCCGTGCGCCTCGGCGACTCGCCGCGGCTCGCGGACCGGCTGACGCAGCCCAATGCGACCCAGGGAGAGACCCGCAGCCACGGCTTCTTCTACCGACCCACGAGCGAGGCCGGCGGGACTCTCGGCCTGCCGATCCGCGGCGGCGGCATCCCCGGCTGGGTTCAGCTCCGGGACGACTCGGCGGGCATCCTGTACTTGCGCGTCGACGACCTGCGCTTCGAGCGGCTCGGTGCTCTCGTGGCCCGGACCGGCGAAGTCGACGACCGCTGCGTCGCATCCTGCGTCGACTGGTACGGCAACGCCCGCCCACTCTTCTTGCGCAACCGCATCTTCGCCCTCCTCGGCTACGAGATGGTGGAGGGGCGCATCGAGGGCAACGCCATCACCGAAGTGCGCCGGATCAACTTCTTCAGTGACCGCGGCCGTCTACGTTGACAGGGCGGCGTGGCCGGGCTAACTCCCAAGCCCCACGGGAGCGAGCCGCCATGTCGATGTCGAGCAGCGAAAGCAGGGAGACGCTCAGCGATCTCTCACAGCGCCTCCAGGTGCTGGGGAGGTATCTTTGACATCGACGGCTTGCGACACGAGGTCGATCGGCTCGACGCCATGACCTTGCGCGAGGCCTTCTGGGACGACCAGGAGTCGGCCCAGAAGACCCTACGCGAGCGCGCGGCGGCCCACGGCACGGTCGAGACCTTCACGAAGGTCACCCGCGAGGTGAAGGACCTCGGTGAGCTCCTCGCCCTGGCGGTCAGCGAGGGCGACGAGTCCATGGTCGACGACGTGGCCTCCCAGCTCCCCGCCCTCGTGCGCGCTGTCCGAAGCATGGAAGTGGCGCGCATGCTCGCGGGTTCCGAGGACAATGCCGACGCGATCGTCACGATCCATCCCGGGGCGGGTGGGGTCGACGCCCAGGACTGGGCCGAGATGCTCATGCGCATGTACCTGCGGTGGTGCGAGCGCCGCGGCTTCAAGACCGACATGATCAACCACGCCGCAGGCGATGAGGCGGGCATCAAGGACGTGTCCTTCGTGGTCCACGGCCATGGCGCCTACGGCTTCCTGCACGCCGAGAACGGCGTCCACCGGCTCATCCGCATCAGCCCCTTCGACTCCAACGCGCGGCGGCACACGGCCTTCGCGGCCGTCTACGTCGTGCCCGATCTGGACGAGGACGTGGGCGACATCGAGATCCGGTCCGAGGACCTCAAGACCGACACGTTCCGGTCCGGCGGCGCCGGCGGCCAGCACGTGAACAAGACCGAGTCCGCCGTGCGGATCACCCACATGCCGAGCGGCATCATCGTCATGTGTCAGGCGGAGCGCTCGCAGCACAAGAACCGCTCGACCGCGATGAAGATGCTGCGCGGGCGATTGTACGAGAAGGCGCGCCGGGAGAAGGAAGAGGCCTTCGAGAAGGCCTACGGCGGCGACAAGCAGGAGATCGCGTTCGGATCCCAGGTCCGCACCTACACGCTCCAGCCGTACACGATGGTCAAGGACGAGCGCAGCGAGCACAAGACGAGCAACGTCCAGGCCGTCCTCGATGGTGATCTCGACGAGTTCATCGAGGCCTACCTGTTGATGGCGGCGGACCGCAGGGCGAGCCAGGAGAAATCGGAGCGCGGCGACCGCGTTTGAGAGGGAGGGCATCGTGGCCACGGAAGAGGAGCTGAGGGAAGCACGCAAGGCCAACGCGCGGGACGCGCTCGGTGAGACGTCGACGGCGTGGTTCCCGAACTGGCTGCGACCGTCGCCGCAGCAGGAGGCGCGCAGGGCTCGGTTCGTCCGCGACGCCAACGACCCGGCCACGGTCGCCGGCTGGCCCGGGGAGGAGGGCGTGGACGATTCCGGCCCGCCCGTGCCCCTGTACGGCCGGCTGATGGCCATGCGCGGCCCCTTTCTGGTGATCCAGACGCCGCACGGACGCGCCCAGGCCTACTTCCCGAAGGAGCTGGCCAAGTCCCTCAAGCCGACCCTGAAGCGCACCGACATCGGCGATCACGTGTACGTCGAGGGGTGGCCCATGCGCACCAACAAGGGTGACGGTGCCGTGCGGGCCACCTTGCTGCGACACGTCAGCAAGGCGCTGCTCCCCCCGCCCGAGAAGTGGCACGGCCTCAAGGACGTCGAGAAGCGCTATCGCGAGCGCTACGTCGACCTCTTCGCCAACCCCGACGTCGCCGATGTGTTCCGCGCCCGGTCGCGCATCGTGCAGTCCCTGCGGGCATTTCTGGACGAGCGGGGCTTCCTCGAGGTGGAGACACCGCTGCTGCACTCGGTGCGCGGCGGCGCCATTGCCCGCCCCTTCGAGACCCACCACAACACCCTCGACCTCGAGCTCTTTCTGCGCATCGCTCCCGAGCTCTACCTCAAGCGCCTCCTCGTCGGTGGCTTCGACCGCGTGTACGAGATCGGCCGATGCTTCCGGAACGAGGGCATCAGCACACGACACAACCCCGAGTTCACGATCCTCGAGTTCTACATGGCCTACGCCTCGTACGCCGAGCTCATGGATCTCACGGTCGAGCTCTTCCGGGCCGTCGACGCAGCCTTCCTCGAGCGCTGGCCTTCTCTCTCCGATGGGCGCCCCTGGACGCTGGCCGAGGACTTCGCGCGGGTGCCCATGCGCCGCGCCATCGTCGAGCGCGTGGAGCGCGCCGGCCGCGACGGCGTCTCGGAGACGCCTTTCAGCCGCGTGCTGACGGAGGCCACCGTCTACGACCCCGAACGGCTCGAGGCGGCATGCCGAACCCTCATGCCCGAGCTCTCCCCGGTCGTGCAGAAGCAGCTGGGCGGCTGCGACAACCACGGGGAGCGCATCTACGTGCTCTACGAGCTGCTCGCCGAGCCGGAGCTGCCGAGCCTGTACCGTTCGAAGGACGGCACCCAATCCCGACCCGTGTTCGTCACGGAGCACCCCTTCGAGGTCTCGCCCCTCGCTCGCAAGAGCGACGAGGACCCGGCCTTTGTGGACCGCTTCGAGCTCTTCGTCGAAGGCCGCGAGATCGTCAACGCCTTCAGCGAGCTCAACGACCCGGAGGACCAGGCGGAGCGCTTCCTGGCCCAGGTCGCGAGCCGGCAGAAGGGCGACCAGGATGCCATGGACTACGACGCGGACTACATCCGCGCCCTCTCCTACGGCATGCCGCCCGCCGCGGGCTTCGGCCTCGGCGTGGATCGGCTGACCATGCTCCTGTGCAATCAGCCTTCCATCCGGGACGTGCTGCTCTTCCCACTGCTCAGGCCGGAGGCTGGGTGAAGGAAGCCGAACGCGAGGTCCGCATCGGCTGGGTCGCCGCGGCGTGCGTGATCGTGTGCGTGCTGCACACCGCGAACATCGCGACGATCGCCGCCACAGCGCCGCTGCTCGTCGTGCTCACGCTGGTCAACCCCGCCGTCGGCTTGGGCGTGGCGGTGGGATCCGCCGCGCTCCTGCTCCTGGTCGTGGGCCTGGCCATCGCCACGCTCGTGCGTATTCGTCGCCTCCAGCCCGGAACGAAGGGCCGGACCCGCGTGATCGTCGTGGCCATCTCCGGGCTCGTCCACGCGGTGGGCTTCGCGTGCACGTGGGCACTGAGCATCTGGGCCGCCCTGCAGCCTGGCGGGGTGATCCTCGGAGGACGCCTCGACTGGACGGCGTTGCAGATGGCCATGCCCCAGGTCCTCGAAGTGCTCTTCTGGGTGTGCGCGGTGGTGGCCAGCCTGGGCTCGCTCGGCATGATCGGGGGTTCAGTCGCGTCTTGGTTCATCCTCCCCGAGCGAGGCCGCAGGATCTTCTGGTACGCCGCGGACGCAGTCATTGCCATCGCCTTCCTCGCGGCCACCTTGCTCTTGCCTCTCGCGCCCCCGAGCGATGCCCCCGACGCTGTCCTGCTGCCGGCTCTGCGCCTCACAGCGACGGTCATCTTCGCTGTGCGGGCGGTGGCGCGGCTCCTCGGGCCGTCCCTCAATCTGGTCGAGGGCCTGGGCTTCCACGCCTTGGTGGCCGCCCGTCACCTCCGCACCCGCAAGAGCAACTTCCTCGCGGCCATCGGCATCCTGTCGATCTTGGCCGTCACCGTCTCCTCCTGCGCGCTGACGACCACCCTCTCGGTCATGGGCGGATTCCGCAACGACCTCAAACGCAAGATCCTCGGCAACAACGCCCACGTGGTCATCGACCGCGAGCATCGCACCTTTGACCGATGGGGCCCGGTGCTCGAGCGGACGCGCCACACCGAGGGCGTCATCGGCGCCGCTCCGTACGTGAGTGGCGAGGTGATGGTCACGAGCGCGTCGAACCTCGCCGGCGCGGTCCTGCGCGGCATCGATCCGCGCACGGTCGGCGACGTCGTGGACCTGAGGGCAAACATGACTCGCGGTCGACTCGAGTACTTGATCGAGCCCGAGCGGCTTCTCGACCTGCCCGCGGACGAGATGCGGGGCCCCAGGCCGCTCGAGACCCCGCGGCGGATCCGCCGCCAGCGTGACGACGACGAGTCGCCCCCCGACGGGCAGCGCTCGAGCCCCGTGCGCGACGTGGACGACCTCCTCGATGATCCCATGGGCGACATGCCCCGGCTGCCGAGCTCGGACATCGAAGACATCGACCGGTACCTGCGCGGCCCCTCTCCGTTGCGCGGCCCGCAAGACGTGCTGCCCGGCGTGATCGTGGGCCAGGAGCTCGCGCGCTCCCTGCGCCTGTTCGTCGGCGACGAGGTGAACGTAGTCTCGCCGCTCGGCGATCTCGGGCCAGCGGGACCCATGCCCAAGAGCCGCCCCTTCCGCGTGGCGGGGATCTTCTACAGCGGCATGTACGAGTACGACATGAAGTACGTGTATGTGACCCTGGAGAACGCCCAGCGGTTCCTCAACACGGGCGACGAGATCAGCGGAATCGAGATCAAGGTCGACAACACCGACCGGGCCCCGGTCATCGCGGCAGCCCTGCGCCGGTCCATCGGCCGCACCGACCTGCGTGTGCAGGACTGGCAGCAGGTCAATCGCAACCTCTTCGGCGCCCTGGCGCTGGAGAAGCTCGCGATGTTCATCGTCCTGGGCATCGCCATCCTGGTGGCCGGCTTCTGCGTCTTCGGCACATTGACGCTCATGGTTCAGGAGAAGGGCCGCGAGGTGGGCGTGCTCAAGGCCCTGGGCTCAGGCGGCGGCGCCATCGTGCAGGTCTTCATGATCGAAGGCGCCCTCATCGGTTTCTTGGGATCGGCCCTCGGGCTCGGTCTCGGCTACGTCGTCTGCTTTGCGGCCCAGCACTTCGGCATCGGCATGAATCCCGAGGTCTACTACATCGACAAGCTGCCCGTGCACACCGATCCGATGGAATTCTCTGCCGTGGGCGTCGCCTCCGTGGTCGTGTGCCTGGTGGCGACGGTCTTCCCCGCCGTGCTCGCGAGTCGCCTCCGGCCGGTGGACGCGTTGCGCTACGAATAGGAGGGCCATGGGCCAGCCGCTCGTCACCATCGAGAAGCTCACCAAGGTCTTCGCCCACGAGGAGAACGACGTGGTGGTCCTCAAGGGGATCGACCTCAGCATAGAGCCCGCCGAGATGCTCTGCGTCGTCGGACCCTCGGGCGCTGGCAAGAGCACCCTGCTGCACCTGCTGGGCACCCTCGACCTGCCCACCTCGGGCCGCATTCTCTACGGGGGCAAGGACGTCACCAAGTACACGAGCGCCAGGCTCGCCGAGTTCCGCAACCGCAGCATCGGTTTCGTGTTCCAGTTCCACCATCTGCTCCCCGAGTTCAGCGCCCTCGAGAACGTGATGATGCCGGGCATGATTCGCGGGGAAGCGACGTCGTCCGTGCGCCAGCGCGCCCAGGCGCTGCTCGAGGAGGTGGGCCTCGCCCACCGAGTGACCCACCGCCCGGGCGAGCTCTCGGGCGGCGAGCAGCAGCGCGTGGCCCTCGCCCGCGCCCTCGTGATGCACCCACTCCTCATCCTGGCGGACGAGCCCACGGGCAACCTCGACAGCAAGACGAGCGACGCCATGCACGAGCTGTTCTTCCGCCTCAACGAGAGCCGGGGCACGACATTCCTCATCGTGACCCACAGCCGCGACCTCGCGGGCCGCATGCCGCGCGTCGTGCGCATGAGCGACGGGATGATCGAGGAGGACTTCCGCCGTGGGGAGGCGACGGCGGCGATCGCCACCGACGTCGGCCTCGAACAGGGCACGGCAACCGTCGAGGGGCAGGCGCGAGGGGGGCCCGCGGAGCCCGCGCCGCCCGACGCCCCCACGGCCGCCCAAGACGACGAAAACCCTGCCGATCTGGCCGACAGCGACGGCGCCGGCGCTTGACCCAGGGGGAAGGCACCGCTATAGCGCGGCGGCCCCTTGGGATTCCAATCCGGCATGGTTATCCGCTTCACGGTCCTCGTCGCCCTCGCGGTGCTCGCTCCGACGGGGGTCGGGTCGGCCCAGCCGCGACCCCGGCCCGCGACCCCGGCGACGCCCGAGCAGGAGGAGCCGACGGCCGCGGAGGATGACCTGGACGCCGATGCCTCGGGCGCGACCGAGGAAGGCGCGGTCGCAGCAGACGATGCCGACGCAGACGAGGATCTGGCGGAGGTCTACGAGCCCACGACGGAGCTCAGGGCGCCGCGAACCGTCTGCGAAGGCAGGACCATCCGGAGGATCCGCGTGCGCGGCGGTCGCCGTGTGGCCGAGGAAGACATCCGCGCGACGCTGGAGCTCCGCGAGGATGTGCCCTGCACTGACCTCGAGGTGAGCCGCGACGCTCGAGCGCTATGGGACATGGGCTTCTTCGACGACATCGTCGTCACGGCCGCGGCTGTGGGCGACGACTTGATCGATCTGCTCTTCGAGGTGCGCGAGCGCCCGGCCATCGGGCGGATCGTGTTCGAGGGCAACGACGAGATCGACGACGGTGACCTGGACGAGAAGGTCACGCTACGCGAGGGCGAGGTCCTGTCGGTCCCCGAGGTCCGCCGGCAGGTGACGCGCATTCGCGACCTCTACGCGGAGAAGGGCTACTTCCTGGCCCGAATCCGCTACCGCCTCTCGCGGATGCCCAACAACGAGGTGGAGATCAAGTTCGTCATCGCCGAAGGCGACGAGGTCACGGTCCGCCGCATCAGCTTCGTCGGCAACGCGCACATCCCGGCCTCCGAGCTGCTCGGCTTCATGCAGACGAGCCAGACCGGCTTCTTCTCCTTTCTGTCCTCGAGCGACACCTTCAACCGCGAGCACTTCGAAGAGGACGTGGGGCGTCTGCAAGCGCTGTACTACGATCGCGGCTACCTCGCGATCAACGTGGGGACTCCGCGCATCGAGCTCACTCCCGACCGCCAGCACATCGACGTCACGATCCCGATCGACGAGGGCCCGCGCTTCCACATCGGACGACTCCGCGTCGCCGAGGTGGACGCGGAGGGCGAGGAAGTCGAGCCCCTGGGCGGTCGCCGTCGGTTGCGCGACCAGATCGAGGCCAATCCCGGCGACTGGTTCAGCCGCACGACCGTCGCCCAGAACCTCCTCGAGGTGACCCGCTTCTACCGTGACCGGGGCTACGCCCAGGTCGAAATGGTCCCCCAGACCGATCTCGACATGCGCCGGCGCGTCGTCCACGTCGTCATCTCGATCCGGCGCGGCCCCCTCGTGCGCATCGAACGCATCAACATCCGAGGTAACAGCAAGACACGCGACCTCGTGATCCGACGCGAGATCCAGATCGCGGAGGGCGCGCTCTACAGTCAGACCGACGTCGAGCGGTCCAAGGCCCGCATCCAGGCCCTCGGCTACTTCGAGCGCGTGGATCTCTCCGAAGAGGAGGGCTCCGCCCCCGACCGGATCGTGCTCAACTTCGAGGTCGCCGAGCGCGCGACCGGGCAGTTCCAGGTCGGCGCAGGATTCAGCTCCATCGAGAGCTTCATCTTCACGGCGCAGATTCAGCAGCAGAACCTCTTCGGCCGCGGGCAATCCCTGGCCCTGCAGCTCCAGCTCTCGGGGATCCGCCAGCTGGCGCAAATCCGCTTCGTCGAGCCCTACCTGCTCGACACGGAGTGGAGCCTCGCCGCCGATGCGTTCAAGACCATCCGGCAGTTCCAGGACTTCAACCGGGACTCGACGGGAGGGGGCCTGACGCTCGGACACCCCATCCTGCTCGACGAGCTGAGCTTGTTCCTCAACTACCGCGCCGAGTACGTCGACATCTCCTCGCGCACGGGCGGTCTCTTCGGGAGCGCGGGCAGCGGAGCGGGCTTCAACATCTTCCGGCGTCTGCCGCTCGCCAATCTCTTCCGCGACGGGTTGACGAGCTCTCTGCAGCTGTCGCTGACGTGGGACACGCGCGACAACCGGCTCTTTCCCACGTCCGGACTCTACGCATCCGTCTCGTCGGAGCTGGCCGATACGTACCTCGGCTCCGAGAACGTATTCCTGCGCCATCGAGCGTTTGTCCGGGTCTACCGGCAGCTCTTCGGGAGCTTCGTGCTGAAGCTGAACACCGAGTGGGGGCTCGTGTCGTCGCGGGAGCCCGAAGGCGTGCCCATCTTCGAGCGGTTCTTCCTCGGCGGCATCTTCAACGTGCGCGGCTTCGGCCTCAACGCCCTGGGCCCTCGCGCCGGACTGCCGACCTCGACCGACCCGAACGCCCGCGTCTCGCCCCAGGGCGTCGTCTTCGGCGGGAACATGCAGCTCTTCTACAACCTGGAGCTCGAGTTCCCGATCATCGAGTCGGTGGGCATTCGCGGCGTCATCTTCACCGACGGCGGCAACGCCTGGAACCTCGAGAGCTCCCTGTGCGGAGCTCCGCCCCCCGAGCAGTTCGATTCGGCGAGCGATCCCTGCGGCGTGGACCTCCTCAACCTGCGCACCTCGTGGGGCTTCGGGCTGCGCTGGATCTCGCCCCTCGGCCCGCTCCGCTTCGAGTGGGGCCTGCCCTTCAACCCGAGGGCCTACGAGAAGGACATCCTCTTCGAGTTCACGATCGGCAACTTCTTCTGATTTGAGCTGGTGAATCCTGGCGCCCCCCGGCCGTCTGAAACCGCGCGACTTGACGCTGACCCGCGGACCCGGTAGCTACGCCCAGTCGAAAAGGACCCGCGATGAACCTCCAACGACACGCCGCCACCCTCATCGCCGCGCTGCTACTGGCCTCCTTCGCTCCGCGAGCGTTCGCCCAGGTGCGTATCGCCGTGGTCGACATGCAGCGGGCCCTGAACGAGACGGAAGACGGCAGGCGGGCCAAGGCCCAGCTCAAGCGCCTGTTCAAGCGTCGCCAGCAGGCCCTCGACGCGAAGCAGACCGAGCTCAAGAAGATGAAGGAGGATGTCGAGAAGCAGCGCGACGTCCTGAGCCGCCAGGCCCTACAAAAGAGGCTCGAGGAGTACCAGAAGGCCTTCATCGAGCTGCAGACGACCTACGTCGAGTACCAGCGCGAGCTCGCCCAGAAGGAGGCCCAGCTGACCAAGGGGATCCTCGAGCGCATGCAGCGGATCCTGCGCAGCATCGGGCAGTCGCAGGGCTACACGGTGATCGTCGAGCGCAACGAGGGAGGCGTCGTGTGGGCCCCCGATAACCTCGACCTCACCAGCGACCTCATCCGGCGGTACAACGCGGGCGAGGGCGCTAGCGGCGGCGGCGGCGGCGGCGCGGCCGCAGCGACCAAGCGTCGCTGACCAGCGCGCAACTCTCGTACACGGTCCGGCGGCTAGACCAGTGGCCGGCCACGGTGATGCGAGACCCCAGCGATCCCGCGCGGGAGCGACGGTAGGTGCTCCAAATGCCCGCGATCCCTGAGCGCGCGCAGTGGCACGGGGCTTGATACGGACCGGGGCGGAGGTCCGCCCATGCGCCGTCACCACCCGCTCCTCTCCCTCGGGATCCTCGTCGCCCTCACCGGTTGCGCTGCCCCCAGCAGCGGCGAAGAGGGCACCGACGGGCTCCCCTCCTTCGAGGACTTCATCGACGGCAAAGGGGACACGGGCTACATCGGTAGCC
>Ga0214473_10009684_pt1 | contig 11377 bp, 9 predicted proteins | sample RVTome_7_FD_203509 | JGI IMG/M metagenome (GOLD analysis project Ga0214473, IMG submission 203509) | Soil microbial communities from uranium-contaminated site in the Upper Colorado River Basin, Wyoming, United States - RVT98D197 | ecosystem: Environmental > Terrestrial > Soil > Contaminated >...
ACGTAGCGGCCGTCCGCGTAGAACTCGGACGCCGCCGGGTCGAGCGCGAACACGACGTCCTCGCCGGGGGCGTAGCCGGCCTGCTCGACCGCGGCCACGAGCGCCTCGAGCGCCGCCTCGTTCGACTTCAGGGTCGGCGCGAAGCCGCCCTCGTCGCCCACCGCCGTCGAGAGCCCCTGCTTGGCGAGCACCTTCTTGAGGGCGTGGAAGCACTCGACGCCGATGCGCAACCCTTCCTCGAAGCTGTCCGCGCCGACCGGGACGATCATGAACTCCTGCACGTCCACGTTGTTGGAGGCGTGCGCGCCGCCGTTCAGCACGTTCATCTGCGGCACCGGCAGCACGTGGGCCATCACGCCGCCGAGGTAGCGGTAGAGCGGGATCGCCTGGTCCTTCGCCGCCACGCGCGCGACCGCCAGCGAGACGGCGAGCATCGCGTTGGCGCCGAGGCTGCTCTTGTTCGCGGTGCCGTCGACCTCGAGCAGCAGGTCGTCCACGCCGACCTGGTCGTAGGCATCCATCCCCTCGAGCCGCGGGCCGATCGTCTCGTTGACGTTGCGCACCGCCTCGAGCACGCCCTTGCCGCCGTAGCGCTTGGGGTCGTTGTCGCGCAGCTCGAGCGCCTCATGCTCGCCGGTGGACGCGCCGCTCGGCACCGCGGCCATCGCGACCGTGCCGGACGAGAGGACGACCTCCGCCTCGACCGTGGGGTTGCCGCGGCTGTCGAGGATTTCCCGTCCGTGGACTTCGATGATCGTGCTCATAGATGGGCCGAAACTTGTCCGCCACGCTGCTCGGCGTCAACGCGATCCTTGAGCAGGGCGACGGCCACGCGCACGTGCTCCGTGAGCGCGTCGCGATCCTCCACGGTAAGCCCGTCCACCGGGACCCTCGGGCCGAGCAGGATGCGGATGGGGCGCGGGTGCACGACCAGGCTCCCTTTCGGCTGAATCCCGAACGTGTTCGCCACGTACGCGGGCACCACCGGCACCCGCGCCATAATGGCCAGCACGAAGGGGCCCTTCTTGAACGGCTGCAGCTCGCCGGTGCGGGTGCGCGTCCCCTCGGGGAAGACCAGCATGTTGAGCCGGCCCTCGGCGATCTGCCGCGCCGCGGTCTCGTAGGCACCGAAGGCCTGCTTGAGGTGGGTGCGGTCGAGCCGCACGTGCCCGACCGCCCTCAGCGCCTGGCCGAAGATGGGGATCGCGAACAGCTCCTTTTTCGCGACGAACTTCACCGGCACCGGCAGGTAGCCGTAGATGGCGAGGATGTCGAAGAACGAGGCGTGGTTGCTGGCGACGATCTGCGGCTCGTCGGCTCTGAGGTGCTCGGCGCCTTCGACGCTCACGCGGACGCCCGCGGCGCGGAGGCAGACCCGCGCCCAGTCGCGCCCACAGTTGTCGTAGACACCGCCCGGGACGCGCTTCAGGCGCAGCAGCCCCGCGATGGTCGCCTTGAGTCCGTACCACACCGTGGACACGAAGAGCACGACGAGATAGAGGACCGTGCGCACGCTTCAGCCCTGAGCGAAGTGGTCCCAGCCGGCGGGCAGCAACGCCGGCGCGCCGTTCGCCGTGGCGCGCACGCCCGGCTCCGCCTCGACCCAGCCGATGAGCGTCACGGCCGCCGGCGCGTGCGCGAGCTCCGCGTCCGAGACGTCGGGCGGCAGCGCGGCCAGCAGCTCGTACTCCTCGCCGCTCCGGGCCGCGAAGCTCCACGCCGGTTCGCCCAGGCGCGCCGCTTCCGCTGCGGCAACGGCGAGCACCGGGATGCGCTCTAGCTCGAGCCGCGCGCCGACCCCCGAGGCGGCGAGCAGATGGCCGAGGTCCGACGCCAGTCCGTCCGAGACGTCGATCATCGCGTGGGCGCGGTGCGCCGCGAGAAACCGCGCGGCGGCATGACGCGGCACGGGCCGCGCGAAGCGCGCGCGCGCCTCGCTCGCGGGCTCGGCGCCGGCGCGCCACGCGGTGAGCGCCGCGAGCGGACCCCCGAAGGCGCCGGTCACGACCAGCCGGTCGCCCGGCTTGGCGCCGCGGCGCCGCACCTCGGCGGGCGAGCGCCCGATCACGCAGCAGTCGATCACGATCTTCTCCGAGCGCGACAGATCGCCGCCCACGACCACCGCGCCCGCGTCCGCCACGGCGTCGCCCACGCCGTCGGCGATGGCGAGCGCGGTCTCCTCGCTCTCTTCCGCCGGCACGCCGAGGGAGAGCAGCAGCGCCATCGGCTCGGCGGCGACCGCTGCGAGGTCGGAGAGCGCCGCCGCCGCGGCGCGGTAGCCGATCTCCGCGGGCGCGAGCCAGTCGCGGCGGAAGTGCACGCCTTCAATAGAGAGATCCACCGACACGGCGATCCGGCCGCCGCCGGTGTCGAGGAAGGCGCAGTCGTCGCCCAGGCCGTGGGCGCGCTCCCGCCACCGTGCCGCCATGGCGCGAATGCGGTCGAATTCGCGCCCGGGCCCGAGCGCGGCATCAAACGCGCCCGGCGTCACCCTACCACCCTTCAACTTTCAACTTTCAACCTCGCTCACGGATTCAGCACCCGCTTCAAGTAGCGCACGACCCCCTGCTGCGTCGCGACCCAGACGTGATTGCGGCTCACCGCGACGTCGCGCACCGGCTGGGGAATGTCGCCCGGCGCGGTGAGGGCCGTCCAGAACCCGTCCGCGGGCTTGAAGAACGCGAGACCGTTGGTGCCCGCCACCCACAGGCCGCCCGAGTCGGCGGCCAGCGCGACGAGCCGCCCGAGCGACGGGCCCGCGGGATCGACGACGCGCCATCCGCTGTCGGCGCCGAGCAGCAGCCGCGCCTGCGTCGCCGCGACCACCGTGTCGTGCAGCAGCGCGAGGGCGAGGATCGGGTCGCGCAGCCCCGGATTGCCGGTCACGGCGAGCGGCGCCGGCTCGCCGGGGAGCAGCACCGCGAGGCCGGCGACGGTGCCTAGCCACAGCGTGTCGCCGCGCGCGGCGAGGGCGAGCGTCGCGTCCCCGGCGATGGTGGTGGCCACCATGGCGCGCCGGTTGTCCTGCTCGACGACCGCGGCGATGCCCAGTGTCGTGCCCACCCACACCCCGTCGGGCGCCGGAGCGAGCGCGCGCACGTCGTCCGAGGGAAGGCCGTCGCGGGTGAGGAGCTGCTGGAGGGCGCCGGAGCGCCGGTCCACGCGCAGCAGGCCCGCGTCGGTCGCCGCCCACAGCGTTCGCCGCGTCACGAGCAGGCGGCGGATCGCGGTGCCGGGCAACTCCGCGAGTCCCCGCCCCTCGAAGTAGGTCGGGTTGGCGAGGTCCTCGCGGAAGCAGGTGATGCCGTGGCGGCGCGAGCCGGCGCGGGCCTCGCTGCCGGCGCAGACCTGGCCCTGCCCGGTGGTGACGGCGCTCACGCTCGCGCCGACCAGCCCCGCCGGGTAGCGGTCGGCGCTGTATGTGAGCGGGTCCACGCGGAACACGCCGTTGCCGCTGGTGCCGATGAACAGGTCGGTGCTGACCGGCGCGACGGCGGCGGACGTCATCGTGAACGAGCGGAGCTGGTCGTCGCGCTCGAGGTGCATGCGCGCCACGTCGAGCGCGGGCGCGCGGCGGCGCAGCTCGCCCGCCGAGAGCTCGCCGATGCGTGCAGCGGGGGCCGGGACGCTGCCGGCCGGCTCGGCCGTCAGGCCGCCACGCGGCACGAAGTACCAGCCCGCGGAGGTGTGGAAGTAGGCGCCGCGGGAGGGGTCGCGCGCGTCGAGCGCGACGGCATCCACCACGCCGGGCAGCGCGCCCGACTCGAAGCGCCGGGCCTGCGGCTGGTACATCACCCACTGTCCGATGCCGCCGAGCCAGGCGGTGTCGTCGGCGGGATCGGCCGCCATCGCGGTGATGGGTGTCGCGGGGAAGCCGTCGATGCCGCCGAGCACGTCGCGCAGGCTGAGGAAGGCGCGGTCGTAGACGGCGAGGCCGTTGGGGGTGGCGGCGTAGAGCACGGCGGGCGTGGCGGCAACGGCGGTCACGCGCCACAGATCGGTGATGAAGGTGCGTTCGTCGGGTCGCCAGAGCCGTGAGGGCTGGGTCTGGGCCGCGGCGGCGGCTGGGGCGGCGGGGGCGGCGCCGTGGAGGATGGCGAGCACGGCGAGCACCGTGCGAGTGGGGGTCGGGACCACGCCCGGTAGGTTAGCCCTATTCGCGTGGGGCGCAACATTGCGGGGCGGGGCCGGGCTGGGGGCTCGCGGCTGGAGTGGTACGTGGAGTGGGTGAGGGGGCTGGGGTGGGCGCGGCTCGCAGCGTTTCGCGGTCCGGCGCCACCAGATTAGGCAGCGCGTCTCGCAGCCTAACTTGGCGGTTGCGCCGTCCAACTCGGCGGGGGCTGAGTAATGAAGCGAGCCTCGCTGCGATTGGCGGTCCGAGTTAGGTTGCGGCGGAGGGGAGGCCAAAGTAGCTAAACGCTAGTAGCCAGCGGTCGAGAAGGCGCTGATGGACACGAAGCGTAGCGTATTCCAGTTCAAGGTGCTGCGCCGTAGGCCGCCTGCCTTGTCCTACAGCTCGAGAACAACCCTTATGCCGTCGTCCACTTGGTCAAGCGCATTCGCAGGCAGGCGACCTATGCGCTCGGTCAACAGGCCGCGATCGACGGTGAGGATCTGCGAAGCGTTGGCAACCGAGTCCCGGGGCAAGCCGGAGGCGCGAGCCGGAATCAGCACGTTGCCGGGAGCCTCCACTAGACGCAGATTCGCGGTCAGCGCGACCACAATCACGGTGGCGAGGCGGCTCCGGTTGAACGCGTCGCTCTGGACAATCACCACCGGTCGCCGATAGCCGGGTGCCGACCCGACCGGGTCAGGCAGGTCGGCCCACCACACCTCCCCCCGCGTCATCTCCATGCTACGCTACCACTGTTCGCGGGGCAGCGCGCGGCTTTGGGCGGCCGCGAACGCCGGGTCGAGCCGACTGTCCTCGCGCGCGTACAGGGCGTTGAGCCGCTTCGTGATCAGCTCGGCTCGGTTCTTGGCGACATACTCCGCCAAGGCGCGAGCGTAGAGTTCGCTGCGGCTCACGCCGAGGCGCTTGGCGAGGGCGTCGCCGGAGCGAAACAGACTGTCGGGTAATGAGATCGCTGTCTTCATACCACAGTATAACCGCCGCCGCTTGCGAAGGCAAGCGGTCCAAGCGCTATCCGTTGGCCCGCGCCCCTCCCCGGCCTGGCCGCCACACGGCTCGGCGGCATCCTCTCACTTCCCGGGTCACATCCCCCAAGCCATCGCTTATACTCTTGCCGCTTTCTGCGGTATACGCTATGCTAAACTGTTCCCAGATAAGCGCTCGTCGCAGTAACGGACTTACCACATGGAGGCTCTGTGGCAGGGAATTCTCCGTACGGGGGCAGCTTCCTCGCCCTGGCGGCTGTCTCGATGCTCGTCATCGGGCTCGCCGCGTGCAGCAAGCAGCAGGTCGTCCAGGGCGAGTGCCGTCCCGTCAACGGCGCCGACGTCTGCGTGTGGGGCGAGACCTCAGGAAACACGCTCGTGGCGTTCGGTGCAACCGTCCCGGTCGGCTCGGCCGAGAACGCGCCCGCCGACGCACCGATGGCCTGGCCGCCCGTCGCAAACGCCGTGATTCCGCTGCCCCAAGCCGTGAGCTCGGCGACCGGCTTCAAGGTCATGACGCTATTCTGGGAGCCCCACGGCCATCCACCGGGCCCCTACCTCGTGCCCCACTTCGATTTTCATTTCTATGCGATCTCGGCCGACGAGGTGGGCGCGATCGACTGCGCCGACTCGACCAAGCCGGGTCAGCTTCCCGCGGCCTACGAGCTGCCCGATGTGGACATCCCGGGAGTTGGCATGCTTCTTGGGCTGTGCGTGCCCAAGATGGGCATGCACTCGCTGCTTGGCGCGGAGCTGCACGCCACGACACCGTTCCAGAAGACGATGATCGTGGGCTACTACGGCGGGAGGCCGATCTTCGTCGAACCGATGATCACGCGCGCCACGCTGCTCGAGCGGCGCAGCTTCAGCATTGGTATTCCGGAGGTGCCCGACCGGCCGACGGGCGTGCGCTATCCGACGACGTTCCGGGCCGACTACGACAGCACCGCGCAAACGTACAGGTTCGTGTTTTCCGGCTTGCCGGCGGCCGGGGCGCCGTAGTACCGACGGCGCTTCCCTCAGCAGCGACTCTGGCGCACCTGCCGAAGCTCCCGCTGGCGGGACTCCGCTGCGGCGGGCGGGCTGTCCTTGTGGCTATCCTAGCCGCTGTTGGCGGCTCTGCGACCATCCAAGCGCAGGGAGGTGAGGAAGGCCCTATCGGCGTGCTCAACTCCGCGGGACGTTCCGGTGCGTACTACGTCCCCGGCGGGCCGCGCCAGCAAGGGCTCCCCCTGCTGGTGCTCTTGCACGCGACGGGAGGATCAGGTCGGGGCGCCATACCCCTGTTTCGTTCGCTCGCCCAGGCACGGCGCTTTGCCATTGTCGCGCCCGACTCGCGTCGTGCCCCGGGCGGCGAGCTGACCTGGGAGGTGGGCAACCACGCTGGCGAAGTGACCCCTGATCTGATCCACGTACTGGAGTGCATCCAGTGGGTGCGCGGGCACACCGGCCTCATGGTCGATGGCTCGCACGTGCTCATAGCCGGGTACTCCGGCGGGGGCAGCAGCGCTCCTTACATCGCCAGCAATCGGCCCCTCTTCACGCACATCGCGGTCCTGCATGGCGGCGTGTTCGCCGGCGGCATCGGCCCGCGACGCTTGCCGGCCTGGTTCTCTACCGGCGAGGAGGACACCGTGCGGCCGGTCGCGCTAGTCCGGCAGGCCGCCGACGCCCTCTCGCGTCTCGGATTCACTGTGACGTTTCGCACCTACCGTGGCGCGCATACGCCCAGCGACGCCGAACTGCGCGACCTCGTCGCGTGGTGGCTCGGTCAATGAACGGTGTCCGAGGGGCCGCCTAACACCATTAGGAAGTGCGCTGTCAAGGAGGCGCGGTAATCCCGAGGCTGCGAGCGCAGCTGCAGCGCATCACGTTAGGCGGTGACAGTCTTGCGTTGTGGCGGGGCTTCGGGTTCTTTTGCTGTTGCAGGACCGCTGGCGCACGGTGTGCGCCCCGCACCAGGAGAGCCCGTTACCAGCACCGGGCCTAGGCGTTTCCCAATCGGCCCCCTGATCGCGGCACATCCAACCAATGGGAGGCAGTATGACCACCCGCAGCGCCGTCGTCGTCATCGACATGGCCAACGATTTCGTCTTCCCCTCGGGCGTGATCGCGGACGCCGGTGGGCCGGACTATCAGCGGCTTGCCCAGGCCATCATCCCCACGCTGCGCCGCGTGCTGAACGCCGCACGGCAAGCGGGGATTCAGGTCATCTACACCACCGACGCGCACATCCCGGGCGACAGCGAGCTGAAGAAGTGGCCCCCTCACGCCATGAAAGGCACTTGGCAAGCCGAGATAGTGCCGGACCTGGTCCCGAGCCCGGAGGATATAGTGCTGGAGAAGACGACCTACAGTCCCTTTGCCAGCACCGCCTTGGAGGACAACCTTCGCGAACGCGGCATCACGCGGCTCTACATCACGGGACTTCACACTGACTGCTGTGCCCGCCATGCCAGTGGCGATGCCTTTCAGAAAGGTTACGACCTGGTTTGGATCACCGACGCACTCCAGGCGTTCACCGAGCAAGCGCACCAGGCGGGTCTCGAGTACTTCAAGGCGTGGTACGCAACCGACGTAACGCGCCAGCTGCGCACGGCTGATCAGGTGATTGCCGAGTGGACGCGGGATCCGGCCTCCGTGGCCTGAGGTTCGGATCGCCAGCCTGGGCTCTGGTGGGAGCGCAGCCTGGCGCTGCCTGCCGGCCGGGAGGCCCGTCACCACGCCGAGGACGGAGCCGTACGGCTGTACGGTGAAGTACTGAGCGCAGCACGCCTGCAACCCTGGGGGCCCCTCCGGCGTCCAACTGATATGCCGCCAGCCATGTGTGTCACGACCAGGGCCCTGTCCGCGGTCCTGGCGCTGGCCGGCGCCGCGCCGGCGGCCGCCCAGAGCGTCCACCCCACGCCGCCCCCCGAGGTGCGGGCCGTCGCCCTCGACGGCGAAATCCGGCTCGACGGCAGGCTGGACGAGGCGGTCTGGCAGAGCGCGAGCGCCGCCACCGGGTTCCGGCAGGCACAGCCGCACGAGGGTCAGAGCGCCACTCAGCGCACCGAGGTCCGCTTCGCCTTCGACGGCGCCGCGCTATACGTGGGCGCGCGGATGTATGACGACAGCGGGGCCGCCGGCGTCCAGACCCGGCTGGTGCGCCGGGACGGCAACGCCGACGCGGACTATCTCGAGGTCATCTTCGATACCTTCCACGACCACATCGGCCGGCTGTTCTTTACCGTGAACCCGTCCGGAGTGCGGGGCGACGCGAACGGCCTGGGCGGCGGCGGGGACGAGTCGTGGGACCCCGTGTGGGAGGTCAAGACCATCATTGACTCGCTCGGCTGGACCGCCGAAATGCGGATTCCCTTCTCGCAGCTCCGCTACCCCGAGACGCGAGAGGAACAAACCTGGGGCCTCCAGGTCTGGCGCCAGGAGAACCGGCTGAACGAGCTGTCCCAGTGGTCGTTCTGGGGCCTGACGGAGTCCGGCGGACCGCCGCGCTTCGGGCACTTGACCGGCCTGGTCATCAGCCGCGCCCCCGGCCGGGCCGAGATCCTGCCCTACACCGTGGGTCGCTCGGCCAACGTCCCGGTGAGCGATTCGGCCGACCCGTTCCAGGACCCGCATGCGATCGACGGCCGCATCGGCGCCGACGCGCGGGTGCTGCTCACCTCGAACCTCACGCTGAACGCCACCGTGAACCCGGACTTCGGCCAGGTCGAGGTGGATCCGGCGGTGGTGAACCTGAGCGCGTTCGAAACCTTCTTCGACGAAAAGCGCCCGTTCTTCGTCGAGGGCGCGGGGTACTTCAGCTTCGGCGGGCTGAACTGCTACTTCTGCTCGAACGTGTCGAGCCTGTCCATGTTCTACACCCGGCGGATCGGCCGCGCGCCGCAGGTAGCGGACAACGCCTACGCCACCGGCCCGTATGCCCACGTGCCGGACAACACCACCATCCTGGGCGCGGCGAAGCTCACCGGCCGCACCCGGACCGGCTGGTCAATCGGCGCGCTCGACGCGGTGACGCGGCGCGAGCGGGCCACCGTCCAGCTGGCCGACGGCTCGCGCACCAGCGCGACCGTGGAGCCGTTCACCAACTACTTTGTGGGCCGGGTGGCGAAGGACCTGCGGGGCGGCGCCACTGTGTTCCGCGCCATGGCCACCTCGGTGGTCCGCGATCTGAACGACCCCTACCTGCGGGATCGGCTCACCAGCCACGCCGAGACGTTCGGCCTCTCGACCGAGATGTACTTCGGCCGCCGCGACTACCGGCTCATGGCGCAGCTGGCCGGGAGCCAGGTCACCGGCGATTCGGCCGCGATCCTCCGGATCCAGCGCTCCAGCGCGCGCTACTTCCAGCGGCCCGACCGCGGGAACGGCGGCAACGGGCTCCTGAGCGACCGCTATGATCCTTCGGCCACTTCGCTGCGCGGCCTGGGCGGCTACGCGCGGTTCTCCCGCGAGACGGGCAACCTGTTGTGGGAGGTCTCGACCAACCTCCGCACCCCGGGCTTCGAGAACAACGACATCGCGTTCATGTCCCGGGCCGACTACTGGTGGATGAGCGCCAACGTCTTGCCGCAGTGGGTCAAGCCGACCCGCTGGTACCGCCAGCTGTTCTTCATCGCGGGCGGCCAGCAGCAGTACAACTTCGACGGCGACCTGACCGACCGGCAGGTGCAGCTGTTCGGCTACATCCAGGCGCTCAACTACTGGAACATGCAGGCGTTCTGGATCCACCGGCCGAGCCTGCTGGACGAGCGGCTGAGCCGCGGCGGGCCGGTGCTGCGCCGCCCCGCCCTCGACTACTGGTCGGCGAACGTCTCGACCGACCAGCGCAAGAGCGTCGTGGTCGGCTGGTTCGGCGACCTGGGCTGCACCACCGACGGCGACTGCGACCGGAACGCCAGCTTCACGTTCCGGCTGCGGCCGAGGTCGAACGTGTCGCTCTCCTTCGGCCCCTCGATCGGCCACGACGAGACCAGCTTCCAGTACATCACGGCAGTGGACGACACGACCGCCGCCGCCTTCTACGGCCGGCGCTACGTGTTCGCGCGGCTCGTGCAGAACTCGATCTCGATGGACACGAGGATCAACGTCACGTTCTCGCCGAACCTGACGTTCGAGCTGTTCGTGCAGCCGCTCATCGCCAGCGGCGCCTACTCGCGCTATGGCGAGTTCGCCGCTCCGCGGGCGGGACGCCGGCTCGTCTACGGCGTGGACGTCGGCACCGACTCGCTCGTGCGGGGCGCCGCGGGACGCCCCGACTCGGTGTTCGTCGACCCCGACGGCAGCGGTCCGGGCGCGCGATTCTCCATCGAGGATCCCGGCTTCACGTTCCGCTCGCTGCGCGGCAACGCGGTACTGCGGTGGGAATACCACCCGGGCTCAACGCTGTACGTGGTGTGGACCCGCAGCGCCGCGTCCTCGCTGTCCCGCGGGGCGATCGACTTCGGCGCGGACGCGCAGGCGCTGCTGCGGGGCCCGGCCGAGAACATCTTCCTCATCAAGGTGAACTACCGGCTGGGGATCTAGCGATTCGGGCCGCCCGGCGACGGTGCGGCGCCTGGCCACACGCGCTGCGGACCGGCTAGTGTACCGCCGGCGGCTCGAGCCGCGCGAGCACCGGCGGGTCCACCACCAGCTTGCGCTCGGCCAGCTCGCGCCACAGCGGGCTCAGCACGCCGAGCAGGTCGTCGGGCCGCAGGGTGCGCACCGAGCGGTGCTGCGCCACGTCCTCGGCCGCGCGGCCGTGCACGTGCGCGGCCGCGGCGCCCGCGACCTGCGGCGGCGCGCCGCGCGCGAGCCACTGCGCCGCCATCCCCGAGAGCACGTCGCCGGTGCCGCCCGTGGCGAGGCCTGGATTCCCCGAGCAGGAGACGAGCGGCGGGACGCTCGGCGCCGCCACGACGGTCGGCACTCCCTTGAGCAGCACCGCGTGGCGCAGCCGCTCGGCGGCCGCGATGGCCGCGCCGAACGGGTCGCGGCGGGTCTGCTCGGCGAGGTCCGGGAACAGCGCCGCGAACTCGCCGCGGTGCGGCGTGATCAGCGCGCGCTGGCCGGCGAGGAGGTCGCGCAGCTCGTCGGCGGCGCCCTTGAACGCCATCAGCCCGTCGGCATCCATCAGGAGCGCACCCTTCACGTGGGCGATGACCGCGCGCGCGAACCGCTGGCGCGCGCTCCCGCGGCCGAGGCCGGGGCCGAGCACCACGGCGTCAGCCCAGCCGAGCGCCTCGACGAGGTCGGGCTCGACCGATTCGCCGAG
>Ga0214473_10009685_pt1 | contig 11377 bp, 12 predicted proteins | sample RVTome_7_FD_203509 | JGI IMG/M metagenome (GOLD analysis project Ga0214473, IMG submission 203509) | Soil microbial communities from uranium-contaminated site in the Upper Colorado River Basin, Wyoming, United States - RVT98D197 | ecosystem: Environmental > Terrestrial > Soil > Contaminated >...
CACTTTGGTTCTCGACTGACGAACGGAAACGGACGAACGGAAACGGACGAACGGGCAAACGGCACGGCTCAGAGATCCTTCGGAGACCCCCAACTCCAAAGACGGGGGGGTCTCCTCAGGATGACGTGTCTCCTCAGGCTGACGATGACGACTGCAGCTGTTTCACCAGGTCGCCGACGACCGCCTTGGCGTCGCCGAACAGCATGTAGGTGCGGTCGGCGAAGTAAAGCTCGTTCTCGATCCCCGCGAAGCCGGGGTTCATCGAGCGCTTGATCGCCAGGCACATGCGCGCCTTGTCGGCGTCGATGATCGGCATGCCGAAGATCGGGCTCGTCTTGTCGTGGCGCGCGGCGGGGTTGACCACGTCGTTGGCGCCGATCACCAGCACCACGTCGGTCTGCGCCATCTCCGGGTTGATGTCGTCCATCTCGATCAGCTTGTCGTAGGGGATGTCGGCCTCGGCCAAGAGCACGTTCATGTGTCCCGGCATGCGTCCGGCCACGGGGTGGATCGCGAACTTCACCTCGATCCGGCGGCGCGTCAGCTCGTCGTAGAGCTCGCGCACGCGCTGCTGCGCCTGGGCGACCGCCATCCCATAGCCCGGCACGATCACCACCTGGCTCGCCATCTCCAACACCTGGGCGGCACCCTCCGCCGTCTCGCGCTTGGCGGTGCGCGTCTCGGCGACGCCCGCCTTCCGCTGCACCTGGCCGAAGGCGCCGAACAGAACGTTGGTGAAGGAGCGGTTCATCGCCCGGCACATGATGATCGACAGGATCAGGCCCGAGCTGCCGTCGAGCGCACCCGCGATCACCAGCAGCTTGTTGTCGAGCACGAAGCCCATCGCGACCGCGGAGAGCCCGGCGTAGGAGTTGAGCAGCGAGATCACGGTCGGCATGTCGGCGCCGCCGATCGGGATGATCAGCAGCACGCCGAAGGCGAGCGCGAGCGCCACGATCACCGGGAAGAGATGCGCGAGCGCCACCGGCTGGAACACGAGTGCGACGCCGCACGCGAGCGCCACGCCCAGCAGGCCGATGTTGGTCACGTTCTGCAGCGGGTAGGTCACCGGCCGCTGCGGGATCCACTTCAGCTCCTGCAGCTTTCCCGCGGCCATCAGGCTGCCGGTGAAGGTCAGGAAGCCCAGGATCACCTCCGCCACGATCGCGAAGGTGCGGAAAGCGGTCAGGTTCTCGGGCGCGTCCTGCCACAGGTAGAACTTCGCGGTACCGACGAGACCCGCCGCCAGGCCGCCGAAGGCGTGCGAGACGGCGGTTCGCTGCGGCACCGCGGTGAGCGGCACCCACGACAGCGGCACGCCGATCAGGAAGCCGACCGCCACGGCGCCCGCGATCCAGCCCCAGTTGACGATGCCGGGGTTCAGGAAGGTGCCGAGGACGGCGAGCGTCATCGCCACGACACCGGCCAGGACCCCCTTGCGCGCCGATTTCGGGTCGTTCATCCAGTGCAGCGAGAGGACGAACAGCGCCGACGCGACGAGGTACGCGGCTTCGATCAGCCAGAAGCTCATGGCCGCTTCTTCGCGCCCGGCTTCTTGAACATGCGGAGCATGCGGTCCGTGATCAGGAAGCCGCTCACGATGTTGGTCATGGAGGCGGCGAGGGCGATGGCCCCGAGCAGCGTGATGACGGGCGGGTGGTCCTGGCCCGCGATCACGATCGAGCCCACCACGGCGATCGCGGAGATCGCGTTGGTGAGCGACATCAGCGGCGTGTGCAGCAGGCGCGAGACGCGGGTGACGACGCCGAGGCCAATGAAGGTCGCCAGCAGGAAGACGAACACAAGCGACGTGAACGCGGCCGGGGACCCGTCGTGTGCGGGCGCGTCGGACGCCATCGTCGCGGCCAAGAGCGGCGCGCAGAGCATCGCGTTCTCCCGTTCCCGTGTAGCCCCGGGCGGGGCAGGGAACACCAGGTGACAGGGCGATTCTGAACGGAGCCTGTGCCCAAGTCCAACCGCGCGTTCGAGAGGCCGAGGAGAGTCCGAGCTCAGGGGCGCTGAGGCCCGCGGCCCGCGCCCGGCGGCAGCGGGTAGCCGGCCGGGCCGCGCAGCGCCTCGAGCGCGGCGACCGACTCGGCCGAGAGCTCGTTCGAGACTCCGAGCAGGCGCGCGACCAGCGCGATCCGCGCGTACTGCTCGAGCGTTTCCATGCGCTCCCAGGCGCGCCACAGCGTCTCGCCCACGGTGAGCGCACCGTGGTTCGCGAGCAGCAGCGCGTGCGCGGAAGGGATCGCGTCGGCCACGCGGTCGGCCAACTCGGCCGTGGACGGCGTCCCGAAGGGAACCACCGGCACGGGCCCGAGGGTCACGACCGGCTCGGCCAGCACGGGGCGATCCAGGGCGATCGCCGCCACCGCGAAGCCGGTCGCGACCGGGGGATGGGCGTGTACGACCGCCCTCACGTCGGGCCGTCGGCGGTAGACGGCGACGTGCATCAGGATCTCGCTCGTCGCGTGCCCACCCCGCTCCGGGCGCCCCGCGAGGTCGGTCGTCACCACGTCGCCGGGAGCCAGGAAGCCCTTGCAGGCGCCCCCGGGCGTCACGTAGAGGCGGTCGCCCTCGCGGGCGGAGACGTTCCCCTCGTTGCCCGCCACGAGCCCCTTCGCGTACAGCCGCCGTCCGATCTCGACGATGTCGGCGCGCAGCGAGTCGGCGCTCACGACGCCCACGTCACGGCGCCGAGCGCCCGGTCGCGGCAGGCGGCGGAGCAGAACGGCTCCTCGCGCCCGGCGACGCGCGCGGTGATGGCGCGCGAGCGCGGCACGTAGGTGTGGCACACGCGGTCGAGGACGAGGTCCTCGGGTGCGCGCATCTGTGGCCGGCTCCCTGGTCCGGGCTGGCCCGGGCGCGTGCGCGTGAGTGCCGAGGCGAGCCTGCGCAGCACCAGGCGCACGAGCAGCAGCCACAGCAGCGCCTGCACCACGAGCAGCAAACCGCGGATCATCGCCCCGCCTCGGCACCGGCGCGGATCCGCTCGATGCGCGCTCGCAGCCGCTCCGCCTGCGGGTCGTCCGGGTGTCGCTTCAGCAGCTCCTGCCAGGCGGCGACGGCTTCCTCCGCCCGGCCCAGCCGCAGCAGCGCCACCACGCGGTTGTAGAGCGCCAGGCGGTGGGCGGGGTCCCGGGCGAGCGCCTGGTCGAGCGCAGCGAGCGCCTCTTTGTCCCGGCCCGCACTCACCAGGCAGGCCCCGAGGTCGGTCGCCACGTCCGCGAGCGACGTGTCGATCGCAAGCGCCTCGCGATACCAGCGGACCGCGTCGTCCCAGCGCTCGGCGTCCATGTGGAGGTTGCCGAGTTCCACGCGCACGGCGGCGTCCTGCGGCTGTCGCAAGGCGAGCGACTCGAGCGCGGCTGCCTCGTTCGGGTCGACGCGCGGACGCGCCGCGGCCGCCGCAGGGGCGACGCGCGAGGCGGCCACCGTGCGGGCCGGGCTCGGCAGCACGCCCCATTGCGCGGCCATGTAGCCGACCACTAGGCCGAAGACGGTTCCCGCCAGCATGAAAACGAACGTGTCACGCCGCATGGGGAGATCAGAATAGCATCTTCACGCCCGTGCGGTCCGGGACTAGAATCCGGGGTCGACGGGTCGCTCGCGACCCGCCTTCTCGCAACCGCCAGGGAGGTGGGCCGTGATCAAGCTCAAGAAGGTCCTCGTCCCAACCGACTTCTCGGACAGCGCCCGCCATGCATTCAGCTACGGCGTGTCCTTCGCGCGTGAGTATCACGCCGAGCTGGTCCTGCTGCATGTCGTCGAGAACCTGACGGTGGGCTATGCCAGCGACCTGTTCCCGGTTCCGATGGCGGAGGTGTTTCAGGAGATCTCAGGCTACGCCAAGACCGAGCTCGCGAAGCTCGCCGAGGAGGCGCGCCAGAAGGGGGTCGCCGTCACGGAGCTCGTCGTCCAGGGCAAGCCGTCCGCCGAGATCATCCGCCACGCGGCCGAGAACGCAGTGGACATGATCGTGCTCGGGACCCACGGCAAGGGGATGCTCGACCAGGCCCTGTTCGGCTCCACCACCGAGCGCGTGGTGCGCCGGGCTCCCTGCCCGGTGCTCACCGTGCGCATGGCCGGGCATGAGTTTGTCGAAGGCGATTAGCGAGGTTTCGCGCACGCTAGCGAGGTTCCGCGCAAAGTTCGTTGTCGTTGGGTGGCGGAACCTCGCTTTCTGAGCAAGTCCGTTGGCTCTGTTGTTCGTCCCGTTCCGTTCCGGCAATCCAGCCAGGAAACGGAGGCCAACGCCGGGGAGCAGGCCAGCAAGCGACGGACGACAGCTGCGAACCGAGCGACGAGCCAGACCGGCTCAGAAAGCGACGTTTCGCATTGTCCCGACAACGGACCTTCTCCGAAACGTCGCCGGCTAGTCCCACGCCACTCCCGACCAGCGCAGCAGCAGCGTGCCGACGGTGAAGCCCGCGCCGACGGCCGCGAGCAGCACGAGGTTCCCCGGCGCGAGCCGCTTCTCGTCGAGCGCCGTCTTGAGCGCGAGCGGGATCGTGGCCGCCGTGGTGTTGCCGTACTGGCGGATGTTCTTGATCACCTTGGCGTCCGGCAGCCCCATGCGATGTTGCGCGGCCTCGATGATGCGGATGTTGGCCTGGTGTGCCACGAACAGGTCGAGGTCGTTGCCGGTCAAGCCGTTGTGCTGCAGCAGCCGCTCGCTGGCGTCGGCGAACTTGCGCACCGCGTACTTGAAGACGTGCTGGCCCTGCTGCTTGATGTAGTGAAGGCCCTGCTCGACGGTCTCGTGGCTCGCGGGCATGCGGCTGCCGCCGGCCGGCATCTCCAGGTAGCAGGCCCCCGAGCCGTCCACCTCGTGCGCGAAGTCGAGGATCCCGCTGCCGTCCTCGCGCGGCTCCAGGATCACGGCTCCCGCGGCGTCGCCGAACAGCACGCACGTGGTGCGGTCCTTGTAGTCCAGAATCGACGTCATCACGTCGGCGCCGATCACCATCACCCGCTTGTGGCGGCCGGTCTCCACGAACTGCGCTCCCACCGTGAGCGCGTACGGGAAGCCCGAGCACGCGGCCGAGATGTCGAAGGCCCAGGCTCGCTTCGCCCCGATCAGCTCCTGCACCAGGCAGCCGGTGGCCGGGAACAGCATGTCCGGCGTGACCGTGGCGACGACGATCAGATCGAGCTCGTCGGCCCCGATCCCGCGGCGGCGCAGCGCATCGCTCGCCGCCTTCGCCGCGATCACGCTGGTGGGCGTGCCGGGCTCGACGTAGTGGCGCGTCTCGATCCCGGTGCGGGTCCTTATCCACTCGTCCGAGGTGTCGACGATCTTCGCGAGGTCGGCATTGGTAACGACACGCTCGGGGACGTAGGTCCCGAGCGCGGTGATCGCGGCCCGTCTCTGGCTCATTCGGTATCCTCGTCGTTGCACCCCTGCGTCACGCAAGCGTCATGCGGTCGGGGCAATCCGCTAATTAGAATCGCCGCTCCCCGGGGGGTCAAGCCGTCGCGATTCGGAGCGAGCGCCGCGCGGGGCCGCGCGCAAGCCGGTGTATGCTCACACGCTCCAGCGATGCCCCGCGTCCCCGTCCCGCTCACCGTGCTGCCCCAGGCTCCGCCGCTTACCGAGTGCACGGAGTGCGCCCGCTGCTGCAGCTACGTCGCCGTGGGCATTGGCGCCCCGACGACGGCGCGGCTCGCGACCGACGTGCTGTGGTACCTCTACCACGAGAGCGTCTCCGTCTACGCGGACGGCGACGGCGAGTGGTCCGTCGTGTTCGACACCCGCTGCCGGAACCTGGCCGAGGACCGGCGCTGCGGGATCTATGCCGAGCGCCCGCACATCTGCCGCAGCTTCGACAACCGGAGCTGCGAGGTGAACGCGCCGAGCGAAGCTGCGCGGAGCTTCCGCGAGCCCGCGCAGTTCCTGGCCTGGCTCGAGAAGACGCGGCCCCGCCTGCTCGCCCGGATCGAGCAGGAATTCGTGCCGGACCGCCTGCGGCCCAAGGCCCGAGCGCGCACCGCGCGCGCGGGTCGGGCGGTGGCCCGCAAGACGAGGACCTGAGCCATGACCGACAGCAAGCCGCTCGTGGGTATCCTGATGGGCAGCAAGTCCGACTGGGAGGTGATGAAGAGCGCGAGCGAGACGCTCCGGCACTTCGACGTCGCGCACGAGTGCCGCGTGCTCTCGGCCCACCGCACCCCCGCCGCCACCGTGGAGTACGTGAGCGCGGCCGAGGGCCGCGGCCTTGAGGTGATCGTCGCGGCCGCCGGCGGAGCCGCTCACCTCGCAGGTGTGGTGGCCGCCCACACGCTCTTGCCGGTGCTCGGCGTGCCGATGGAGAGCGCCTCGCTCAAGGGCCTCGATTCGCTGCTCGCCACCGTGCAGATGCCGGCGGGCATTCCCGTCGGGACGCTCGCGATCGGGAAGCCGGGCGCCACGAACGCCGCGCTCCTGGCCGTCGCGATCCTGGCGGGTGCGCGCCCGGCACTCCGCGAGAAGCTCAGAGCCTTCCGCGAGGAGCAGACGGCGAAGATCCTCGCGGAGACGCTGCCCTGAAGGCTCGCCGTTGAAAGCGCTCATCATCGGCGGCAACCGCTTCCTGGGCCACGAGCTGGCGCTGCGCCTGGTCGCGGCCGGGCACGCCGTCACGCTCTTCAACCGCGGGACGCTCCAGGACGCCCTGGGCGACCGCGTGGAGCGGCTTCACGGCGACCGCACCACTTCCGACTTCGAGCGGCTGCTCGCGGGCCGCCGCTTCGAGGCGGCGATCGACTTCGCCGCCTTCGACGCGGAGGACGGTCGGCGGGCGGCCGCGGTCCTCGGCGGCCGGGTCGGTCACTACGTGGCGATCAGCACGGGCCAGGTGTACCTGGTGCGCGCGGGCTGCCCGCGTCCCGCGCGCGAGAGCGACTACGACGGCCCGCTCCTCGAGCCGCCCGCGGACGCCTTCGACCGCGGCCAGTGGGACTACGGGGTGAAGAAGCGCGGCCTCGAGGACGAGCTCGGCCGCGCCTGGGACGCCGAGCGCTTCCCGGCCACGCGCCTGCGCATCCCGATGGTGAGCGGCGAGCGCGACCACTTCCGCAGGATCGAGCGCTACCTGTGGCGGCTCCTCGACGGCGGCCCGCTGCTGCTGCCGGGGGGCGGCGCGCCCGCCACGCGCCACGTCTACTCGGGATCGGTGGTGGCTGCGATCCTGCGCCTGCTCGGCAACGCGGCGAGCTTCGGGCGCGCCTACAACCTGGCCCAGGAGGAGACGCCGACCTTGCGCGAGCTCGTCACGATGCTCGCGGCGGCGCTCGGCGCCGAGCCGCAATTTGTCGAGGTGAGCCACGACGCGGTGCGCGCCGCCGGGCTCGACCCGCTCGCGCTCTCGCCCTACAGCGGGCGCTGGATGTCCTTCGTCGACCCGTCGCTCGCGAAGGCCGAGCTGGGCTTTCGTCACGAGCCGCTCGCCCGCTACCTCGACAAGATCGTGACCTGCTTCCTCGCGCACCCGCCGCAGGAGCCGCCGCCGGGGTACGAGCTGCGCGCCAGGGAACGGCAGCTGGCCGTTGACGGCTCGCCTCGGCAGAGAGCAGGATCACGGCCATGACTGATCGGATTCGCTGCCTTGGCCTTGCCCTCGCGCTCGCGTCGCCGGCGCTCGCTCCTGCCGCGGAGGCCCCCGTGACCGTATACATCGGCACCTACACGGACGGAACCAGCCGTGGCATCTACCGTTCGAGCCTCGATCCCGCGACCGGAAAGGCCACGGCGCCCGTGCTCGCCGCCGAGGCGAAGAACCCGTCGTTCCTGGCGCTCCACCCGAGCGGCCGCTTCCTGTACGCGGTCTCCGAGACCGACGATCTCGCCGGCGCGAAAACGGGCGCCGTGATGGCGTTCGCGATCGATCCGAAAACGGGCGACCTCGCGTTCCTCAACCAGCAGCCGTCGGAGGGCGAGGGGCCCTGCCACCTGGTCGTCGACCCGACCGGCAAGAACGTGCTCGTCGCGAATTACGGCGGTGGCACGGTCGCGGCGCTCCGGATTGCCGACGACGGCCGGCTCGCGCCCGCCGCGTCGGTTCAGAGCCACAGAGGCCAGGGTCCCAACGCCGCCCGCCAGAAGAAGCCGCACGCGCACGGCGTGTACCTGGATGCCGCCGGGCGCTTCGCGTTCGCGCCGGACCTCGGCGCCGACCGCGTGTTCGTCTACCGCTTCGACGCCACGACGGGCGTGCTGACGCCGCACGGGGCGGCCCCGCTCGAGCCGGGCTCCGGCCCGCGCCACCTCGCGTTCCACCCGAAAGGCCGCCACGCCTACGTGATCAGCGAGCTCAGCAACACGGTCACGGTCTTCGGCTACGACCCCGCCAAGGGCGAGCTCAGCCCGCTCGAGACCGTCAAGACGCTGCCCGAGGGCTTCACCGGGACGAGCTACACCGCCGAGATCGAGGTCTCCCCCGACGGGCGCTTCCTCTACGGCTCGAACCGCGGCCACGACAGCCTGGTCGTGTTCCGCATCGACGCTGCGAGCGGGCGCTTGGCGCTCGCCGGGCACGTGCCGGTCGGGGGCGCCTGGCCGCGCCACTTCACGATCCTCGCGGAAGGCGGCGTGCTGCTCGCCGCGCACCAGCGCTCCGCCTCGATTGCGTCCTTCCGCCTCGACCCGGCGAGCGGGATGCCGAGCCCGCTCGGCCCAGGCGTGACGCTCGACCGGCCGGCGTGCCTGCTGCCGGTGAAGTCGCCCCGCTAGCGGGGAGCGATGCCCAGCTCGCTCGACACGCGCCTGCTCTGGAGCCTGCTCTCGGCGATCCTGATCGGGGCGCTCGTCGGCATCGAGCGCGAGAAGAGCAAGGCCAGCTCCGGCAACGTCGGCATCGGCGGGCTGCGCACCTTCATCCTGTTCTCGCTCACCGGTGCGCTCGCGGCGTGGCTGGCGCAGACCCTCGCGAACGCCCTGGTGCTGGTGGCCACGGTCCTGGCCGTGACGGCGCTCGCGATCGCCGGCTACATGATCCAGGCGCGGAGCCGGCCCGAGGCGATCGGTCTCACGACCGAGACCGCTGCGCTCAGCGTGTGCCTGCTCGGGGCCGTCTGCGGCGCGGGCCACCCGGAGCTCGCCCTCATGGGCGGCATCGCCGTCTCGGCCTTCCTGGCCTACAAGGAGCCGCTCCACGGGCTCGTCGCGAAGCTCGCGCCCGACGACATCTCGGCGGGCCTGAAGCTGCTCGCCGCGAGCTTCATCGTGCTGCCACTGCTGCCGACCGAGCCGATCGACCCGTGGGGCGCGCTCGTGCCGCGCTCGCTGTGGCTGCTGGTGATCCTGATCGCCGGGCTCTCGCTCGTGGGCTACGTGGCGACGCGGGCGCTCGGGCCGGAGCGGGGCACCGCGATCACCGGCCTCTCGGGAGGCCTCGTTTCCTCGACCGCCGTCACGCTCAGCTTCGCCAGGCGCAGCCGCGAGGAAAGCGGCCGCTCCGACGACGCGCTCGCAGCCGGCACCTTTCTCGCCTGGGACGTGTCGCTCGTCCGCGTGGTGGTGCTGGTGGCGCTCGTCCACCCGCCCCTGGTGCGGCCGCTGCTCGCTCCCTTCGGCGCGATGCTCGCCGTGACGACGGCCGCGGCGCTTTGGTCGCTGCGGCGCGCGCAGTCGAGGACGCCCTCGACGGGGCCGCCGGTCGTGCTGCGCAACCCGTTCAGCCTGTGGGCGGCCGTCAAGTTCGCCCTGCTGTTCGCGGTCGTATTGGTGCTCGTCACGATCGTGCAGCAGCGCTTCCCGGCCGGCGGCACGTATCTCGTCGCCGCGCTCGCCGGCTCGAGCGACGTCGACGCGATCACGCTCTCGATGGCGACCTTGGCGCGCGGCGGCGAGGCCGCGGCGAGTCTCGCGGCGGGCAGCATCGTGGTGGCAGTCCTCGCCAACACGCTCGTCAAGTGCTCGCTCAGCGCCGCCCTCGGCGGTCGCCGCCTGCGTCGCGCGGCCCTGCTGCTGACGCTGCTCCTGGTCGCGATCGGCCTCGCCATGCTCGCCGTCCTCTGAGCGCCCGCGCGCATGGCACTCCTCGGTCTCGCCTTCTTCCTGAGCGGTGCGGCCGCGCTCGTCTACCAGGTGGTCTGGCAGCGCATCCTCACCTTGCACACCGGGATCGGCGTCGTGTCGGTGACGCTGATCGTGGCGTCGTTCATGGCGGGGCTCGGCCTCGGCAGCCAGCTGGGCGGCGTCGTCTCGGGGCGTCTGCGCCCGCGCTCGGCGCTCGCCGCCTTCGCGCTCATCGAGCTGGGCGTGGGTCTCTTCGCCGCGGTGAGCTGCCGCCTGTACCACGAAGGCCTCGGCGCGCTGGCGGCCGGCCTGTACCGCACCACGGCCGGGACGGCGCTCGCGCACTTCGCGGCCTTCCTGCTGCCCACCACGCTCATGGGGATGTCGCTGCCGTTCCTGGTGAGAGCGACCGTGCACGACAGCGCGACGGCCTCGCGCGTGATCGCCGCGCTCTACGGCATCAACGTGCTCGGAGCCGCGGCCGGAGCCTTGCTCGCGCCCTGGGTGCTGGTGCGCTATCTCGGGATGGAGGGAGCGGTGCTGTCCGGCGCGCTGGCGAACCTGCTGGCGGCCGCGGCCGCGCTGCTCACGGTGCGCCGCGGTGCGCTCGAGCGTCGCGCGAGCAGCCCTGCAGCAGGCGGGCCATCCCGTCCCACGGCCGAGCCGGCGCCGTTCGGGCTCTGCCTGCTGCTCTACGGCCTCTCGGGCTTCCTGGCGCTCTCGCTCGAGATTCTCTGGTTCCGCGTGATGGACGTGGGCGTCAAGAGCACCGCCTACACCTTCGGGACCGTGCTCGCGCTCTATCTCGTCGGTCTCGGAGCGGGGAGCCTCGCGGGCGGCCGCCGCGCCGCGAAGCTCGCGCAGCCGCTCACGGCGTTCCTCGACTTCCAGATCCTGCTGCTCGGCTGCGCCGGCGCCGGCCTGGCGCTCGTCGCGTGGTTGCCGCCCGCGACTCCGGTCTTCGGCTGGTTCTTCGAGTACTGGCGCCAGGAGGGCTTCTTCCACCTCGGCGCCGACTGGGACGCCGCGAGCTTGCTGCGGCTCTACGCCCTGCTGCCGCTCGCGCTCTTCGGTCTGCCGACCCTGCTGATGGGCCTCTCGTTCGGGGCGCTGCAACGGGCCGTCCAGGACGACCCCGAGGCGAGCGGCCGCAAGGTCGGGCTGCTGCAGGCGGCGAATATCCTGGGCTGCACCGCGGGCAGCCTGCTGACGGGCCTCGTATTGCTGGAGCGGCTGGGCACGGCGGGCACCATGCGCCTGCTGCTGGCCGGGGGCGGCCTGGTGTTCCTGCTGCTGCGCGCGCGCCAGGCGCGCGACGCCCGGAGTGTCTGGCTGCGCGCGGCGGCACTCGGGCTCGTGCTGCTGGCGCTGCCGTCG
>Ga0214473_10009686_pt1 | contig 11377 bp, 2 predicted proteins | sample RVTome_7_FD_203509 | JGI IMG/M metagenome (GOLD analysis project Ga0214473, IMG submission 203509) | Soil microbial communities from uranium-contaminated site in the Upper Colorado River Basin, Wyoming, United States - RVT98D197 | ecosystem: Environmental > Terrestrial > Soil > Contaminated >...
GAGTTCAACCAGGCCGCTTGAGGCCACAACCAGGAGGGGATTTCCAGCTCAGAGCGTGTCAACCGCCCGGGGGAACGGGACAGATGAACAGCTGCCCGAAGGTGGTCTTTTCCAGGACGCTTCAGTCGGTGGACTGGAGCAACACCCGCCTCGTGAATGGGGACGTCGCCGAGGAGGTGGAGAAGCTGAAGGCGCAGCCCGGAAAGAACATGGTGATCTACGGAAGCGGCGCCATCGTGTCCACGCTAGCGGCGGCCGGCTTGATCGACGAGTATCGGATTTTCGTGGCGCCCATTCTACTGGGCAGTGGATTGCCCCTGTTCCGTGACATCCAGAGGCGGATTTCCCTCGAGTTGCTGGAGACCAGGAGCTTCGGCAGCGGGTTGGTCTTGCTGCGCTATCGGGCGTGAAGAGGTGGCCGCGCTTCGCGCGTGAGGATGCCGACGGCCAGAAGTCAGCTCTTGCAGCGCCGGATCCGCACACGGGAGATCGCTTGGGGATAAAGATGCAACCGATGCTGCGCATCAGCTGCATCTGCGAGAGGAGATGAGAAGAAATCAGACAAGAGATCACCTGCGTCGTTCGCATGGGAGCCGTGCTTACGGGCTCCAGCGTTCTTCAGGCCAGGGCTCGGAATGCAAGATCTGCGTCGTCGCCTCGAAGGGGGCTACATCGGCGGCGTCGGGAAATGCCACGAATGTGAGAGCTGTCACCAAGGCTCACGATGAGCCGCGCGATGAGGGGGCGTGGAGGGGGTCATGCAAGACGCGCGAGTCAGGACCTGCATTGACACAGAGTTCGAGGTCAGAGGCCGTCGTGCTCGTGGAAAGATCAAGAACATGAGTGAGGGGGGCCTCTTTGTCAATTCCGATTCGGTTCCCGAAGTAGGAGAGAGCGTCGATCTGAGCTTCAGGGCACCCGGAGGAAGAGAAGTCAGCCTTTCAGGTATGGTCTGGTGGACGACGAATGGCAGTGATGGCAAGCGGCATCGAGCACGCGGATTCGGATTACGATTGCTGGATGACAGCGACGACCTTCGTCGTTTTCTGGCGAGTCTCTGATGCCTGTTTCAAAAGGAGCTGCCGGAGGCTTCGACTGGTCTACCGCTCGCGACTGGCGGGTCAGCGATTCCTAGCAGCACGCCTGGCACCGCCCGAAGGCGCCTGCGAAGCCTCGTTGCCCGCGACCTAGGAACGCCCCGGTCCGCAGGGACCGGGGCGTTCGTGGGCGTTGAGGCAAGGCGCGTTACTGCAGTAGTATCAGCTGGCAGACGTCGGCCATTCCGTCGGCGTCAGCGTCAGCTTGGTGGGCGTTGGGCGCGTCCGGGTAGCTGTCACACGCGTCGCCAGTCTCCTCGCCGTCGAGGTCCGAGGTCAGATCGTTGATCGCCACCGCCAGGGCGCTGTGGGTCCTGCCGCGAGAGCGTGGCGTCGGGATCCGAGTGATCAACCGCGAGGGCCCCGTCGTTTCGCAGCAGCATTCCACGAGAGGTCGGCGTTGCCTCTCCTATTGGTCGCGCGAAGGACCAGTGGCGGGTCGCAGACCCCGCCGCCTTTCACCGCAACTTCGTCGAACTCGGCGGGTACGTCGTCTTCGTTCTGTGTCTGTCTTCACGAGCTGTCGGTCCTGAGGATTCCTGCCGGTGTGGCTGAGCGCTCGCGGCGCAAACGCGCGCACGAGCAACCACCGGAAGTCCGCGGGACCTGCTCCCCACCACGCCCGGCTGCGATTCCAGGTGGTTACAGGGTGCATATTGGCGAATCCGAGGTCTGAGACGATTCTGTAGAGACGGGTACTTGGAGGCGTGTCGCGCGCGAACGGGACTCGGCAGGTCGCGAGTGCGAATCTCGCCGGCCCGACCAGCTTCGTGCGTGCAGCCGCCGCTGGAGAGAGCGAATCCGGACTCAAGAGAACGCCCCGGAGGTCCGATCACCGGTGCGTGTCGGAGACCCGCATCCGGATCCGTCCGATCATTGCTTGCGCGCTCTGCGCCGTGGTCCTCTTTGCCGCATGCAGGCGGGGTCCTCCCAAGTACGTGCCGGACTCCGTCCATCTCGGAACGGACGGCGTCGTCTATCTCCACAGCAAGGCAAAGGCGGCGATCTTCCGCCTTTCCCTGGCCGAGTGGCGCTACCTTCCCCAGCTGAACCTGGGTCCCGACTCGCTTCAGGTTGCCTACTCCGCGGCGGATCATGTGCTCTACGTCAGCTACGCCGACGGAGGCCTGACCCGCGTCGACCTCGGGAGCGGCCTAACGGAGGAGCCCTTCGCCGAGCTCCCCGACGCGCCCCCGACAGGGCTGGTGGTGACCGGGTCCCACCTGCTCGCAGCCACCCGGTCGATGTGGGGCGTCCTTGCCGCTGACGGAACGGTCGTGGACGAGCAGGCTTGGCACACGTACGTGTCGGAGAGCATCGTCTGGAGCGACGCGAACGCGCGCGCCTACCAGACCGAGGGCGACCCCGAACCCAGCAACATCCTCTGGCGTGCCATCGATCCGGCCACGGGTCTCCTCGGCTCCTCGGGAGAGAGTCCGTACAGCACCGAATTCCCGGTCCGGCATCCGATCCGCATCTCGCGCGACGGGGCGGAGCTCCTGACCGGCGCGGGCCTCGTCTACGACGGCGTGACCCTCGAGATCCGCGACGCGCTCCCCGTCGACCCGGAAGATGCGATCTGGCTGGACGACGGCCTCATCACCCTGAGCGAGACGCCGGAGAGGGCGACCCAGCTCGACCAGTGGAATGGAGATCGCAGCCACTTCAACCGCCAGCTCTACCCGGGCCGGCCGGTCCGGATCCTCGAGCATGGGTCGGAATATGTCGTGGTCACGCAGGCCGGAGATTCGCCCGCCTTTCAGATCTACGTGCCCAGCGACGACCCCGACGGCGACGGGATCGCCAACACCGAGGATGCCTTTCCCCTGGATCCAGCCGCCTCCCAGGATGCGGACCTCGACGGCTGGCCGGACGCCTGGAACCCGGGAATGGATGCGGGCGACAGCACCGCCGGCCTCGAGCTCGATGCTTTCCCCGGAGACTCCGCGTGCTGGCTGCCCGAGCAGGGGTCGGGGGGCGTGTGCGACGTGGGGGGCTCGATCCCGGACTTCGATCCGGACGAGGTGGTGGTGGGTTCGGACGACGTGGTGTACCTGCTGGCGGCGGACCTGGGCCGGATCTTCCGCTGGTCGCTGGCGGGGGCGCGGTACCTCAACCCGATCGTGATCCACGGCCACCCGGATCTGATGGGGTATTCGCGGCTGCTCCATCGCCTCTACCTGGCGTATCCGGACCGGAGCCTCACCGTCATCGACCTCGCCTCGACGCTCGACGAGCGGGCGTTTGCCACGACCTTCCAGCCGGCGACCGGCCTCGGCGTGGCCGATCCGTACGTCGTGGTCTCCGAGGAGTCCGGTGACGAATCGCATCACTCGTTCGCCCCGGATGGGACCCGCGTGACCTGGATGGACCGCTATTGGACGATGACATCGTTCCATTGGGCCTGGAGCCCGGTCCACGCCCGTCTCTACCACTTCCGCGATCACATCTGGCCCAACGACCTCCACTTTGAGTCCGTCGACCCCGCGACGGGAGCCCTCGGCGCGCACGGCGAGAGCCCCTACCACAGCCAGTTCGTGATCGCCCCGCCGATCCGCCTGAGCCCGGACGAGAGCCTGGTGCTGATCGGATCCGGCGACCTCTACGACGCCGTGACGCTCCAGGTGGTGGCGTCGCTGCCCATCGACCCGGTGGACGCCGCCTGGTCCGCCTCGGACTCGCTGCTGACGCTCCGTTCTGGCTCGGACGGCAACACCGTCCTCGAGCACTGGGACGGGGCGCTGCGATGGTCGAACACGGCTCACTTTGCGGGCCAGCCCCGGCGCGTTCTCTCCTGGAGCGGAGGGATCGCGGTGATGACGCTCGAGCAGGGCCGCCTGCGCTTCTCCGCCTACCTGGCGACCGATGACGCGGACGGCGACGCTGTGGCGAATCAGGAGGACGCCTTCCCCCTCGACCCCGCCGCATCCCTCGATAGCGACGGCGACGGCCACCCCGACGCCTGGAACCCCGGGATGGATGCGGACGACAGCACCACCGGCCTCGAGATCGACGCCTTTCCGGCAGACTCGGCTTGCTGGCTGCCCGAGCAGGGGACCGGCGGGGTCTGCGACGTGGCCGCGGCGATTCCCGGGTACCTCCCGGACCGGATCGCGATGGGGCAGGGCGACATCGTCTACCTGCTGAGCCTGAGTGAGAACCGCGTCTTTCGCTGGTCCGCCGCAACGGGCGGACCTCTCAACCCGATCGTGATCGGACCAGGCGCGCGCGACATGGCCTACGCAGCCGAGAACGATCGGCTCTACATCGCGTACGAGGACGGGCGGATCACGAGGATCGACGCGGCCGCACCGGCCAGCGAGCACCCCTTCGCGGTCCTCCACAGCGCAGCGCGGACCCTGACGGCGTTCGGTCCGTTCCTGTTCGGCCAGGATGACCTTCAGTGGTCCTACGTCCTGGACTCGAGCGGAGCCCGTGTCCAGCGCGGAACGGTCTGTCGGAACCGCAAACCCTGGGAGTGGTGCGAGGCCAACTCCCGCCTGTACACGACCTGCGACGGGACCGGCTGCTCGCCCGACGACGTGATCTGGATCCCGGCCGATCCCGTCGCCGGGTCGGTCGGATGTGGCGGCGACAGCCCCTACCACGGGGGCATCGACGTAAAGAACCCGATCCGGGTCGAGGCGAACGGTGACCGGCTCCTCGACGGCAGCGGCAAGGTGTGGGACGCCCTCTCCCTCGAGATCCTCGACTCGCTCCCCTGGCCCATCACGGACGCGCACTGGGACGAGAGCCGGCTGCTGGCCCTCCGCGATCCCGGGGACGGCACCTCTCGCGTCGAGCAGCGCGATCCGCTCTCGCTGGCGGACTGGGGATCGAGCGCCTTCGACGGGGCGCCGCTCCGGATCCTTCCCTGGTCCGAGGGGTTTGTCGTGGTGACGCAGCTCGGATTCCAGCCGGCCTTCCACTTCTTCGTGCCTTCCGACGACGCCGACGGGGATGCCGTTGCCAATCCGGCGGATGCGTTCCCGATCGATCCGGCCGCGTCCTCCGACGTCGATGGGGATGGGGCTCCCGAGGAATGGAACCCCGGCTACGGCCCCGGCGACAGCACCCAGGGCTTGATCCTCGACGCCTTCCCGTCGGACTTCGCCTGCCAGCTTCCCGAGCACGGCGTCGGCGGGGTGTGCGACTTCGCCTGGATCGTTCCGCCGGATGCGGGGCAGCCGCTCTGCGCCAGCGATGACGTGGCGGGAGTACCCGCGACCGGCTTCCTCGCCGCACCCGCCGCGGTGGATCTGGTGCCTCTCTGCGACGGCTGGATCGCATACGGCGACAGGGAGAACGAGCGGCTGGTGGTTCAGGACGTCTTGAGCGGGCGCCTGGGCCTCGTGGCTCCGCTCTCCGGCACACCGGCCGACCTGGAGCTCGACGCGGCGGCAAAGCGGATCCATGTCGCCGTGCGGGATGGGCGGGCGGTGGCCCAGGTCGATCTCGTCACCGGGGAGGTCATCGCGTTTCCGTTCCCGGATCCGGTCCGGGCGGTGCAACGGGACGTGGGATCGGGGCTGGTTGTCTCGACCCTTCCGTGGTCCTCGGAGGAGACTCGCGAGCACTACCTGCTCGATGTCGAGACGGGCGCCATGGAAGGGCCGATAGAGCACAGCCACTTCGAGATGGAGTGGCACCCGGTCCGGCGGGAATTCATCAGCGGCTTTCGGAGTTCCTCTTCGGTGGTGCGCAACGCCGTAAACTTCCGGACCGGACTGACGTTCATCGAAAGCGCCCGCTGGGGCGATTGGGGGAGGGCGCTGGCGCTCTCTCCCGACCTGGAGCACGTGGCCTTCGCGGCCAACAAGTCCGATGGGAACAGCATCGCCCACTTCGCGAGCGGTGATCTCCAGACGCTCCTCGGGGTGTGGCGCGGTGCGAACTACCCATGGGACGTCGAGTTCGATCTCGCCAGCGAGCGCCTCGCAGCCAGCAGCAACGACTCGCTCCAGGTCTTCGACGTCGAGAGCCACGAGCTCCTCCACGTGCTGACCGTGCCCTCGTGCAGCAGCCGCCAGCTCCGCGAGGTGGGATTCTCCCGCGGCGGCGCGCTGGCGTTCGTCAAGCAGGAGTGCGGAACGGGCGGCAGCAGCGCGCAGTTCCACTGGCTTCGCATCGAGTAGCCCGGCTTCCGCAGCTCCAGGGCTGGCTTCAGCCAGGCACCGCCAGCAAGAGGGCGATCATTCGAGCGCGCTCCTCCGGATCTCGATGGGCTGGTCCAGGAACCCGATGAGCTGGGTGGCGTCGTCGAAGTAGGCCTGGTACTGATCGGCGGGGAAGGTACCCCGAGTCCGCGATGCCGCGAACTGGATCGCGAGCCCATCCGGGAGGGACTTCCCCCGGGCCGTCCACTCGAGAAAGGGCGAAGCGAACTCGCGGTCTCCCGAACCCACGATCCGCGCCACGTGTCCGCTCGGAACGGTGAGGCGCACCGTCTCCGAGATCTGCAGCGGCTCCGGGATCTCGAAGGAGCTCATGCGCCCGTCCACCTGGGCGACCGACAGGAAAGCGCGTTCCCATCCGGCGGGCAGGCTTCCCAGCACCCCGTCGCTGGTTCGGGTGAAGGCGTTCTCCACCTCGTACTCGATCGAGAGCCGGAGGGGGGCGTTCAGCTGGTCGACGTTCTCGATCTCGATCGCAGACACGACCACCTTCTTGAGGTCGCCCAGGACGTGGCGCTTCAAGAGCTCCTCCCAGGAAACGCGGTCGACGCTCCGCAGCGTCGACCGCATGCTCGCAGCGACATGCCCTTCGAACACGACCTCCTCGCGCACGCCGAGCGCCCACTCGTCCGACAGACTCGCGCGGCGATCGATTCGGACGGCGAACTCGCTCGGATCGGCGTTCGGGATCTCCTCGAGCCTCGGGTCTTCCGGATCCAAGATCAGCGCGAGCCGCCCTCCCAGTCCCCGCGGCGGCGACTTCCCCAGCGCCACGTGTTTGTCGGTCGCATCGATGAACGCCACGCCGGGGCAGTCGGCACAATGGACGACCATGTGATCGAACTGATCGAGCGACGGCACCTGCGGATCGACTGTCCCAAATGCTTTGACCAGCGCGAGGCTGGCCTGGTAGCCGGCCTGCCTCAGCAGCTGAAAGAGGAGCAGGGAGTGATCCTTGCAGTCGCCGTACCGGTCCCTCAGGGTCTGCTCGATCGCCTTTGGGATGCGCGCCCGGGGACCGAACGCGATCGTCTCGTGGCGAAGCGTGCCCTGGACGACCTCGGCCAGGCTTCGCATTCTTTCCGGCGACTCCAAAGCCGCGGCGCTCGCCTCGGCGGCGAGGGCCGGAATCGGCTCGGCTGGCGAAAGGCGGTCTTGGATGTCGGCCAGATACTCCCGAGCCAGGCCCTCCCAGCTGTCTCGAGCCTCCCCGATCCGTACCCGCGGCAGGTGTTCCAGACCCTGCGACTCGAGGGGTTCCCACCGAAAAGGCTTAGGGTTCTCCGCAACCCAGGCGACCCAGCCTTCGCCCGACCGGCGTTGAACGGCACCGGTGGCGTGCTCCGCCAGGTCCCCGGTCAGCGCCTCCACATACACGACGGAGCGATGAACCGGAATCATCTGCGCCAGAATGAAGTCGGAATAGGTGAATCGCTCGGGCGGCTGGATCTCCTCGCGGGTTACCGACAGCTCGACGGAGCCCCCGATCGAAAGCCCCGGAAGCGGAACATTCAGGACCTTCGCCGAGCTCGCTTCTGGGGTGCCTACCGCGTCCGTCACGTACTGCTCCGAGGGCTCTCCCTCGGCGACGACCTTCCCTGCCACGTCGTAGACCGTCAGGTGATTCACGAAGATCCGCTCACCGGACGGGTGGAAGTCGAACCGAAGGTTGCTGAACTGCTCGAGCCCGAGCGCGCTCAGGATGGTCGCGCGGAACTGGGTGGTCCGGCGGAACGAGGCGCCGCGCTGGAAGTGCACGGCCTCGGTCCAGAAGGCGCAGTAGGCTCCGAAGGCCGCGGCGCCTTCCGGGGGCCCTGGCGGGATCCCGGCGATCAGCGCCCCGGGCGTGGAGACCACGGCCACCGGATCCCGCGCGCCCTCCGTGCTGCCCCTGCCCATCGCCGTGGTCACGAGCGCCCGGAGCTCGCTGATCTCCTTCGAGTCCGGACGCAGCTCCGCCGCGCGCTCGATCGTGGACTTGGCGTCCCCCATGAGACCCGCACCGATCTGTGCCTGGGCCTTCAGGTAGAGCGCCTCCCACGACCGGGGAACCTGTTGAAGCAGTCGATCGCAGGCCTCGATCGCCTGCCGGTATCTCGCGCTCTCGAGATGAACCAGTGCGAGCTCGACCAGGAGGTTCACGTCCCCGGGCGCAGCGGCCTCGAGCTCCTCGAGCTCGGCCTTCGCCTCGTCGAGCCGACCCTGCTGGCGATGGAGAGACGCGCGCTTCACGCGCAGGGCGCGCGAGCCGGTCCGCCCGATCGAGGCGTTCAGCGTCTCGAAGGCCTCGTCCTTTCGATCCGCCTCCCACAGCGCATCGACGAATTTGGCCAACGCCGCCTCGTCCTGGTAGCCGAGCTCGAAGGCCCGCTGGTAGGATGGAATCGCCGGCTTCGCCCCTTCGAGCTGGTGCTTGGCCTGTGCCTGGATGACCCAAGGAGCCGGTCGCTCGGGTGATTCTGCGATGACCGGCTCGATGGTCTGGATCGCGTCCTTGTAGCGGCCGAGTGCGATCTCGTATCTCGCCAGCTGCTCGCGGAACTCCGCGTCCTCCGGCGACAGCTCGAGGCGCAGCTTCATCACCTCGATGGCGATGGTGTGCTGATTGGCCATGAAATACTTGCCGGCCAGGTGGTCGAAGAGCAGGCGGTGGCGGGCTCTCTCCGCCTCGTCGAAGGAGCTCGCCCCGGAGACCCTCGGCTCCCCTTCCCAGCGAAACCGCTCGACGACAGCCAGGGCGTCTTCGAGATCCGGAAGATTCGCCTGGCCCGCCGCGCTCACCAGACACGCCACGTCGCCGCGCCGGAGAATGCGAACGCGGTACTTCTGGGCGCCGTAGTTCCTCTCCCGTTCGAAGCGGTACTCGAGCCCCTCGAGCCCGTCCTCGTCCAGCCTCTCGAAGCTCGCCGGCTCCTCGAACCCCATCGATGCGATCATCGCTCGGGCCAGGGTCTCGTCGTCGATCTCGAGGCGCAGCTGCGACACCGGCATCGCCACGACGGTGGCGCCCTTGCGGCTCGCCCCCAGCTCGGCATGTCCGGCGCCACCCTTGCCCGAGTCCCGGACCCACGGGAGGTCCGCGAGGTCGATCGAGTAGCCGAACCGCTCGGAGCGCAACACCACTCCCCGCTCCGACCCCGCGGTGTGACGTGCGGGATCGATCAGCTCGAAGCCGGCCCGCAGCTTCTCGGTGTTGTCCCAGAGCGCTTCCGGTGACGAGTGCAGGGCCACCGCCGCCCCTTTGATGACGTAGTAGAAGCCATTGTGGATTCCGTACCAGAGGTCATGATGCTCCGCACCGCTCGGGCGCGCGATCGAGGCCCGAATCCGCTGTCCGGGAATCCCGGCGATCGTCAGCGGCTCCCTCGATACGATGTCGACCCGCCCCTCGCCCGAGCGCAGCTGTTCCTCGTTGATTCGCAGCCATTCGCCGAGATCGGGCCCATGCTCGCCGGGCGTATACGCGGCGACGGAGAACCACACCACTGGGTCGCGCCGCATCACGACGACGTCGGCGTCCTCCTCCACGGTTTCCGGCGGGACCACCACCCACGGCGAGCCGGGCACGGACAGGCGAAAATTTTTCTCCGCGAAGAGCAGGGGGGCCGCGGTATCCGAGGCCTCGCCCAGCTGGGTTCCCCGCTCGCGGCGGTCGAGGGCGACCGATTGGGAGAGCTGCTCGGACTCCTCGATCCTCCCGAGTGCGCGCAAGGCGGAGGCTCGGTGGGCGTTCAATTCGAGGAGCACCGCTGAGCGGTCTCCGTACAGTCGGCGGATCAGCGCGATCGCCTCGTCGATGTGCCGGATCCCTTCTCCAGGTTCTCCGCTCGCGGAGAGCGCGACCCCCAGCGTGTCTCGTGTCGAGGCATAGAGCGAGTTCTCCGACCCCAGCCGCACCTCCACGATCTTGCTGGCCCGGCGCGCCAGGGAGACGGCGCGTTCTCCCCGGCCTGCCCCGGCGAGTGCGTAGGCGAGATCATTGAGGGCAGCGGCAGCGGAGAGCGAACGCTCGTTCCAGCGTTCCTCCACCAGTCTTCGCACCTTTTCGAAACGCTCGATGGCATGGTCGAAACGCCCCATCCGCTCCTCTGCGTTGCCCAGGAGCGAGAGCATCGTGGTATCGGAAATGGGCTGCTGCTCGACGATCCGGCCGGCTCGGTCGACCAGACCCGCTGCCCCCGCTTCCTGCCCCACGTCGATCAGGATCGTTGCCAACATCAGCAGCGAGCGCGCGACGAGCGGATCGTTCGCCCCCAGAAGCCCCTCGGCGACCCTCCGCGCCCGGTCCGCGTATTGGAAGGCGGCCGGGAGGTTCCCGCGCAAGCGTTGGACGCTGCTCAACGCGAGCAGCGCGGGGACGATTGCGGGGTTCTTCTCCCCGAAGCTCGCCTCGTAGATGCTACGGCAGCGATCGAGATGCTCCCCCGCTCGATCCAGCTGGTCGCGAGCGAGGGCAAGGCGGCCGAGCTCGCACTCGATCTGAGCGACCTGCGGCGCCAGCGGGGCCGCGGTCTTCGCCCCCTCCAGGGCCGCCGTCCAGCTTCTCTCGGCCTCCGCGAAGTGGGTCTCCTCGAGCTGGACGCGACCCATTGTGTGAAGCAGGGCGACGACTTCCGGAGATGTCGGACCCAGGGTGCTTCGAGCTCGCTCGACGGCGGCCTCCAGGATCTCCAGCGCTCGGCGATTGTCTCGCAGGGCGACGACCGCGGCGAGGCCGTTCAGCGCCCGAACCGACTGAACGTGATCGGGGCCGAGGGCTTGCGCGGTCTCGGTGTGGAGCGCTTCGGCGGCCGCCTCCGCTTCGTCCCGTTTTCCGCCCGCGACCAGAAACTGGACCAGCCGGGTGCGAGCGAAGATCGCCACGGGATGGAGCGGCGCGCCGAGGTCCGCGGCGCGCGACGCCATCTCGCGCAAGAGCGGAGCCGGGCGCCCGGGGCCTCCGTCCGCCACCAGCGCCTGAATCACCTGCGCGAGAGCGTCGTGGGTGTCTCTCAGGCGGCGATCCGATTCCGAGAAGCGCAGCGACTCGGTGAAGACCTGAAGCGCTGCCGCCTGCGCTTCATCCAAACTGTGGGAATCCACGGCCCGCTTGGCATCCTCCAGGTG
>Ga0214473_10009687_pt1 | contig 11377 bp, 13 predicted proteins | sample RVTome_7_FD_203509 | JGI IMG/M metagenome (GOLD analysis project Ga0214473, IMG submission 203509) | Soil microbial communities from uranium-contaminated site in the Upper Colorado River Basin, Wyoming, United States - RVT98D197 | ecosystem: Environmental > Terrestrial > Soil > Contaminated >...
TTGGGATCTTTCACCTTCAGGAGCTCCGTTGCTTTGAGCATCACATAGGTGAGATCATTCACGGCATCCTGGCCCGACATATCTACCCCTCCCAGGGTGATGGCCTGATTGGAACCGCTGCCACCAAAGAGCTCTTCAGCCGTTTCAGGACTCATGGGTTCATGGTCAGCCAGTTTCAGGTAGAAGCAGCCCACCAGCTCGACGGCCCTTGTGGGAGTGAGTGTCCCTTCTTCGATGCCTTTGCGATAGAGAGGATACAGGATCTGATCGAGACGACCAAGGCTGTTGGATACGTTGTTGCTCTCCTGATTGATCGCGACATGGGCAATCCAGATGGCCTGCAAAGCTTCGTGGAAAGTGTTCGACCTTTCCTTCGGAACCCTGTCACAGATCTTGCTCATTTCCAAAAGGTCTTTTTTACGATCCGGGTCATTCTCTTGCGCTGCCATCGAGGCTGCCTCATCCCTCAGTCTTTGGGCATAGGCCATCACCCCTTGGAGAGCCAATCTCATGGCTTTGTAGAAATCCCTGCTCTTGGCATCCGCCTCGCTGCCGACCAGTGCTGATTCCGTTTGCTCCGCCTTCTTGATGATGGAGGCAAGCCCTTCTTCAACCACCGCCTCGTAATCAGGAACCGTGTGGGAGATGGTGTTCGCTTTGGAGGCGAGGAAGAAAAACATCCGCTCCATCATTTTCAGACAGAAGGGATCCTTAAAGTCCTTGCGGCAGACCTCATGAACCGTCTCATCCATCCAAAAGGGAAACACGTCGAAGTTCAAGGTATCAATGTCGGGCTGGCTGATGTTGTAGGGGTTCTTTTTCCGTTCAGGGAGTGTCTCCAGCTCAGGCCACAAGGCCTGGCCGAGGAACTGAGGATAGATGGGAACACCCTTAATTTTAGTTGTCGTGGTCCCTGCCAGGAGATCATCAACATGAATGAATGGCTTCTTGTTCTCGAGGACATGCTTGAGCCTCTTAGCGGCCCGAAGCTCCGGGGATTCGTTCGGGTCGTCCATTTTCTTCATGTACTCCGTCATGAGCGAAGGGAGCTCGACACACACCTCAGGGCGGGTCCCGAAGTGGACATTTCGCAACCTCTCAAGCCGTGGCAGGCTCTCCAGGGTGATGCCTTTCAGACCGATATCCTCAAAGGTTACCTTGCTCATTTTGATTCATCTCCTTTTCCCGCAACGTTGCTCTTATCCCAAGGACGCCAAGGTTTCCCTGGCCTGTTTCAGGTAAACGTCCGCTTTGCACTGCTCGAAAAGCCCGATCGCCTCGTTCAGAAATCGGCACCCACCCCTTTTATTTCAGGGTACTTCAGGGAATAAAGGCTCCCTATGAATGGAATGGCATTCTCATCTTTACCGGTTAGGAACTCTGTTCCTGCCTCCACTTTGCTTGTGACTACAAGGCCGGTTGTGATGCCCGTGTGCATGGCCAGAGTCTGTCCGATCTTTTTCTCTATTGGCGGACTTTGTGTCTCGATGAATCCATGTATTTCCCGGGCCGCACGGATGGTCCCTTTACGGTTCTCCGTCTGGCATTTCGGGCACTTCATGCTTGACCTCTCCAGGGAGCGTTGGGTTCAAAAGAGAAGTCTAATCCGAGAGAAGGCATTGCGGCCTCCCAACAGAACGGGCGCGTTCCGTTAGGAGTGAGGCGGACCCATTTTGGTAGGTTTCTCAATGAGTAACCTCCGCTATGGAGACTAAAGGGCAGAAGGGAAAACACTTGCAATATTGAATGGCAAACGGCATGGGAAGTCAAGAAAAAGTATTTCTTGGAGGGACTCAGGGATCTTGTGCCCATGGCAACCACCGGAGTCTTATGGGAAAGAAGACGATAGAAGGCTTTTCGAATTGCTTCAGAACATGAGCAAAATGATGATGGCGGTGATCCCGATAAATCCGATCAAGAAGGCCATGAAATTCGTTGTGGCTCGATAAGGATGCCGCATGTCAACGACAGATCTCTTTTTCTCGGGATAACCCTGTAGTTGGGTAAACCATTTGCAGTGAAGCCTTAGGAGGGAAAAGTAGAACAGAACACGGGGAGGAAGCAAGAGAATAGTTGAAATGTCTGAAGAAATGAGCAAAAAGCCCCTTTCGGGGCTTGTGCCGATAGAGCGCTCTAAAAATCAGAGCCAGCGTTTGTGAAGCAAAGGCTCACACATAGGGGAAGGAACGCCAGAATTCCTTATCCTTGTCCTTCCATTCCGCTTCGAATTTCTTTTTATAGTAGGACTCGAATCTATCAAGCCAGCGCCACCAGGTGCTTTTTCCTGCCTCGATCGCCTGCAAGACATCATTCAGGTACTCTGCGATGTTTGCCATCTTATCCTTGGGCACATACAGGGCGGCTCCCCTCTTGTAGGAACTGATCGTGTGGTCAGGGCTCAGGGCATGAGCGGTGAGCATCACAGGGACCACTTTTCTGTTTCGTGCAATATCGAGGAGCTTGTATCCATCAACGCCCATGATATCCAGAACAGCCACGTCAAAAGCCTGAGTTTCCAGAGCCAGCTTGGCCTCTTCAAAGGTAGACGCCTTCACCACCTCACACATGGACAGCAGATCTTCGAGAGTCTCGAGGACGTCGCGCTCATCATCCACGATCAGAACGGTTTTGCCTTTCAGCAGATCCCTGGACATTTTCAAACCTCCGTTGAAATATTTTCCTCATTCCTTGGTTTCCCAATAGGACGAAGCGGTTTTTCTGTCAACTTTTTTTTCTTCCGGAATCTCGGGTTGACAAAGCTTCGAGGTTGCCTTTAGAATTGGTTGCAGGGTCCTTCCATAGAATAGGGAATCCCCGTGGTTCCTCAAAGGGCCCAGAAGGAGATAAAAAATGCAAGAAGAGAAACCGGACAGATCTCACATTCGAGGACATGGCCGCATCGCGGTTTTGCTGCTTCTCATTCTTGTCGTTTTCTGTGTGGTGGTGATGGTGATCAATTCCAGAAAGCCCCAGTCGCATCCCATGGAAAACTTGGACAAGAAGGTCAAAGGCGCTCACTTCATCAAGATCAATGAGATGCTGATCAAGGACATGGCCGACAACTGGTTGCCCAACGATATGTTCTGGCCCACGGCTCTGCTGGATAACATGCCCAATTTTCAGCTGGGTGTCCTCGAGGTGGTCCGTTACAACGTCAGGGTGGTGAGGGATAACCTCTCTCGGATGAGAACAACGGACCGGTTGGATCCAAGTGCCGAAGCCGCTTTCACGAACTTGTCCAATGACCCCTTCAAGTGGTGGTTCCCGTCCGCTGAAAGCAAATGGAAACTGGCCCTCACACAGCTGGAGGCGTACAACCAGAATCTCGCTTCTGGGAAGTCTCATTTCTATCCCAGGGCCGACAACCTGATTGAACTCCTCAACCAATACCTGTCGCTTATGGGTGGAGCGAACACCCGGTTGATCAATGCGCCACGGGATATGAAAACGACACTCGGCATGGAAGAGCAAAAGGATAGGACAGCGCCGGCTCAAACCGTGGATATTGATATCCCGTGGTATCAGATCGATGACAACTTTTATTACGCCCAGGGCGTGGCTTATGCATTGCATGAGTCCTTCAGGGCGATTCGAGTGGACTTCAACGAAGTTCTCACGGACAAGAACTCGGTGAATCTCGTAGACAAGATCCTGGAGATTCTCGGTCGATGCCATTTCGAGCCCCTGATCGTTTTCAATGGGGACCCGGACAGCATTTTCGCAAACCATTCCTTAAATCTCTCAGGGATTTTCAATGATGCCAGGCAGAAGATGAATTCCCTGACCGTGGCCTTGATGCAAGGATGACGAAGAAGCATAGAGCGTGGAGCATAGAGCAAAGAGCAGGAAGGAGAGAGCACGGATGCTTCTTTGGAAAAGAATGGCTCCATGCTCTATGCTCTAAGCTCTGCGCTTGCTGCTGCCTTGGACCGTACACCAGCTATTCTTATGCATGAAATGTCCATTGCCCAGAGTCTGATCACCATTCTCCAGGAGGAGATGGCAAAACATGGTGCGACAGCGCTCCGGTCGGTGCGTCTGAATATCGGAGAGATGTCCGCCATCGTTCCGGAGTCCCTGTCCTTCTGTTTTGAGATTATCATCCAGGGCACTCCTCTTGAAGGGACCAAACTCCTCATGGACAGGATTCCTCTCAGAGGATACTGCCCGGGGTGTGACCGGCCGTTCGATATCAAGGACTTCGTCTTTGTTTGCCCGACCTGCGGTAGCACAGATATTGAAACGATTGAGGGCCAGGAGTTGTCCATCGTGGAGATGGAGGTGGAGTAGAGAATCATTGATCATTTATCATTGAACATTGAAGATCGGTCATTTGAAAGTTGCCGTGTTGGGGGAGGATTTTCATGAAAGTTTCGGTAGTGAGAAATATCCTGGAGGCGAACGATCGGATCGCTGAACAGAACAAGGCTCTGTTTCAAGAACACCACCTTCTCGTCATCAATCTCATGAGCTCTCCGGGTGCCGGAAAAACGAGTCTCCTGGAAAAAACCATTGATGCCTTGAAAAAGGATCTCCGAATCGGAGTGATCGAAGGAGACATTCAGTCCACGAGCGATGCAGAGCGGATTGCCAGGAAGGGCGTGCCCGCGGTGCAGATCAACACGGGAGGAGCATGCCATCTGGACGGGAACATGATCCGGGAGACTTTTCAAGAGTTCGATTTCAGCCGATTGGATCTTCTGGTGGTTGAGAACGTCGGAAACCTGGTCTGTCCTGCGGAGTTCAAAGTTGGGGAGGACTTCAAGGTCATGATCCTGAGCGTTGCGGAAGGGGATGACAAACCGTCCAAGTACCCTCTTATGTTTCACGAGTCGAAGGTGCTCCTGATCAACAAAATAGATCTCCTTCCCTACGTGGATTGCAGTGTGGAGAAGATCATTAAGGACTCCCTGAACATCAATCCGGAGTTGACCATCTTTCAGGTCTCCTGCAAGACCGGAGCGGGTTTGGGAGACTGGTACCGGTGGTTGCGTGAAAGCGTGAAGGACAAATCGCGGACATTCAAAGATGGATCTCATGGCTGAGTATTTAACGCTCTCGAATCTTCCAGAGAAGAGAATTGCGACACTCCGGAAGCCCTCTTCCACGAGGCCGGCTCTGTACCGGATCCAAGAAGGCAATGCCCGAGCGGTCGTCAAAGATTACAGCGTCAACCGCTGGGTGTTCAGGAATCTCATCGGTCGGTTCTTGATCTGGAGAGAAAAGAAAGCCTACCAAAGGCTTAAGGGACTGAAGGGCGTTCCTGCTCTTTACGGTGTTGTGGGAGGCCTTGCGCTGGTCCTTGAGGAAATCCACGGCATAAGCCTCGAGGGGCTTGAAAAGAAGGAAAAACTTCCGGCCGACTTTTTTGAGGCCTTGCGCGATCTGGTGGAAAGGGTTCACCGGAGAGGCCTGTGTCACTGTGACCTCAAGAGAGCGGCCAACGTGCTGGTTGGAGACGATGGAAGCCCTTATATCATCGATTGGTCTGCCGCCATTCTGGAAAGGGAATTCAAGTTCTTTCCGGTCCGCCTGATCTACAGAAGATTCATGCTCGATGACCGCCATGCGGTCATTAAGTTCCAGCTCAGGCACTGTCCGGAGGCGATCGAGCCTGAAGACCTGCGCCGGTATCAGGAACGAAGCGCGCCGGAGAGGGCGGTCAGAAAGCTGAGGGACCGAGCAAGACGTTTGCTGCAAAAGGTGGCGTAATCCGGTGGATTCCGCTGAGGCCGGTCAGTGGCCGGTATCCAGGGTAACCAGAATCTTCTGGGCGATTCCCCTGCCTAAAGCGAGCCGGGTTGAGCCGGCGCCTACAATGATCCGTCCCTCGCCGTCATTGCTGATGACCTCAATGGGATCTCCCGACCGGAGCCCCATAGAGGCAAGGCGCGCTCTCGCTTCCCTCCCTCCGGTGATCTCTTTGATGAGCAGTTTCTCCCCTGCCTTTGCCATGGCAAGAGGCATGAGGGCGCTCCGTTTTTTGATGCAATCCGAACAGATGCCGTAGATTTCCATCTTGTGCTGAAGAATGTGAAATCCCCGGCGGCCTGCGATCGTTTCCTGCAGGGCCTCCATCTCGTCATTCTGGAATTCAACAATCTTGCCGCACTTGGTACAGATGAGGTGGTCATGATGATGCCCGAGGTGGCGGTGTTCATATCGGGGAGGTTGGCCTTCAAACTCCTTTTTCTGGGCAAACCCGAGATCCACCCATCGATTCATGCACTGCCTGACAAAGTCATACTCATAATCGTACCCTCTCTCCTTCAGCCGCTGCATGATCTCTTCAAGGGTCAGGTGGGCTTCCGAATCCAGAAACACGTCGATGATGTTGAGCCTCATGTCCGTGTCCTGCAAACCGTCAGGCTCGATGAGAGTTCGGAAGTTCTCTTTTTCAAAATGGCTGGTCATCCGTGATCTCCGTTTTGAGGCAAACACCCCTACCGAAATCAAAACGAACAGGATTTCTCAATGCTGAGGGTTTCCCTGGAGAAATTCCAGGAAACCCTTGATCGAATTTCCCATGAAGAATTTTTCTCTGTCTTGGTCCGCAGAAGTCATGGCTTTAAAAGCTCTGAGCTCCGGGTCTCCGGCCAGGAGCTTAGCCATGCATCTTTCCATCAGAAGGTGATCGCTCTTGGCCATCTCTTCTCTGATCCTCTCCTCCCAGAAAAGCAATTGAGCCCGTTCTCTTTTCAGCATGTGGTGCGAACTCTCCGCTCTGCCAAAATGCGCGTAGCAAATGGGCACATCCTTCGCGGTCAGGAGACGGTCGATGCTTCCAAGGAATTCCTTCAGAAAGAAGACGGGAGGCGTGGCAGGGCGCAGATACTCCCAGCCTTTCCCCGTGACATAAATGCCGCCGGCCTCACCGGCAAAAAGATTTCCCTCAACGATAAAACTGAGATGGTGAGGCGCGTGGCCGGGAGTCTCGATGATGTCGATGCCTTGCCTCCGGGTTTCTGTGTGCGGAATGAGGCGTTCTCTTTTGACCGGCCTTATGGGGCCGTATGCCTCAGCAAGATCTCCTAAGGTGTTCCGGCTTCCCAGCCATAGCTTTGAGGGGTCCACCAGATGAGAAATTGCTTTGCTGTGACAAACGGCGCGGGCCATGGGGAAGTGATCAAGGAATTCCGCCAATCCTCCTGCGTGATCCATGTGGATATGCGTGAGGAGAACAAAATCAACCCGGTGAACACCCATGGCTATGAGAGAGTCGATGAGTTTTGGCACTGATCTGGAAGGCCCGACATCAATGACAATAGGCTTGTCACCCGGACAAATCCACGATCCGATAAACCGGTCAAATCCCGGCCTGTCCTGCTTGATTTCGATCAAGGTTGGTTGCATAGGGCTTTACTTCACAAGATGCTGAACCGTCGTCCGGATCACTTGAGCGGACACCTCCGCCATCGCTTCGCTCATGGCTTCAGAAAGGCTGGTGAGGTTTTTCTTCTTGCACGGCTTGACCGCATGAAAGGTTTTCTGAAAAATAATTCTTTTGCTCACATCGGGTTCGGGGTGAGCCAGAAGAACCGTGCTCACGGTCAACACGGCTTTCCACCCGTCTTCTGAGTCCCATTCGTAAAACTCATCCACAGAGCCTTCCAGGATCAGTGAAGGCTCGATCCTGCTCTCATAAGGAGCCACCGCTTTGAAAAGACCGATGTGTTTGAAGTCCCTCGATAGATAATAGGTGACCAGGTCACCGGGAGCGGCACGCCACTTCTCGTAAGGGTAAGCGTCTCGCTTGAAGGACCGATCCCGATAGATGATCTGATGGGTGTTGTACATGGGCGAGACACTGAAGCGTTCTACCCTCAGGACAAAAGGGAGCGCTGTGATCCCTTGGATCTGAGGCGGCTCATACTCAAGGGTGTAATAATCGATTTTTTGGCCCGGTTGCTTGAAGCTTGAGCACGCGCAACAGGAAAGGAGAACCAGGAAGATGAGCGATCTTTTTGTCCGAGTCATGGTCGATCTCCTTTGCTAGAATTCGGGGTCCATCTCACGGCGAGGCGGGGGCTCTCCGAAAATGAGCTGAGAGGGTTGATCGGCTAGAACCTCCAGGAACCGGTTAAGGTTTTCACTGGCCCTTTCAAGATTTTGAGCCGACACCAGGAGGTTTTGCCTCAGGTGGGAAAAGGTTTCATCCGTTCCCGTGGCTAAAGAGGCGGTTTTCTCAATGACTTTGTTGACGTTTTTCAAAGCCTCCCGGATGGCTTGCTCGTTGTCCGCGATGATCCCGCGGGCCTGGGCAAAAGCGTTTTCCGCGTGAGTCAGAGTGGCATTGCCCTTCACGAAGAATTCATTGGCTGCTCGAATCGTTTCCTGGGTGGAGGCCAGGATCTTGTCCCATTGTGGGCTATCCAGAATTTGATTGAGTTGATCAAGAGATCTCTCGAGCTTTCTGGATATTCCCTTCACATTGGCCTCGTGAACCGTTGTTTCAATGGTATCCAGGTTGGACTTGATTTTCGCGGAGATGCCTTCCAGATCAAGGGCTTTGAGCTTGTTCAGAATGTCGTCAATCCCCCGCAGGATCTCACCGAGCTCAGAAGGCTTGGAGGCGACAATGGGGTATTCGGAAGGAAAACTGAGCGGCGGTGAGCGGTCCGGCTCGTCCTTCTTTTTTTGATCGAGCTCGATGAAAACGCTTCCGGTGATGCCGACGGACTTCAGTTGTGCGACCATGTTCGTATCCAGAACCATGCCTGTTTCAATCTTCAGGACCACTTTCACCAACTTGGAGTCCGGAGCCACGCTGATGCTGTGGACGCGGCCCACTGAAACGCCCCTGTATTTAACCGGAGAATCCTTGTCGAGGCCTTGCACGGATTCGTTGAAGAAGGTCACGTAGAACCGGCCTTTCTCGAAATATCGAGACATCCCGAGCCAGATGAAAGCCAGAAGGGCGATCCCAATTCCGCAAACAAGAAACAGGCCGACAACGAACTTTGCTTTCTGTGAAGCCATGAAAAATGCCCCTTTATGCCAGGATCCCGCTCTCCTCGGGCTGGCGATTGAAAAACCGCCAGACCAGAGGGTTCCGGCTGGTCTCGCGAAGGTGGCTAGGATCCCCTTCCGCGATAATTCCCTTTGTTCCTTTATCCAGCATGATCACTCTCTGAGCCACGGTGAGAATGCTTTGGAGCTCATGGGTGACGATGACCATGGTGGTCCCAAGGCTTTTGTTCAAGTGTAGGATGAGACGGTCCAGCCCTGCCGAGGTGACCGGGTCAAGTCCTGCCGAGGGCTCGTCAAAGAAAAGGATCTTCGGATTGAGAGCCATGGCTCTGGCAAGGCCTGCTCGTTTTTTCATCCCACCGCTGATTTCAGACGGCAGGTAGTCTTCATACCCGTCCAGCTGGACAAGGTTCAACTTCATTCGAACAAGAGAAGACACGAGGTCTGAAGACAGATCGGTGTATTCCATGATGGGCAGAGCGATGTTTTCAGCGAGAGTCATGGAACCAAAGAGCGCGCCGCTCTGATAGAGGATGCCGATTCTTCGCAAGAGCTTCTGGTACCCCTGAGAGTCTGCGGCCGAGATATCCTCGCCGTCAATGATGACCTGCCCTGAATGAGGCCGGATGAGCCCGATGAGATGCTTGAGAAGGGTGCTCTTGCCGCAACCGCTTCCTCCGAGGATGACAAAGATCTCTCCTTCGAAAACATCAAAGGAGATGCCCTCCAAAATGGTTTCCTCTCCGTACCGCGCGATAAGGTCTCTCACTTGAATGATCGGCTGCCTGTCCATGGCCACGTTCTGAGTCTTCTCACCCCCAGTATCGAAGAATCACGGAGAACAAAGAATCCGTCACGATAATAAGAAAAATGCTGCTCACCACCGCAGAGGTCGTGGCTTCTCCAACGCCTGCTGCTCCTCCTCGCACTCGGAAGCCGCGAAAACATCCGATCCAGGAAATCAGGAAGGCGAACACGGCGCTTTTCAGGACTCCCAAGAAGACGTCAAAAGGAGTCAGGGTCACAAAAGTCTGAGCCATGTACGCATTGGCCGTCAGATCGAGCATCAGAACGCCGACGACCAGACCGCCCAGAATGGCGAAAACGTCGGAAAACAGCGTCAACAGAGGAACCACGACGAGGGAAGCGATGACCTTGGGAATCGCCAGAAATCGGGTCGGGTCAAAACCCATGGTGAAGAGAGCGTCGATTTCCTCCGAGATTCTCATGGTGCCGATTTCAGCGGCAAAAGCCGAGCCGGACCTGCCCGCCACAATGATGGCCGTCATGATAGGTCCCAACTCCCGGGTCATGGCAAGGCTTACAAGGGATGCCACGTAAATATCCGCGCCGAACTGCCGAAGCTGCACCGACGACATGAAAGCGATGATCAGACCCAACAGGAAACTGATCAAGCCGACAATGGGCAGTGCGTCAACCCCAGTCTTTTGCATGGCAAGTACCGTGTCTTCTTTTCGCAAAGAGCGGGGATGCCGGCAGACATAGAGAAGAGCAAGGAAAACGGATCCGGTGAAGGAGGTGAGGTAACGCAAGTCATTGATGTGACGAAGGGTCGCATCCCCAAGGCGGATAAAGATGTTGGGAACCTGCTTTCTGGCTAAGGGAATTTTACCCGTCAGGTCATCGAAGTGGAGAAGGGAAAGAATTTCCCTCACCCTGTCGCTGACATGGATCAGAGAAAAAGAGCCGCTCTGGTCCGTGATCAGGTGCCTCAGCTGAATCAATACGAGCACACCGAAGTCATCCACGTAACTCACTTCAGAGAGGTCCACGGTAAGAGAGATTGGGGCCTTGGTGTGAATGAAAGGCCCAAGATCACGCAACATGGCTCCAGCATTCGCGGAATCCATCCTGCCCGTAAGGTGAAGGATCAATCCCCCTTTCCGGTCGTCTGAAGTCTCGAAACCCCATGATTCTTGGCCCTTTGAACTGTCCATGGTGTTAGAATTGAAGGTTCTTTAAACCTTCCTCATCCACTTCATAGTTGGTTTTCATGCAATCCGTATCCATTTGAAAGACTAACCATCCGATCGTCCGCTCATCCTCTTTAAGGTCAAAGGCGATCTCTATTCCCTTGCGGCCCATAGGGTTGTCTTTGTCCGCACGGTAGAGGACCAGGACCCGGTACAGGGATTTTTCAGAGCCATGAAATTCTATTCCCGTGTAAGAAGTGCCGATCATGGCTTGAGCATCGAAACCGGGCTTTATGGAAAAAGCGTCAAACACTTTCCTTTGCCTGTCCAGCAAGATGAGTCCGTTGTAAGGACACCGCTTGGTCACCTGGAGGTTGAAGAACTCCTTCAGCACCTGAGTCGTGATGGCCCGATCCCCTCGCGCCAAAGGCTCGGTCAACAAAGATTTCAGCAGGAGGTAATCCTTGGCGAGA
>Ga0214473_10009688_pt1 | contig 11375 bp, 10 predicted proteins | sample RVTome_7_FD_203509 | JGI IMG/M metagenome (GOLD analysis project Ga0214473, IMG submission 203509) | Soil microbial communities from uranium-contaminated site in the Upper Colorado River Basin, Wyoming, United States - RVT98D197 | ecosystem: Environmental > Terrestrial > Soil > Contaminated >...
TTCTCAGGTGCAGGTCCGAATAAAAGGGACAGGAATCCAAAGGTGCTGAAGAATTACAGGGGAAGATTCCCCTTCAAACTGGCGACGACCTCTTACATCTATCCCGATGAGATCGTTCCAAATGTTGCCAGACTGGCCCCGTCCTTTGACGAGATCGAACTGGTCCTCTTCGAGAGCAAGGGTCCGGACAGCATCCCCGACGATGCCCAGATCGATCGTCTGAAGGAACTCTCCCATCTGCGCCGGGTAGGCTTCAACGTCCATCTTCCCATCGATATCTCCCTCGGCGATCAAAAGGAAGCAGTGAGGTTAAGGGGGGTTTCCGTTGTGAAAGAGGTGATGGAACGGACCCGTCCTCTTCACCCATCCCTTTACACCCTTCATCTCGATTCGACCGAAGAAGGAGATGTCGAATCCTGGCGCAAGCGAATCCTTCTAAGCCTTGAAGGAATCCTACCCAACGGAATCGAACCGCAGAGAATCTCCATTGAGACTCTTGCATATCCCTTCGAATGGATCGGGGACCTGATCCTGGAATATGGCTTTTCCATCTGCCTCGACATCGGCCATATTCTTATCCAGGGACAGGACTTGGACCGCTACTTCGAAAAGTATCTTTCGAAGACCTCGATCGTCCATCTCCATGGGTTTAACAGCGGAAGGGACCACCTGGGGCTTGATTGCCTGGGAGAAGAGCGGATCGATTCAATCCTTTTGGGGCTGCGAAATTACACGGGCATTGTGTCGATCGAGGTTTTCTCTATAGACGATTTGGAAAGCTCACTGGAGGTCCTGGAGCAGCGATGGGAGAGAAGAACGAGAAGAAGGTAATCTTCGTTACGGGTGGCTGTCGAAGCGGTAAGAGTCAATTCGCCCTCGACTATGCCAACAGGCATTTTTCCGGAAAGACCTATCTGGCCACTTGCGAGGTTCTCGACGAAGAGATGGCCAGGCGGGTGGAAAATCACAAAATGGCACGGGGGCCGGAATGGAAGACCATCGAGGAATCCATCAGGATTGTCGAGCGGGTTGAGGAGGACCAGAAGACTGATGGAGTGATCCTCGTGGACTGCATCACGCTCTGGATTTCGTGCCTCTTGATGAAATGGGATGACGATCTCAGGATTCTAAACGAGGTTGAGAGATTACTGAGCGTCCTTCGGAAAGGGGCGGCTTCTCTCATCCTCGTCTCCAATGAAGTGGGGATGGGCATTGTCCCCGCCGATGGACCGACGCGGCGATTCAGAGATCTGGCAGGGGCGGCAAATCAAAAAATTGCCGGCGCCGCTGATACCGTCATCTTCATGGTTTCCGGAATCCCCATCTTTTTGAAAGGAGTGGCATGAGGGACTTTCTCCAGGCCCTTTCGTTTCTCACCATTCTCCCTGTCGGCCGAACGGCTCTTTCAGGAGATAAGGAATTGGCCCGCTCCATGGCCTTCTACCCGATGACAGGTCTGGTGCTGGGTCTTCTCCTATACCTGGGCTATTGGCTCTTTTCCCTTCTCTTTCCTAAGCCTCTCGTCCTCTGGGCGACGATAGGACTTCTCGCTTTTTTGACCAGGAGCCTCCATCTGGACGGATTTGCCGATACGATCGATGGCCTGGCGTCCGGCGGAACGAAGGAGAATATCCTCGAAGTGATGAGAGACAGCCGGATCGGCTCTTTCGGCGTCATCGGGTTGATCTTTCTCGTGGGCGCCAAATACTTTTCACTCGATCAGCTCCCGAAGGAGTTCATTTTCTCATCCCTCATTCTCATGGCCGTGATGGGAAGGCATTCGATCGTCCTGGTCTGCTACCGGTCTCCTTATGCACGGTCCGGAGAGGGACTGGCCAGACCCTTTACTGAAAACCTCGGGCCTCTTGAAACAGCGGTCTCCGTGGGCACCGCCCTAGGAATTGCCTTATGGCTCGGAGGGATGAAGGGGATTCTGGTCTTTTCCGGGGTCACCCTTTTCAGCCTGGGTTATCGTCTCTTTTTCGTGAAGAAGGTGGGCGGAATCACGGGAGATATCCTGGGTGCAGCCAATGAACTGGCGGAGCTTCTATGCCTCGTCCTTTTGGTACTCTTGGCAGGGTACTGACGCGAGACTCCTCCCTTTGAAAAGGGAGGCGGGGAGGGATTTAGGAAGATTGACTTTTTCAGCAAGCTCCTAATGATGCTTAGTACATCATTTCATAAATACGGTAACGTATTCACCACAGAGACACGGAGGACACGGAGAAGGTGGAAGTTTTCTTTCGTTTGCCGGGAGACGACGGCAAACGAAAGAGCTTCTCCCGCCGTAGGCGGTGCAATTTTTCTTGCCCATCGTCGTCTCCCGATGGGCAAGAAAGTCGAGTAAACCTCTGTGCGCTCTGTGCCTCAGTGGTGAAAAACGCTTTTGGAATACGTGGCTGTAATTATGAAAATTTGGACTTAGGTAGAACGATGACTGTGTTTGAATTGTCGGCCGCTTATATTGCTGATTTGATTATCGGAGATCCTCACGGCTATCCTCACCCTGTCAAATTGATTGGAAAGGCCGTGCAGGCTTTGGAACGGAAGCTCCTCAACACGAACGATCCGCCTCTGAAACAATATCTTTCGGGAGGAATTCTGGCGTTGCTGGTTGTTACCGGAGCGGGCCTCTCCGTCTGGGGAATCGTTCACGCATTTCAATGGGTTCACCCGTGGCTTTCCTCGCTGGCGACCGTTTCTTTCGCCTATACGACGCTGGCAACTCGAAATCTCTATGATGAGGTGAGAAAGGTAACAAACCTACTGGAAGAAAGAGATTTGACCGGCGCCCGCCAGAGGGTCGGGCTTCTGGTAAGCAGGGACACGGATCATCTCGATGAACAGGGAATCGGCCGTGCCCTGATCGAAACCGTTTCCGAAAACACCTCCGACGGCATCATCGCTCCCCTTTTTTACCTTGCAATCGGGGGACCCTCTCTGGCAATGGCCTACAAGGCTCTCAACACACTGGACTCCATGGTGGGCTACAAAAATGAGAGGCACCGGTTTTTTGGATGGGCCTCAGCCCGGGCCGATGACCTGGCCAACCTTATCCCTGCGCGACTCACAGCCTTCTTCTATGTTCTCTCCGCCTTCTTCCTGCGAAAGAATTGGAGAGGGGCATGGAAAATCGCATGGAGAGACGGTCGAAAGAATACCAGCCCGAATAGTGGATATCCGGAAGCGGCGGTAGCCGGGGCATTGGGAATACAACTGGGAGGGGAGAATCTCTATTTTGGGAAGGCGGTGGAAAAACCTCTCATCGGCGAAGATGAAAAGCCCATCCGTTTAAATGAAGTAAGAGAATCGCTCCGTCTCATGATGGGGGCTTCCTTTATTGCTGCAATCGTCACCGTACTGGTAACTATCTTCATATAATTTTTTGTGTCAATTTAGCTCTTTGAAAGATAATTGTAGTGTAGGCCCTTGTGCCTGCGCACCGGAGTGCTTCGGCACACAGGTGTGGCCGTATATCAAAGACCCGAAAACCAAATTTGTCTTTGTTTTGTCTATGGGCATAAAGCCCTTCACTACGGGTCATATTTTTTCCTTTTTTTTCAAAACGCCAAAGTGTGATGATTTTTATGATTTATCTCATACTTGTCCAAAATAAGATTTTCGCCACTGAGAGCCAGAGGCCGCAGAGGAGAAATTTTTGAAAACTCCCTCAGCGATCTCAGCTCTGCGGTGAACCTGATTTTTGTAGGAACGCTATGCGCCATGCGCTTTGCGCTATGCGATTCCTTTCATTCAAAGGAGGAGCTTATGGACAAAATAAATCAGGTAATTGCTTCTATCCAGCCCCTGGATGAAAAGGCCATGACAGAGGCCAGAAGCAGACAGGACAACCTCACAAAACCGCTGGGCTCATTAGGCCAACTGGAGTCGCTTTCGATCCAGGTGGCCGGTATAAAGAGGGATCCCAGACCCCGGATTGTTCAAAAGGTCATCTTCACGCTGGCAGGAGACCATGGTGTCACCCAGGAGGGAGTCAGTGCCTATCCCTCCGAGGTGACCCCGCAGATGGTTTTCAACTTCCTTCGGGGAGGCGCGGGAATCAATGTCCTGGCCCGGCACGTGGGAGCCAGGGTCATCATAGCCGATCTGGGAGTGGCCTCCGATCTGGGGATGCTTTCTGATCTGAAAAATAAGAAAGTCGCCATGGGGACCCGGAACATGGCCAGAGAACCCGCCATGACACGGGAGGAAGCGGTCCGGGCTATCGAAGCGGGGATCGAGCTGGTAGAAGAAGAACTGCCAAGAGGGATTGACATCCTCGGGACCGGCGATATGGGAATCGGGAATACCACCGCTGCGAGTGCGATAACGGCTGCCCTAACAGGGGCTGAGGTCGCGGCAGTCACGGGCCGGGGAACAGGCCTTGACGACGAGGGATGGAGAAGAAAAGTGGCGGTCATTGCGGGAGCCCTCGAACGGCATCGACCCGACCCGAAAGATGCCATCGACGTTTTATCCAAAGTGGGAGGATTGGAGATAGGAGGAATTGCAGGGGTCATTCTGGCGGGAGCAAGATGTGGCATCCCTGTTCTGATTGACGGTTTCATCTCAGGGGCTGCTGCATTGATTGCTGCCTCTCTCGCCCCTCAGGTCAAGCCTTATCTCATCGCCTCTCATCAATCGGTTGAACAGGGACACAAGATCATATTAAACCATCTCGGACTGAAACCCCTGCTCAACCTCGATCTGAGACTTGGGGAAGGAACAGGCGCTGCATTGGGAATGATGCTCGTGGAAGCCAGTTTGAAGATATTGAACGAGATGGCCACCTTCTCCGAAGCAGGCGTCTCTGAAAAGACCTGAGCGCTAAAAATTAAAAATCTTGACACTTCAAAGAGGTTGTAATATAAAGGTCATTGTTAGATAAGATGCCGGGTTAGCTCAGTCGGTAGAGCAGAGGACTGAAAATCCTCGTGTCCGTGGTTCGATTCCGCGACCCGGCACTTTTAAAATCAAGGGGTTAGGCGATTTGGCCTAGCCCCTTTTTATTGAGTGTAACCATTTTTGGATTTTTCATTCATTCTGGGCCTGCCTGAACTGAATGATTTCTCCCCGTTCAATACGTTCCGACGGTACATCCTGCTTCTCAATGTACGCCTGTTTCTTTAGGTAGCCTCCCTTAGATCCTGATCGTTCACGATGTTGTAGCGGTCAAAAACATTCCTGGTCTTGTGGCCCGAGATCTTCATCGCTACCCGCTCCGAAACCCCTGACCTTACCGTGTCCCTTATGGCCGTCCTTCTGAAATCGTGAAAGATCCTGGCGGGGATTCTAACTGCCTTTTTCCCTTAATAGCCATACCTTCGCTGCCTGTAGCCCTTTTTCCGTTACCTCACATGCGTACCTTGTTCGAGTTCCAACTTCTGGAACAACACGCCCATTCACATGTGAGATGTGAAAAAAGACTCTGTTTCCATCAGCATCATCTTTGATAAACCCGTAACCTTTCTCCTCTACATATTTCGTGACGACCCCAAATCTCGTTACCCCTAAGTTCTTCGAAGGCTTATCGAAGGAAACACGAATCCCAGGGGGCAGGGCCGATTTAACCTCCTCCAACTTGTCCACTGCCTTACGGTAATCTTTTTGGTGCTCCTGTTGGAATAAATGGTTTGCCTTCTCTAAGGTCTCGATTGCTTGGTCCTTAGCCCCGAGGGCAATCAAAGCTAATGCGAAGTCCCAATAATGATAAAATTTTCGAGGTTCTCGCTGGACAGCCTGATTGAACTTCCGGGCGGCTTCCATGGGCTCTCCTTTAGTCATATAAGATTGCCCCATACCATGAAGGATGTAAGGGCTTCGCTTCTGTTCAGGAATTCGCTCATAAGCTTTTAATGCTCGATCGTGATCACCTTTTTTCAAATAGACCTGAGCAATCTTATGGCAGATGTATTCCTTCTTGGGATTTAAAGTTTCTCCTTTCTGAAAGTGGTCTAAGGCTTCATCTACACGGTTAGCCTCCAACATGGCGCAGCCCAAGCGGTACCAATTATCTGCGTCGTTAGCCTCAATCGTTACACTTTCCTGACAAAGTCTAATTGCTTCTTCGAGCTCGTCACTACTCCGGTTCTGCTTGTCCAAAAGTAAACGAGCTGTTCTACCGCAAAGTTTTCCACATGTAGACTTATTAATATCGCTACGCCAATTCGGGGGGAGATCCAGGTACCTCTTAATGCCTTTACGATAAGCTTCCAAAGCTTTTCCCGGTTCTTTTAGTTCCTGATATGCGTCTCCTAGTCTCAAAGAAGGCAAAGACCATCGAGGGGCAAGATCGGAACTCTTCTCGTATGCCGCAATGGCCTCTGGCCATTTCTTTTTCTGCTGATATTGAAAACCAATGTAGTAAAACCATTTGCCTTCGGAAGGTTGCTGTTGGCTTAAGTTTGTGTAAAGACTGATCGCATCGTCGTAAGCGCCATCTTGGGAGTAATAATAAGCCAGCTGGCTCAGTGCCTTCGCTGATAAAGGCCTACCCTGGGCTACACGCTTTAGTAAGGAAATGGCTTCTTTCCATTGGCCAAGATCTGCTAATGATCCCGCCTGAACAAGAACCTGATCTTCACTATTCAATTCATCCGAGAGTACCAGTTGTTGATTTTCCATAACTCATTCTTCTTCAAGAATCTTATGCGTTGTCTTATGGTGAAGTTTTGCCACTTTGCCTAAGCCATCACGTCCTTTTTGGGCGACAATCTGCTTTCCTGCTGCAACCACAGCCTCAGAAGCTCCCTTCGGCAGTTCGATCTGGGACTCCTGGCTTAATCTCTCGAGACGAGTAAGGAATTTGTCCCGTGAAAGAATGGAGGCAGACGCTACGGCAATGTCCCGTTCACCCTTCGGCATTTGAATGAGTTGAATTTGTTTTCCTTTCTCCATAAGGCGGGATTGGATGTAATGCTCATCTCCGAATTGATCGGCTACCGCATAATTGCTCGGCTGCCGTTCAAGCAAGCTTTCGACGGCTCTAGCATGTCCCCAGGCTAGTAAGTGGTTAAGGTTTTTACCCTCTTTTCGGAAATTCTCATAAAGCTCATTGTAGCGCTCAGGTGGAATCTCGACCTCAACATATTTCCCCCGGCATATTTCCCTGATCTTGGAGGCAAACTCATGGCATCGCTTGTCCGAAAGGAGCTTAGAATCCTTGACACCCAATGCTTCAAGCTTGGATTTCGTTTGTGCATCGACCAAGACAGCTGCTACTACCATCGGACCGAAGTAATCCCCTTTTCCTGATTCGTCGGTCCCGATATGGGGAAAAGGGATTTCTTGAATACCAGGCAACGAAGCAGAAGGATTCTCAGATGCAGTTCCGCCGGATTTCGTCGATCGAAGCAATGCTTCAACCGAAAGCTGAGCGTTCGGATAATGGAGATTGTAAACAGGGATGATTCGATTTAGGGCAGTCTCGTAAAACTCGCCCGCTGTCCCCTGGATTTGCAGGGTCCCTTTTTGGTATTGCTTCACGATAAGAAGTTCTTTCCCCCGAACGAACCTAAAGGAGTATTCACAATAAGGCTCCTGACATTGCTCTGTTGGCTGAAGTTGCTCCAACGATTCCCGAATCATGGATTGGAGTGAAGAATTCTGAATATTGAATCGCTGCTCGATCTTTCGCAGCGGTATTCGTGACTCTTCCATTTGTTGCAGACTCTGCAGCAGTTCCTGATACTCCGGGTGATCATCGTGTTTAGGAACATGAGTCCCCGTTTCAAAAATGTTGATGGAGATTTTAGGAAGGAGTAGGGGAGCAACTTGGAATTGTTGGCCATTCTGAATTTGCCGTGGTGAGGAAATGTCCCATCCATGAGCCTGGCAATGGGCCTTGAGGGTATTAATCTTACGTACCCGAAGAGACTCACCGAGTAAAGGTTGCGTCGAAACTTGGAGCTTCAGGAAGACTTCAACGAGATCATCCACTGGGATTATCTGCAAAGACTCCGGATCAACTTCTCCTACTTCGTTCATATTCTGAGCAGGGATAAAGAGACGGCGACATCCGGCAAGGCGGGCTGCCTCTATCTTTTGGGGAAGTCCCCTCACGGCCTGTACCTGCCAACGTCCTCGGTCAAAGTTGAGATCGCCAGTGAATGACGTATAGGGATCAATGGCTATCTTTCGCGCTGCTCCATACATACCCACGGCAGCCGCAAGGCCGAGAGAGGTTCCAATGTATTCTGGCTCAGTAATTTCAAGGGTGCAGAGAATGTTGTCCGACTCCCGCAGAAACCCTTGGCCAATCAAAGCTACGCGGACTCTATAAAAGACGGCTCCAAAATCTTGACGGCTGTGGACTAATTGGTGAACTTGACCACTCCCCGGCTCGACTTGGATTTGTAATGAGAGCATTAAGGCCGATTGGCCATCTGACCTCACCAACAATGTTTTCACTATACCAATTCCTTCTCGGGCCTTTATTGCCTCCATGCAACCTTTAACCGGCCCCTGATTGGCAATATCGAGACCAATGTCTTCGCGAAGGAACTCCAGAAACGTGAAGATCTTATCAGACGGTAAACTGTCAACCTCACGAATGGTTTCTAATCGGCCACTAGATTTGAGGATATTAATTAGAGAAGGATCAGCTTGCGAGATGGCCTTTAGTGCCTCAAAGACCTTTTCAACCGAAACATCCGGATTTAGAACTCGGAAGAAGAAATCATTTACAAGTCTTGCTTGGTCTCTTCGCTTGCGGATCTCAGCTACCTGATTGCCAAATATGGTCTGTTCTGGTGGCCTTACCTGAAATAGCCTCTCAAGTTGCGAGAGGGTGTTCTCATCCCAAAGCCATCTATAAGCTTCTCCGTCAAAAACAAGTTTACAGATATTCTTGTATACGTTTTGCAGCTCACTAGATGAGCCAAGCTCCTCCTTCCGAGGCATAAGAAATTGCATCCTATGGAGTAAACCTTCTAGTTGCTTCATCGCTGTGTTGTCCATGATTTATCCCCGCGATTCACTTTGGTGCGGTTTGAGTATAATCCGAGCAACGTCCTTCTCACGCACTGTAGTTTTTTCTATAAGTACCAGCCGGTGCTCTTGTATTAACAATTCTTGATTGGTTAGATGCCGCCCGTCTTGAGTTTCTATTTCAGCATCAATGAGTTTCCATGGAGCGAACTCGCCCGTGAAGTTAAGCACTAACGCGGCGAGTTCATATTTATATTCCAATATCCCTACGGGTTTCCCGTCTGGTGTCTCTACAAGTAATTCTTCTTCTTCGGATTCTGTTTTTGCTGCTAGAGATAGCTCTTCGCATAATTGTTTAAGAACGTTTCGCGACACCAGTTTTGGTCTTAAGACGATGCTTGCATTAACATCCGGTGACGTAGCAGTTTGTCTAACTTCAAGCACAACTCCCCATTTCTTCGCTTCCTGAAGAATGAATGCAAGTACATCGATGCTTCCGGAAGAAAGCGATTGTCTAACTAGTTTCATAAGTAAATCTGCCATTCGTGAAGGCGGAGAACTCCTATCGAGTTTTTCCCAGTTATATATCGATTGCCGTGTGCAACCAATTAGGCGTGCAAAGTCTTCCATTGACAAGCCTAAAGTTTTACGGAGCTCGGTTGTTTCTTGAGGAGGAAGAAAAGCTTGCCGTTTTTCGAGAGAGCGATAAAAAAGTTCTTCCCAGCGCTTAGTCTCTGTCGAGGCAAAATGCTCAGCTTTGCAATGGTCACAAACCCCAATGTAAGCTTCATCGACAATGAAAGGATATCCTTTAATCTTTGTCTTATAGTTTTGAATCTTGGTCGTTCGAACGGTCCCAAGACCGCATTCAGGACAGTTATATTCAAACAAAAGTGGCTTGTTCATTGTTCTCATCCTCCTAATAATCGTCGTTCGCTTGGTGAGCTGAGATATAGTAGTAGAGCTTGCCTTCGGCCCCCTGCAAGACTTTGCCAACCGTATAAAACGGTCGCCCATGAGTGTCCCTACCCAGGATCACGTATTTCATCCCATGAACCGCTTGTCCCAGTTCATCCTTTTCTTTCTTCTGGATTCGGATAGCTGTAAGAATACAACACTCAAGATCCATTTCATCGAAAAACCCTTCCTCAATTGCTTCTCGGACTTTCTTTGAGTAGTGATAAAGCCTTTTTCCCACGAGCAGTCTAATTTCTTCTAGCGTCATTTAAACCTCGTGTTGACCTTGACGATAGAATTATGTAAAATATTTTACATATTGTCAAGTAAAAAATTATACATCTATTAATTTTAGAGTATATTTAGACAGTCTAATTGGGGAAAATCTATATAAGTATCCGATTTTTAAGTAAAATTATAATTCTAATTTGCAACCTACATGCAAATTTCTTAAATAAGTAGAAATTTGTATGTGAATTTACCTTCCATTGCCCGCAACTAGATTTATAATACCTTGAATTTATTAATTTTTTTTTGGAACAATAAACACTGAACCTTGCCACTTTAATCAGCTTTTTTCCTCCTTTCTTCCTACCCAGACCGCGCTTTTCCCCGCCAATCAGACATGGTGCGGGTTCGAATTTGTTTTGCCCGCCATCTTGGTTAGAGATTTTGTTCCAGAATCTCTCCTTCCCATTTTCTCACAATCAACCCGGAGGCTCCCTACAGGAGGTTACCGTTTCCCTCAAAGACCTTGTCCACTGCTGGTGGAACAATTGCGTGGAAAAGGAACTTGTCTTGGAGGACATATTCGAGGACATCCTAGAACATTACAAGGACAGGATGCTGCCGCCCGAGGAGCCGAAAGAGAGGGCGGACATCAGCAATGGTTTTGATGGCATTCTGGAGGTGATATGAATGATGAGTCGCGCTACCTACTACAGCTACCGGCTTCGCCAGCTCACGGGAATCCCTCTGACCCGGATCTGCGAGGTCGCCAGCGAGATAGCCTATGACACGCTTCTGGAAAGACCGGATCTTCTGCAAGAGACTAAAAGGAAATATTCGGTCCGTTCCCCTGAACGCCAGCTTGAGATAGACTTGTCCAAGGGGTATTTGAAGGTGGTGCCATAGAGGATTGTTCACATTTCAGGGAAGGTGGTTGTTTTCGAGTTAGGTATTTGTTGTAAGGGTGAGATTCGCGGAGAAGAAGAGGAAAAGGGATAGTCCTGAATGGAACTTGTGGGGTAGCGAAGATTCCCAGGAAATGACCAGAAGTTTTGTCCCTCCAGTTTGTTTAAGGGGGATACCATGAGAAAAGGTCCTTTTTAAAACGGGCGTTCTTGGCTGTGCGAGTCCTTACCGAAGTTCTTGTCTTTCACCGCCTCTTCCCGGAATATTCAAACAATTTCAGCATATTCACCCCTCCTCGAAATTTTTTCGAAATTTTTGTGTCATCCCAAAATGATAATGTCCTATTTAGCCAAAAT
>Ga0214473_10009689_pt1 | contig 11374 bp, 11 predicted proteins | sample RVTome_7_FD_203509 | JGI IMG/M metagenome (GOLD analysis project Ga0214473, IMG submission 203509) | Soil microbial communities from uranium-contaminated site in the Upper Colorado River Basin, Wyoming, United States - RVT98D197 | ecosystem: Environmental > Terrestrial > Soil > Contaminated >...
AGGCCTGGGAGGAAGCGGCAAAAGGATCTCGTCGCGGTTGTACACCGGGCGCATACCCGTGGATGCATCCAGATATATTTCCAACTGGCCGCAGGTGGCGTACATCGAAAGCGCCAAGCTGGCAAAACCGCTCCTTGACTTGAGCAGCCGCGCAGTATTCGCCGATGCCGTACGCACAGTCAACGGACTTCCCGCCGTCTTCACAGGGGCAGGTATGTACGTGGGCGTCGTCGACACCGGATTGCACGTGGCCCACCTCGATTTCCACACGGGAGGGGCGGGGTCTCCGCACAGAGTCGTCCACTGGTACCCCGACAATATCACGGCAAGCGTCGATTTCGAGGGGCACGGCACGCATGTGACGGGGATCGCGGCAGGCAACGGCTTTTCCTCCGGCGGGACTTATACGGGCATGGCGCCCGGCGCGAACATCCTGTTCGGGAGAACGACATTCACGACGACGGACATAGTTACCGCCGTCCAGAACCTCGTCACGTTTGCGAGCAATAACTTAAAACCTGTCCCGGTGAATTTAAGCCTGGGCTCCGTGCTCGGCCCTCACGACGGAACCAGCGGCTTCGAATCAGGCATAAATTCCATCGCCGCGAGCACCTCGGGCGTAGCGAGAATCATCACGGTGGCGGCGGGGAACGAAGCGGATGCCGGCGAACACTTCCAGGCGAACCTCGCATCCTTCGGAACGACCTCGATTCCCATCTCTTTCGAGACGGGCGCTTCGAGCGCCGTAGTGAATATCTGGGCGGATGGAAGCGACAGGTTCACGGTCATCGCAACCATGGGATCGGAGGTCGCCACCGTCGTGTCGGGCAGCTCCGGATCATCGCCCGGCGGCAGGATCTCCGTTTCCAACAAGGTCTCCACCCCCCCCAACGGCGCCACGTTCATCTCAATCATCTTTTCCCCCCAGGCGGGGCAGGGAACGGCGACCATCCGGCTGGACAAGACCCGGAACGGGGGAACGGGCAAAGTCGACGCATATATCGAAGAATTGGACGGCACCTTCGACAGCCCGACCATTGCGGGCTCGGTGACCGAGCCCGCGAACGGCTCCGCGGTCCTGGCCGTGGGGTCCTTCAACACCAAGTCGTTTCCGGGCGGCCTACCTGTGGTGCCGGAAATCATCTCCGTGTTCAGCAGCAGGGGGCCCACGCGCGACGGCCGGTTGAAGCCGGACATAACTGCTCCGGGGTCGGTGATCTATTCGGCCAGGTCCTTCGATCAGGTACCGCCTTTCGATCCGATCGTCCCGGGGAACGACAACTACTTCATAATGGCGGGCACGAGCATGTCCTCCCCGCACGTAACGGGGATCGCCGCGCTTGTGTGGCAGTCAAATCCCGCCCTTACGAGCGCCGGGATGCGGGAGCGGATAAAGCGAACGGCTTCCCCCCCATCGGACGCCTCCGCCGCTCCCAATAACACGTGGGGATACGGAAAGTTAAACGCGCTGTCCGCGGTATGGAATTCCGTGGCCTCGATCACCGCGCCCGCAACGGCGATCCCAAGTTCTGCGGTCAACATGACCTCTGAAAACAGTTCCGGGGCGATCGGCAGCCCCATAACCTCCTATTCCTGGTCGCTCATCCAGCAGCCGGCCGGATCGGGCCTGACGCTCTCATCCACGACATCAAACGCCTCGTTCACCCCGGTCGTGCCCGGCGATTACACCGTCGGGTTGACGGTTTCACAAACTTCGCCCGCGGGAACGCCTCCTGGAAGCGCAACCGCAGTGGTGCACGTGAACAACGTCCCGAACCTGCCGTCTATTTCAGGGCCTGCATCGGCCGACAACCTGGCACCGGTGAATTTACAGGGATCGGGAACGGATCCGGACGGGCAGCAGCTTTCATTCCGCTGGGTGCTGGTTTCCCGCCCGGCGGGAAGCGCGGCGACCATAACGACGGCCGACGCGACGAACGTGACCCTTTCTCCGGATGTTCCCGGAACGTACGAGGTGGGGCTTAAGGTCGACGACGGACTGGACAACAGCGCGCTTGCTATTCATGTATATAGCGGCAGCGGGACCGCTCCCCCGTTATCGGGAGGCGGCGGGGGAGGCGGGGGCTGTTCCGTCGCACGCGGAAAGGATCCCGCTGATCCTCACGAATCGATGGCGGTAATTGTAATCCTGCTTCTTCCCGCGGGCATCCTTGCCGCCCGCAGGCGGCTCATCCTCATGAAGCTGCGCTCTTCTTCGAGGATCCGCCCTCAAGGGCGGCCAGGCGCTCTTTAAGCTCCTTTTCCTTCTTAAAGCGGGCGGTGACATCCCTTAAGATCGCGGCAGGGCCAAGCAATTGCCCGGTCTCGTCCTTGACAATGACGATGCTGAATTCCAGAGAGATCCGCGTGCCGTCCTTCCGGATCCCGGGAACCGCAAGCAGGTCCTTCCCATACTTGGTCTCCCCTGTCGCCATCGTCTTTTTGTATCCCTCCCAGTGCCGTCCCCGCAGGTTTTCCGGGATGATGATGTCCAGGGATTGACCCAGGGCCTCGGAAGCGGCGTAGCCGAACATCGCCTCCGCCCCGTAGTTCCACAGCCGGATGATCCCTTCACGGTCCGCGAAGATCATCGCGTCCGGCGCGTTGTCCACAATCGACTTGCAGAGCCATTCGTGACCGGGCTTCGCCATGCTGCACCCCCCTTATTTCGATCTTCCGCCTCTGTTATGATGCGGACATGCTGTAACCTGCGGCGGGTCTGTAGAATATATTACAGCTTTCCGGCATCCTATTTGCTCGTTATGGGGGAAAAACGGGAGGCTGGAGAAGGAATGATTCCGGCAGAAAAATCCGCAAAGCTCACCGTCTCGATATCCGACGGAATGCGCATTGAAATTCCCCTTGGAATAAAGGAAACCCGCATCGGCAGGGGGAAGGAAGCTGACCTTCAGCTTCCCGATCCTTCCGTCTCCCGCCTCCACGCGCGCATCTTTCGGGTCGGGGAACAATATTTCCTCTCGGACAGCAGCAAGAACGGAACATTCCACGATGGAAAGCGCATAACCCAACTGCTCCTTTCGGGCGGACAGACCTTTCAGATCGGGCCGTACCGGATCCATTTTTCAAGGGAGGAACATTCCTGCTCCAGCGCTGATCCTCCGACGGTGCCATTCAGCGCGCCGACGGATTCCTCGCCAATTCCACAAAGTGTCAAGGCGCCCGAAGATACATCATTCATTACTTTCGGTCTTATTGGCAAAACGACTGTTATTATTAAACTTATTGAAAGCATACGCCGTGTGGGATCCTCGGAGCTTCCGGTCCTTATAGAGGGAGAAACAGGATGTGGAAAAGAGCTAGTCTCCAGGGGCATTCACGAATCGTCCAGGCGCAGGGACCGCCCGTTCGTGGTGGTTAACTGCGGGGCGATCTCGCCTGACCTCATAGAAAGCGAACTATTCGGGCATGAAAAGGGAGCTTTCACGGGAGCAACGGCACAGCGCCGCGGTGCGTTCGAAGCAGCTCACGGGGGGACGCTGTTCCTCGACGAGATCGGTGAGCTGCCGCTTCCGCTGCAACCGAAGCTCCTGCGCGCACTCGAGCAGAAAGAACTCAAGCGGGTCGGCGGGAACGATACCATTCGGGTCGACGTCCGGATCCTGGCGGCGACAAACCGCACCCTTCGGGAGGAGGTATCCCGGAAAACCTTCCGGGACGACCTCTATTTCCGGATCAGCACGATAACACTGCACGTCCCCCCGTTGCGCGAACGCCGGGAAGACATCCTTCCCCTTGCGCTTCATTTCCTCGCCGAGGCCGGCTCCGGCTCCGACCGCCCTGCGCTGGAGCTTTCAGGTTCCGCCGTTCAATTTCTGGGCACCTACGATTGGCCGGGAAACGTCCGAGAATTACGCAACGCCATCCAGCGGGCTGTTGTGATGAGCGCCGGGGAACGCCTCCACGCCGAAGATTTCGGCTTCCTGGTCGCGGGCAAGGAAACGCCGCCGGAGGCAGCACCCGAACTGTCCCTTTCTCGCTGGGAGCAATCCGAAAAGAGCAACATCCTGGCGGAGCTTGCCCGGCAGAATTGGAATAAAACCCGCACCGCCCGCGAGCTCGGCATCGCGAAATCCACCCTTTTCGAGAAGCTGAGGAAATACGGAATCCGGCTACGGGAGTCCGACCGGCAATCGGACTGAAAGTCCGCATTCCGAACCGGGCAGTAACCGTCCCCCTTCCCGATCTTCCGCCCCGCAACCACATCTTCCCGATATATCGAACCTTCCTCGGTTAAAACCTTCCCGGCGAGGCGGGAACGTACCTTGCTCCTTTTCCGGCCAACATATCCGGAAAGGAGAAGGCAATGCTTAAGAATATCTGCGGCGGCAATCGAAAGGGACAGGGATTGACTGAGTACATAATAGTAGTCGCACTTGTAGCCATTGCGGCCATCGGAATCGTCAACATCTTCGGGAACCAGCTTCGCAATCAGTTCTCCACAATCATTACCGCAATGTCGGGAAGTTCCCAGAAGAAGGTGGAATCTCTCACGGACCAGGCACGCCAGGAATCCAACAAGAAAAACTTATCCGACTATGCCGCTTCGAAATAACAGGGGGACGGCGATGATCGAATTTATCGTCGGCGCCGTTATACTTCTCACCACGATCTTCTCCGTCATGCAGCTCGCGTTTCTCTGGGCGGGGCAGGGGGCCGTCGAAACGGCCGCCCACTTCGCGTCGCGAAAATTTGCCTTCCAAGCGCGGGAAGATCTACATAGGGCGAAGGCTTCCGCTTTGTCGGAAGCTTCCCTGCACTGCCGAAACAGGCCCGGCGGATACTGGGGAACCGCCGCTCTCACATCCCTGGAATTTTCTCGCAACGGTGATGATTCCGCCGCAACTCGTGCCTTCCCGGGAGAGGCATACCAGGTACGCCTGACTCACGGCATCGAGCTGATTGTGCCATGGATCGACCGGATCCTGTTCCTGGCCACTCCCGTTCCCAAGATCCAGCTAGGGGACAAGTATTATCTTCTCCTTCGCGCCACCCGCTGGGTCACGGTGGAATAGCAATGATATCGTTCTACACGGCCCAGATAGGGCATATGCGCCGGGGCGACTCAGGCCAGGCGATTATCCTGTTTTTGACGACTGTTTCGGCCATTCTTGTTCTTGTGCTCTCCACTGTCACCGTCACCTATCTCGGCACGGAAAAAGTCGCCTCCGCAAACGCCGTGGACGCCATTGCCCTGTCTGCAGCCACCTGGGAAGCAAGGGGGCTGAACCTCATTGCATCTTTAAACGACGGCATCCTTCAATGCTTCCGTGCCGTCCGGTGGATCTGCGTGACATGGGCAGCGCTGGCGGTGGCGGCGTGCTTCGGCGCCGGCATGCCTGCCTTCATCTCCTACTCTCAGCGCGCGCCGGGAATGATTCGCGCCTATTGGAATTGCGCAAAACAGCTCGAGCGTTGGACGCATGAAGTAAAATCCATCACTCCCTATCTAGTTCTGGCGGAGACTGCCAGCTTGTCGCAGAAATTGAAGGTGACGGGGACGCTGGTACCGATCGATCCCGGTGGCCCCCATGACGGGGAAAGGACGCTTGAACTCCACCTGAAGCAAGGACCCCCAATGTCGCTGGCGGATGCCATAAGCCCGATCACCCGCGTCCCCGGCCAGATCTCGAAATGGAAATGGGCAAAAAAGATCGCCAACGCGATAAATTCCGTAATCGGCACCGCCGTCGGGAAGGTCCTGGGGGCGGAAGGAGGTCCGATCCGGATGCTGGAACCGGAGGAAGATTTCCGCCTACGCCAGAAGGTACGATTCGTGGGCGAAAAAACCGCTCTGTCCCTGCCGATCCCCTATCTGGCTCAAACCGGAAACCATCGTTTCATAATGGAATCGTTCGCCGAGCCGTACGGCGGGGGAACGGCCTTGATGACCTGGAAATCCCGTCTGACGGAGAAACCCAAAACGCCATGACCACGAGTGGGAACAACGGCCAGGGACTGGTGGAAGCCGCACTTATTCTACCGATTCTGATTCTTCTCCTTGCGGGATGTTATGTCTGCTGCCGTTCCGCGTTCCTGCATGCCGCTGCGGAATCCGCAGCGCAGACGGAAGCGCTCAGGGTTGGTCGCCGGCTTGCAAGCCTGGAACATCAGATATCCGAGGACATCCTGCCAAGCGAGTCGAGTGTCATGGTAAGGTCCGAAAGCGCCGGGAAAGGCCGCCTGCTCCCTGTCCCCTTCCCATCGCTAGCCGGGCGTACGAGAGGGATCGTCGAAGTCCGAAAAGTATGGGAAGAGGCCGGCAGTAGCTCCGACTTCCCTGGCCTCGCTATCATCCGTTCGTCAGAGGCAAGCGTCGACTGCTGGGATCAACAGTCCGGTTCCGGGAAAAAAATACGCCTCGTCATCGACGGATATGTCGCATCGGGGTTTTTCCGTTGAGACGATTCCATTCCATACGGTCTGTGGCGCTCCTGCTCGCACTGGCCGCTTTGCCTGCGATGGCAGAAAAACACGGCGGGCTTTTTTCTTCCACCAAGGAATTTTCAATCGATGGCAATGCATTCCGTGTGGAGCAATCCGTTGAGGACGACTTCTCGCTGATCCGACGGGTATTGTCGCGGAGCGGAATTGACGCTCCCCTCCCGTACGGCGTTGGACCTTCCCACCCAATTCTCCACACTGCCCTGCTGGAAAGTATGGCTGAAACCGCTGCGGCTTCCCTGCCTCTTCCTTCGGGATTGAACGCGGAACACTTCATTCGCCTGAAGTCGCGACCCGGGACCATCGACATCGCCTTCGGCGAACCTGACATAAGTGTATCGAAGATTCGCAGCCGCCTTTCCGGCTCTGACTGGGAATTCAGGGAAACAGGAAATGCCGGCGCCCCGGTGGTCGTTGCGACACGGAATAAAGGAAGGGAGACCTTCATTGTCATTCTGGAAGAAAAAACGGGAAAGTTCCTCTTCGTCCGAAAAATGGACTAAGAGATCGAGAGAGCTGCTCCTGCTCTTTGCCGGCCTCGCGTTGACATTGGCGGCGATTCTGCTTGCCCGGCAAAGGATCGCCGCCGCCGAAAGGGATCTCCATCGAAAGGTCGCTCCGGTGGAAATCGTCGTTCCGTCGATCGCCATCCCCGCCGGGGGGGTCTTCACCGAAACGAACCTCGCAAAAAAATCAGTCCCGGCATCGGGGACAAGCATCCGCAATGTGCCGGCGGGCGAATTCGAACTGTTAATCGGAGCGCGGGCAAAAGCGAATCTGACGGCGGGAGATCCCATTCTCTGGACGGACGTAGAGGAACCGTACGAATCGGAAATGTTCTCTCAGACGATCCCTTCCGGCCGCCGGGCCTTCACGCTCGAAGCTACGGCATCCTCCTCGTTCGCGGGCCTTATCCGCCCCGGAGACATTGTCGACCTGTTCTTCGAAGGAGAACGGGGAAATTCCCTGCCAGGTTGGATCCAGGGGATCGCCGTGATTTCGGTTGACCGGCATTTCAGCAGGAATCCATCCAAGGAGGATATCCAGGACATATCCACGATAACCGTATCGGTAAGTCCGAAAGAGGGCATGCGGCTTGCCGCCGCCGCACAAGCGGGACGGATCCATTGGTTCCTGAGGAATCCAGACGAGCCGCCGAATCGCCGCGGAGCATCCGGACCGCCCGACAAATCGATGGCGGGCAATATCGAGATCTGGAAGGCAGGCGTCCAGGAACTGCGCATGCCTATCCCAGGCGGGGAATCATGATGAGAAATCGTGACTTCTTAATTAATGTCAACCTGGCTGTGATCGTCATCCTTCTTATTGCCGTACCATCGAATGCAGACACCTTGCTGCTCCGGCCGGGATTCCAGCGAATTCTAGACCACAACGCTGTCACACGCATAGCAGTCGGGAATCCGGAGATACTCGAAGCGCGCCCGCTTCCGAAAGGGGACGGAGTCCTGGTTGTAGGCAAAAAGGTCGGAGAAACGGATCTCGTGCTCTGGGAACGGGGAGAAAAAATACACTGGGATGTTGCTGTCCGTGATAAAAACTCCCTTTTCGAGGAAGCCCGTGCATTCGCCGAATCCTTTCCCGGCCTCGCTGTCGCCGAGACCGGGAGATTCGTCATGGTTTCCGGAACCGTTTCCTCGCCCTCGGACCGTAAGCTCCTGGAAGAATTTGCGCGCTCAAGGCCCAGCCTGTATCTGCGCCTCTCTTCTCTCGAGGATCAGCGGGCCCTCCTGGCATATGACCTCAAAATCATCGAAATCAGCAAAGGATCGACTTCACAGTTGGGCATCCGATGGCCCGACTCGCTTACCGCGAAGGGATCCTTCACCGCGGGGGGGGCTGCGGAATCGGCGCTGACAGTGGCATCCGACTTCGAAACGCGGCTGAATCTTCTTCTGGCTGACGGACGCGCCCGGATTCTGGCCAATCCCCACCTCGTCTGCGAAAGCGGGGAAAGCGCGAGTTTTCTCGCCGGGGGGGAAATCCCGATCGTGATCGTCACACAGGAAACCAGAACCGTCGAGTGGAAAACCTACGGCATCATACTGAAGCTGCAGCCGAAATTGGATGCGCAGGGCAGGATTCGCACGCAGATCACTGCGGAAATCAGCACAGTGGATCACGGAAGCGGCAGTTCCCAGGTCCCTGCTTTTCTAACGCGCCGCGTCACTACCAACTTCTCCGGACCTTCGGGGGGAACAGTCATGTTGTCGGGGCTTATCAAGAGCGAAATGGCCAAGGACGTGGCGAAGATCCCCCTGCTGGGCCAGATCCCGGTACTTGGCGAGTTGTTCAAGTCCCGCAGTTTCCGCGAGAACCAGACAGAGCTGGCGATCTTCATCACCCCGGCCCAGGTCAAGGAAGACGCCGCCGGGGAAGCGTCGTCCTGGATGGAAAGGGCAAGAAAAGAAAAGGAATCCATGCATTTCCGATTAATCGACTGAAGGAGCCGCATGAATGAACACCTACTTGCGTCAAGCGCTGCACCGGAAGGTAATATCGCACCTCGACATTCGCAACACGGGAATCGTTTCGGCGGATGAGGGGAAGTGGAGAGCGCGTGCGGAAGAGTGCCTTCGCGCCGAAATGAAGGATCTGGATCTCCCCGATAGCGACAAGGAGATCATACGTAAAGGCACCCTGGACGAAATCTTCGCCTTCGGTCCCATCACATGTCACCTGGATGATCCCTCGATTTCCGAGATTATGGTTAACGGAAAGGATTCGATCTACGTCGAGCGCGAGGGAAAGGTGTTCCTCTCGGACGCCGCTTTCTTAAGCGAGGAAACTCTCCGTTCGACGATAGACCGGATGGTGTCGGTTGTTAATCGCCGCCTGGATGAATCCTCCCCGTTCGTGGACGCAAGGCTTGCGGACGGATCCCGCGTGAATGCAATAATCCCTCCGGTGAGCCTTATTGGGCCATGCCTTACCATCCGCAAGTTCCGAAAGGAACCGTACTCCCTTGCTGAGCTGATCCGGATAGGTACGTTGACCGAGGAGGCGTCGACGTACCTGCGCGAGGCCGTGGTGCGCCGGAGGAACATAATCATCTCTGGAGGTACGGGATCCGGCAAGACAACCTTGCTCAATGCCCTTTCCCATTTCATCCCCGATGCGGAAAGGATCATCACGATCGAGGATGCCGCCGAGATCCGGCTCCTGAAGCCCCACGTCGTACGCCTGGAAGCGCGCCCTCCCAACATCGAAGGGAACGGCGCGATCACCATCAGGGATCTTGTTCGCAATTCCCTCCGCATGCGGCCGGATCGCATAGTCGTCGGGGAATGCCGAGGCGGAGAAGCGATCGACATGCTGCAGGCGATGAATACCGGCCACGACGGCTCACTCACCACCGGACATGCCAATTCCCCGCGCGATATGATGCGGCGGCTCGAAACCATGGTCCTTCTCTCGGGAGTTGAGATTCCCGTAAAAGCGATCCGCGAACAGATCGCCTCCGCCATCGATGTCATCGTTCACATCTGCCGGATGGCAGACGGCAAAAGGGCGGTCACATCGATCACCGAGGTAACCGGAATGGGCGAGACGCAGATACTTCTGCAGGATATCTTCCGATCGTCGAAGCGCGAAGAAAAGGGATGTGTATTGAAACTGGACCCTACCGGCGTCCCTTCCAGTATTTTTCTTCCGGATGAAGCACGATGGGAATGACGATTCCAGAATACTCGCTGCTGGCCTCCGGCCTCTCTCTGCTTTCCTGGCTCCTATTGCGACGTATTGCTCCGTTTCTGCGCGACCGCCTTGAGACCACCGCCCGGGAGAGGGCCAGGGACCTGCGAGAGGAGTTTCTACTCCTTCCGCATCGCAAAATCATGCTCTTCCTCCTTGCCAGCGGGGGCGTCTGCTCGCTCCTCGCCTATCTGGCGACATCCAGCATTCTTTTCGCAGCCGGGGCCGGCACCGCTCCGATTCTTTTTTCCGGCATCACGGTCCGATATTACCGCGCCCAAAGGCGAAAGAAGGTCATTTCCCAGATGCCTGGTTTCCTCGACGTCCTGGCGGGGCAGGTCAAGGCCGGTCACAGCCTGCAGGAGGCCCTCTCCGATACGATCCCGCTCCTTCCACGGGAAATCCGCAAGGAAATATCCTGGGTGTTCCGGCTTACCCGGCTGGGAACACCGCTTTCGGAATCATTCCTTCTTTGGGAGGAGAGGATGCCCTGCGATGAGGTCGCGCTTGTGGTCCGCCCCCTGCGGGTGGCGCTTCCGGCCGGGGGCAACATCGTGGACCTTCTGATACGATCGCGGGACATTCTCCAGGCAAGAAACCGGATGCGGGAAAAGCTGCAAAGCATGACCGCCCAGGCTCGATTGCAGGCAGGAGTATTGACCTTCCTCCCCCCTGTCTTCGCCGTTATCCTTTCCAGAATAGATCCGCATTTTCTACCTCGAGTCCTGGGAACCTTTCAGGGAAAGGCCATCATTGCGATCTCGGCCTTCCTGCAATTCCTGGGTTGGATGACTATCCGGAAGATTTTATCGGTGAAACCATGACGATAGTCGACTACGCAATCATCGCCATCCCCCTCCTCGCCGGCTTCCTGATCCTTATCCGATTCCTGGACTGGGCAGTTCGCTTTAGACTTGTACCGATGTTGGCGAAAAGCATGCGGGACCTTCACAAAAAGGCGAACCGGAAGCTGATTGAAAAGGAAATCCTTCGATTTCCCGGAATTCACATGGTCGATTCCCTGACAGCGTGGTGGGCCGGTGAGCTGACCTTTCTCGCCACGGCAATCCTTTTGCTCTTCATGCAGCACGACCCTCTGCATGCACTCCTGTCATTTTTTCTGGGGGCCATCTTTGGAGGAATCGTGTTTTTCCTGTCCTCCCGCGAAGCGGCCCGGAACCAGGTCGAGGCCGTCCGATCG
>Ga0214473_10009690_pt1 | contig 11374 bp, 10 predicted proteins | sample RVTome_7_FD_203509 | JGI IMG/M metagenome (GOLD analysis project Ga0214473, IMG submission 203509) | Soil microbial communities from uranium-contaminated site in the Upper Colorado River Basin, Wyoming, United States - RVT98D197 | ecosystem: Environmental > Terrestrial > Soil > Contaminated >...
CCGGGACGAGCAGCACATCATCGAACGTCAATGCCTCTCTAATTGGCTCCATGAATTAATTCCTTCCGATAATGAAAAGCGGCCCCGTTATTCCGTCTGTATTGCGGAACAAAGGGAAACTCGCCTGCAACGCGCGATAATTAATTATTCTCTTCGTCGGACCAGGTTAGAATGCGTCCGCAGCTGTCGCATGCAAAAATGCGGTCACCGCGACGGATTTCCTGTATCCTCTGCGGCGGAAGCTGCTTGAAGCATCCGCTGCAAGCCCTTTTGCGGATCGGAACCACGGCCATTCCACCCTTTCCCTTGCGGATTCGCTCGTAGACTCCGACCACCTGCTTATTGATATCTTTAATGAGATTGCGACGCTTTTCGAGCTTATCATCGATTTTCGCCTGAAGAGTCGATTCCTGATCGCGAAGCTGGCCCAGCTGCTCGGTATTCTTCGATTGAATATCGCCAAGAGTATCCTTGAGCTGCTGCAGCTTTTCTCTGGCTTCATCGGCCGCAACCATCAGGGCCAGGATTTTTTCCTCCTTGTCGGCGACGCTTTGCTTTTTGGAGTCGATTTCGGCAGTCAGGGCGTCATATTCCTTATTCGTCTTGATGACTCGCATCTGCTTTTGAAATTTCTCCAATTCCTCCCTGTCGGCTTCGATTTCCAGCTCGAACAGCCGCTGCTGCCGCTGGCTATCCTCCAGGGTTTTTTCATTTCCATCCACTGCCGACAAGAGGCTGTTCATTTCTTTTTCGAGATTGCCTATCATTTCGGGAAGGTAGATTCTGGAGCGTTCCAACTCTCCGAGCTGATCATCGATTTCCTGAAGATTCAAAAGCAACGAAAGATCTTTCTGCAATTCTATCCTCCATCAAAAGATAAAAAAATGCGCCCGAATTGGACGCATGAAAAATTAGTCGGTTTTATGATATTCCCCTCATGTTTGCGGCAAAACTTCGCCGCAGAGGGGTCAAAATCAATCGCGGGAATCGCATACCTTGTCTTAATCATATTATCAAATGGTGGGCAATACTGGACTTGAACCAGTGACCTTTCGGATGTGAACCGAACGCTCTAACCAACTGAGCTAATCGCCCACGCTTAGTTGGCAATTACATGGGCCCACCAGGGCTCGAACCTGGGACCCACAGATTATGAGTCTGTTGCTCTAACCAACTGAGCTATGGGCCCATCTTTCTTGGCGTTATATAATTGGCGCAGGTGGGGTATGTCAAGCATTTTTGCCCGCCGTCGGATAGGGCAATGATTCGGCGGATGAAAGGGAATTGCAGATTGATATCAATGCTTTCGTAAAAGGCATGTAGCACAAAGAGTTCCGACGCAAAATGAAAGCTCGCATTTAATTGATTCTACAGCGGAGACTTCAGGATGTGTCGACAAAATCGGGGCCCGGTTGCGCGATCGGCTTCCGGGCATTGCCGAATTATCGTCAATGGGTAGAGTGAGGGTGTAACGAGCTGAGAAGCTAAAGCGAGATTATCGTTTCAGTGGAAGATGGCCGAGGAATTTCAGAACATTGCGACGCAAGTCCGACCGCGAACCGTTGTTGGCGATCACATAATCGGCAAGCGCGACCTTCACGCTGTCACTAATCTGCGATCTAATTCTACTGGCAGCTTCCTTTCGGGTCAAGCCAGACTTAATAATTCTCCCGATTCGAATATCTTTTTTAGCCGTGACGACAAGAAGGTAGTCGCACCAGTCAGCTATTCCCCATTCGAAAATAAGTGCGGCATCGATTACAATTAGCGGGGCCCTCTTTTTCTTATATTCAATTAATTCCGCTTTGAGAATTCTCAGTAGCGTCGGGTGGACAATTTCATTGAGGGTTCCCAGGGCTTCGGCATTATCAAATACCGTTGCGCCGAGCTTCCTGCGGTCGATAGCGTGCCTGCTGTCGGAAATCTCGGACCCGAAAGCCCTCATCAGCCTTCTCTTGACAGCGGGAATTTCGACGGCTTTGCGCCCGGCTTCGTCTCCAGATAAAATCACGGCGCCATCATCCTCGAGGTATTCGGCGGCCAGAGATTTGCCAACTCCCGGGCCGCCGGTTAAACCGATTACGATGCTCCTGGCTCTACCGCGAGTTGATTTCATCCCGGCAATCTAATCGATGACTTTGAGATTGATCTGACGTTCCACATAGTTACCGACCAGCCCCTCATCAGGCTTATTCTTGGCCGACATGCCTTTGGTGATCATTGCCTGCAAGGTAAGAATGCCATCGATGGCGTCGGAGCCCGCTTTAACTATCATGGGGGCCGAGGTGATGTTGGCGCCCTCGAAACCAACCTGCTTATCCCCTATCACTCTGCAGGAATATTGCACGTTAACATCCCAGCCTTTCGGCAGCCTGGAGAGCTCTTGCGACGAGCGGTCGATGAATATCCAGGCGTTTCTCTGGGGTGGCTCGGCGGTATCCCCGGCCTTTCGCCCCAGAACCGTTATGACCGTAACGGTTTCGCCTTTCCGAGCCCGGATAAGAAACGTGCCATCGGGCTGCCCGAGAGACTTGCCTGAGACCTTGTCGACAATATCGACAATGATATTGTCATCATCTTTCCAGGGGCCGTTATCGGCGTGACACGACAGGCAGTTTTGTGAATTTCCCGATAGGCCGACTGCCGGCGGATAAGAAAAAACGCCGCTTGCGAACGTGAATAATATGGCAAGCGAACAAAGGATGGTGGCGACAGACGCCACAAAGGCATTGACAGCGGTTTTCACTTTTACCTCCTCCATGTGGGGTTAATATCTGTTCCCGATACGATGGCTCACTTGGCTTCAAGCCAATTCTGCCCGACCGCAATTTCGGCTTTAATCGGCACGTGAAGTTCGACAGCTCCTTCCATTTCGCGAACCACGATATCTTTGAGGGAATCGAGCTCGCCGATATGAGAGTCAAAAACAAGCTCATCATGAACCTGAAGGATCATTTTTGACTTCATGCCCTTCATGGCATTGGATATTCGGATCATGGCAATTTTGATCATATCGGCGGCCGTGCCCTGAATCGGCATATTGATGGCGACCCGTTCCGCAAATTGGCGCGCCTGCACGGACTTGGCGTTTATGTCGGGCAAATAGCGACGGCGGCCGAACAGAGTGGAGACATAACCGTTTTCCCTGGCGAAGCGTTTCATATCTTCCATATATAGCTTGATACCGGGATAACGGTCGAAATAAACATCGATGAAATCCTTCGATTCCGTGAAAGACAATTCGGATTGCTGCGACAGCCCATAGGCCGAAACACCATATATAATGGCAAAATTAGCGGTTTTGGCGGCGCGGCGCTGCGCCTGAGTCACATCCTCGATATCGACTCCGTAAACTTCGGCGGCAGTGCGACGATGAATATCCTCCCCCGATTTGAAAGAGGCCATCATGGTGAGGTCATTGGCGAAATGGGCCATGATACGAAGCTCGATCTGCGAGTAATCGGCTGAGACTATGCGATAATCAGCGCCGCCGGGGACAAACGCTTTCCTTATCTCTCTCCCCTCTTCGGTGCGAACAGGGATGTTCTGCAGATTGGGATCGGTCGAGGAGAGCCTGCCGGTGGCCGCAATGGTTTGATTGTAGCTGGTATGAACTCGCCCGGTTTTGGGATTCACAAGCAGGGGCAATGAGTCGATATATGTGGATTTGAGCTTGGTAAGCTGGCGATATTCGAGGACCATTTTGGGCACGGGGTGAGACTCTGCGAGTTTTTCGAGAATATCGACGGATGTTGCCCGCGCTCCACCCTTGGCGGTCCTCCTGGTGGATGAAAGTTTAAGTTTGTCGAACAGGATTTTCCCAAGCTGTTGCGGGGAATTAAGATTGAAAGTCTCGCCGCACTCCTCATAAATCCTGGCCTCGACGTCTTTCATTTTTCGGCCATACAATTCGGAAAGCTCTCCAAGGAAGGCGCTGTCGATTTTGACGCCTGCGGCCTCCATGTCTCCGAGGACGGGAACCAGCGGCATTTCGATATCGGCCATCAGGGGAAGGAGTTTGAGCTCGATGATTTTAGGTTCGAGGAATGATTTCAGGCGCAAAGTAAAATCGGCATCCTCGGCGGCGTAGAGGGTGGCCTTTTCTATGGGAACCTGCGCGAATCCGATCTGCTTTTTCCCCGAGCCAATCAAATCGGTGATCGGCACTTTGCGGTAATTGAAATATTCGAGGGAAAGAGAATCGAGGTCGTAGGTTCGCTTGCCCGGATCCAGAAGGTATGCCCCGATCATGGTGTCGAACGAGAGGTTTTTCATTTCGACCCCATGATTTTTGAATAATTGACGGTCAAATTTGATATTGTGGCCGACAAGTTTCGTTGGGCAATTGAAAAATTTCTCGAAGCGCGTTAGGACGTCGGATATCGGCAGGTTTGGGCCCTCGGAATGAGCGACCGGAATATAATGGGCGGCGCTTTCTTCAAGGCATAAAGAAATGCCGACCAAAGTTGCCTTTATGGAATCGAGGTCGGTGGTTTCCGTATCGATGGAGATTTCGTCTTTATTTTCGGCGATAGTCAGAAGCCTGTCGAGTTCCTCCAGGGCACTTACCGTCTTATAAGCGAATGCAGGTTTCTCAGGTTCTTGAGCGAATAAATTTTCAGCGGCGGGGCCGGCGAATTTGTCGGCCAGAGTCCTGAATTCCAGGCGACGGAGCAGAGGCACCAGTGTATCGAGATCGGGTTTTTGTGTTTTCAGGTCCTCCAATTTGAGATTTAGCGGGCAATCGGTCTTAATCGTCACGAGATTTTGTGACAGCCTGGCAAGTCCCGCATTATTGGTAAGCAGCTCGGCGAGTTTCCCTTTTTTCCTCTTGGGTCCGTCGGTCAGGACTTTCTCGAGGTCTCCGAATTCGTTGATGAGCGAAACCGCCGTTTTGGGGCCAACTCCGGGAATGCCAGGGACATTGTCCGAAGAGTCGCCCATCAAGGCCAGGGTATCAATCACCTGTTCAGGAAAAACCCCGAATTTTTCTTTGACGCCGTGCCGATCAAAAGTCTCAAAATCTCGGGGGTGGAGGATTTTGACGTTTTCGCGCACAAGCTGGAAGAAATCTTTGTCCCCTGAAAAAAGAAGCGTTTCCCAACCCAGCCTGGAGGCCTGCTCAGATAATGTGCCTATGATATCGTCCGCCTCAAATCCCTCGATACTTAAAGTCTTAATACGAAAAGCCTCGACAGCCTGAATGATCAAGGGGAACTGCTCTACTAATTCAGGGGGAGCCTTAGCCCGGGTGGACTTGTATTCCGAGTAAATCTCGTGACGGAAGGTCGGGGCGGGAGTATCGAATATCGCCGCTATATAATCAGGTTTATAGTCATTAAGTAATTTCATGAGAGAATTTATAAAGCCAAAAACGGCGCCTGTATTTTCGCCGCGGGAATTGACGAGAGGATTGCGTATTAGCGCAAAAAACGCCCTGTAGGCGACCGCAGAGCCGTCGATTAAAATCAGCCTACCCATGATTCGAATAGAGATTATTTAATTCGATATATTTGGAGACGTCCGCCGGCAACATCTCTTCGCAAGAGGATCCGGATTTTATTCTGTCTCTGATATCGGTCGAAGAAATATCCGCAGGCGGCATAGTGAAATATATAATCGAGCTCGAAAATTTGCCATGAGGCTTGTAGCCGGGGCGATTGGCGGCGGCAACCGTAACCAGCTCGAAAATTCTCTCGGGCTGGCGCCAGGTTTCGATCTCCGAAACATTATCGGCCCCGATGAGAAGAAAAAGCTGGTCGGAGGGATGCGATTTCCCGAGAGCTTCCAAAGTGTCCACCGTGAACGAGGCCCCGTCGCGGAGAATTTCGATTTCCGAGATTTCGAATCTGCCATTTTTCCCCAGCGCCAGCCGAAGCATCTCGAGCCTATCCAGGGGTGATGCTGTAGTACGCTTCATCTTATGGGGCGGAATACTGGCGGGGATGAATATTATTTTGTCGAGGTTCAATTGTTCGAGCGCAGCATTGGCTATGGCGATATGGCCCAGGTGAGGCGGATCGAAAGTACCGCCCAATATCCCGACGCGGGCCAATTTTATCCCTCCGCCTGAACCGGGCTGAGTTTGCTAATGTAATTTTGCGCCTTCCTGGCGAGCTTATGATCGGGAAACGCGGCAATAAAGTTTTGGAAAGTCTCGAGGGCGTCTGATTGACGGCCGAGATTAAGCTGCGCCTCGCCGGCATAATATAGCGCTTTAGCGGCCCATTCGGTTCGAGGATAATTGTCCCTGACCTGCTCGAAATAAATCAGCGCGGGTTCGAAATCGTTCAGTTTCAGATAAAGATGGCCGCTTTGAAATAGCTTCCTGGCCAATTTATCGTAAAGCGCGTTGAGCTTCTCATTGACATCTTCCACGAAGGGGCTGGAGGAAAACCGGTCGAGGAAAACGCTGAATTCATCGACCGCGGCATAAGTATCGCTTTGATCGTGCGAATAGCGGGGAGACTCGTTATAATGGGCCAGGCCGACATGATATTGGGCGTCGTCGGCAAAAGGCGAGACCGGATATGCCTGCAGGAGACGCTTGAATTCGCCAATCGCCTCGGGATAACTTTCCACGGCAAAATATGACATGGATAGATAAAATTGAGCCGTATCTATAAAAGGCTGCCCGGGGAAACTGTAAACGATTCGTTGAAATTCTCCCTGGGCCTTCAAATAATCTTTGTCATTATAATATTGCATGGCTTTCTGAAACTGCTCGTAAGGCGGCGCTTCCTCGCGAACCACTCCTCGCGAGCAAGATATAATCAAGACAATCGCGCCTAAGATGGCGCCGAACCGGAAAAATCGTTTCATCATATTCCTCATCTGTTTGCAAAAAATAAATATACCAGCACGCCAACCGAGGCTATTACGAACGACGGCTCGACATATCGGGACCAGGCCGAGCCGGGAGGCTCGGCTGTCAATTCAACGATATCCCGACTGTTAATAAAACGCAGCTCGGCGGGTTCGATTTCGTCACCATACTCGATCGAGATATTTCGCATCTGCAGCAGCAAGCCGCTGCTTCCGCCTCTAATGCTTATACGCAGCTCGCAGTGGAGCTCGCGTTTGATTCTTCGGCTCTTAAGGAATCCACGCGACGAGCCATTCTTATAGGCAAGGTCGAAACCAAGCAGATCGAAAAGAAGATTATCGGAAGTCGAATCGGGAGCGGAACCAATGGAAATTTGCGAGGATTTCGATTTCATTCCCTCGGCAATGGCTTCTGAAAAAAGACGGTTCAATCCCAGTCCATCGGTGATTATCCTAACGCTTTCGGCGCTCGGCATGACGATTTGAGAGTCGACCGCGGCGCTCAATGAGTTGAAAATGACCTGTTCATTCGAAGGTGGGTAAGCTGCTGCTGTTGCCGCAAACGACATGAAGAGAAAGGCCCTGAGCAGTCTATTTCTTTTCAAACCTGCTCCGCAATTCGCGATAAATTTTTGCGACATTGTTATAGTATCTGGCGGGCGGGGTCGCTCCGAAATAGAGGTATTCCCTGGTGACCGACTCGCCGATATTATATGCCGTGAGGGCCCGTTTGATATCCTTGAAATCGAGGATCAACTCGAACAGGTAGGCGGTGCCCACTCTGATATTCAAACCGGGATTTCGAAGGCCCTCGTGCTGGGGCCAGACAATTCCCCATTTTGCGGCGACGTTTTGAGCGGTGGACGGCATCAATTGCATCAAGCCCTCGGCGCCCCTTTCGGAAACCTGGTGTTTCTTGAAGGAGCTTTCGGCGATTATAACGGCCAGTATGAGAAGCGGGTCGAGGCTGAATTTTTCGCTTTCCTCATAAATCACGTGTGCAAGAGCGACGACTTCGTCGTCGGTGAATCCTATTTCGTATTCCTCGATTATATCGAGTATTTTGACCTTCTGCTCGAGCTCCTCGATTTGTTTCTTCTGGTCGGAGATGATATTATCATGCCTGTAATATTGGTAAATCAACCAGCCGATGAAACTTACCTGCATGAAATATATTAGAATAAAAGTGAAGGTAACAGGGCGGGAAATTATGATTCCCGACGTCCTGACCTTTTTCCCTGTCAACGCCATTTTACCTACCCTCTATTTGCCTGCCGTATAAATCATACGCATCGGATCGCTCGATGACGACGTTAAGGAATTTACCCAGTTTGGCCCTGCAATTTTCGATGATTATCTGCCCGTCGACCTCCGGCGCCTGGAACCAAGCCCTGCCGTACCCCCTGCCATCCGAATCGACAGATTGCAACAAGACTCGCTCCCTCGAATTCAAACGGCTGCTCTGTTTTCTGGCGGAAATCATATTCTGAACATCGAGCAGAGTCAAGTATCTTTCCTCGATGGTATTGCGGTCGACCCTTCCCCGATACTTGAAAGCCGGGGTGCCATCCTCAGGAGAATATTTGAAGATTCCGACATTATCGAATGCCGTGGCTTCGCAAAACTTCACCAATTCGGCGAATTCCCGGTCAGTTTCCCCGGGGAAACCGACAATGAAAGTGGTGCGAAGGACTAAATCAGGGATCTGCGCCCTCAACCGCTTGATCAGTCTCTCGATTTTCATGCGGGAGGCTTTGCGGTTCATCCTCCTCAAGACCCTGTCGTTAATATGCTGCAATGGCAGGTCTATATAGTTAACCATTTTGTCGTTTTCGGCCAAAGCCACGATCGTGTCGCCGTTCAAATGAGCGGGGTGGGCATACATCAACCTGATCCAATTGAACTTGAAGTTTGAAAGTTTCTCGAACAGTATTGGCAATGAGGTCTTGCCGGGCAGGTCCTCGCCGAACCGGGTCGTGTCCTGTCCGATAAGAACAAGTTCTTTGAGGCCACATGACGAAAGGAATTCGGCCTCTGCCATGATTTCATCCATTGGTCGGCTGGCAAACGGCCCTTTGATGTAAGGAATGGCGCAATATGAACATTTGTTGTCGCATCCTTCGGAGATGCGCAGGTATCCGTAGGGAGCCTTAGGGGGCATTCGTTTTAGGGCTGCCGGGGCCCGGCCGAGAGACCAGCCAAGGTCGTTAAGGCGCCTGATTAGTTCGCCATGCTTACCCCAGGGGAGAAATATGTCGACCTCACCCAGGGCGCGTGTCAGATTGTATCTCGCAGGCAGGCATCCGCATAAAACAAGCACGGAGTCTTTTCGTCTATCCTGATTAAGTTCCAGAACAGTATGGATGCTTTCCACCTTGGCATCGTTAATAAAGCCACAGCTATTGACGATGAGCAGATCGGCGCTGGCGGAATTTTGGGCGCGATCGAGCCCGGCCGAAATGAGATCCGCCTCAATGGCCTCGGAATCGACCTCGTTCTTGGGACAACCCAGGGTTGCCAGATAATAGGTTCGGACTGATCGCTCATTCATTGAACAATAGCCAGCCCTTCATCAATATCGCGTTATTCATTGTCAAAATATACGGATTTCCGGCCCAAAAGCCATATAAATCATTTAAGCTGGAGTTGTTGGCCTATTCTGTTAAGTCTATGAATTTATAGCCCTTAGGAGCCTTTAAATGGAGCAATGTGATATTCTCCGCCCTCCGTAATAGCTCCTTCTTGAAAGTCAGAGTTACGTCGTTGCCGGAGGAATCTTTGTAGAAGATTTCCTGGATTTTATTTTCTTTGTCGGTGGTTATCTTCACGGCAGAGGGTCTAATTCCGGGGCGCCCACCAAGCTTGAATTCATTCTTGTTTTTGCTGACAGTATAAGATTCGAGGGCATAACGGCTGCTCCAGTTGATTATCAGGTCTGTGGGCATAATATAGGCCTCGGAGAGTTTCTTTTGTATCTGCTTATGCCTCTTCGACATAACCCAGACGGTATCGGCAATGCCCAGTATTTCTTCCTGTGAGCTTTTGAAATAAAACGTATCGGGAGCGTTGAAGATGAATTCAACCGGGGTGGTTTCCGTCTCGTCAAAAACCGGAGAATGAACCCGAGAGCGCATGCTCCATTGAATGCCGTCAGCGGAGGAATAGCGTTTGGCCATGTGCCCAAGAAGGTCCTCGCCGTGCGAGGTCAGTATGGCCAAAGAAAGGATCAGGAATATCATGGTTTCTTATACTCTTTGGACTCCAGGAAAGATTCGTCGACCAGAACCTCCCTGGCCTTGCTTCCATCGTAGGGGCCCACCACGCCATACTGCTCCAGCTGGTCTATCAAGCGGGCAGCCCGTTGATAACCAACCCCAAGCCGGCGTTGAAGAAGCGATACGGACCCCTGTTTGTGGCGAATGACGAGCTCCACTGCCTCCCTGAAAAGAGGGTCCGATGCCGGGTCAAATCCGGGAATCGAGTCTTCCTCCGCTTTTTCGAATGTTTCGATCGGTTTGGTGCGGAACTCCTGCTGGCAGATAAATTCGACCAATCTTTCGGTTTCATCTCCGGAGATGAAGGCGCCGTGGATTCTGAGCGGTTCTGCAAATCCGGGACTGGAAAAGAGCATGTCGCCGCGTCCGAGGAGCTTCTCGGCGCCGTTGCAATCGAGGATGGTGCGAGAATCGACCTTCGAGGCCGTTTGGAAGGCAACCCTCGTTGAGAAATTAGCCTTAATCAAACCGGTGATTACATCGACCGACGGCCTTTGAGTAGCCAGAATAAGGTGGATACCTACGGCGCGAGCCATTTGGGCCAGACGTGTGATCAGCGCTTCCACGCGGCTTAGCCCGCTCATCATGATATCTGCAAGTTCATCGACGACTATGACGAGATACGGAAGAAGGTCTTGCTCACGCTGATTATATTCGATGATATTGCGGACGCCGGCCCTGGCCAGGCGACGATAACGATCTTCCATCTCGATTACCGCGTCGGAAAGCATTTTCTCCGCGTCTTTCATCTCGGTGACGACCGGTTTCTCGAGATGAGGCAGGCCGTCATATACGGAGAGTTCGAGGCGCTTGGGGTCAATCAATATGAACCTGAGCTCATCGGGATGGAGGCGGAAGATAAGGCTGGTCAAAAGGCAATTCAGGCAGACCGATTTGCCACTCCCCGTCGCCCCCGCAATCAGCAAATGGGGCATGCGCGCCAGATCCGCCACATAAGGTTCTCCGCTTATTGTCTTCCCCAGAGCTATGAGCAGCCTGCCATCGTTTTGCATAAAGGCCGGCGATGAAATTATCTCCCTGACATAGATGTCGCGCTTGATTTTGTTGGGAATTTCGATTCCCACGGCCGGCTTGCCCGGAATGGGAGCCACGATTCGGATTCGTTCGGCTTGCATAGCCAGCGCCAGATCATCGGAGAGGTTGACAATTTGCGAGACCTTGATTCCGGAAGCCGGTTTAAACTCGAAACGGGTGATTATCGGGCCAGGCAGAATATTGACCTCTCCGCCTTCGATTTCGACCCCGAATGTGAG
>Ga0214473_10009691_pt1 | contig 11374 bp, 9 predicted proteins | sample RVTome_7_FD_203509 | JGI IMG/M metagenome (GOLD analysis project Ga0214473, IMG submission 203509) | Soil microbial communities from uranium-contaminated site in the Upper Colorado River Basin, Wyoming, United States - RVT98D197 | ecosystem: Environmental > Terrestrial > Soil > Contaminated >...
GAAAGATCTCGAAGATCTTCCGCATGGAAGCAGGCGTGAACCATCTCATGAAGGAAAAGTTTGGTGACAAGAGTTGCCCAACGAGTGTTCTTGATCTGTTTCTCGGCCGTGTCTATGTCTTCTCGAAACCTTCCTTCAACAGCCTCTCTCACGACTCGTTGATTACTGTCAATAACCATCCCAAACCCAAATGTGCGATTACCCTTCTTAAAGCCACTGTCACTTGAAAGCAACCACGACGGATACCCACCAAGGTTTGTCTTTCCATCATAAGGAAGAACAAGAGTCAATCCCTTTCCCTTCAGAGTGACGAATGCCAGATCTTCCAGATTCTGTAGTGTCAGGACACCACTCTTCTCGAGATTTGGTAGCAGACATTCCTCCCTTTGGGGACGGTACGTTCGGCAATATGTTAGGAGTGTATCATATGCCCATTTCGCTCTCCTGAGGAAGAGCTTGCGATCCATGTGCCACCCCCCCCTACAAGTTTTCTTCTCTCGCGAGATCTGCATCCATCTCTTCAAGGGCTTTAGTCATGATGTATATCGACAACAACTCATCCCTGGGGAAAACCTGCGCCTCTCCCCCACCACAGGCGTGGAGTACTTTCAACCCCGACTCTTCCATCGCTTTTTCCCATGTTCCTATGTTCATGACTCTGTTCAACCTGAAATCGAGGGCGGTATTCAAACCTAGCCCCAGGGCAACGCATAAGTTGGCAGCAGAATGGCCATCAATGGAAACCCCTGACTTCGCTTGCTCAAATCCATCCAGGTCCATCTTGATCCCAGCGAATTCTACAAGCTCATCGGTGCCGAAACCGAGCTGCTCTCTCCGCGTCCTTATCGCTTTTCTGAGAAGGTCTTGAGCCGCTTCAGCACCACCAAATACTGAAAGAGCACGAAGGTCTACCATTTCGAATCCTTTCTTACCGCCAGACCTCTGAGCAGAGGCCGGTTCAGCTCATTTTCACTTGGACATGGCCCCTTTAGAACCCCCTCTCCCAGCTTGATCTTGCTGAGAGATCCTCCCTCATACCGCACACGTCTGCCTTCGTGTTCTCCCGATTCCTTATGGCAACACTTCCACTTCCAGCAGACCTCCACAATAATGCTAGTCCCAGCCAACCAAACTGTCAAGCTTTTTATGCGAGATCCTACTTTATTGACTTATCCCGACCAAGCGTTCCCATCCCACTAACCGATGCTTCAGTCCCTGGATACATGGAACTGATCTCAGCCCATGGGTACGAATCTTCTTCCCAAGGTTGCAGGAGTAGAATCTACAGGATGAACTTCTCATGCGACCAAGTACAACGAATTCGATCCAGTATGGTGCACGTGCCGAACTCAGGAAAAATACTTTCCTTCGGCCTGGGTTCTAACCCAAGCCGCTACGATAGCGGAGACTCGAAGATGTGTCAATCCTTTTCTTTTCTAGCACTGAAGATAGGAAGAGCCGGCTTGCGCTAAGAGATTCAGCGGAATTCTGTCGCTTCCGGTTGTTTCCAATCTTGTCAAATGGAATCTCTTGGCCCCATCTCTCTCCCTCATCTGTCGCACATCCTCCGAAAGAGGTTCGGTGTCGGTCCATATAGACATATAGGTCTTCCAAAGAGCATTGGAAGCAAACTCAGGCGTCGGGACCTCCAACAACGGATACGAGAACTTCCCTTCCCCCTCGGAAGTAAGCCCTTCGATGTAAGCGTACCTTCATCAAAGTTCCCTGTAGATCTCCAACGCTTCCCGAACACCCGCGAACGTCTTCAGGGCGACATGCTGAACGTCCGTGTCTCCCGGCCCAGGCGCAGGAAATCGTCACAGTCGTCCTCCGTGCCAAAGGGAACGATCCGGACCTGCAAGTCCCCGCGTCGAGCACTTTCCCTGAACGCATCGGTTCCGCTCACGATCTCTTGGAGGATCGACCCTGCTTCGGCAAGGGTCCTTCGAACTGTGGATCGTGAGATCCCCTGTTGGCCGGCGATCTGGACATGGTTACAGCTCGCCAGGAACAGAAGCATGATTTCCTGCATCCGGCCCGACAAGCAGTTCTGGACCACCCACTGTTACTGCAATCATGCACTATCCGTGCCAGAAGGCGCTTGCGGAAGCAGTCAACGCATCGCCGATCGCGTGGAACGCCGTTTCCCAGGTCAGCCCGTCTGCGCCATCGCCGGATTTCGACACATGGAGGATCTTCGCCTGGGTTCCAGGGCCGGTGGTGACTGCTGCAATGAGAAAAAAGAGCGAAACTCGCAACGACTGGAGAACCTGCGCCCGCATGGACTTTTCTCCGAAAGGAGGATCTGTCGAATCTATAGAGATCCTCGCATCAATCGACAAAATCGTCAACTCAATTTTCATCTGACCTCCCGGCCGGATATGGCAGTCCGGTTGCCTCTGCCTGTCAGTGTTGGGAGGAGGCGTCTCCCACCTGCGATTGTTGTTCGGTTCGCGCTGTCGCCGTGCTAGCATCGCGGCATGAGGAAAAGGGAACGGATCTCCGTGGTGATTCCCGTGTACAACGGAGTCTCTGTCCTGCGCAGAACGCTGCAGACGGTGCGCGGGCAGAAAGACCACGACGTGGAGATCGTGGTGGTCGACGACGGATCCACGGAGGACATCGGGACGCTGGCGCGGGAAATGGGGGTCGTCTACCGGCGTCTTCCCACCAACTCGGGGCCGGCAACCGCCCGGACGGAAGGCGCCAAGGCCGCCACCGGGGAGGTGATTCTGTTCACCGACTCCGACGTGTGGCTGCCCGAAAACTTGCTGGCCAAAGTGCGAACCGTCTTCGCGGAACGGGAATGCGAATGCGTTCAGGGAACGTTTTCGGCTCGCTGCCCCTTCTCGAACTTCTTTTCACAGTACAAGAATCTCTACAACCGCTACGTACTCAGCCTTCTCGGCCCGTGGGTCAACACCACCTACACCAGCATCACCGCGGTCAGGAAGGATTTTTTCCTCGGGTGCGGCGGTTTCGACCTCAACATCCGCACGGCCAGTGTGGAAGACCGCACTCTGGGCGAGAGCATCGTGCGAGGCGGAGGGAGGATCTACCTGGACCATTCCCTCGAAGTCATCCACAACAAGAAGTTGACGGCGGCGGCGTTTTACCGGAGTCAGTTCCGACGCAGCCGCGACCTGGCCAAGCTCCTGATGCGCCAACGGGAAAGCGAATTTCTCCAAAAGGAGGAATCGTTCGGGACGACCTCCAAGCAAGCGATGCTTCGTCTGCCTCTTGCCGTTCTTTCCTTGCTGTGTGCGATCGCGTCCATCGGGACTCTTTGGCTGCTGATACCCACAGTCCTTGCCATCCTAGCTCATGCTCTCATGTATCGGGGATGGATCTCTTACCTGCTGAGGACCAAAGGACTCTGGTTTGCCGTACGGGGCCAGGTGGTGGACTTCACGGACGCGCTGGTAAGCGCGGCGGGTGTGGCGGTCGGGTTTTTCGAGTACCGGTTTCGGAAGAAGAGATACTGACCCTTAGGCGAGCGGGATCTTGGACCTAACAGCCCAACCCCCTTCCCTACGAGGGAAGGGGGAGGCCCCAAGTCCCTCTCCTTGCAGGAGAGGGATTTAGGGAGAGGCCTTCGGGACTGAGGTGAGGCCTCGGTGGTGTTTTGTTGAATTGAATCCGCAACATGGGGCGATTCGCACCGCACCGGCGTAAACACCGGTGCTAACGCTGCAAGCACGCTGAAGCGCGCTACCGGGTCGAGGGCGCTTCAGCATCCTTTCGGCCTTAGACCCGTCCTTCAGGGCGGGGCGTTGAAGAGACAGCCGATACTGTTTCATGACCGGTTCAACGGGGCGCTAGTCTTCCAACAAGTCGATCTGCACTTGCTGGATTTCCGCCAGTTTCTCCCATTGATGGCCCATGAGATGGTCGATTTTTTCGTTTAGGAGACGGATCTCGAGTTCGGCCTTCAGGTTGACCTGATAGTCATGCTCCGCCCTCAGACGGTCTTTCAGCTCCTGGCGGTTCTGGCTCATCAGAATGATCGGAGCTTGAATGGCCGCCAGGCACGAAAGCACAAGGTTCAGGAGGATAAAGGGATACGGATCGAAGGGTTTAGACAAAAGCGCCTGGGTATTGACGCACATCCAGGAAACAAGCACCACGAAAAAGATGGTGATGAACTTCCAGCTTCCTCCGAACTCGGCGATCCGGTCCGAGAGTCTCTCTCCAAACGACATCCTTCGCTCGAACTCCGTGTGAACGTTCATGGAGAGGGTCTCGTGTTCTCGCATGCTTTCGACCACTTGTCTGTCGATACTGGAGATTTCCCCCTTTTCCGTTTCCAGAAGACGGAAGACGTATTCGCCTCTGAAGCGGTTGAGATCCCGATGGCAAATGTATCCTCCGGGCGACCATTCGGGATGGGACTGTCGGATCACCTCGGCGATGGGTTGGCGAACGAAACTCCCGGAAACGAGCGCTTTCATTTTCAGCGACTGTCCGCAGATCTGACAGACTCCGTGGCTGTTTTTCTCTTTCATCGCAAACCCCCTTTGGCCGAGATGAGGGCGGTCATGGGAAGGGACTGCCCAGCTCGGTCGTTGAGCCCTCCCGTCTGAGGGTGGTGGACGGGATCCTATCATACGGAGAGGAGACTCAGGCAACCGGTTGTTTTTGGCTACCGAGCGCTTCTCTTGCGCTTCAACTCGAAAGGGAGCACAAAAAGGCCAGCGATTTCCTTATCCGATGCGTTTCTGGAACCTTGTCGAGCTGATGAAAATCAGAAGCACGGCGAAACAGGCGAGAACGAGCGTTTGGGACCACAGCTCCCGCAAACCGGCCCCGCGCAGGATGATTCCCCGGAGGATCTGAACGTAGTAGGTGACCGGAATGAGGCAAGAGATTCCATAGATCGGCAGCGGCATGGTCTCACGCGGAAACGCGAAGCCGGAGAGCAAGACCGAAGGCAACATAATCAGGATCCCGATTTGCGTGGCTTGGGCCTGGTTGACGGCCACCGTTGAAACCAGGATTCCCATGGCCAAGGCCGGCAACAGAAAGAGGACCGACAGCGAAAGGAGGGCGAAGACGTCGCCTTCGATGGGGATTCCGAAAAGGTAACGCATCAGCATCAAGACAACCACTGTCTGGATCACCCCGATAACCGAGTAAGGAACCAGCTTCCCGAGGATCAGAGCGTTTTTCGACACCGGCGTCACCACCAGCTGTTCGAGGGTTCCCCGCTCGCGTTCGCGAACGATCGCGAAGGCGGTCAGGAAGATGGTCACGACCTGAAGAATGATCCCAACCAAGCCGGGGACGTAGAAATGCGAGCTCTCGAGATTGGGGTTGAAAAGCATCCGCGGGCGAACGTCCACGGCAAGCGTCTCCGGCGTAATTCCCGCGCGCCGGAGAGACTGGGACTGCCCCACCCCCAACGCGGTCTGGACTGCGTTGGTGCCGATGGCACTGTCGGATCCGTCGACCAAAACCTGGATTGTGGCGCTCTGCCCGCGCATCAAGTTGGAGGTGAAGTCCGAGGGAACGATGATCCCGACCTTGGCGCTTCCGTCAACGATACGCCGCCGTATGGCGCTCTCGCTGAAAACCTCGTCGACGACGTCGAAGGTGGTGGTGTTGACGAAGGTCTCAACGATTCGCCTGCTTTCCACGCTTCGGTCGAGGTCGCAGATGACGGTTCTGACGTGCTGGACGTCCAGGTCGATCGCGTAGCCGAAGATAATGGTCTGCATGGCGGGGACCAGGAAGACAAAACGAGTGCTCGGATCCCTTCGGATCTGAAGGATCTCTTTGTAGACGATGGCTCTGAGTCCGCGCAGCATAATCGGATCCTACTTCTTCCTCCGTTTCGTCAACATCACGAAAACGTCTTCAAGGGAAGGCGGGATAGGGCGAACCGACCGGCAGATGAATCCCGACGTCTCCAAAGCCACGCGCACATCCTCTTCACAAAGATCTGCGCGCACCAAGAGGTGGATCCTGCGTCCGAATAGGGTCGCATCCAAAACGCCGTCCAAGCGGCGCAACCGGTGGAGCGCCTGTGTGGAGAGTCCACACTCGACCTCGAACCGGCCGGCGCCTTCGGGCGTCACTTCCGGGAGGCGCTTCAATTCCTCGGGTTCGCCACAAACGATCAGCTTCGATTGGTGGATATAGCCAACCTGCGTGCAGCGCTCCGCCTCGTCCATGTAGTGGGTGGTCACGAAAAGGGTGGTTCCCCGAGCGGAAAGCAGAAACAGCAGGTCCCAGAGATCCCGTCGAGCCACAGGGTCGATCCCGGCGGTCGGTTCGTCGAGGAACACGATGCTGGGTTCGTGCAGAAGGGCGCAGGCAACCGCCAAGCGCTGCTTCCAGCCGCCCGACAGGGCGCCCGCCATCCGGTCGACGTACTCCCCGATACCCACGAGTTCGAGGATCTCTTCCCGGCGGCTGCGCAGTCTCTCCCGCGAGAGGCCGTAGATACTGCCGAAGAAGCGGATGTTTTCATCGACGGTTAGATCCTCGTACAGGCTGAACCTCTGGGAGGTGTATCCGATGCGTTCCTTGATCGCATCGGGGGCTTCGTTCACTTCGATCCCATCCAACCGGGCGGTGCCTCCGCTCGGCTGGAGCAAGCCGCAGAGCATACGGATGACTGTAGACTTCCCCGACCCATTCGGTCCCAGAAACCCGAAGATCGACCCCTGCTGGATCTCGAAGCTGACGGAATCAACGGCCGTGAAGTCCCCGAATCGTTTCGTCAAATCCCTGACGACGATGGTCGGCTGGGTGTTGGGACGATGCTCCGACTGGGAGTCCTTTATGGCCGCCGCCTCCATCACCGTGTGCGACTCCCTATCGTGACATCCGCGTACATTCCGGCTCTCAGCTTCTCGCCCCCGTCGGGCACGTCAACCTTCATCTCGAACACCAACTCTGACCGTTTCTCGGGTGTCTGAATGTTGCGCGGGGTAAACTCCGCCTCAGCGCTCAGTCGGCGGACCTTTCCGGAGAAGACCTCGTTCGGGAAGGAATCGACCCTCACCTCCACGACGTCTCCCGGGTTCACCGTGCCGAGCCTGTTTTCCGGAACGTAACACCGTACCCACGGACTCTTCTTGAGGTTAAGCACGGCCACGGCCTCTCCAGCCCGGACGAGATCCCCCCGTTCCAAATCGAGCGTTTCGATTACAGCCTCACTGGGAGCGAGAATGCGCGTCTCTTCAAGCTGTGACTGAAGACGCGCGATTTGCGCGGTGGCCGCTTCGACGGCGGCTCGTTCGGCTGCGATTTCCTCGGGTCGCGACCCATTTTTGAGACGCTCGAGATCGGCAAGCGCCTCAGCGAGCCGAGCTTCGGCCATGGCTATCTCTTCGGGGCGCGAACCGCTCCGGTAGAGAGACCGCCGCTGCAAGGCGATGTCCATCTTGGCCTGGGCCGTCTCAAGAGCCGCTTTCTTGTTGTCGAATTCCCGTCGGTCGGTCGCTCCCTTCTCGAACAGCGCGACGGCCCGTGTGAATTCCGCGCTGGCAAACTGCAAGTCGCTGCGCGCCGAAGCCACCTGGGCCTCCGCTTCGAGGACTTCTTCCTCCCGAAACCCCTTCTTGCGCAGCCGAACTTCGGCGGAATGGGCTTCGACAACCGCCTCGGCGCGCGCGATATCCTCCTGGCGCGTGCCTGCAAGAAGCAGGTCGAGCTCCGCCTTGGCTTGGGCCGCCGACGCTTTCGCCCGATCCAACTGCGCGGCCAGTTCTCCCTCCTCCAAGAGGACGATGACCTCGCCCGCGTTCACCCGTTCCCCTTCGACGAAGTTCACCTCTTGGACGCGTCCTCCGATTTTCGATCCGACGTGCACGTCATCCACTTCGACGCGTCCGTTGACCACGAGGGGCTCGTCGCGCGAACCACATCCCACGACAGTCGACAGGAGCCACGCCGTCGCACCAACCAGCGCTATTCGTCGAACCCAAGCCGGCGCTATGAATGAAACCAAGATTCCCTCCTTTGGGCGCGGTCAGCACTTCACCCGGAGCGTCAGCCCCTTCCACTCCGAAATCAGGCAAGGTCCGGTTCCGTTTCCCCGTGTCATATTAGAACGAAGTGAAGAATCCCACCTCGCCAGGGGGGAAACACCTTAGCCGGCACAGACCACGAAGCATGGCTTCGTAAAGGGAAGGCGCAAGCACGGCTTGCGCACTCCAAAGACCCATCGCCCCGTGGCAGACAACCCCTTTTTCCTTCCTCCACTACTACTCTGAAAATAGACTCGTTCTTCCTTGCCGGTCCCGGAAATAGAGGGGGACTGTCACCGGTTTTTCGGCCCAGGTTGCGCCCAGCGGAAAAAACGGGGACTGTCACCGTCTATTCGTCGCCTGGAGCACGCATCCCCCGCGTCCCGCCACGCCGGGCCGAGGGAACAGGCCCAAGCCACGAGATCCCTACCGTGGCAAATCCATGGGAGGAATCTCGCGCCTTGAGCCTGCCACCCAAACTGGAACCCCCATTTTCATCGCCTTTTGAAGAGCGAACACAGAGAGACGGAGGATGCCGCTCACTTTTTAAAGACACTCGGATACAGCTGTTTGGCGCAATCCGGGCAGATGCTGTGGGAAAAGTCCGCTTCGGAGTGTTCGTGGATGTAAGACTCGATCTGGTTCCAATACCCCTTGTCGTCGCGGATCCTCTTGCAGGAGGCACAGATGGGCAAGAGACCGCTGAGAGTCTTAATCTTGGCGAGAGCGGCCTGAAGATCGGCGATGAGTTTTTCGCGTTCCTGCTCGGCATGTTTCCTTCCCGTGATGTCTCGAATCAGACCGTCGTAGGAAAGAAGGCTCCCCCGATCGTCGAAGTGCAGGACTGGAGTGTTGCTGATCCATCTGACCGCACCGTCCTTCCGGACGATTCGATGCTCCAGGGGACGGGTCTCCTGACCTGCCAGAATCTCCTCCGCGTGCTGCCTGACTGCGCCCCGGTCTTCTTCGACCACCATCCGGAACCACAAGAAAGAGTCGGCTGCAAACTCCTCGGCGGAATAGCCTGTCACCGCTTTGCAGGCGGGTCCGTGAATGGTGCTGACAGGGACGCCTTTCTCGACACGGACGGTGAAGATGTAGTCTGTCACCGCCTCCGAGATGCATCGGTAGCGCTCTTCGCTTTCCTGAAGCGCTTCCTCCAGACGTTTCTGGCGCGTGACGTCCAGTACCGAAATGATCAAACAACCGGGAGCCTCAGTCTCCGGGCCGGCGCGTTGAGCCGCGGCCAGGACGGGAAGAACCTCACCATTCTTCCTCAGAAGGTTCAGTCCGAGGGGGCCATCTTCCAGATTCTCCGACCGTATATTCCTCCAGAACACCGACGATTCTTCGGGTTCCTCAGAACACGCCAATTCTCCCCATGTCAGAGCAAGGAGTTCCTCTCGAGGGTATCTCAGGATCGCGCAAAGGCAGTCGTTGACGGCTCCGAACCTCCCGTCCGAAGACACCCATGCCATTCCCAAAAAGGGTTGGTCGAAGCATATCCCGAGATGTTGGCGGTCCGGTTCCATCGTTACCGACCTCCGCCTTCGTCCAACAACTTCGGCGGCGCTCAGAGATCCCCCCCCTCCTCCGTCCGCACGTGTCGCCGGGGTCCGGCCGGAAGAGAGGTTGGACCGATCCTTCTGATTATCGGTCGAATTCCGATGATAATGGACACCTGTGTTTCGGGGGGGAAATCTACACGATCACTGGGTTACCTAGAAATCGCCGAATCTAGGTGCCCTCCGAGGCGCCAAGACACTCCTCAGCGGGACGGTATCCCCCGAGGGGAATCGAGGTCTTCCGTCCCAATGCCCTCACCAACAGGCGCGGCCGGTTTTCCCGGAAGAGGGTGGAGTCAGGGGTTTTCTCCCGAAGGTCGCGATAGGGACTCCGGGGAAGCCGGAAAGGTAATGGTTGCCTTCCCCTCCAGCTCGGCCAGCCACTCGTCGATGATTCGCTCGCGTTCCTGGGCTTCCAGGGCTTTTCGGAGTTCGCCTTGGACCTCATTCAAAGGCACCGTCCTCCGGGATTCCATTTTGACAAGATGAAAGCCGAACTGCGTCTGGACCACCTCGCTGATCTGTCCGGCCTCCAGTGCGAAGGCAGCCTGGTCGAAAGCTGGGACCATTTGTCCGTGACCGAACTCCCCTAGATCGCCGCCCTTTGCGGCCGATCCGGGGTCCTCGGATTCGGCCTGGGCGACAACACCGAATTCCTCACCACTGCGGAGGCGCGCGGCGAGGGCATCGATTTTCTCCCGCGCGGCAGTGGTTTCTCCTTCGGGATTGGTGCGGATCAGGATATGACGGCATTGAATCCGCTCGAAAAGGTCGGGGTTGTCGGCATAGGTTTTCTCAATGCTTGCATCCTCCACAGAGATCTTCCCCGAGGTTTTCCAGTCCAGAACCTTTCCGATCGTAATCTGGCGTTTCTGCTCCTTCATGAAAGCATCCACGGATGTTCCCATCGTCGTCAGTTGCCTCTCCAGATTCTCGGCTCCTCCCGCCCGCTGCAGCAGGGAAGCGTGGACGCTCTCCACTTCGCTTGCGCTGGCAATCTGACCGACCTGGCTTGCCGCTTGAATGAACAGAGTCTCCGCCACCATCTGGCCCAGGACCTCCGTCACGTCGGGGGGAGCGCCTCTCATCGAGAGGATCCCCATCCTGTCTATCACCTTGTTCCTGCGAATTTCTTCCCCGTTGACGGTGACGAGAAGTGGATTCTGGGCATCTGGGGATGAAGAGGAGATCTCCGCCGGGCCGCTTTGCGAATTGGCGGCTTCCTGGGCACTCGAAGCCCCGAAAGGAATGGCAATAAGGATCAAAGCAACCAATGCTATAGGAATACCTAGTCGAGAGATCATCTGACAACTCCTCCTCTTTTGAAGGCAACGAACGGCTTCCAGCGGAAAAACCGCCTGGTAGATCTCCTCAAACTGATGGCAAAGGACCTTGTTTTGAGTTTTCCCACAGCAGCACCAGACAACGGTTTCTTCGCCGTGGGATCGCAAGCCGGAACGCCCTCTACCAAACTGCTGAGGGTGTCATTGCGGAAATTGGCAGGCTCGGTCGCGGGGCTTTCAAAGGCGGAGGAAAGACGCTCGAGAGACAATTCCTGCAAAAACCTCGAGACTTATTGTCCCAAAGAAAGAACGGTAACAGACCCAAAGGGATTGTCAACTGAGAAGGTCGATTCGTCTCGGTCAGATTTCGTTGTTCGAAGCAGACCGGAATGCCGACCTCCCTGCGCTCCGGAAGAATCGGGCGAGACCCTCAGATGTCCGCGAAAGGGAATCGCTCACGGGGCTTCCAGTTCCTTCAGCGATGCCTCCCCCTCCTCCAAGTAGCGTGTAACCACACTGCAGAGGTCGCCAACCGTGGTCACCTGTTGCG
>Ga0214473_10009692_pt1 | contig 11372 bp, 13 predicted proteins | sample RVTome_7_FD_203509 | JGI IMG/M metagenome (GOLD analysis project Ga0214473, IMG submission 203509) | Soil microbial communities from uranium-contaminated site in the Upper Colorado River Basin, Wyoming, United States - RVT98D197 | ecosystem: Environmental > Terrestrial > Soil > Contaminated >...
ATGCGTAGGACCCGCGCAGCTCGGAAACCGTGCGGCGCGTCGCCTCTTCCAGCGTGAGGCCGGCGCTGGTGTGCTCGTCCAGCAGGTGCACGATCACTTCCGTGTCGGTCTCGGAGCAGAACGTGCGCCCCTTGTCGATCAGACGCTTTTTCAGCGACTGGTGGTTCTCGATGATCCCGTTGTGCACGACGGCGACCGCCCCCGACCGGTGCGGGTGGGCGTTCTCGTCGGACGGCCGACCGTGGGTGGCCCAGCGCGTATGGCCCACTCCGCAGGTCCCCTTGATCGGCTCCCTGGCGACGAAGTCGACCAGCTTGGTTAACTTGCCCTCGCTCTTGCGGATGGAGATGCTCCCGCGGTCGTCCACGGCGATGCCGGCCGAATCGTACCCGCGGTACTCCAGCTTGCCCAGGCCGTCAAGCAGGGTGCCCGCGCACTGCCTCGGACCGGTGTAACCGACGATGCCGCACATTATTTCGGCTCCGCCTTGCCGGGCAGCCGGGGAATTTTGAGGCCCGCCTTCGTAAGTAGCTCCGGCTTCTTCCGGATCACCCAGTTCGGGAGCACTTTCTGTTCGGCCCTGGAGAGGGCGAGCGCGTAAGGAGGCACGTCCTTGGTGATCGTCGCGCCGGCGCCGATCAGCGCCCCCTTGCCGATCGTGACGGGCGCGACGAACTGGGTGTCGCTCCCGACGAAAACCCCGTCCCCGATGACCGTGGTGTGCTTGGCGATCCCGTCGTAGTTGCAGGTGATCGTGCCCGCGCCTATGTTCACCTTCCTGCCGACGAGCGAGTCGCCGACGTAGGCCAGGTGGTTCGCCTTGGAACCTTTCCCGAGGCGGCTCTTTTTCACTTCGACGAAATTGCCGATATGTGCTCCTTCACCGATGTCGGCCTCCGGCCGCAGGTGGGCGAACGGCCCCACGATCGCCCCTTTGCGTACCCGCGCGCCCGAGAGAACCGAGTACGGCCGCAGGTGGGCGCCCGCTTCGACCAGGCTGTTCTCCACGACGCACCCCGTCTGGACCCTCACCCCGCGTCCGATCCGTGTCGCGCCCATGAGCGCGACGCCCGGCTCCAGGACCGTGTCGGGCTCCACTTCGACCTCCGCCTCGACGTAGGTCCGTCCGGGATCCACTACGGTCACGCCGGAATCCAGCAGCGCGTCGATCTTGGCACGCAGGAGGATCCCGGTGGCTTCCGCCAGCTCTCTCCGGGAGTTGATCCCCCTCACCTCGTCAGGTTCCCCCGCCACTACCGGCGCTACAACCTTTCCCTCCTCCAGCGCAAGTATCACGAGGTCGGTGAGGTACAGCTCCCGCTGCGCGTTGACGTCGGTAAGCCGAGGGAGGTTCCGCTCCAGAAACGACCGGTTGAAGGCGTAGGTGCCGGAGTTCACCTCCGGTATCCGACGGATGGAGGCGTCCGCATCCCGCTCCTCGACGATGCGCCCCACGGCGCCTTCGGCATTCCTGACCACGCGGCCGTATCCGGAAGGATCGGGAAGGATCCCGGTCAGGACAGCGGCGGCCGCATTGGCCTTCCGCCTGGCCGCGATCAGGGCCTTGATGGTCTTCGGGCGGATGAGCGGCGCGTCTCCGCACAGGACGACCACCTCCCGGGCCTTTCGGGAAACCGCTGAGAGGCCGACGCGGGCGGCATCCCCGGTTCCCAGCTGTTTCTCCTGAACCGCGACCTTGCCGTCGTACTGCGCGACGGTTCCCATGACCCGGTCCCTTCCCTGTCCGAGGACGAATACGATTTCGGAGATGCCTGCCGCCTTCGCGGCGCGCGCGACATGCCAGAGGATCGGCCGCCCGAGAACCGGGTGGCCCACTTTGGGAAGGGCGGATTTCATCCGCTTTCCCAGTCCTGCCGCGAGAATGATGGCGGAAACGGCCTCCATCGACCAGCACCTTCCGTAATGTTAGAATGCCCTGTTTCCCTGATTAGGGAAGTTTACCTGTTTTCCAGGCGGAATGGGAATGGCGAATGGCCCGGATATGAAGGAAACGCTGGACCGGATCGAGGCGGAGATCGCCAAGGTCAAGCGCCAGTACGACCTGTTTTTCCAGGGTGCCCGTCGATCGGAGCCCATCGACAAGCGCAAGGAGGTCGAGGAGACCATCCGCCGGATGGGGCAGCGCAAGATCGTCAACACCAACGAACAGTTCCGCTTCAACAACCTCCAGACGCGCTTCTACTCCTTCTCCAACCTGTGGGCGCGCATGGTCCGCGACATGGAGGAAGGGCGGCTTGCCAGGGATTCTTCCGGATACCTCGTGCGGGGAAAGCCGCAGGCGCGCGACCCGGTGGACCCCGCCGGGCTCGATCAGGTCATAGGGGAGCTCGTCGAAGCGAGAAAGGCATGCGGGCTGCCGGCGGGGGAGGAAGACCTGTCCGCGACCCGCGAGGCGCTGCTTGTTCGCGCCCGCGAGATCGCCGAGAAATCAGGCGGCCGCAAGGTCGAATTCCAGGTCAGGATCGAAGAGGGAAAACCGAAGGTCAAGGCCCTGGTCCGCTGAACGGGCGGCGATTGCCTATTCCGCGGCGGCCATCCGCACGATCGCCCGCTGCAGGGCCGACGCGGCTTTCGCGTAGGTTTCCTCGTCCAGCGATGCTTCCTTCAAGGTGGCCTCGGCACGCGCGTGGGCGCGGCGCGCGCGCTCCAGGTCGATCTCCTCGGCCTTCTCCGCCACGTCCGCCATAACGATCACGCGCTCGGGGCCGACCTCGGCGAATCCGCCGCCCACGGCCACCTTCTTCACCGAGTCACCCTTGCGATAGCGAAGGATTCCGATGGACAGGACCGCCAGGTAGGCGGTGTGCTCGGGGAGGACGCCGAACTCCCCCTCGTACCCGGGGGCGATCACCTCGTCCACCTCTTCCGACACGAGCAGCCGCTCGGGCGTGACCAGCTCCAGTCGAATCTTCGATGCCATCCTTTTCCTTCCCCCGTGGCCCTGCGAAGCAGGATGCGCCGCAACGTCCCCCGCGATGCGGGGGGATCAGACGGCGAGGAGCTTCTTCCCCTTTTCGATCGCTTCCTCGATCGTGCCGACCATGTAGAAGGCCTGCTCCGGCAGGTCGTCGTGCTTGCCGTCCACGATTTCCTTGAACGAACGGATCGTCTCCTCGAGGCGGACGTACTTCCCCGGTATCCCGGTGAACTGCTCGGCGACGAAGAACGGCTGCGACAGGAACCGCTGTATCTTCCGCGCCCGGGCCACGAGGAGCTTGTCGTCCTCGGAGAGCTCGTCCATGCCCAGGATGGCGATGATGTCCTGGAGATCCTTGTAGCGCTGGAGGACCTTCTGCACGGCGCGCGCGACCTGGTAGTGATCCTCGCCCAGAACGAGCGGGGAGAGGATCCGCGACGTCGAGTCGAGCGGGTCGACCGCGGGGTAGATCCCCAGCTCCGCGATCTGCCTGGAGAGAACGGTTGTGGCGTCCAGGTGGGAGAACGTGGTCGCCGGCGCCGGGTCGGTAAGGTCGTCGGCGGGGACGTAGATCGCCTGCACCGAGGTGATCGAGCCGCGCTTGGTCGAGGTGATCCGTTCCTGGAGCTCGCCCAGGTCGGTTGCAAGGGTCGGCTGGTATCCGACGGCCGAAGGGATGCGGCCGAGCAGCGCCGACACCTCGGAGCCCGCCTGGGTGAACCGGAAGATGTTGTCGATGAAAAGGAGAACGTCCTGCCCCTCCTCGTCGCGGAAGTACTCCGCGGCGGTCAAAGCCGAAAGCCCGACGCGGGCTCTCGCGCCGGGGGGCTCGTTCATCTGACCGTAAACGAGGCACGCCTTCTCGAGGACCTTGGACTCCTTCATCTCCAGCCACAGGTCGTTTCCTTCGCGGGTGCGCTCGCCCACGCCCCCGAACACCGAGTAGCCGCCGTGCTCGATTGCGATGTTGTGGATGAGCTCCATGATGACGACGGTCTTCCCTACGCCGGCGCCGCCGAACAGCCCGATCTTTCCACCCTTCGAGTATGGCGCCAGCAGGTCGACGACCTTGATCCCCGTCTCCAGGATCTCGACCTTGGTGGACTGCTCTTCGAAGGAGGGGGCGTGGCGGTGGATCGGGTACCGCTTCTGCGACTGGATCTCGCCCATCTCGTCGACCGGCTCTCCGACCACGTTCATGATCCGGCCCAGCGTCTCCGGCCCGACCGGGATCGTTATGGGGCCGCCGGTGTCGGTCACCTCCATCCCGCGGACGAGGCCGTCGGTCGAGTCCATCGCGATGGCGCGGACGATGTTGTCGCCCAGGTGCTGCGCTACCTCGACGGTGAGGTTGCCTTCCCTGTCGCTTATGCTGGGGTTGGTGATCTTCAGCGCGTTGTAGAGCGCCGGCAGCTGGCCGGGCTCGAACCTCACGTCGACCACCGGGCCGATCACCTGGACGATTTTTCCGTTGCTCATGGCTTTCCTTTAGCCTCCTTCGCCTCGCCTTTTGAACTCGGTGCCGCTACCCTTTGAGCGCCTCGGCCCCGCCTATGATCTCCATCAGTTCCTTCGTGATGGCTGCCTGCCGCGCGCGGTTCATCTGGAGCGTGAGCCGCGCGATCATGTCCACCGCGTTGCTGGTCGCCGAATCCATGGCGGTCATCCTGGCGCCGTGCTCACCCGCCACCGACTCCAGGAGCACCCGGAAGATCTGCGTCTCGACGTACTTCGGCAGCAGGGCGGCCAGGATCTCTTTCCGGGAGGGCTCGTAGAGGTAGTCGATATCCGCCCCTCCCCCTTCCGATTCCTTCCGCTCGATCGCGAGCGGAAACAATTTCTCGAACCGGACCACCTGGGATATCGCCGACCGGAATTCGTTGAACACCAGCTGGACCTCGTCGAAGTCGCCCGCCAGAAAGCCGTCCACGAGATCCTTCGACAGCTGCTCCGCGTGGGCATGGGAGAGCGTGCCTAGGATATTGACGTACTCCTTGTGAATATCCACCCGCCGCCGCCGGAAGAAGTCGCGGGCCTTGCGCCCCACCGCGAACACGAAGATCTCCTCGTGCCGTTCGCGGCCCGAGGCGAGGAACCGGTTGGTCGCCCGGAGCAGGTTGGAGTTGAACCCCCCGCACAGCCCGCGGTCCGAGGTGACGACCAGGAGGGCAAGCTTCGTTCCTTCCCGCGCCGAAAGGAGCGGATGGCCCCCGTCTTCCGCATGGCCGGCGACGGCCTGCACGACCTCGCGCATCTTCCGTGCGTAGGGCCTCGCCGCCGTGATGGCGTCCTGCGCGCGCTTGAGCTTGGCCGCCGACACCATCTTCATCGCCTTGGTGATCTGCTGCGTGCTCTTGACGCTGCCGATCCGCTTCCGGATCACGCGTAGGTTAGCCATCGCCTGTCAGTCGCCCCGTGGGTTTAGTGCCGTTCTCTATTCCTTGAATACGCCCTTGAACTCCTCGAGGGCCGCGGTGAGCTTCGTCTTTACGTCGTCGTCTATCGTCTTCTTCTCGCGCAGCAGGTCGATCACGGCCCCGTGCTTGTCCTTCATGAAGGACGCAAGCTCGATCTCGTACCTGCCGAGCACGGAGAGATCGTACCCGTCGGTGAATCCGTTGGTGGCCGCGAAGATCGTCACGACCTGCTGCTCCACGGCCTGCGGCTCGTACTGGGCCTGCTTGAGGATCTCGACCAGGCGGGCGCCGCGGGCAAGCTGCATCTGCGTCGCCTTGTCGAGGTCGGATCCGAACTGGGCGAAGGCGGCCATTTCGCGGTACTGCGCCAGCTCGAGGCGCAGCCTTCCCGCCACCTGCTTCATCGCCTTTATCTGCGCGTTCCCACCGACGCGTGAAACCGACAGTCCGACGTTCACCGCGGGCCGGACGCCCGCATAGAACAGGTCGGACTCGAGATAGATCTGCCCGTCGGTGATGGAGATGACGTTCGTCGGGATGTAGGCGGATACGTCGCCGGCCTGCGTTTCGATGACGGGAAGCGCCGTCAGCGACCCTCCGCCCTCGGCGTCGGACAGCTTCGCGGCGCGCTCGAGCAGCCGCGAGTGCAGGTAGAAGACGTCGCCGGGGTAGGCCTCGCGCCCCGGAGGACGCCGCAGGAGGAGCGAGAGCTGCCGGTAAGCCACGGCGTGCTTGGAGAGGTCGTCGTAGATGCACAGGGCGTGTCGGCCGCTGTCGCGGTAGAACTCCCCGATCGTGCACCCGGTGTAAGGGGCGATGAAGTTTATCGGGGCCGGCTCGGAAGCGGTCGCCGACACCACGATCGTGTAGTCCATCGCGCCGAACGAGCGGAGCTTCTCCACGACCTGGGCCACCGTCGAGCGCTTCTGCCCGATCGCCACGTAGATGCAGATGACGTTCTGCCCCTTCTGGTTGATGATCGTGTCCAGGGCGACGGCCGTCTTGCCGGTCTGGCGGTCGCCGATGATCAGCTCGCGCTGGCCGCGCCCGATCGGGATCATGCTGTCGATGGCTTTGAGCCCCGTCTGGAGCGGCTCCTTCACCGGCTGCCGCTTGACGATGCCGGGGGCCTTGATCTCGACGCGGCGGAAGTCCTTCGTGTCGATGGGGCCCTTCCCGTCGATCGGCTGCCCCAGCGGGTTCACCACGCGTCCTATCATGGCGTCGCCGCAGGGCACTTCCACGATGCGGCCCGTCCGGCGGACTACGTCGCCCTCCTTGATCATGACGTCCTCGCCCAGGAGCGCCACGCCGACGTTGTCCTCCTCCAGGTTCAGCACCATGCCGCGGACGTCCCCGGGGAACTCGAGCAGCTCGCCCGCCATGGCCTTTTCCAGCCCGTGGACCCTGGCGATCCCGTCGCCCACTGAGAGGACGACGCCCGTTTCGGCGACGTCCACCCTCTTTTCGTATCCCTTGATCTGACTCTTGAGAATCTCGGTGATTTCTGAAGCGCGGATGCTCATGGCGCCTGGGTCACCCCTTCGTTAGATTTTCCCGGATCCGGGACAGCTGCGCGCGGACGCTGCCGTCGTACACCGTGGAGCCCATCTTCACGACCATCCCTCCCAGCACCGCGGGATCGTGTTTCTCCTCAAGCTCGATCCGCTTGCCCGTCTGTCGCTCCAGAACGGACTTCAGGAAGCCCTTCTGCGTCTCCGACAGCGCCGCGGGGACGATCACCTCCACCCGCTCGATCCCTTCGAGCTCCTCCACCATGCGGCGAAGCTCGGGGAGGACCTGGGGCAGTATGTTCATCCGGCGCTTGTCGACGAGAAGGCGAAGGAAGTTCATCGTTACCGGGAGGAAGCCGGCCTGGGAGACGGTTCCCTCGAGCACGGCCTGCTTGTCGCCGCGGTTGACGTGCGCGGCCTCGAGGACCTCGCGCAGGTCGGGATTCTCGTCCAGAAGGCGGACGAACCGCTCGACCTCCGAGAGAACCCTGCGGACCTGCCCCTCCTCCTGCCCGATGTCGAGCAGCGCGCGGGCGTATCTCCTGGCGAGCGCGCTTCCGATCACCGCACGATCTCCCGTATCTTCTCGACGTTCTCCCGCACCAGCCTCTCCTGGTCTTCGGGGGTCATCGCCTTCTTCACTATCTCCTCCGCGGTGGCGGTTGCCAGTTCGGCGGCCTCTTTCCGCAGCTCCTCGCGGGCCTTCTTCACTTCCTGGCCGGCGGCGAACTGGGCCTGGATCCGCACGCGCTCGATCTCCGCCTGCGCCGTTGCGCGGATTCGCTGCGCTTCCACCTCGGCCTCGTCCCCCATTTTCATATTCATCCCCGCGATCTCGTCCTGGAGCCTGCCCATCCTGGACTCTATAGCGGAGAGCCTTGACGCCGCTTCCTCCCGCGCGCGCGCGGCGTCCTCGATCGACTTGCGCAGCTGCTCGCTCCTATCCTTGAGGAACGACGAGATCGGTTTTTTAAGGAAGTAGACGAGCGCCCCGGCCAGGATGGCGAAGTTCACCGCCTGCTTGAGGATGTCCCCCCAGGGAATCCCTCCGCCGTGTCCGGCGGCCCCTTCGGACGCGGCAGCGGCGGTAGCGGCGGCGAGGAACGCCAGGACGACGGCCGGCCTCACTCCACCGCCCTCCCCAGCACCTTGCCGGCGATCTCGACGGAGAGGCGTGAGACTTCGGCCCGCAGCTCCTTTGCGGCGTCGTTCTTTTCCGAGACGATCCGGATCTTCATATCCTCCACGTGCCGGTTGCTTTCCTCGAGCACCGCCTCGACGCGCTTGCGCTCGAGGCGGCCGGCCTCCTCCATCTTCTTCCGCTTGGCCGCCAGCGCCTCGACGGCGGCCTTGCGCAGGGACTCCTCATATCGCGTCGTAAGGGCTTCCGCCTCCTCAAGGATCGCCTTGGACTCCTCCACCGGCTTGACGGAGCGGTTCCTGCGCTCCTGGAAAGTGGAGAGGATCGGCCTGACCATAGTCACCGAGAGAATCGACACCAGGGCCACCACGAGGACCATCTGGAGAAGGGCGAGCTGGCTGATCCCGAGCGTCTCGAAAATTTTGCCAACAAGTTCCATGAATCCCGTTCCCCCCGGGGTTCCCAAACAGGCAAGCGGTCGGCTGGAATAAAGTGAAACGGAAAATTGGTATCACGCTGAGGAACGGCGTGTCAAGCGGTTAATGGCGGATGCGCAAAATCCCGCTTGCGCTGAAAATCAAAGGAAAGGGCGCCCGGGTTGCCCCGGGCGCCCTCTTCGATGCCGGTCGCGCTCCCCTTTAAGGGAGGCTCCTGCGCGGAAAGCTTAAGACTCCGCGATGTTACTTCTTCGGCGCCTCGGCAGGCATGGCCGGAGCGGCCGGTGCAGCCTTGGCTGCGTTATCGGCCGGAGCGGCCGCAGGCGGTGCCGGCGGAGGAGGAGGCGGCTCCTCCTTCTTCGCGCAGGCGGAGAGGCCAATCGTCGCCGCGAGCAACAGCCCGAGGAACAGTGCCCAGTACTTACGCATTTCTTGTCACTCCTTTCCCCTCTAGGATTTATCCGTTACCGGATACAAGTTTGAGTTTCTTATGCGGCGAAATATAGCACAAGGAAAACGCGATGCAATCATTTTTTTTCCCTACCGGCCGCCGAACAGGACCTCGTAGAGCCGGGCGAATTCACCCTCGGAAAAGTAGGCGACCTCGAAAATACCCTTTTTCTGCGTGCCTCGGATCCGTACTTTCGTCCCTCCCCTCCGGGACAGCTTCTCCTCCAGGTCCTTGAGATGAGGATCGAGGCGGACAGGCTTCATCGCCGGCTTCCTTCTTCCCCCTTCCCGGCACAGCCGTTCCACCTCGCGCACGGAGAGCTCCTTGCGCAGGGCGGCGGCGAAAATGGCGGTCAGCCTCTCATGGGGCGCGGAAAGAAGCGCCCTTGCGTGGCCGGCCGACAGCCTTCCGTCCACGACGGCCTGCTTTACCTGCGCCGGCAGTTTGAGGAGCCGAAGGCTGTTGGCGACGGTGACCCGGTCCTTCCCCACCCTCTTCGCGATCTCCTCCTGCGCCATGGAGAAATCGTGCGCCAGACGGTGATACCCTTCCGCGAGCTCTATCGCGTTCAGGTCCGCCCGCTGGACGTTTTCAACGATCGTGGCCTCCAGCGCCTCCCGGTCGGACATCTTCCTTATGACCGCCGGCACGCTCTCGATGCCGGCCGCCTGCGCCGCGCGAAGCCTTCGTTCCCCCGCGACCAGTTCGTACCCCTCGGGGGTCGGCCGGACGAGCACCGGCTGAAGGACCCCCTTCTCCCGGACGGAATCGACGAGCTCGCGAAGATCATCCGGTGAGAATGTCCGCCGCGGCTGGAACGGGCTGGTCCGGATCTGGTCGACGGGGATCCTCTGGAACTCCGCTCCGGCAGCGACGGGGCCCGGAAGCAGGGCGGAGAGCCCCCTCCCAAGAACTTTTTTCTTCAATGGATCGGGTTTTCGTTCCATCGGCTCACCATCTCTTTCGCAAGCTCCAGGTAGCTTTGCGCCCCGCGGGAGCTGACCGCGTACAAAATGGCCGGCTTACCGAAGGATGGAGATTCGGACAGGCGCACGTTTCGAGGTATAACTACTTGATATACTTGGTCTTTCAGGTTTTCGCGGGCCTCGGCGGCCACCTGGTGTGAGAGGTTGTTCCGGGAGTCGAACATTGTGAGGACCACCCCCTCCACCGACAGGCGCGGATTCAATCCTTCCCTGATCTTGGCTATGGTCCGGTAGAGGCTTGTCAGCCCCTCGAGGGCGTAATATTCGCACTGGAGAGGGATGAGCACCGACCGGGCTGCGCACAGCGCGTTCACCGTCAGCAGCCCCAGGGACGGGGGACAATCTATAAGGATCACGTCGTATCCATCCTCGATCGGCCGTAACGCCGCGGCAAGCCGCGTCTCGCGGCGGGGAAGGGGGACGAGCTCGATCTCGGCGCCTATAAGGTCCCCCGAGGCTGGAAGCACCCGGAGGAACGGCAGCCCCGTCTCCTTGATCGCATCGGCGGCAAGTATCTCCGCGAGAAGGACCCGGTACACATCGTTCCCGGACTCACCGCCGGCCGCGCCCCCCACCCCGGAGGTCGCATTGGCCTGCGGGTCGAGGTCGACCAGGAGCGTCTTTTTCTCCATGACCGCCAGGGAGGCCGCAAGGTTTATCGCGGTGGTGGTCTTCCCCACCCCGCCCTTCTGGTTCGCGACTGCGATTATACGGGCCAATCCCTGCGCGCTCCGGCGGTTCCTCAACTCTTAATATAGGGAAATCAACGGTATCTTGTACCACGGGGCGTGAAGCTAGGGAACGAAAAACTTACGGACCGGCGATGATCTCCCGGATCTCGCGAGCCCCCATCCCCAATGGAAGCGTGAAATGCAGGCGCCGGCCGTGCCGCGAGCCCTTGGGAAGATCCTCCTCCCCCCCCCGCCGCCCGGGGCTGTCCGCGCCGCCGGGACCGGACATAAGGAGAAGTCGCCCCCCCGGCAGCAGCAACGGCACCAGGAGCCTGGCGGCCTCCGGCGGAGAAAGGGTCGCGCGCGTGACAATATTTTCGAACCGGCCGATCGGCAACGGATGCCGCCGCTCGAGCCTGCCGAGGAAGACTTCCGTATTACGCAGGCCCAGCAGTGCGCAGGCGTGCGAAAGAAAGGCGCACTTCTTTGCGGAAGACTCGAGCAGCACCACGCGGGCGTCCGGCAGGGCCGCCGCAAGGGGGATGCCAGGATATCCGGCCCCCGACCCGAAGTCGAGAGTCCGGCCGGGGAAGGGCGCGAACGACAGGAGCAGCAGGGAATCGAGGATGTGCTTTATCGCCACCTCATCCGGCTTCGTTATGGCCGTAAGCCGTATGGACCGGTTCCACCGCAGCATCTCCTCCGCATGCCGGACGAGAGCGGAAACCGCCCCCGGCGGTACCTCGATGCCCGCATCGGCGAGGAGCGCCGAAAGCTCCGAAGCCGTCAGGAGGTCCATCGGCGTCTATGTTCCACG